>ERZ1034946.145-NODE-145-length-56830-cov-206.863743_pt1 | contig 56830 bp, 60 predicted proteins | sample MGYA00520591_ERZ1034946 | MGnify/ENA primary metagenome ERZ1034946 (study PRJEB33766, sample SAMN09781753) | gut metagenome | biome: gut microbiome | host: Homo sapiens | place: Madagascar | study: EMG produced TPA metagenomics assembly of the PRJNA485056 data...
ATTTTTTCTAATCTTTATATATCTCTTTAAAATAACCAATTAATATATTGTTTTCTATCTCTGTACGAACTGCGATTCTAATATAACTCCTTCCATTGGACATCTTGCTGGAAGCATCTTTTATTAACACGCCTTTTTCAAACATTTTAATGCACAACTGTTCGCTATCCATGCCCACTACCTCGCACATTACATAATTTGCCTGAGTTGGCAATACTTTTAGATAAGCTATCTCCTGCAAATCTCTCAAGAATCTTCGTCTTGTATTTCTAAATTTTTCCATACTTTCTATATAGTTCTTTTTATATTTATTAAATATCTGCATAAAAAATTCTCCAAAAGAATTTATATTCCATATCGGCAGAGTGCTTCTTATCCGTTCCATTTCTTTCTTATCTGCCGAAGCCAAGAGCCCTAATCTAACACCCGGAACACCATAAGATTTGGAAATACTCTTTATGATATATAAATTGGTATATTTTTCCAATATATCATCTTTTATCAAAGTAACATCTTCAATGCTCTCGTCCTCCTGCAAATCGACGAAATCGACAAAGCTCTCATCTAAAATAAACTTTATTTGTTTCTTTTCAGCCCATTGTATAAGTTTTAGTACATCATGTATCGGTATATAATTACCTGTTGGATTATCAGGATTTATCAAAACCAAAGAGCCGATACTTTTATCATCAAAATAATTTATCACATCATCTGCGTTATATCCTTTTTCATTTATATACGGATGATATATTTCCACATTTCCTGAATATCTGTTCTTATATTCATTAAATGATGGCTCTATAATGCCCATTGTCCCAGTTTGTATATCAAGTAAAGCCTTTATTAATTCGGCCGCACCATTACCTAATATAATATACTCATCCTTCACTCCAAATATATTTGAAGATATTGTTGAATCAACCTTCTGTCCAGAAGGATATTGCGTTAACAATGTCTTAAAATTTGACTCCATCTCATCTATTAGCCTTTTCGGCGGAAAATACGGATTTACCAGATAACAATAGTCCGTCATATGAGGATATCGCCAAAATCCCCCATATCTGCTCATTATTTTACGATATCTTTCTACCGGATCATCTGTAAACAGTGATTCCGCTATATCCAAATCCTGAATATCATCAATTTCATACCATTTCTGATTATCTATATGTTTAACCCGTATTTCATTGGTCTCCAGCATCGCAATTAGCTTAATCACAGACTCGTAATACTCATTTTCACCCATCGCTTTTTCATAGGCAGCCAGGAAAGGCACATATATGTTACTTGAAAAATCTACCGAAAGCTTATATATGTTTACCGTCTTATAATATTTCTCTTTATCATTAAAATTAAAATATTTACCCGGCACAAAATCTACTATTCTGTCATCATCATCTATAATCATGCAACTGCCATCCATCCAGCTTTCAAACTTATCAACAACAGCTAGCGATTTTCTCTCATCAGTCAACACCCCATCTATAATAGCCTCATCAAATACAAGATCTGATTCAAGTAAAATTGTATCATCTTCACATAAATGTTCTTTAGCTAATGACAAAGAGTAAATATTATTAGTTTTTTCATAGTCATTATTCCATATGTATGTAATCGGTGTAGCTACATTTAATGATTCAATATAATTTACAAGCTTTTGTCCTTCATAGCCCACAACAATTACGATTTTATTTAATGCTTTCCTATCCAGTATCCTCAATGTTCTCTCTATTATAGATATGCCATTAACCTTCACCATACATTTAGTATTGTTTTCTGTTAAATGCTTTAATCTTTTTCCCATTCCTGCTGCAAGAATTATTGCCTGCATAAACGTCCTCCCACTATCTAGTCATATATTACATGTTCTGCTATTCTTTCCATAAAAATTTTCTCATATTTATCCAATAAAGCCTTATCTTCGATATTTGTACCATCTTTATAATATCCATACACCTTATAATCTTTTAATTCAAATCTCCCTTCTTCATCAGTTAAAGCCTGGTTATCAAAATATATTTCATAGTCATCAGCATTTGCTACCGCACAATATTTATCTCCCGGATGAATGCTTTCGGTTATCGCATATTTCCGTTCTTTTTCACCTCCAAAACTAAGTGGAAGTCTACCATTTATTTTCTCATAATCAACCTGTATATCACACAATTTACACATTATAGGTAAGTAATCAGCCGTTGAAATAATTTCATCTGATATTTTTTCATCCACATTGCTTCCACGAAACATAAAAGCCACCTTAGTTCTCTCCTTCGACAAAAAATGTTTATCATTTGGAACCAAATAACCCTGTCCATGATCAGCAAAAAGGCTTATAACTATTTCGTTGTCCTTATAATTTCTCTCTATATAGTTATATAGAATTCCAAACAACATATCAAAGTACTGAATAGTTTTTTTATACCTCTGACTTTTTCCCCAGCTATAGTTTTGTTTAACAGACGTTTTACCGGCATCTTCATATTCCAGTTCATCAAGTGTAAGATTTTTTTGTACTGCAAGTGACAAATCATATCCATCCGCAATATCATGCAAATCGCCAACCGTCATCCACAAATATTGATCTGTATCCTTAAATGCCTCTATGTGCTCAATGGCATTTATAATCTCTTGCTCTGCTCGCGCGCCCATTGATTGAATTTGATATACATACTGATCACACCCTCTTGCAAATCCATATGAATATATACATCTCCAATCACCATCCAATTTACTTGTAAAATACCCTTTTCCTTTAATATATTCAGTTAATGTCGGAACGCTTTGAGGTAATTCTCCATCTATTGTATTATGAAACATCATATGTCCAAGCGTATCCAATCCACTTTCATATGTTGCTAAACTCGGAAAAGTCCATTCCGAACAGCTAAAAGTATTTGTACATATAGTACCTTTTTTAAAGAAATCGTATGTATTTGGCATTAGCCTTCTAAAATCTTCTCCATTAATAACTTCCTGTGATAATCCATCAACAAAAAAGCTCAAGACAAGTTTTTTTCGTTTCGCATCATGTTTTAGTGGAATCGGATAACCATAATATGCTTTATACTTTGAAATTATATGTGTTCCATTTTTTACCCTATAATAGTTAAAGTGATTAGCAACTCTTTGTACAATTATATTTTTATTTTCTTCGTTCTTAAATGTATATACATTATTATTCTCTGTGCTTGCAATAGGAATTAAATATTCATTATCGGTTCCAATAACACTTGTTTCTATACCTTTATTAGTATACTTTAAGAACTCTGCCTGAGTTCTTATTAAACTCATATTTTCTTTTCCTATGAAGTCCGGTACCGGACTCCTATATACTCCAACAAACCTTAAATCAGAGTCTGTCACCCAATACTCAGTACCTACTATTAGTTTACTGCTATCTCTGGTCGACTTTTCATTTTTTCCCCAAAAACTGTTCATTCTTTTTAAAAACGAATCAGCCTTCAATATATTACTTACATCATTCGTATCTATATATTCGTTCACTAAATCAATATATTTTTCTTCCAAAATAGTAATCTGATTACATACATCCTCGTATATATCCAAATCTTCAATCTTTAAATAATTATACAAATACTCTGTAATTTTGTATGCCTTTAAAGCTTCTATTACCATTCCGGCTGCCTGATATGAGCAACCATTATAATAGTAGGCTTCATAACTTGTAGGAAACTTTCTCACACACTCTTCAGATATTTCTATCGCTTTCTCTATGTCTCCAATTTGCAACATATAAATGCATTTATAAAACTTTAAATCTCTATCTTTAGGATTTTCCAGTTCATATACATTTAAAATATCAATACTTTTTTGTAAATTTCCATTCTGCAAATTACTTTCGATTTCTTCTTTTATTTTATTCTTCATTTTTAATCCTCATATAAATAATAATGCCATTCGAACTTTTAAAATTCGAATGGCACAATATGTTTTATAATTATATAATATCCATTTGCATCCATGCACCATCTAAATTCATCCTGAATTTCTATATTATATATCGGTCAGTTTCTATTATAGTTTAGGCTGTTCAATGGTTATCATAGAACCTTTTTCTGTTCCTCATTCCTCGCTCAAGGCTTTAATGCCGTTATTGGCACCACATACACTCCATCTGGTCTCTTATATACCATATTACTCATACCGCATATTACACATAGCACCTTTGGCGGATTATCCCCTTCTCTCTCCATTATTGATTTGAGTTTAAGAAGCTCCTCTGCTGCTGCCTCTACCTGATTGGCGCCGAGCTTTATCTCAAAAGCTCCCCAGGTTCCATCCGGAAACTCCACAATCGCATCTGCTTCATTTCCTTTTTCATCTCTGAAATGAAACATATTGGCATCATTGTATTCTGCGTATATCTTCAGGTCATGCTCACACAGACTTTCAAATATGAATCCAAATGTATTCAAATCATTTAGAAGCATTTTCTGTGTAGCTCCAAGCGCAGCTACCGCCAGTGATGGATCAACAAAATGTCTCTTGGATGCCTTTAATATCCTTCTGGACGAGCGCAGGTTTGTGCTGAATGCAGGTTGATCATCCAGTATAAATAGTCTGTTAAATATATCAAGGTAATCCGATATAGTACTTTTATCTACATCTATTTCATCCTTTGCTCCTATATCTTTTCGAATGGTGCTATTGCTGACAAGCGTACTCTCGTTTCTGGCAAGTGAATGAAGCAGCGACCACACCTTTCTGGAATCTCTCTTTACTCCATCCACACTGAACATATCGTCATCTACAACTGTTTTTAAATATTCCTTTGCAAGATTACCGCATATCCTCTTAGGGGTTTCCAAATTACCCGGCCAGCCTCCACGGACTGCATAGTATATAAGCTGTTCCACGGTGACATTACCTGTTATGGCATTCTCCATCCTGTCTTCAAATATATCCTTCAGTGATGCTTCTCCTGTTGAATCCCCTGTTTCATATAGTGACATTGTATTCATGCGGACTTTTCCAATCCTCGCTGTCCCACTGTGTAATATTCCTTTATGATTTGGTGTTGCTGAGCCGGTCAGTATAAATTTCCCCTTGTTATTATCCTTATCTACCTCAAATCTTACCGCATCCCATAGTGGCGGTACCTCCTGCCATTCATCTATCAGACGTGGTAATTCCCCCTTTAATACGAGGTCCGGACTTATCTGTGCCATTGTTCTGGTCTGAAAATTGTTTTCAGGATTTCCTACAAATGCTGCGCTATTTGCCCTGCTCCTCGCCATCCATGTCTTACCGCAATATTTAGGGCCTTCTATACATACAGCCCCAAATGTTTCCAAATATTCATCAAATTTTGATTCTGCCAATCTCGATTTGTAACCTTCCGGTGTAAGCATGTTCTACCGCCTTTCTACATAGTTATAGTATTCCTGTTAATATGTAGATTATACATTGATTTTACAGCATTTGTCAATTTCATCCACCCATTTTCACCATTTTCATCCGCCCATTTTCACCGTTTTCATCCACCCATTTTCACCGTTTTCATCCACCCATTTTCACTTTTTATTATCCATGAACTGTGGATCTACATATCCGGTCTTTGTCATTGACTGATAATATTTGCTTGCCACATTTGCACCCTTTCGCACTTCTCTGGCCTGCTTTTTTATTCCGTTGAATTTGTTTGTCATAAGGGCTTTGTTTCTGGCTTCCTGACTTTGAATCTTTATGCTCTTGTCAGTGATGCTCCTGATATGCTCCTGCATGATGCGGATTTCTTCTTTGTGTACCTCTTTGTTGCCCTCAAGCTCATCTTTTACACGTTCAAATAACTTTTCAAAGCCACTGTCCAGATTGTCAAGCTGCTCTATGAGCTTTGATTTCTGCTCTACAACATCATCAAAGTCGTCCGGTGTAAGGTTTGGATCCTCTAGCTGATTTTTTTGTACCGTGTCAAGCTCTATTATTTTGTCAAGCACCTGTTCTTTTTTCTCCAGGCTTTGTATCATTATTGCGATGTATGTCTGTTCCATGGTGTTCTCCTTTCAAAAAGGCTATTGCCCAGCTCCATAACTTTGCAATAGCCTTTCATCTTTTATCGTTCTTATTTTTTATTTTACGACACGCCAACCTTGCTTCCGTTGCAGGTGACACGCATGACCTCTTTCCATGCATCTCTCATGGTACGCAGGTGCTCAAGCACTTCATCGAGTATCTTTGTATCTTTCTTGATATTGGCCTCAACCAGTCTCTGCATGAGATATGTATATACCTTGTCGAAGTCCTTTGCCACCGGGTATTTGTGATTCAAGGTGGCCTGAAATTCTTCGATAATTGCCTCTACCTTTTTGATATTATCATGAGCTTTTTGTATGTCATTTTTCTCTATAGCCATCTCTGCTATGTTGCAGAACTTGATAGCTGCCTCGTATAGCATGAGTGTCAGCTCCGCAGGCGATGCTGTCTGAACCTTGCTGTTTGCGTATACTGCGTATCCTTTGCTTTGTAACATTTGTTACCTCCCTGATTTCGTACATTTACTGTTTGCTGAAATGTACATATTCAATATATTTCACACATTCTGACCCATGTATGGTTATTCTTTATGAGAAATAGCTGCTTAGTGAACTCTGTGTACTGTTGAGCTTGGCGAGTGAGCTCTCCATTGTAGAGAACTTATTGTAGTAGTAGTCCTCTTTGTCTGATATCTTTGTCTCCCACTCCTTGATAAGCTTTGTGTAATCACTGTACTCTGTGCTCATCTGCTTGTCGTTGTATATGGTAAACGCTGAGCTCAGTGATGTTGATGACATCTTATCTCCGATTGCCTTGTAGAGGTTGTTGGAGATTTCCTGCATAAATGTCATGACACTGTCAGGGTCATTATTGATTGCCGCCATGAGCTTATCTGTGTTGCCTGAGGTGTTGGTGTCATCCTCATCTCCGTCGATATGGTATGCGTTCTGCTCATTGTCTGCTGCATTGAGGTAGCCGAGCGTATGAATTCCGAAGCTTGAGAATGAGTATTTCTTGCCGTTTATCTCCACTGCTGATGACATAGCTGACTGCATGGCTGTCATTACGCCACTGAGAGTTGTATCGTTTTTGAGCAATGAATCCTTGATTTTCTGCTCCCACTTCTCAATCTCTTTGTCGGACATTTTTTCCTTTTCATCATCTGTCAGTGGCTCATAGCTGCCTGCTGATGCTGCGTTGTAGAGCTTAGTCATCTCGTTTATGACGTTGTTGTACTCTGTCAGGAAGTCCTTTATCTTGTCATAAATGCCCTGTGTATCCGTGGCTGTGGTGATGCTGATTTCATCATTGCCAGAGGTCTTTGAGAGTGCTGTAATGTTCAGTCCATTGATGTTGAAGCTGTTGCTAGCTCCGGTGTATTTTACGCCATTTAACTCAATTTCGGCGTCTTTTCCATCTATCTTGCTGGCATCGGTATTGTACTGTGCGCTTGATGACAGGTCATACGCTGCATCCACTTCATCTACCAGCTTTGAAAGGGCTGCTTTGTACTCCTCTGAGTTTGTGTCCTTTATTGCTGCAAGATCCTTTACGATGCTGTTTTTGTCTACGGTCTCCTGTGCTGTCTGTGCTGCTGTTGTGAGCACTGACACTCTGCCTGCGTAGCTGTTATCTACTGCATCACTGCCTGATGCATAGGCGCCGGTTCCTGATATAAGTGCCTGCACTCCAGCTTTTCCGCCGTTGTCCGCATACGCACTATGGACAGCCTCTGTGAGCTTGCTTATGGTGTAATCATCATCCTTTTTCAGCACTGTATCCTCTGATGATTCAAAGGCTGTGACTGTTGACAGGTTTGCTGTGTATGTGTTCAGATCAGCCTCTGATATACCATTTGTGAGAGCTGTATAGGCTATGTTTGCAGCCTCCGCATTTGTAAGCGACTCTCTCTTGGATGTGTAATCTGCCTTTGATGTGATTGTTATGCCGTTTTTTGAATCATCCGGTTCACCGTCTGCATAATATTTGCCGTCCGCGCGCTTGGTATATACTTTTCCGTCTGCATCCTGAAGCTTTTCATCAGTGTCTCCGACCTTTGTGTATGACACTTCCTTGGCGTCATCGCCCTCGCCGGTTGTGGATGTGTATGATATTTTTTCTGTAACCTCATGATATGCCACGTTTTTGGTCAGCTTTGCTGTATCTCCGCTGTATTTATCTGTTTCATCAGCTACGTTGATATAATTGCCGTCGGAATTCTTCTTGTATGTTTTTCCGTCTGCCGTATATGTCTCTTCTGCTGAGATGTACTTGCCGTCTGCGGATTTGTATACCGCATTGCCCTTTGCGTCTTTTGCAGTTGTCAGACTGTATGTGGTGTAGCTGTCATCACTGTTTTTCATTATGACGGCTGAGTCTCTTCCTGAGCCAAGCTTTGCAAGTGTTTCAAGCTTTGTCTTGTCTGCACTGCTGTGTGCTGCATAAAAGTCCTGAACATCCGCATAAGCATTGCCATATGTTATGGCATTGAGCAGGTTGCTGCTCTGCGCATTGTACTTTGCAACATTGTCTGCTGCTGTGATATATGCGTTTCTGGCGTCTTCTATATTCTGCTGTGTGGTTTTTGTGCTTCCGTTGTTTTTACCAGACAGGCCTACGTACTCTCCATATGGGTTTGGTCTGGTTCCGTCTGCCGATGCTCCCACGGCGATTCCGAGCTTATAGAGTGCGCTCGCTCCTGCGGCATTTGCTCCTGTGAGTGTGAAGTCATTCTCTACACCTGTGTCCTTTGAGCTTATGTAAAAACGCTTGTAGTTGCTGTCATAGCTGGCATTAAGTCCTGCCTCCTTGAGCTGCTTCTCCACATCTGACATTGTGGATGTCGCGCTCAGCGTGATAGTCTTTGTGGTGCCGCCTGTATTTACATTTATCTGTGCATCTCCACCTGTATAGCCAAGCTGAGCCAGTGTGGTCGTTGAGCTTGAGGCATTTATCTGTGCTCCTGTGAGCGAGCCTGCCTTTGCGGTCTCCTTTATTTTAAGCGACTGCGTGCCATTTGGAGCTGTTGATGATGCTGTAACTGTGGCCTTTGTCGTGTCTGAAACCGATGTCTTTTTAAGGTTATAGGCACTTGAAAATCGCAGGTTTGATATATTACTGTACAGACTGTACACCTTGGTATTCAGCGACTTCCAGGATTCCTGCTTCCAGCCAAGCTTTGTCTGTGCTTTTTCATATTTTTCTTTCTTGGCTGTATAGCCTGATACAAGTGCTTTGACAATTGAATCCGTATCGAGGCCCGAATTCATTCCCGATAATCTGATTGCCATGATATCCTCCTATCTCTTCTCATCTACCATGAGTCCTGCCATCTCCCAGACCTTCGCTATCATATCGAGTGTCTTCTCCGGTGGGAACTCTTTGATGACTTCCTTTGTCTTTTTGTCTATTATCTTTATTGTGATGCGGTTTGTCTTGTCATGGATGCCGAACACTGCCTCCGACTGGTCAGCCAACGCGCTCTTATTGATATCATCCACAGCCTTTTTAAGCTGCATATTCTTCTCATTCTGCTTTTGTGCGGCAAGCTGTGCCTGTCCCTGCGCTCCGGCATCACCGGCTGAATCACCGCTTGTTTCCTTAGTATTCATCGCCTGAATATTCCTTGCGATGCTGTCAGACACGACCTGATTGTCCGCACTGGACACCTCTGTCCTTCCCTGTGCCTGTTCCTTTATCTGTGCAGTTGATGTACTTCCCTGATAGACCATTCCTGCACCTTTGATTGCCTCTATTGCCATCTCTAACACCTCCGTGTGAAAATATGTTGCAATTGACTGTTGTTCTTACCCTATTCTAAGGAATATATCGGATGAATTGCGGGAAAGTTTATAGCTTTCTTCTCTTTTTAGATATAAGCTATTGAATCCCAGGAAGCATCCAGTAGTAAAATCCCGGCCCACATCAGGATACTTAACTTTATCCTATGACGTGAGCCGGGATGGATTGTCTCTTTATTCTTTTTGTGTTTTAGTCTTAATGCTCCAGATTTGCAAACTTCGTGTACTCAGGCAGCCATGCAAGGTTTACGGTGCCGATTGGACCGTTACGCTGTTTAGCTATGATGATCTCTGAGATACCCTTGAGCTCGGTGTCCTTGTTGTAGTAGTCATCACGATAGATGAACATAACGACGTCGGCATCCTGCTCGATGGCTCCTGACTCTCGAAGATCGGAAAGCATCGGTCTGTGGTCCGGTCGCTGCTCTACGGCTCGTGATAGCTGGGAGAGCGCCACTACAGGGACTGAAAGCTCTCTGGCGAGTGCCTTAAGTGAACGTGATATGTCTGAGATTTCCTGCTGACGCGATTCCGAGCCTCGTCCTGAGCCTGTCATGAGCTGCAGGTAATCGATGATGACGAGCTTTAAGTCGTGTTCGAGCTTGTATTTACGGCACTTGCTTCGAAGCTCTGAGATGCTGATACCCGGAGTGTCGTCTATGATGAGCTCGGAGTCTCCAATGATTCCGGCTCCCTCGACCAGCTTTTCCCAGTCGGCATCAGACAGATTTCCTGTACGCAGTGCCTGCGCATCTACCTTTGATTCGAGTGAGAACAGACGGTTTACGAGCTGCTCCTTCGACATCTCGAGTGAGAATATGGCTGTACACAGATGTGCGTGAAATGCCACATGCTGTGCTATGTTGAGGACGAAGGCTGTCTTTCCCATTGACGGACGTGCTGCCACGAGCACGAGATCTGATGGCTGAAGTCCCGCTGTCCTGTAGTCAAGGTCTATGAAGCCTGTCGGGATTCCTGTTACGGTGCCCTCCTGCTGTGCTGCTTTTTCGATTTTCTCGAGGGCATTCATGACTACCGTACGGATTGGCACGTAGTCACCTGTCTGCCTTGTGGAAAGCAGCTCAAATACATCGTGCTCTGTCTTGTCGAGCACGCTCTCGAGCGATTCCTTGCCGGCGTAGCACTCGTTCTCTATGTCCTCTGTTACATGGATGAGCTTTCGCTTTATGGCATTTTCTTTTACGATATTGGCATAGTACTTGATGTTGGCAGAGGTCGGCACACTGGTGACGAGAGTTCGCACAAAGTCAAGGCTTTGTATTTCCTGCGGCACATCCTTTTCCTTTAAACGGTTCTGGAGTGTGACGAGATCTACAGGCTGACCCTCTGTAAAGAGCTCAACCATGGTCTCAAATATGATGCCGTACTGCTGATGATAAAAATCCTCCTTAAGGAGCATCTCGCTGGCGGTCACTATGGCATCCTTGCTCATAATCATGGAGCCGACCACGGACTGCTCTGCCTCAAGGCTGTTTGGCATTATTCGTTTGATTAATGCTTCTTCCAAGGGGATTCCTCCTATCCTTCAACTACTGATACTGTGAGGTTTGCTGTTACCTTTGGATGAAGCTTGACAGGCACCTCATAGTTTCCGAGTGCCTTGATTGACTCGTTAAGCTGCATCTTTTTCTTGTCGAGCTCTAAGCCATGCTGCTCCTTTGCCGCAGCCGAAATCTCCTTGGTGGAGATGGAGCCGAAGGTTCTGCCGCCCTCTCCTGAGCGTAGCTTTACTACTACCTTTGTGTTCTCTACTACCTTTGCGAGTGCAAGTGCACTCTCGTAGTTTTCCTGTGCCACCTTGTCAGCGTGCTGGTTCTGAAGCTTTAAGTCATTTAAGTTCTTTGGAGTAGCCTCTACTCCGAGCTTTTTAGGTATGATATTGTTTCTGGCGTAGCCGTCACTTACGTTTACTATCTCGCCTTTTTTGCCTAATGGTTTTACGTCCTGTAATAAGATTACTTTCATTCTTCTATGTCTCCTTCTTTTAGCATTTCATCCAGTGTATCCTGTATCATGCGCTTTGCCTGCACGATAGTGACGCCCTCAAGCTGTGCTCCTGCCACATTTAAGTGTCCGCCACCGCCCAGCTTCTCCATGATTATCTGGACATTTATCTCGTCGATTGAACGAGAGCTGATATAAATCTTGTCATTGTACTCCGTGAGCACAAATGATGCCTTGATTCCTATTATGTTGAGCAGCTCATTTGCCGCCTGTGCACCGACGATTGTCGGGCTCTCCACATTCTCGCTAGGGCATACAGATATGGCAAACGAGCCCCTGTATACCTCTGCGTGGCGTACTGCCTCGGCTCTTGCCTTGTAGCATGCCATGTCATTTCTAAGCATCTTTCTGACGCGTGTTACCTCTGCGCCTGAGCGCTTCAAAAAGGCTGCCGCCTCAAATGTACGCACGCCTGTCTTCGTCATAAAGTTGTTGGTGTCAATGAGGATGCCTGCGTAGATGCAGTCGGCCTCTGTTGCATTGATCTTGACTCCGTCGTTATAGTACTGCAGCACCTCTGCGACCATCTCACACGCACTTGATGCATACGGCTCGATATATGAGAGTATAGGATTCTCTATTATCTCGCTGCTTTGTCTGTGATGGTCAAATACGACTATCTTTCCTGTCTTTCTGAGGAGCTCAGGACACTCTGTGTAGCTTGGCCTGTTGGTGTCCACCACCATGACAAGCGTATCCCTGCTCACCATCTCAAGAGCCTCTTCGCTGTTTATAAACATATCCGCCGGGTAGCCCTTTGCCTCTGAAAATGTCTCCATAAGAGGTCTGACTGAGCTTGTCGGGTCATTTATTACTATCTGTGCCTTTTTGTCGAGATTCTTGGCTGCACAGTATATACCTATGCCTGCTCCAAGCGAGTCTACATCTGTGATGCTGTGTCCCATGATAAGCACGTTCTCACAGGTCTCAATGATTTCCTGAAGCGCCTGTGCCTTGACTCTCGCCTTTACCCTTGTCTTGCTCTCCACCTGCTTTGACTTGCCGCCAAAGTACAGGATATCGTCGTGATCCTTTATAACTACCTGATCACCGCCTCGTCCGAGGGCCAGGTCTATGGCATTTCGCGCATATACGTAGTTTTCATTGTACTTATCGCTCTTTATACCGATTCCGATACTGAGTGTGACCGCCATCTCGTTGCCGACCTTTATAGCCTTGACCTCGTCGAGCACCTTGAACTTGTCCTCCTTCATGCTGTCAAGGTACTTGTACTTGAACACCACGAAGTATTTGTCGTTTTCTATCTTTCTGACAAGTCCGTCATACTTGGCAAAGTACTGGTTTACACGCCTGTCGATAAGTGCAACGAGCAGTGACCTCTTTACGTCCTCTATGCTGTCGAGCGCCTCATCATAGTTATCAATATAAACAAGCGCTGAGACCTGCTTCTGCTCTGTGATTTCCTTCTTGCAGTGATATAGCTCCGACTCATCAAATACGTACAGCGCTGTCAAAAACTGGTCTGCTTCATTTGTGTCGATTATCTCATTTTCCTCTGCGATTGAGTTGAAATATATTCGCTTGACGGACAGACGGACTATGCTGTCCTCCTCCTCATTTACTATCTTGAAGTCTGTCGGCGCATCACTCTTGGTGAGAAGCTCTCTGGTCACTGTCGGAAAAAGTGTCGTGATGGATTTGTGATAGTTTTTATCCACACCCATTAGCTCTGCGAATTTGTCATTTACCCAGAGTATCTTGCCGGAGTACTCAAGCAGGGCATACGGCACCTCAAACTCATTAAGCAGCCTCTTCTGCACCGATGAATACTGTGTTGCAAAGCTTATCAGCTCATTTGCAACGACTGACTTGCTTCTGACATACAAAAACAGCACGAGCGCAAAGTAAAACACTGTAAAGCCTACCATGCCATAGCCAAGCCTTCTGTCATAGCGCAGTGCTATTCCGTCAGCACATATCCACACAAACGTCAGATATAGCGGCCAGCACATGTAGCTTTTCAGCCTGCCCTTGAATTTTATTTTTTTCTTCATTTTACTCTCCTTATCCCCGGTGCGCTGCGCTGATGCTGCCGGTGCAACGGTTGCGGTTTCGAGAATGTACTACAAATTAATAGTTACCGGCCACACCTTTGTGCAACCCGTATCGATTGATATACCTACTAGAGAGTATACCACTTTGTGGGGATTATTCCTAGTACTATATTTATCAGTTATACTCAAATCGTTGCTGTTCACACTGTTAGGTGTGAACCGTAACTTATACTCAGTTATGATTATGAGGAATATACGGCATTTCTGTGTAGCAGAGAGAATCTTAATACAATTCTGTGCAATCTAAAAAGCACCGCATATATCTGATACGATACATGCGATGCTTTTTGTGTGCTCTCATCTTCCGGTATTCATTTTAACTAAATATAATTACTTCTCAGTCTTATCCGCAGCTATCTCTGCAATCGACTTTGTAAGACCTGCAATCCCCTGAATCTCTGATGGGATGATTATCTTTGTAGCCTTGCCGTCTGCTGCCTTGGCAAATGCCTCCAAGCTCTTTATCTGGAGCACTGCGTTATCCGGATTTGCCTCCTTCAACATGCGAAGTCCGTCTGCATTGGCCTGCTGTATCTTGAGGATAGCCTCTGCCTGACCTGCTGCCTCCTGGATTGTTGCCTCCTTCTTTGCCTCTGCGCGAAGGATGGCTGCCTGCTTTTCAGCCTCGGCATCGAGGATGACTGACTCTTTATTTCCCTCTGCAACAAGGATTGTTGATTTTTTCTCACCCTCTGCACGAAGAATGGCCTCTCGTCTCTCACGCTCTGCCTTCATCTGCTTCTCCATGGCATCCTGGATGGCCTTTGGAGGTATGATGTTCTTGAGCTCGACACGGTTTACCTTGATGCCCCATGGATCTGTTGCCACGTCGAGTGTTGCGCGCATCTTGGTATTGATTGTCTCACGGCTGGTGAGTGTCTCATCAAGCTCTAAGTCTCCGATGATGTTACGAAGTGTTGTGGCTGTGAGGTTCTCAATTGCCATGATTGGATTCTCTACTCCGTATGCGTAGAGCTTTGGATCTGTAATCTGGAAATATACTACAGTGTCTATCTGCATTGTTACATTATCCTTTGTGATTACAGGCTGTGGCGGGAAATCTACCACCTGCTCCTTTAAGATGACTCTCTTTGCTATTCTGTCGATAAATGGCACCTTGAGGTGAAGTCCTACGCTCCATGTGGTGAGATATCCTCCCAAACGCTCAATTACCATTGCATGTGCCTGTGGCACGATCTTGATGCAGTTTACCAGTACTATAAGTACGATTACGAGTAACACTGCAAGTGCTATTAATCCTTCCATTTCCGGTTAAGCCTCCTTTACCCTTTTTACAATTAGTTTTACTCCGCTTATCTTTACTACCTCGATAAGCTCGCCTTTTCTTATGACCTGGGTCTCGTCCTGCGGTCTGACTGTCCACTCCTGACCGTTTACAACGGCTTTTCCCGTCTGCTTCATGCTGTCAGCATCCTCGGTGAGCACAGCTCTTTCTCCGACCAGACTGTCCACGTTTGTCTTCACTGTTCTGGAATTGATGTACTTCCCGGCCCATGGCTTTGTGAGAGCTAAAAGCACGACTGAAACGAGTATAAATGCAATTCCCTGAACCACGACATTGCCACCAAGCAGTGCGATTATAAACGCTACAAATGAGCCTGCCGCAAACCATATGGATGTAAGCCCTACTGTCATAAGCTCAACTAAAACAAAAACTACGGTGGCTGCCAACCAGAAAACAATGTATGTATCCATTTGAACCCTCCCTTTTTATTAGTATTTGTTTTATATTCATTTTATACTATGTAATTTGATTATGCAACAAATATTAATTTTTTAAACATAAAACATTTTTAACCTAAAAAATCCCGACCACCATCCGGTAGTCGGGATTTATCATACATTTATCTTATTCGCAAACGTATGGCATAAGAGCAACGCCCAAAGCGTTCACCACCATACACGCACCATTCCACACTTTTCAATACTCGTTCCATATCCTATCGGTATTTTAAATACCCGTATATGCACCCTTTTTTACTTATTTGATAGTCAGAAAGGGTGTCAAATGACCAAAATCCACTCTAAAAACGGCTTCATTTTCACGCTATTTTGGGTCAGATTTAGTCAAAAATTTTTATAATATTTCCTATATCTGCACGCATACGTTTTGCATTATCGTTTCGTATGTGCGAATATATATCAATAGTTGTCTTTACTGAGCTGTGCCCCATTACAACCTTTGCAATTTCATATGGTACCTCATTTAAAACCAAATGCGTTGCAAACGTATGTCTGAATATATGCGGTGTAAGTTTTGCTGGCAATTCAACCGGTTCTCTATCTTCCTTTTCGGCTCTTTCCTTTTCCCACTCATTTGCATGCTTTACAATTCTCTTCATTGTTGCAACAAAGCCTTCGTGTGTAAAAGGATTCCCCAGTTTTGACGTGAATACAAAATGGCTGTAACCATCAATTTTTATATCCTGCCTTATCCTCATATTTTTCTGGTACTGTTTCTGCAATTTAAACAATCGTACCAAATCATCACTTAATGGAATATCTCTAACTGCATTTGGTGTTTTCGGTGAAGTTATAAAGTACTCATGCTTATTGGTATTTTTGCATCTATAATTTAGTGTTTTGCTAACATGTACTATGCTTTTTTCTAAATCCACATCATCCCATGTTAAAGCATCACATTCACCAAATCTCATGCCAGTTCCAAGAAGTATGCCTACCATTGGTAAATATACATTTTGAAATGTACCTTCTATCTTAAGAAAGTCCAATAACAACTTTTCCTGCTCTTCTGTCAGTGCATCTCTGGCTTCTTTTGGCTTTGCTGCAACATCTTTCATGATTTCGCTTGCAGGATTAACGAATAATCCACCATCGTATACGACTTGCTGTAAACAATTATACAACATGCTTGCAAGTGAACGCAATGTTCCATGTGCTAATTTCTTTTTATCTACTAATTCCCTAAAATGTGCTACAAAGTGAGTTCTCTTCAATTCCCTCATCGGCATACGTCCTATTGCATAAGGCTCAACGTACCATTCATAGTAATTTTTCAGATTTAATAAGCTTGCAGGCTTCACTTTATCTTCCTTAAAAATCGTGATATATTGAGGATACCACTCGTTTAGCGACATACTAGCCAAATCTGTATTTCTGCCGGATGCTACATCCAGTTTATGTTTTTCTATCTTTACCTTTAAATCTGATAAATCCTTGTCGTATATATAGTATGGCTTTCCATATAAATAATACTTATAAATATACCTATTATCAGCATGCCTATAATACACCCCTTCTGGGAGTACTCTGCCCTTAGGATCCTTTCTTCTTACTACTTTAGTCATGACATTTATCAACCTTTCTTCAATTTTATTTGGGTGGGGATGATACCAGAAGTCACCCCATCCGTCAAGCGCATTCTATATTTACATTGATTCGTAGTATAAAAACTCTTTCAGTCTCTGCACATTGAATCTCAGCGAGTTCCCTATATAAACTCTTGCCTTTGCTAACTCGGCAACTTTTAATGCTCTTCTACGTCCATATCCAGTTATACGCATAAGGGTGTCTAAATCAACTAAAAGCAGTTCATCTTCTATTCTTTCCATTTTCTATCTCTCTTTCATTTAAATGCTCGTTCGGTTACTGAATGTTCTTGTATTTGCTTACTTTATTCGTTGTATCATTTAACCAGCTTAATATTAAGATTGGGACATTTCCATAATCCATAATGACGTAATCATCGAAACTGTCCCAATTATCAACTCATTAGTAGATGCAGTAATAAGGAGTACGACAATGATAGTCATAGCTCTTATCTACACAAGCTTTTATCGCAGACTTTAGAAATTTAGGTATCTCATCAATTTGAGATAACTCTGCAATTTTATCATCAAGGTTTATTCCTGTAATTTGGTACACCTCAATGTTTTCTTCTTTGCGATTATGCTCTGCATTGATGACATAGTCACCAATCTTTACAGTAATTAAAGCATGATCTTTACAAGCTAAATCTCCATGTGATTTCACATAGATTGCCTTTTTAGCTTCTCCATGTGTTCCTGCTATAACAGTTACGTAGCCAGTGTTTGACCAGCCACCACCAGATTCCCAGAGACATGGGATTCCTTTCTTTGAAATTTCAATATTAACTGTCTTGTTCATTTTTCTCCTCCTTTTTATCTATCAATTAATTTTTTCCCATCATATAAACTTTCATAAGTTGCACAATACTCTGCGATATGCTTATCTGGAATCAAATGGTTCTTACATGCATATCTTATTTTTTCCCAGTATTCATCAATGGTTATTTTTTCTTTATAATCATCCATTGACAAATACAATCCAGCATTCTGTGGCACCCTGTTTGTCCAGACATATTCCTGTGCCTTACTCTTATGTTCGCCATGCGTTACCACTTCACAATGTTTATATGTATCTGCCAGCTTGAAGCAATGCCAATCATCACCCAATATGGCATCATAGATTGTTGGAACATCCTTATACTGTGAGCGATAATCACACATGACAATTGCTGATTTAGCATCTGCTATAGCATATGCACCTCTAATATGTTCGTACAGGCTTGCCATCTCCGTGCCATATAACTTAGGTGAACTTCTATACAGTCCTACGTAAGGCCAGTCCACAAACATCTGAGTTTCACTTTGGCACTTAACCTTTTCAATAAGCTTAATTCCATCGCAATTCATTATCTGTGTATTGACTTTCAAATTTTCAACCGCATTCATTACGTTACGTTTTACTTCTATTCTATATTTTGCGTTGGACTTTTGACTTGAATAGCTTTTTCCAGCGCAATTGAATGACTGTGAATATACTAGAAAAATATTCCTACATAGCTCTACCCTTTTTTCTTTTGGAACGTCACTAGCCCTGCAATATGGTTTTAACATTTTTCTCTGTGCATTGCGGAACTGTTCCTTTGCAACATTCTTATCATCAGGCTTCTCAATACTTAAAATTGCATGAATTGTAGCTTCACGTGTTTCTTCATCTGCAAGGGACATATATAAAAGTGCGATATTTGGGTTTCTATCGTTTAAACACGATTTTACATATTTCCCATTGTAATTTGAAAAATATATGGCTGCTCCACCAGCAAATGGCTCCAGATACTTAGTACATGTGGGGTTGAACAGTGCCTTTATCTTGTTTACGTAGGGAGCTTTGCTCCCTACATAACCATTCAGTAAATTGTATTTGCACATATTACGCCACCTCACTTTCTTCCATATATTCATCAACAACATATAACTTGTAGAAACGCTGATTTCCTGTCTCATTATATGCATAACGACCTTTGCTACACTTTAAGAAATTTACCCCCATACTGACCTCAGCCAATCTTAGCTTCTTGCAGAATGTCACTGGAGTGTAACCCGTATCTTCCATGATTTTCTTCATGTATGTATCTCTAACAGATACAATTCTATTTTCTGGGTCATACTTACATTGTCTGCCTTCAGTGTTCTTGCTGTCTGTCGCATTATCCTCACTTTTAGACATCTTTATAGCTCGTCTTACAACTTCTCGATATGCATCTATGATATTCAATGAATTGTTGAGTGCCACCATGTTCCTGCTAGTCTCAAGAAACTTTCTTGCTCTTTCAAACGCCAGCTTAATGTCATTATCTTCGAAATTGATTACAAATTTTTTTATCACATATAACACGCAAAAATCGTCTGCACCCATGATTTTTTCTTTTCCAATCTGTACTTCAGCTCCTGCTCCTATCATAGGAACGTTGCCAGCTTCATTTACCAGAAACATCTTGCACTTTTCCACAACCATATTGTCTGCGTTGTATACTGGAATCATCTCCAACCTATATCCCTCTTTCATGCAGAGTATTACACGTTTATCATCAGGTGTAATTTGTGGTAAATTTTTATTAGGGTCATCACTATCTTCTTCTGTGTCATCTTCCAACTCTTCATCACTCTTTGGTACTGGACATGCTTTTGAAATATCAATGTCACTATCACATATATCTGGCTGTGTTGCTATTTCTTCATCTGATGATGTTTCATCTTCCTTGGACTGCTCCAAGGTCTCTGACTTTAAATTGTCCTCTGATACTGATGTTTCTGGTGTTTCTTCTTTTACTGTAGCTTCTTTCTGAGTCTCTTCCTGGCTCTTCTGGTTTATAATTCTCTGCAACTCACCTGTTGTAAGCTCCTTTAATGTCTTTTCTTCTTTAGCTGTCATAATCTCTTCCTCCTGTATGTTAATTTTTTCTAATGCTGATTCTATTCTCATTATTCTTTCTCCTTTCTCTATTTGAGTGCTTCTTCTACTAGCCAGTCAGGTATTTCTCCCTGCTCAAGCTCATTTCTTATCTCACGCCAGTGTTTTGTTATATTTACACCAGCGTGAGCAAGTTCTCTACTTGCTTCAATGACTATGTGGGGATTTCCCCATAAGTCATCCATCTCAAACCAGATTCTATAGTCTCCAAGACCCCAGGCCTCGGATATTTTATCCAAGTCCTCTGATTTGAAGTCTGGGTAATCTGGAGTAATCTCTACTCTAAACTCCAGATTCTTATATATAATTTTCTTTTTATTTTTCATATCCTCACTCCTCTCTAACCTTTATAAACAATCCCTCAATGACTTCTACCGGAAGAACACCTGCATCCGAATATTCTTCAAAGTCATTGTTGTATATGTACACCAGACACTCACCCGGTGTAAGTGCTTCTGATTCTCCCTCTTTGTAAAGGAAGAATATGGTCACTGCCCTGTTTTGGGAAATTTGAATAATCTCATAATCTCCCAATGCCTTGATTCGCTGTTTACCTCTTTCAATGTAATCTTCTGATGAATCACATATCACCATGTCTGCAGTTGCAATGACCTGAGCGCTGAACATTTCTCCAAACCTTTCCATACGCTCTGCATCAAGACCTAATGTAGTTAAATAATCTTTTTGTTTTTGTCTCATCTTGTGTCTCCTTTTATCTTTTAATTAGTTTCTTCACTAATAGGGTTGTGATTTTCTTCAAATTGAGGGGGTAACTAGCGTTTTTCCAAAAAAAATAAAAAAAAAGTGCTTTTTGCCTTATGCAAAAAGCACTTTTTTTCTTTCATATTATATTTCATCTAAAAACTTACAAAAAAGTTCCACGTCATCAAAATACAAAATTGATGATTCTGTTGTATTTTCTTCAAGATTCATGCATATTCTCTCTCTGTAATTTTCTTCATCTAACCTTATTTTTCCTCCATAGTATCTCATATCTGGTTTTCTTACTAGTTTATCAACTTTACGTATATTATCTTTTCTGAAATCAAACTTATGTGAATCAGTTATATAATAAACCTCTTCCTCTTTTGAGTGATCCCCATATATCAATTTTGCCAGCTCTGTTTTTCCACCATTAATTGTTACCTTATCCGGTTTCCATGTTTTCTGTGCATATTCTGTTTTTGAAGCCTGCCTGCTATGCCTGTAACTCCATGCTGCATTTGCTGAATCTCTATATACTTTATCTAAAAATTCCCTATCCATAATAACAGCCGCTCGCTTAAATTGGTCTAATTGTGTATTTGGAAAACTGAGTGTCATTACAATCTTGTCTTTGTACAGATACATTCCATTCCTGTTGTCATGTATGTAATATGTATTTTTACTTTGGTCACTATCACTAGAATCACCTATTTTCTCTTTTGTTTCTCTTCTTAGTGCTCCAAACAATTTCTTGTAAAGCCTTCCATTTATTTCTTTATAATAATTCTCATCAACATATTTCGTTTCTGTTTCAAATAATTCTTTTACTTTTCTGAGAGCATTATTTCTTAGCTGTCCTATTTCACACAAATTATCCATAATCTGATTGAAAATATTTTTTTTCTTCTCTTTAGCTTTCTTTCTTAAAATTTTAATCTTGGCTTTGTCCATTTTTTTATCATATGAACCATATATAGTGCTATTGCATTTATCATATTCTTCTAATAAGTTCTGAACAGTTTTTACTTTATTAGCATATACAACACAGCTATCATTAATAGGTAATATATTAATATATACTGCTGCTTCACATGCAGCTTTTTTTACAGTGGATTTTATTCCTTCAATAAACGCTCTTGGTTCACGATCTGATATTCCATCTCTGACACTTTCAATTAAACTCTCTAAATTTTCTTGGTTAATATCATTTGCAGATTTTACTTTTTTTACTCTTCCCTCCCATATTGCATACATATGAAAATAGTTTGCAAATACCTGCATTACATTAAATAATTCTAAAATGACTGGTGAAATTACTGGTTCTTCGTCCGACTGTTTTTCTATATACATATATATGTTTTCCAATATTTTTTTCAAAACATCTGTCTGTTTCTCACAACTATTAATCCATTTACCATTTATATACTTTTCATTAAACCCATATGATTTATAAAATAATCTTTTCAGAAATTTTATGTTTTCAACGCCCTCCTCGCATATAACCAATTCTTCAATAATCGAATCATCATTAATTTCTTCCTTCAAATTGAATATTTCATGTAGAGCCTCCTTCTCTTTCTCTGTATATGCATTAAATAATCGTTCTTCCTTGTTGTTTAATTCCCCATAATAATATAAATCAAAACGCTCTATATCACTTTCATCTAACTCATTTTCTTTCTTTAATGTTTCAATTTTCTCAAGAACTTGTTTTTTTATATTTCCATAATTTTCCTTGCGTTCTTTCAATTCACTTATTCTTATCTCCCCTATTCCCTGCAAATATTCCAACACTGCAAGCATGCTTTCATATTTATTTCGTAATTTAATATAAATTTCTTTCGCTGAATAATATTCAAAACAATCTGATTCCCTTAACTTTGCTTCATCCACAATTAAAAATTTATATAATTTTTCTGCCATATGTACCCTCCATACGTATATGTAATATGGATACATTGTAACATTTTACTATTTTAACTTCTATACTTTTATCTCTGGCATTTTGGCAATCACCTCAAAATCACTGCTCCATCGTAAACTACTACTCCCAGCTTCTTTGCAGCTTCATCTGCCTGTGGTGTCAGCTCTGAATTGGTAAAAATCATTGCCCGGTCTGTACCATAATAATTCTTTGCACATACAACTTCCTCAACCGCTCTGTAAGGCACTTTACCCGAATACTTCTTACACTGCACTGCATATGTTTCTCCATTTTTTGAACATATTACATCTGCTCCGTAGTCACCGGATCCACTGGTCACCTTTATATTATAAAATCCGTGTTTTCCTAACCACTCTGCACTCCAGCTCTCAAACTCCCATCCGGTCATGCTGTCAAAATCTTTCCATCTGTAGCTATTACTTTGTGAGTGCACTGCCAGATACTTTTGTACTGTCACAACAATTCCAGTTACACACAATGAAATAACTACTACCAAAATCATATTTTTCCACACGCTGGCTATGGAAAATCTCTCTGTAGCATTAAAAAAATGTAATGCCATCACATCAGCCACAACTATGAATATCAGTTTTACTCTATGTTCTATCCTCTTATCCCCCAACAATCGGAAAGGTATATAAAATACATTCACAAGCATAGCTCCTATTACTGCAATCATAAAAAATATTTCTATACGCATACTTCCACTTCTTCCAAACATGTCATACAAGTACCAGCAACACCCTATAAACAGGATTCTTGCTATCCATGAGGTTTTCAATTTATTAACGACATTATCTTTTTTATTTCCTATTAAAATATCATACATACTGTATATTCCTCCTTTTGAGTGGGTGTATTGTAACGCTGGTATAAGTGAGGTTCAAGCTGTTTTTCATATTTTTTTGTAAGTTTATTTTTTCCGGTGCTTTTTCAGTTTTTTACTACAGCCATGCCTCTATGTAGCTCTGGTTTCATTTTGATGACACCACCACTCATGCATTATTGATGTCTTTTGTATGTACACCTACAAAAGAAAAGCCTGTTCCTTCTATATATAAACTCTTCTGCACAGGTCAATTTTGTAATTCTTATGCAAAATGACTTTTCCGAGTAATGAACATTTTCTCAACTAGTCCACTCTGATGTCATTTCTTTTTTCCTTTTTTGCTCTTATCCTCACTTCCCATCTTTTTTTCTTAAACACCATTTTTAATTATTCAAAAGCCTGTTTTTTACAAAATTAAAATCCAAATCAAAAATATTGATTTCACTGTTTCCACATTTTTATATTAACTCACAAAATACTTTCCACATTTTCTTAAGTTGCTATAAAAATCCAATTTCACCATTTCCATTCAACATCATTTTTCATTTTTCCTATCTTCTGAAAATCCAGTGGATGCAGGGTGTTTTTATCAACTAGTTAACATTTTGCTTTTTATTTTTTCTTCCTTATTATATGTAACCAATAGTACATGACTTTTTGTTTCATATCACTAGTCCATAAAATGCCTTATAAAAAATGTACCATTAAACAACTCAAGGCGATTACACTTTTACATGCAACCGCCCTGTATATAAAAAGGAAAAGTAAATGGAACACAATGTATATTTATTTCATTAAACTGACTTTCTGATTCTCTTTTTAAGTGCGTCACAGATTCCCTGCGCAGCCTCCATATTATCATTCATCTGACCATCATTTGGAAAGTCCACCTGACCTATAGTCCGGCAGTCACCATTTGCAAGCACAATAACAAATATGCATCTGTTAGGACTAACCATCTTAGGAATAATTCTGAATCCACCTCTTGCCATTTTTACCACCCCTTTCTGATGTCATCGTTTATAAATTCAAGCTTTGTCTCTTCATCTTTTGTGAAGTTTACTGCATCGACAAGATTTGCAAAGCTTTCAGAAGACTGCTCAAACATATCTTTTATGATCTCTTCACTGATTCCTTCCGTACTTACCCACATATCTATGGACACTGTCTTTAATGGTGTACCATCTTCCTCTGTAATATCTATCTCCTGTCTTAATCTGAATTTCTTCATGATGTCATGCCTCCTTATTGTACTCTTTCACTCTGCTGTAATACTGCTGGTACGCCTGTCTGACCTTTTCCATAAGCCAGACATTATCTGCTTCATCTGCTCCACTGATTAGTTTTGCACTTGCAACAATGTCTCTGTCACCTAGGGTCTTTAAAACACCAAACTCCCTTGCTCCATGTGTGCCTCTTAAATTGACCAGCATAAAATCTTCTTCTCCGAATCTGTTCATGATGTGTTCCTCCTGCTTTCCTTGTGTTTTAAAAAAATTGAAGTGTTGCTACCCATACAACTTGAAAATACAATTCATATGCAAGTTGTATCTTCCTGCGTAGCTTATGATTCTGTCTGTGCTCTGCATGTGGTGAACACCATATATCAAGCACTACATTCCTGCTTTCCTTATGTACAAGGCTCCATCTCTGCATTTCATAAGCTTTTGTACTACGTTGAACCCATTTAAAATTCATGTCACTTCCATTTCTCCCTTCAATAATTTTTTTAAAAAATCTAATTACTTATCAAAATATGTCTTTATGCAGGACACAATAAAAAACCACCCAGCTATCAAAAATAACTGAGTGGTCTCCTATCTCTCATTTTATACTTTTTGCGAGTGCACTTACAAAAAATGTCTCTCTATTCTCATTCCATGTTACCAGCTTCTGTTTCCTTATCATCCATTTCAGACTTTACTATCCGGACAATATATGTAATGAAGCTTCTTATCTGTCTGTTAATATAAATCCAACAGCACATACAAATCAGAATCAGTGTGATCACAACCAATACTGTGAATGCATCCATAAACCCTCACCTCTCAAAAAGACGCCCCGGCTTTTATGCCGGGGTCTGTCTTACTTTCTTACCATTTTTTATCAAAAAGTTTTTTCTCTTCCTTTACTGGCGCTGCCGTTGCACTCTCTGGTTTTGCTGTAACCGTCTTTGCTGGCTCTGTTTTTACTGTCTCATTCTTTGCTGGCTCTTCCTTTTTCTCTGTCACCGGAACCTGCACTTTCTTTTCAGGCTCTGTACCAGCCAGCACGATTTTTTCTCCATCGAGCTTTGCTCCACCAGAAACAATACCGATTTTCAAATATGCCCTCATGTCATTCTCTGAAATCTTAGCCTGCTCAAACTTACTGCTGATGCAATCGTAAACCACCTTACCGGATTCTTCATGACTTCCAATGCAGACATACAGATTATTGACCATACTCTCTTCTTCCATGGATTTCCAAGAACCAATATGGCTATGTACCATCATGTTTGTTGTAAAAAATCCTTCCTTGTCAAGCAAAAGCTCGTCATTATCTCCAATCTTAAGACCACAAATCTTCTGCTTGCCAGCCTTAATCATATCCTTGATCTGTTTGGAAGTGTACTCCATAACTTCTTTTCCACTCCAAAGCTCCCATCCTAACTCTCTGTTTCCAAGTACCAGTTTGTTTACTACGATATTCATCTTACACATTTTTACTACCTCATTTTCTTTCCGTGCCCCTGCGCACTATACAATTTTTTTTGGAGATTTTTATTTCTATCTCCCTTTCACAATACAATCATAACGCTGTGGTCATGGGGTGCAAGACGTGATGGTGCACGAAAATGTAACCTTATGGTTCTGCTGTGATTAGGGATGTTGTAGCATGAGTATGTTCTATTTTGATAAACCTCCCTGCTTTTTTATCACAAGTCACTTTCCCAAAAATCACTCTCACTAATTTATCTCATAAACTATACATTTTAAAATACTGTAGGAAATTATCTAACGTACCCTTACAAGCCACAATTTTCACTCAACTAGTCCAATATACTTTTAACCCCTATGTAACCTTGATTTCCCCATGTAATCAAACACTTATAAACTCAAAAAATTTTGACATTCCTAGTCAATCACCTATCCTCACGCACTCTGATTTTTCCATTATGAAACACTTAAAAATTAAAATGACATGGATTCTATGTAGTTCCTGCACCGGAATCACATATAAAAATCCATGTCACATTTATTTTATTTCCTATAACAATATACTTTCTCCAGACTTCTTTTTCTCTTCCAGCTTTTTCTTCCATCTCCACAAGGTTGATTTACTGATTTCAAAGTAATCCATCAGTTCTTTATCTGACAATCCAAATATTATCTGTAGCTCCAGCTCCACCATATTAAACCTTTTCTTTTTGGCAATTGGCATTCCCGACATGACCTTTGCCATCTGTACATTCCTTGCATTGCCATGACACATTTCATTAAGCAACTTATTTAATCTAGTGTTTTCTTCCTTTAGCCTTCTTCTTTCATCATCCAGCTCACGTACTTCTCTGAATGCTTCTACAAACAAATATGAAAACATGTAAACCAGTCCATTCATGCTTACCCCAAGCTCTGTGCAGAATTTTACTGCATCCACGTTGCCACTGATATTGTTCTTTTTCTGTATCTTTTTTAACATGATTATTATATTATCCACAGACCACATAACCTTTTACCTCACTCCTTATAAACCCAGCCTACTGACATTTCATCTGTTCCTGCTTTTTCACAATGAAACATTACTCCTGCATATCCTCTTTGTTTCAAGATATCCCATCCGACCTCTGTTGCCCTCTGGCATGCGTACAGTGTTTCATATTCTCCCAGATATAGTTGCTTTCCTTCTGGTACGTGCTGATATAATTTATACATCTTGCTTTCCTCCTAAAAAAATTTATATTTCTAATCAAATCAAGTACCAAAACAAGTACAAACTTCCATATTTAAGTCACATCCACACTCCCAATATGTATAATATCTACCTCACCTTGTTACTAATCTGCTTCATAATGTTATAACTGGTTTCAAATTGAAGTGCTTTTTTGAAATCCACTTTTCCTTTATCCATGATTACTATGATTCCTTTACACTGTCACGCAAATAAACCACTTCACATGAAAACAAACAATAACCAATATGACTTATCTCCAACCACTCAATGACACATATTTTTACTATATGTGATCACAAATTTCATTTTGACGAGGATTTTTGAAATCCCAATTTCTATCTATCTGGTTTTTAGGTAACATCAAACTCAAATTAAACTCTATCCATTTTTCCCACACTGTGGCACCCTTATCTCCCCTTGTATACTATCTGTTGTCTATAAGCCACCTTTTATCCCATCTGCAGCCGGAATCTCTCTGTTCAACGTTGCAAGTGCACTGCCAAAAGTCACATTTTAAACTGCAAACTGTAGCTTATTTTTCCTTATAAGATAACTATAAACCTTGTCCTTGTAGCCTGTTTATTCCCATAGTCATAATATCTGCTTTCATATTGTCAAACCAAATCTTATACTGCAAATAACTAAAAAAAATTGGCATTATGGCAATCTATGATGTTGCTCTTTCTAAAAATGTGCAAAAAAATAAACCCTATTGGGTCATTTACTACAATATTATTAATGGTGAGAGCAGTGCTGGTGTCAAATCTGTAGGATGAGGATGTGGTTGAACATATTCCAGCTGAACCAACTGTTGCCTTATAAGTAGTTGACATATCAGGTGACCTGTTTATAAATCTAGTTGCAAAGGTTTCATTATACTCGGTACCAGATTTGCGTGTGCCCTGTGGGGTGTTGGCTGATTTAAAGTTATATGCTGAATCATATGCCAAGCTCGTTAAGTAGGATATTGCTCCACCATTTTTCCAATCTGCTAAGGTGAGGTGGTCTTGCCCTCTAAACAATACTGTAATGTAATTGAAATTACTGATTGATTGGGTGTTTTGTGAGGTTCCTGAACGTGTACTGGTGTTGTCCTTATAATATTTGTTGCTGGTGGTTATGGTGTTTACTGCTGGCTGGTTGTAGGTGATGCTATTATTTTTAGAGACTACTGCTTTGTTGATGGAGGAGGTATCAAGGGTGATGCCTAGGCTGGTGGTGTTGTCTGTCCATTGCCATGAGGTACATGGGGTGTCATAACATGAGTTGGAGTGGGAATGCTCTTCTGTTGAACAGGTTAAACTTTTATTGCCAAGGGCATCTGTTGAATAACAACCGCTACCATGGGAGTGTTCACTCTTTCCACATCCTAGGTGGTGTCCGTTGCCTCCATGGGATTGACAAGAGGTTATGGTTGGGGCTGGGGCTGTCCATGTGAAGTTGTGGGTGAATAGCTGCTGTGTTGTGCTGTTGGCATCTGGAGTCATAAAACTTACTCGCTTGGTTATTTGGGATTGCTGGAGCTGGAAGTCATAAGGTTGTGGTGGATTTGGATTGACTTCTATTTTTTTGTAAAGGATGTAAAGGTATTTTTCTCCAGTATCTTGGTCTAGGAGGATTTCTTGGGAGGAGGTGCCTTTGTGGGTTGGGGTGATACTGTTAAACTGCTCCTTTGTATTTAATGCGGTGTTGGTGGTGGATGTTTTCCAGCCTTCGATTTCATATTCTGACTCGGTGTCTATGGAAATATAGGCTGTGGTGCTGGTTTGCGTGTATGGGTGATAATCTTTTGCTTCTGTGAGGATGGTGCCATCTGAGGATAACTCTTGGGTGTAATAGAGCTTTTTGATGGTACATTCACCTGAGGTTCCATTTTCTTCTGATGGGGTTTCGGTGTTGCCTGGGGTGCCTTTGGCTTCATCATAGGTGTGGATTGGGGGAATTTGAAAGCCTGTGATGTCAATGGCTGCTATGGCTATTCCCTCATGAGGGTTGATAGAACTCAATCGTTGTACTGTTTTATCACACTTTGTTACTGGTACTAATACTGATGAATTACCACCTGTAAATACATAGGAATCTATATCATGGTCTAAACATAATGAAAATGGTAACTGTGTTTCATAGAATTTGTATCTGTATCTGCCTGTGTCTCCAAGATTAACTGACCGTCTTAAGAATGTTGAAGCTGTAGTACAATATACTTCTGGAACAAATTCACCTTTTGCATTGTAGCTACCTACAGGTTTTGGGGAGCCTGCGGCGAATGGTGCATCTTTATGTACTGCGTTTGCTGTTTCAACATCAAATGTGTCGTCTGTGTATAAGTAGTCTACTGATACTGGCTCTATAAAGACATGCCATTCTGTGTCTGGTTTTGAGAGTTCATCTAGGACTGTTGTACTGCCACCATTCTGAGTTGCTACTAGATATGCCCAACGTGGACATGGCATTGATACTCCCTTTATAGTAATGTCTCCAATGACTTCTGTGAGGTATGCCATTGATTCACTACCTTTGGACTGCCAGCCACCACTGTAATATACTGGTGATACACCTGATGCGTATTGTATACTTGGTGTGCCAAGTATATTTTGTGCACCTAGTTTATTTGCAAATGATACAGAAGTATTGCAATAATCTGCATAATCTTTGTCTTTGTAGGCGTTGTCTAGGATGACGCCATGGGCTCTTATCTTGCCATAGTTGTCTTGTACATAATAATATATGCCACTTCGTTCGCCTGAGGCTGCCCAATATAAGTAGCCTGCTGTTTCATTAGATGATTCGTCTGTTTCGTTGGCACTGTATGTACTTAGGTTCAAGACTTGACCTAAACTTGCTCCTGAGCCTGAGCCATCTATTCCTTCAGCTTGCCTTGCATAGGCAGTTATGGGAATATTTAGTGCTGTGAAAATAAACAATATTGAAAATATCATACATAGGATTGTGTGTGAAATTTTGTTATTGCGTGTGCGTTGCTTTTCCATGTTGCTCCTCCTTAATTTAATGAAAAATAAATTTTATTCTTAATTTAGGGGAGGGCATGAAAAAATGCACCACACTTTAAAATGTGATGCATCTCTATATGTGAATATTCTATTTTTATCTTAGCTATGTCCACTTATAAAGTTATACGTTGTATTCTTTCTTTAAGGCTAATGTTGTTTCTTCATTTAAGTTCAGTAACTTTGCTATCGACTCTATTATCTTTGAATATCCCTGATCCTTATGTGTTTTGTAATAATTATCAACTGCATTCTTAGCTGTTAAAAGGACAGCTTCATTTACTCTTGCTTGAGTTCTTGCTTCATAATCAATCATATCCTGTACTCCTTTCCTTACTTTGGTTAGGTTTACTTTTTCAATACTTTCTATTTGATTTACAATATTACTTGTATTATAAAATAAGTCATATACTAACCTTTCCGTGTCATTATCAAGGTGTTCTCTAAGCTTCTTTAATTCTACAAGCACCACTTCCATCAAATCTGATGGTTTCTCTGCTGGTGCAACTTGTTTTGTTACATCACTATAGAATCTCCTCATACCATATCTATGAATATATTCATGCTTTACTTCGTCATAATTTGTATCAAATTTAATGTTTCCATTACAAAACCATATTGAATATACCTTATGAATATCTGTATATTTTGTATCTCCAGAAGGTACCGTTGAACGAAGTAGTGATGCTCCATAATAAACTGCTCTTGATATCAAATTATATCCTAATACACTTTCTGAAGTAGTATTCTGCATTTCTGCATTAACTGTAATCTTATCAAATAAGTTTCCTAATCTAATATTTGATACACCATCACTTGTCCTTATCTGAAATATAGAGTCACTTAATGTATTCTTCTCGTCATTTGTACCTGCCTCTGTTGGTAAAAAGTCCACTTCATCTTCTAAAATACTAGTGGCTGTATCCTTCTCATTTCTGCGACGTAAATCCACAATTAACTTTGCTATTTCAACCAGTGTTTTGTCTTTAAATTCTGGTATTGTTAATTTAACAAGTAATGCAGCAATCGCTTTGTATCTTATGATATCTTTAAAATTTTCATCTTTTGTACTACTAACAAGCGAAACTGCTGTATCTGCTAATGTATTGTTCTTACTCATTTTCAACCTCCTCCCTTCTAGTTTAATTATATTATAACGCTGAATTAGGGAAATTACAAATTAATGCTTTTTTGAAATTAAAATTTTTATCCATTCAAAATTGATGTATGTTGTATCTTTATCTATATATGTTGAATGGGAAAGTCATTGCTGACTTTCCCATTCCTTGGGTAATACTAACCCGAACCTAATTTACTACTATGTGTACTGTTCCATCCTCATCAAATGTTACTCCGTCTAATTCTCCGTTTTCTACTTGACGCTGACCACGTCTAGCCTCGGCGATGCCCATTTCTTTTACATCATATCCGGTGAAGAGTGTGCCATTTGGCAAGTAATCCCCTAGATGAAAGACCTCCCCATAACGGTCTGTTCCTTCCTTCATGTAAACAGCGTAGCTTTCTTCTGAGCCGGCTCCCTGGCCTGTGTAATAAACCCAGCACCAACCCATGGTTCCATCTGCTCCCTGGGATATTGCATAGTCTGCGAATGCCTCTGCACTGCCATATTTATCACAAATCTCTGCTAACTCCTGTTTTCCAAGTGCACGGGCGGTGTCTCCATCCATGTTGGTTGTCTTTGGGTCTACATCTTCTGGGTTTACATCTGGATAAACTATGTTGTCTGTAATTTCATCTGTTAAACTATCCTGACCTGCTACTTGATAATAAGTTAATGACATTGATGTAAATAATCTGATTGCTTCACCTTTTGTTATTGCTGAATCCCAATCTTCTAAGTCTGATTCTGTAATTAAATTCATATTGATTGCTGTCTGAAATGCTTTGTACATATCAGATGGAACTCCCTTACTTGAATCAGAGATTGCTTCTGAAAAGGTGATGTCTCCTGCATCCGATACTGTTGATATTGTTACATCTTCAAGGTAGGTGTTATTCTTAAAACCATTGTTATCCATATATGCTTGGTAGTCTTGGCTATAATAGTTTGCTAACAGATATATGTATTCACCTTTAGACATTGCTGTTCCAAAGGTTTTGTCATTTAAACCAGTATCTGTATTGAGGTAGCTGTATTCGTTCATTGGTGCTGCAAAGTTTGTATATTGGGTTTCTCCTACTTTTGCTGTGAAGTCTTTGTCAGCTTCTGGTGCCTGCTGGTCGTTGACTTGGGTTGTGGCTCTCATTACAAGTGTCATTGCTTGTGCTCTACTTATGCTTGCATCGCCATCAAACTGTCCTTCTTCTTGGTCTGGGAGCAATTCAAAGTATGCATTGATTGTTGCGTATGGTGCATTGATATCATCTGCTTCTATGTCTGTGTAATTTTCTGATGCTATTTCACCAAGTTTTGTAAGATCATCTGGCATCATGAAATAACCTCTAAACTGTGAGTTCTTTATCGCTAAGAGTAATGTAATATTTTGGTCTGCCTGTGTTGTTAATGGATTTTTGTATAGTATTCCTTCTTTGTTGCCTGTGGTTCCTGTGACGCCTACATATTCCTCAAAGGCTGTTCTTAGTTCTGGGTGTGTTTCTAAACTACTTAATTGGAGCCATGGTAATAGTTCGACTTTGGATTCCTCTGCATTGCTATCATAGTCTGGTACTGCATACTCCAGTTCTATCTCCGTGGATTCTTGGAGCATGTTGTAAGTGTCCTTCTTACCACATGCAGTTACACCGAACAACATGCTACTTATCATGACCATGGTAAGTGTTGGGATGATTACTCTTTTGATTTTCATTATTGCCAAAATGCCATTTATCTTTTTATGCTCAACTAATTTTCTATATTTCATAATGTTAAATTCTCCTTTGTCTAAAATTATTATCTTAATCATATCATACAAATTTACTATAACCAACAACTTTATAATTGCTGGTAATAGTAAATCAAATGCCTATCTATATATTATTTTTTCCGAAACAAATTCTTCTGTATTTTGTTCTCCACACTGCCTTATAGGTCTGAGAGAATATATTGTATCTACAATAAGGACAGCCCGTTTTAAATTCTATTCTGTTAGCAATCGTACTGCTCCACGTTGCAGAACATTTTGTACATCTCCATATAATTCTTTTTGAAGAGCCAGAAGAAAAATACTCTGGTTTTGCTCCATTGTTTAGCTCAATATCCCATTCATCTCCTATGCATTTGTATTTTACCATGATGTTGTTATCAATAGGTCTAAGCATCCTATCACTCGATTTCATAACAATCTCATTGTAATCAACGTTGACATTGCTATATCCAAGAAGTTCATATACTTTCATTAAGACTTGCCACAATGTCTCATCCTGCCTTGCTTGGTTAAACTTATAAATTATGGTGTCATTATCAACCGTAATAGGAATATATTTTTTCTTTTCTATTATTTCAATAAATCTTATTCTCTTATCCTTGCAATAATCTCTTTTTAAATAATCTTTCTTTGAATACTCTGTATGCCAGAACTCTCCAGAATACTCAATATACGTGTTAATACTCGGAATAACAATGTCAAATTCCATTTTTCCATCTACCTTAACTCTGTTCTCTGCATCTGGAAAATATTGTTGCAATCCATAAAATATAAACTGTTCCGAATATGATGTACCTTTTGTACGACATTTACTACATCCTGTTACATATTGTATTCGTGACCTTATAGGTAGCAGATAACTATAACCACATCTCGAACATTTCCACCAGACCTTTTTACCACTACCTCTGCAAACATCCTTAGGTGTTATATCTATCCCATTGCTATCAATATTTTTCTCGTAATCCCACTCCTTTGCTATGAGTTCTCCACGTTTTCCATTGTTATTGCACCATTCATATAAGGAATTATTTTTATAGGAAGTATCTTCTGCATCTTCCAGAAAACTAAATTCTTCCCACAGTTCTGACTCACTCATTGCTGTCAACCTCCTTCTCAAACTTCTTTGCTCTGTTGTAAAATGTTCCCCTGTTTATCCCAAGTAGCCTTGATGCTGCAACCGCTGTGATTTCTCCATTCTTCCATGAACCATAAACCTCATCCCAATTTTCAAGCTCCATTGCCTTACGTCCTTTGTATCTTCCTTCACGTTTTGCGATTGCAATTCCTTCTCGCTGACGCTCCAAAATGTTCATTCGCTCAAACTCTGCAATCGCACCTATGACTGTTAACATTAGCTTTCCTGTTGGTGTGCTTGTATCAAGATTTTCTTTAAGACTGACAAGCTTAACCTTTTTTCCATTCAACAAGTCCACAATGTCCAACAGATCCTGCACACTCCTTGAAAGTCTGCTGAAATCCATCACGTAGATTTCATCTCCCTCACGTACAAAATCAAGCATTAGCTGTAACTGTTCTCTTTTTGTGTCTTTACCGGACACCTTTTCAATGTACCACTTCTCAATATCAAAGTGTTTTAATGCCTCAACCTGTCTTGCCTCGTTCTGTTCTATTGTACTGACACGTACATATCCTACTAACATAATGTACCCTCCTGCTTATTTTGAATTGATTTCAAATAAACATTGAAATAGGCTACACCCTTTCCAGACACTTCCATATTTTTCAATTTTGTTTAAATTGAATTAGACGTCATGAGCATTTAACACCTTTTCCAACATGTAAATTTAAAATCACCCTTACTTCCAAAATAAGCAGAATTACATGTACTTCTTATAATGCCATAAGTACCTTTTATTTTTGGCAGTGCACTTACAAAATATGTTTGTATCATCTTTTCTATTTATAGGCATCCTTATTATTACTTAAGCATACCGGATGCCTATTATTTTATTTTCTGATTAACTCACCACCATCTAGGTACTGTTTCCAATAATGATAATCTCCTTTGTTGTCAATAAACTCTATCATCCAGCCATCATCATCTGCTCCTCTCTCCCAAAAATCTTGATATGTAATCTCTGCAATTACATAATCTCTACCATTAACTCTTACGACATCTCCTATCTTACACTGCACATTACCCATAAAAAAATCACCCCTTTCAAAAGATTGGGGTGATTGTAACGCTTTGATATGTAATTGTAAATTAGGGAAAGTGACGGAATTATTATTTCCAATCCACCACACATTTTTCCATAGTCCGGCTTCAAAATTTTTCTACCACAATTTATTTACACCGAACACTCATTTTCAAATAATGTAGCAAATAATCTGATGTAACTTAAATTTTACACAAAGCCACATATGTTTTTTCTAACTAGTATAATATCAAAAACAGCCAATGTAATATTGATTTTCCAATGACATTAAACTTTTCCATTTTCAAAAATATTTCACTATCTATGTCATGCTCATAAGTTTTTTGCAAATTAGCAATAAAAATGACACCGCCATTTCTGACGATGCCACTCTTATTTTGCTATTTTTTACATTGGCTGATTCTTCAGCTTTGCATTCTCAACAAATATTACATTTTTCCAACGTAACATCTCTTCCTCATTGCAAATTAAAATGCCTCGCTGATGTGACTTCCGGCTATTTATGTAATTATGGAAGTAGTTATGTTTTTTCTTGCATGCCTTTGTAATGGCATTCTGTGTATTGCACCATTTCCACCACTTATGGTGCACCTCAAGCCACTTCGGCATTTTTACATGTACATTATCATATAGAATAATGCTCATGATGCACCTATAAATTGCTCTGTTGTCAAGTGTAAAACACTTGATTATTCCGGTTCGATTCTCAATATACCAATAATATTGAGACAACACCTCTATTAAGTTTATTTCCTTTCCACTTCGAGTAATGATAAACTCGTTGATGATTATGCCATATCCGTCCTGCACATGCATCCATACAAGATTTGTCCCTGCGATACGAAAATAAGCATTTGTCGAATCTTTATGGTTTCCTTTTGCACACACAGCCTTTTTGCACACGATAGGCTCTAGTACACCTAAACCTATCAGCACTAATACTATGTTATACTGGATTCCAAACAGGCAATCCCTTATCCTCATGTTGTTATCCTTTGTTCTCATTATTTTTTCCTCTCTTTCTTGTTTTTCTCCGCTGCAAGCACAGCATCAATTAATTCTTCTGGTATCACGTTGTGGTTATTCACTCCATGCCACCAGTACTCTTCTGTTCCATCCGGTCTTATCAATCTACCGGATATTTCTTGTCCATCCATATCTTGTCTCACCTCTCTTTCTATAAATCCATTTGCATTTTTGATGTAGCCTCACTCTCTATAATTTCAGCTCAATCAAAATTTTTAATTACATTAACCTTTTACCCATACGTCAAAAAATACGTCACATTTATAAACATCTCTAAACACTTTAAACATCACTCTCCCATTCTGCCTATAAAATGCAAAACCCGGATTCTTAAAGAACCCGGGTTACTGATATATGTATACAAATTGGCAAATTGGCAATCACCTTTCCTACTGCTCGTTGACTTTTCCTGCTCCATGTCCACATGGATTTCATTTAGAAGATTGAAAATGAAATCCATACGTTGCTCTTTCCTATTTTTCAACTTTGATAAACTGCTCCCCACAGTCCATACACAATACATTGATATCCTTTGTTGCTCTGAACGAGTTTCCACAGGAAGGACATATGTACTTACGTGTACTGCTCTTTGGCTTCTTGTTGTCATCCTCACCACCAAGTCCATCTATCCCTTTTCCACCAGTCAAACCATTACTTCCATCTGCTCCCCAGCTACTGTAGTAACCATCCCTATTGATATCCAATGGTTTTTCTATCCCATTACTATGTATCACCTCAATAAACTCTAAGCTTGGCTCGGTCACACTCCACCCTATGTAAGGTGCCTTGCTTATTATTAAGCCTCTTGCTTCTGCTTCTCTCTTGAAATTTTTATTATGGTAGCGTCCACTTTGTGAAGTGTCTGATATTCCATTCAGAGCACAGTAGTAATGAACCATTTCATGCAATAATGTCGAACATACGTTTTCTATGGGTCTGTCTAAGTGCTCTGCGCTTATATTTATCTCATGCAAACGCTCCTCTTCTAAACGCCATTCCTTATTTACTGTATAATGTCCATATGTTCTTTTGCTTGACATAATACAAATCACTATAGGTGGCAATTCATTATTAAAATAAACCCTGTTCAACACATCAAACGCATACTCTAACATCTCTTGATAATTCTTAAGCATCTCTCTGTCCCCCTTAAAACCATTGAGGGCACCAGCCAATTTCTGACTGATGCCCTTATCAAATCTATGAAATTTCATCCTGCTTGCACATGCCATAATACTCACAACCTATGCAGCAATGCCTACAATCTTTCTTTCTGCTCTTAAATATCCAATGTAACAATCTCTCCATCATGTTTCTTACCTGTCCTTTCCTCAACTTCTGAAATAATTCTAACGCTGATGTTTTCTGGTGTCTGTAGTGTTTGTGCCGGAAATAAGACCTTGTTTTTATGGTATCTGTCGCTTTTTTATATATGCTGTAATATTGGCAATTGGCATTGTTTGTATAAACTATTGCAAGTTGTTTTATATACTTTTTAAAGGTGTATTCAATCTCTATTCTGTTGAAGTTATGTACATATTTATATATTTTATATGTCAACTTCTTGGCAGTGCACTTACAATTTTATTTACAAATAAAAATATCCCAGATCATCAACATTTATCTGCTGAAACTCTGGGATATATCGCACGTTTTATTCGAACTGCTCTTTGACTTCATCATTGTAGAAAATGCCACATTTAATATTTTCTTCTTCTAATTTTCCTTTGATATATTCAAAGATCGTTGTATCTCCTGCTTTTGCTTCGCTTGTCGTTTTAAACCAGTCCTCGTATGCCTGTTCGGCTATCTGCTTTGCCCGGTCTCCATCTTCACTTTGGGATAAAGTAATCACAAAATCTATCCATGTATTTAATTCACTGTAAACATGTAAGTATGTATATTTCTCTACCATCTCTGCTTTACTCCTTGTATCTTATTTTGATTTCACTGCAATCACAATTGGCTGGTATAAGCACCTTTTCCAACAACACTTTTATTATTGTCTCGGTGTCAAATTTTGCTTCAAAATATAAGTGTTCATCTATCTTTATTGGTACACTCATATTATCTGGTGTACTTTCTAATATCGCCCTCCATCTGCCAAATACTTTGCCTCGCATATCCATAAACTTCTTATGTGATTCTGGATTTTCATTGTATGTCTGCAAAATCTTCTGTACTACTTTTTTCCATGTAAGTGTTTCTATCCATGTACCTGATTTTGTCTGGATTGCCAGTGGCTTTTTCCCTTTTAATTCTGCCGGAGACACTGCTATCAATCTATGCTCCCACTCTCTTTTTTCATGTAAATCACAATATCCACCATTTCTATAGGCTTCTAACAGACTGTCACATTTTTGATTTACTTGCCTTATCAAATCTTCCCTAAGTTCTTCTATTTGTTCCTCGTAATTCATAGTTTTTCCTCTTGATGTTTGCCCTTATCCTCATTTATTTCAATAAACTTACTATGATTTCTGCAATCGTATCATGGAATATAATCACAACTAAAATTGCTATGATTAAAATTTCTATTATCTTTGCTGTTTTCATCTGATTGCTCCATATTTTTATTGCCGGGGATACAACTTTCATTGCATCCCCAGACTTCTTATGCGATTTTGATTTCATCTGTTGCTCTGCAATACATGTAGACATTGTTGCTCAAGATTTCATATTCACTTACTACAGTTTCATTGACTTCTCTAACCATCTTCCTTAATTCCTCTGTATCCTTTTGAGCATCCTTATCACTAATGATTATACACTCATGTACACTGCTTGGTATAATTGTCAATGTATCTACTTTTAAGTTGTCTGCAAATTCCTTCAGTCTGTCTTTCTGTAGCATTGCCACCGCTCCATGTAATTTCAGTCGATTTGTAACTATGTACATATCAATCAAGTTTTCGTCGGCTTCAAACATTGATAAATCTATATAATCACCCATGCTATTTAACGTAATATCTCCCTTAATGTTATCTAAGGCAGCATCAATAATATCTCCAGCTTCTACTCCCCAAGCCTTTTGTAAATTATCTTTTACGGTAATTGTTGCCAATCCCTCAATCAGCTCATTACTCTCCAGCTCCAGAAAAGCAACAATTGCTAAGTCCAGAAATCTTCTATGTGGCACTTCTTTCAAAAAATCTTTGTTCAACTCATAATTAATAAGTTTTGCTCTCAAATTTTCTTTAATACTCTCATAATCTAAAATCTTACTGATGTCAAAACTCTGCTCCGGCTTGTTTTCTTCATAAACCCTTTCCAGTCTGCTTAAAATATATTCCATGCCAGTATCCTCATATACTTCGTAATACGGCTCAAGATATATTGTCGCACTTATGTTGATTTCATCTTCCAACACTGTTAAAGCATATAACATGATTCCATTGTTCTTATTGATTTTTTGTACGATTGCACTCTTCTCAATCCTTTTCTCAAACTCTGTCCTCACTGCCTCTGCAAATGCTTCAATAGTTTCAAATCTTTTTTCACTCATTTTTTTAATCTCCTTTAGAATTATTATTTTTTTAATTCTCGTGGAGGGTAACGCTGAAAATCAGATTGTTCAATAGTGGTTTTAGCCGGACTTTACTCAAAAACTTTGTGGTATTTTACAACACCTCAATTTCTCACAGGAACAAAAAAAAGACCAACTACCCTTTCGGATAATTGGTCTAACCTTTGTCTTTTAGTAGTCAAACAGTAGTCAAACTACTTTTCCTATGCCCGGAAACCCTTTAAAATCAAGGTTTATTCGCAAACGTATGGCATAAGAGCTAGATGACGTGCTCTCTTAATTGCTACTGTAAGAGCTCTCTGGTGCTTTGCACAGTTTCCTGTGATACGGCGTGGAAGGATTTTTCCTCTCTCAGAGATGTATCTCTTTAATTTGTTTGTATCTTTGTAATCAATGACATTGTCTTTTCCACAGAATACGCAGACTTTTTTTCTTCTACGCATTGGTCTTCTCTTCATTGATGAACCATCAGCTGATTTATTGTAAGCCATTTTTGTTACCTCCTTGAATATTTGTCCTCGTGGACACTACTAATTGAATGGAAGCTCCTCGTCGATTCCGTCCGGAATGTTCATGAAGCCATCCCCAGCAGCCTGGCTAGGTGCAGGTCTGTCTGCCGGTGCAAATCCGCCTGCATTTCCTGATGCGGCTGATTTAGACTCTGCAAACTCTGCATTCTCAACCACGACGTCAGTGGTGTATACCTTCTGTCCGTCCTTGTTTGTATAGCTGCCGGTCTGGATTCGGCCCTCAACAACAAATTTTGTTCCTTTACGGCCAAATCTCTCAAAAAATTCTGCTATCTTTCCAAAAGCTACGCAGTTGATGAAATCCGTTGACTGCTCCTCTGCATTCTTGCTGTAGCGTCTGTCTACCGCAAGTGAAAATCTTGCTATTGCAAGTGAGTTGTCCCCCTGGGCATAGCGGATTTCTGCGTCTCTGGTTAATCTACCCATAAGTATTACTTTGTTCATAATACAATCTCCTATTTTCTTATACTATGCCTCGTCTTTTCTAACGCATAAGAAACGAAGAACATTGTCCATGATACGAACGTCCTGCTCGATTTCTGCTGGGACTGTTCCCTCAGCATCGAACTGGATGAAGTAATAAAAGGCCTCAGTCATGTGCTGAATCTCGTAAGCTAATCTCTTCTTACCAGCCTCCTCAACTTCTGTAACAGTACCGCCGGCACGTGTGATGTACTCTTTTGCCTTCTCGACTACTGCTGTTCTCGCATCATCCTCGATCTTTGCACTAACGACGAGTGCTAATTCATATTTGTTCATGCGAATGTTACCTCCTTTTGGTCTCTGGCTCATAAATCTGATTATGAGCAAGGAATTTTATATCACGAGTCTAGATAATAACATGAATCGTGGTACTTTTCAAGGGTTTTTTGCAATTTTTCTTTAATTTTTATCAGGTCGGGACGTGCACCTCTGTTTTTACTATTCTACTTTGTTTCTATACTAACTAAGCCTGCTTCTTCGTGAGGCCGCGGTCATTTTTCTCGACCAGCTTTCTCGGCACCATAACCTGGTGTCCGCAGCCCATGCATTTCAGGCGGAAGTCTGCTCCGACACGCATGATTTCCCACTCGCTGCTGCCACACGGATGCGGTTTTTTCAGTTTTACGATATCTCCTACTGTGTATTTATCCATCCTATATTCCTTCTCTACCTATATCTGCCATATTATATACTATGATATGAGGGTCAAAAGGTATTTTGACCGTAATCTGACTACACCTCTATCTGCTCAAATACAGAGCCCAGTCCCTGCTGTATCAGAAGGTCTGCTCTTGCGTCCATCGGCGTGGTGGACTTGTTGATAAGCACGAGCTTGTTTCCATTGTAATAGTCTATGAGGCCTGCCGCCGGATATACCGCAAGTGATGTACCGCCTACTATGAGCACATCGGCATGACTGATGTAGTAGATTGCATCCTCAAGCGTTTTCTGATTTAAGCCCTCCTCGTACAATACGACATCCGGCTTTACCGGGCCGCCGCACTTTGGGCATTTTGGCACGTCTGTTGAGTGTAGGATTTCCTCTGCGCTTACAAACTGCAAGCACCTCTCACAGTAGTTTCTCAACACACTGCCGTGCAGCTCCATCACATTTTTGCTGCCGGCCTTCTGATGCAGTCCATCTATGTTCTGCGTCACAACGCCCTTAAGCTTTCCTGCTTTTTCAAGCTCTGCCAGCTTGTAATGCGTGATGTTCGGCTCTGCATCAAGGCAGAGCATCTTGTCACGGTAGAATCGGTAAAACTCCTGCGGATGCTTCCTGTAAAATGTATGGCTCAGGATGGTCTCTGGCGGGTAGTCATACTTCTGATTGTAAAGTCCGTCCACGCTTCTGAAATCAGGTATGCCGCTCTCGGTTGATACACCTGCTCCGCCGAAAAATACAATATTGTCCGAAGCCTTTATCCACTGCAAAAATGTTTCTACACTGCTGTCATTGTTACCCATATGTATCCATCCTTTCTTCTTTTCTTCTTTAAATTGCTGCCTATTATTTTTTGAGCCACACTTTTATAGCTTTCGCACCAGCTTGTCCACATCTGCATTCAGTCCAAGCACCATCACTGCATCGTCTGCCTTGAACACGTAGTCCGGCAGCGGAAGCACGCGATTCTTTCCGGCTTCCTTTACTGTAACGATATTTACATTGTATTTCTGGCGCACATTATTTTCCCTGATGCTCTTTCCTACCCAGCCTTCAGGTGGATTTATCTCGTAGATTGAGTAATCATCGTTTAATGCCACATAATCAAGCACATGGTTGGCGCTGTATTTCTTTGCCACTCGTTCTGCCATGTCTCGGTCAGGGTAGATAACCTCATCCGCACCGTTTCGAAGCAGGAACTTGGCATGCACATCCCTGTTTGCCTTGCTGATGACATATTTTCCGCCCATCTCCTTCACGAGACTTGTTATCTCAAGTGAGCTCTGGAAATTGGTGCCGATGCATACAAAAATCAAATCGAAATTGTTGATTCCGAGTGCTTTTACTACCTGTGGGTCGGTACAGTCACCTATCTGCACCTTGGTCACGTCATAGATCAAATCCCTGACCTTGGCCTCGTCCTTGTCCATCACCATAATGTCATTTCCGTTTTTTATCAAATCCGCACACAGATGGTGTCCGAATTTACCCATTCCAATAATTAAAATTGATTTCATTGCTTTTCTCCTTATCCTTATCCAATGATAACTTTTTCCTCCGGAAGCTCTATATTGGCTTTATCCGGTCTATGCACAAACGAAAGCACAAATGTCATGCTTCCGATTCTTCCACAATACATCATAATTATGATAATTATGCGTCCTACTGTATTTAAATCTCTTGTGATGCCTGTTGTCATGCCGACCGTACTGATTGCAGAGTATACCTCAAACAGTACATCGTCCATCTTCATATTGGATGTGGCAAGTATAGCTATCACCGCTGTAAGGCCAAGCACCAGATTGATGATAAGCACCATTCCGGCCTTTTTGATTACCTCACTGCTTATTTTCCTGCCAAACACATTGCAGCCGTTGCTTCCTCTCAGATAAGAAACAATATAGATTATCATGACCGCCATGGTTGTGGTTTTGATTCCGCCGGCTGTCGAGCCCGGGCTTCCTCCTATGAACATGAGCACTATAGTCAAAAGCTTGCTCTCCGGTGTCAGTGCTGCTGTGTCTACTGTATTGAAGCCTGCCGTTCTCGCCGTAACTGAGCCGAATAACGATGCAAATATGGCACCCGGTGTATCCATGCCTGCTATGGTATTACTTTTTTCAAAAATATACATAAACAGTCCGCCGCCGAAGACAAGTATCAGTGTGGTTGATATTACTATCTTGGCGTGGAGCGAGTATCTGCTAAGCTTAAGCTTTTTGGTTCTGACCTCATTCCATATGGTAAAACCGATACCACCTATGATGATAAGCAGCATGATTGTGATATTGACTAACGGATCTGCGGCATATTTTGTAAACGATGAGTACTCCTCGTTTATGCCCATCAAATCAAAGCCCGCATTGCAAAATGCAGATATCGAGTGGAACACCGAGAAATATATGCCTCTTAATATGCCAAAATCCGGTATGAAACGGATTGCTAAAAGCACCGCTCCTATGCCTTCGATAAGGAAGGTTCCCCTTATTATCACGCTGAAAAGCCTTACTATTCCACCAATCTCGAGTGCATTGACGCTCTCCTGCATCAAATCCCTCTGTCTGAGTCCGATTTTTTTGTGCAGAAGCATGGAAAATGCCACACCGATTGAGATGAAGCCCATGCCTCCTATCTGAATCAGCACCAGAATTACAAGCTGCCCTATGATACTCCAGTGTCTGAAGGTGTCAAACACAACAAGACCTGTCACACAGGTTGCGCTTGTTGCCGTAAAAAGTGAGTCCAGAAAATTAGTCCATTGTCCGTCTCTTGAAGAAAACGGAAGGCTCAGCATTATTGCCCCTGATAATATTGTCAGAAAAAAGCCAACTGCGATGTATCTGAACTCTGTCAGGTTCTTATGTCGTTTTTTTATGTCATGTTTTATATCGTTCATATCCAATCCTAACTATTTGCTGCAGAATGTATTATTGTCAGCTTACAGAAGCTGTTTGTATATATCCCTCTTGCTGACACCTCTGTCCTTTGCCACGAGCTTCATGGCTTCCTTCCTGTCGATGCCCTGTGACTCATAGTGTGCCATATGCGCTTCAAGCGGCATGGCTTCCCAGCTTTCCTGCTGCTCCTTTGCTATTTCAGCCACGTTTCTGCCACAAATTACAAGCACATACTCGCCTCTTGGCTCCTGTGTCCTTGAACGCTCCAAAAGCTCTGAAAATGTAGTCTGCACCTTTTCCTCGTGCTTTTTCGTAAGCTCCCTGCACACGGTAAGCTCTCTGTCTCCGAGAGCATTGTAAAGCTCTGTGACCGTCTTTACGAGATGATGAGGCGCCTCGTAGATGATGATTGTCCGGGTCTCGTTTTTAAGTTCCTCTATGACGCGCGCGCGTTCCTTTTTATCCCTCGGCAAAAATGCCTCAAACGCAAACCGCCTGGTCGGCCTGCCCGACATGGTGAGCGCTGTAATGCACGCTGCTGCCCCGGGAAGCGAGGTAACAGGCACGCCCTCCTCGTAGCAGATGCGCACGATGTCCTCACCCGGGTCAGAAATGCCGGGTGTTCCGGCATCGGTGATGAGGGCAATATTTTTGCCCTCTTTAAGCTTTGCCACAAGCTGGTAGGCTTTATCTATCTTGTTAAACTCATGATAGCTCGTCATGGGTGTCTTTATCTCAAAATGATTGAGCAGCTTTATGGAGTTTCTCGTATCCTCCGCTGCGATGAGGTCTACCTCCTTAAGTGTGCGCAGCACACGGAATGTGATATCCTCCAGATTTCCTATCGGAGTTGCGCACAGATACAGTGTTCCTGTCATATGATTCTCCTGTTATTTTCCGTTATTCCGGGGCTTATCGCCGTATATCTCATATATCTCATCCGTGTATACATTAGGCTCCTTGTATACAACTAACGGTTTTTCGATGGTGATACGGCTTTTGCCACCCTTTAACCCCTCTATGAGCACCATGTTTGGCTCCCTGTCAGCGTAGGGATGTACAAGGCGCATGCGCTTTGGCTCGATATGATATTTCATCATCGTACTAAAGATCTCTGCCAGCCTGAATGGTCTGTGAACCATGTAAAAACGCCCATTGAATTTGAGCATTTTTGCGCTCTCCCTGACTATATCGTCAAGTGTACACCTGACCTCGTGGCGTGCTATCGTCATGGCATCGTCTGCATTTTTGATACCGTGCTGACCTATCATATACGGCGGATTTACCGTCACCACCTCCACGGACTCTCGCCCGAAAATCTCCGATGCATTGCACACATCTCCCTCTTCTATGGTCACTTTTTCCTCAAGATGGTTATATTTCACACTTCTTCTCGCCAGGTCTGCACACTGAGGCTGAAGCTCAAGCCCGCTGTAATGCTCTCCATTATTCTTTGCCTCAAGAAGTATCGGAATCACACCGTTTCCGGTGCACAAATCCACAGCTCTCTCGCCGCGCTTTACCTTTGCATAGTCAGATAAAAGCACGGCGTCTATGCCGAAGCAGAACAGCTTTGGATCCTGTATGAGCCTATAGCCCTTGCGACACAAATCGTCCAGGCGCTCATTACTGTGTATCAGTGCTTCCATTGTCTTTGTCCCTGTTGTAATCTTTACTATACTCTTTGTTATAGTTTTTGTTCTTGTAATCCTTGTTGCGGTTGTATTTCTGCTTGTTTGGTCTGTTCTTGCCACCCTTGTACGGCTTTTTGTAACCGTCCTTATTTTCTCTGCCGGCATTTGCAGCATTTACTTCATTTGTCTCATTTGCAGAAGCTCCCGCTGCCTCTATGTCCGCGCTGTACGGACGTCTTTCTCTGTTGTCACGCTTATCACGGCGCTCGCGATATTCATTTTTGTTGTCACGGCGTCCACGGTTTCTCTGCTGTTTCTCCTGTGGCTTGTCCTCCATCGTCTCATCGCCGCTATCCTCGAGATCCTTGAGCTCGCGAAGCTCCTCCTCGGTGAGCTTTACATCCTTTTTCTGGCGCGGCTTTAAGCGCAGATCATCTACAGTGTACTCACGAAGCTCCTTCTCCTCGCCGTTGTCAATGACAACACGCACGAGCTGCCTGAGCACGCTTACTGACTTGACCTCTCCGATGATTCCCTCAGGTGTCTTGACCTTTTCTCCTACCGACGGCATTCTGCTGTTCAGATACTCATATGTATCCTGCTCATACTTTAGACAGCACATGAGTCTTCCGCACACACCGGATATCTTGGTCGGATTGAGCGAGAGATTCTGCTCCTTTGCCATCTTTATGGAAACCGGCACAAAATCTGCCATATAAGAATGACAGCAGAGCGGTCTGCCACATATTCCAATGCCTCCCATCATCTTGGTCTCATCCCTGACACCGATCTGACGAAGCTCTATTCTCGTGCGAAATACCGCTGCCAGATCCTTTACGAGCTCCCTGAAGTCAATTCTGCCGTCTGCTGTAAAGTAAAACAGCAGCTTGTTTCCATCAAAGGTATACTCTGCATCCACCAGCTTCATCTCAAGTCCGTGCTTGATGATTTTCTCCTTGCAGATGGCAAATGCCTCTTTTTCCTTTTCCTTATTTCTCTCAACCGTTTTCTCATCCTCGTCGGTTGCCACTCTGATGACAGGCTTAAGCGGTGAAACCACCTTATCATCATCCACCTCCTTCGGCGGAATGAGGACAGTTCCCATCTCTATGCCTCTTGCTGTCTCCACGATAACATGCATTGCCATGTCGAGGTCGAAATCAGCCGGGTCAAAGTAATATATTTTGCCTGCTGTCCTGAATCTGATACCAACTATTTTTGTCATGTGATTAGTTCTCCTTTATGGTCATAAGCAGCAGCTCAATTACCAGGTCAAAATTGACATTTGCGTTAATTCTTATCTTCGCCTTCTCAAGTGCCTCAAGTATTGCCTCGATTCCCTGATAGGAATGCTTTGCTGCCTGTTTCTTTATATCATAGACCTCATCCTTGAATATGAGTCCGTTAACATCGTTTGTCGCCTTCATATACAGCACATCTCTGTACCATACCATAATCAGGTCAAAATAATCCTGCACCTGAAGCTTGTACTCAGCTATCTGCTTTACCGCTGCGCCCAGCTCGTAGAGATCTATGTCATCGAGGCGCTTTATAAGCGACAGTGCAGACTCCTTTAGCCCGTTGAACTCGTCTGATGAGGCGAGCTTAACAGCCTTTCCGACGATGCCCTGTGCAAATGCGGCACTGATATCTGCCTGATAATCCGGAATATGCTTTTCGTTCATCAGGTATGCCTTTATCACCTCGTCCTTTACCGACTTCATATTGAGTGTGATGCAGCGCGACCTGATGGTCTGCAGAAAGCTGTCTGCATTGGTGGTGAGAAGCATGATGACCGCATATGCCGGTGGCTCCTCAATGGTCTTTAAAAGCGCATTCTGCGCCTGCTGGTTCATTTTTTCAGCCTCATCCACTATGTAAATCTTGTATTTACTGCTGTACGGCTTTATCACTATATCGTTGTTGAGCTGTGTCCTGATGTCATCAACCGATATGTTGTTGGGCTTTTCATGACTGACATATATGATATCAGGGTGATTGTGGTCATCTGCCTGATGGCACGATTTGCACTCTCCACAACCGTCTGTGCCCTCCTTCTCACACTGCAGTGCCCGGGCAAATGCCTCGGCTATCATCATTTTGCCGGACAGCTGTGGTCCGTTTATTATATATGCATGTGAGACCTTTCCCATTGATATGGCATTTTGCAGATGCTCTATTATCTGCTCATTTCCTACTATATCCTTAAATCCTGCCATAGCTGCTGCCTCCGTTTTAGTCTGCCTGTGTCTGTTATAGCTTTTATCTCCTACGTGAGTATATCAAGCAACAGTCCACGTATCTCTCCGATTCTTGCCAGTATGGACAGATGATCCTTCTCATCCTCCACCAGCTCTGATGCCAGCTCGTCCAAATTGCTGTCTATCAGTCTTATTATACCATAAACTCTGTGCCTTCCTCTCCTGTCGAGGAAATTTTCTCTGGAAAATTTATGGGATCTGTAGACCACCTCATTTAAAAAATCCTTTATGAGCCCGCGATATCGCTTCATATCCCTGATATCCATATGCTCGGCTATTCTGTTGCCCTGTGCTGTAATATCCTGCATCAGCGCATCTACCTTTGCCTGAAGATCAGCGTCTGTTATGGCGCTGGCCAGTGTGAATTTGAACGAGCCGTCACCGGCCTGTGTTTTTTGTGCATCAGGAACCTGTGTCACCTGATTTACTTCATTTACTCTGACTGCCATGAGGCTGCCTCCTTATTCGTTTCCGGTTACACTTATGTGCAGGCCGTAACCATCATCTTGCTCTGCAATTAGAAACTCTGTCGTATGTATGCTGAAATCTCGGCAAGCACAGTGTCCATATCATCATTTATGAAGCGACGTGTAATCCCCGCCTCATGCAGCTTCTCCTCAGAGAAATCTGATGCGTCTGCCAGAAAACGGCGGCACATCTCCTCATATTTAGGCACCTGCTGCCCCTTTTCCCGGTGAATGGCGCGTATCAGACGGTCGCCATCCTCCACCTCCACATAGATTGGCAGCACCTTGTCACTGCCAAAATAATCGCGTATCTTTGTATAAGACTCGAGTGTTCCGACTGTCAGATAGCTTTTGCAGCGAAGGTCTATATCATCATCGTTTACCGTGAAATACTTCCACACGCCGTACACCGTATTGTACTCGCGAAGCTCTATGATGCTCCCCTGTTCACTGAGCCTTTTTACATCCTCTTCATTGCAGAAATGATAATCCTTATCCTGTGTCTCTCCATCCCTTATCGGGCGAGTGGTATACGGGATAATCCTGCTAAGCATGAGTGAATCATCCTGCAGTATTTTGTTGTATATAGTGTCCTTGCCTGATGCGCTTTTTCCCATCACGCAGAAAATCTTACCCATCTGTAAACCTCTTATATTGTAATTAGTATAAATATGATTGTTTGCTATGTCAAACTGTTGCTTACAGCACCGCAACAAACTTCCACATATTGGCATCCGGATCAAAATACAGGCCATCCACTTCAAGACCTGAATTTACAGCCTTTATTACATCATCTATGAGCTTGTCGTTCATTATCTCTCCCGGCACCACAAGCGGTATTCCCGGCGGATATATATTTATAAAGGCACCGCTCACCTTCCCGCTTGCCTTAAAGGCATAGACCGCCTGATGTTCTGCATCATAGGCATCATACATTTCCATTACGGCAGGCAGCTTTTGGTATATAGTTGTATTCATTTTGACAGGAAAGTAAAATTGATGTACCACACCCTCCTGCTTTAATATATCATAAAACTCTTCAAAATCAGACTTATATTTTTCGAGCTGGCTGTCTATTTCAATCAAAGCATCCGCAAGCCTGTCAAAGCCCTCATCCGTATCCATGACAGATGCCAGCGCCAGTACATAATTGCCCGCCGCCATCTCAAGCTGCAGCTCATATTTTTTGAGCAGAAGCTCAAGCAGCGTATGTCCATTCATAGCCTCTTTCGTAAATATAATAATCTTTGATTCGTCAAAATCATATGCCTCATCGACAGAAAAATCACTTTTTCTGACCACACTCAGATGCGAAAGTCCGCTGACCTTCTGATAAAATCTGTCAAGGCTGCTCCTAAGCTGTGCAAAGGCTGTCTCTTTATTATCGCGCACATAGTGTATGCAGCGCTCTATGCCTGTCATAAGCACATATGACGGTGAGCTTGTCTCATAAATGCCAAGAAACTTCTCCACTGCAGCTTCACGCATCCCACCCAGCAGTAAAAGCGCCGTCTGTGTAAATGCCGGAAGCGTCTTGTGCAGGCTCACTATGACCGCATCGGCCCCGAGCGCTATTGCATTTTGAGGGAAGCCGCCTCCAAAGCCAAAGTGCGCGCCATGTGCCTCGTCAACTATGAGCAAAGCTCCATGTGCATGTGCCACAGATGCGATTGCCGCCACATCGGAAACCACACCATCGTATGTAGGCGAGGTTATCACAACCGCTTTTATGTCGGGATTTTCATCGAATGCCGCCCTTATCTGTGCCTCGGTTATCTGCCCCTGCAGCCCTGTCCGTGTAATTTCAGGGTATGTAAACACCGGATGCAGCTGCCTTAAGTAAAGCGCATGATATACCGCCTTGTGACAGTTCCTTGCTACAAGCACCTTGTCTCCCCTTTTTGTGGCCGCAGATATTGCTGCCAGTATACCGCAGGTGCTTCCGTTTATGAGAAAATATGCACGCTTTGCACCGTAAAGTGCCGCTGCCTCAGCCTGCGCCTCCTTTATAATGCCCTCAGCGTGGTGCAGATTGTCAAAATTGTCTATCTCTGTAATATCAATAGCATACGGGTCGATCCCTGCACCTATATCACCGCCACGGCGCTTATGCCCCGGCATGTGAAACGGATAAATATTTGATTGTGAATTATTTATCAGTTCTTTTTCCATTTAAGTACCTATATATCCTTTTTAGCCAAGAAATCTCCCAAGCTCCGGCATCCAGTCATCATAAAATATTTCATCATTGCAGAACGCGCTCCAGACCGGTGTAAGGAAATCAAGTATCAAATCAATCGTCTCCTCCCAGCCTGCATTCGCATATGCCCTCTGCTGTCGTGTCAGCCTCTTACAATACTGCTCCCAGCGCTTCCTCATATACGCATAGCTGCGATAGCCATACACCTGCTCAAGCCGGTGCATGCTCACTGTCTTCGGCTTATTTTTCGCTCTAACCTTAAAAATATCAATTATCTGCCTTCCGCTGACCGAATATCTCTTAAGTATCTCATATGCATCACCATATAGTTTCATATCGCTAACCAGCTCAAGCTTATCCATTATCTCAAACAGCTGTTCTCCGAGCCTGGATTCAGGCGAAAAAATATAAACATCTGCGTCTCCATAAAAGCTGTTCATAAAAACAATATTTTTAGTCATGGGAACTCCTGCATCCGCTTCATTAAGGCGCTCAAGCCTCACTGCAAACGGTACTTCCCCGCCATCACACATAGCGCTTAGATTCCACGTGTGTATCAGCGGCTGCATATCACTGCCGTCTGGTTCATTAGCTGATACCTTTGCCGTCTGCTTAGATAATTCTGCATTAGTCCATACCACATCACTGTGACTGTTAAGCCCTGCATTGCCTATAATGATATTGCGCAGTACATCAAACGGCGTACCATTATCCTCTGCCCTGCCACCGTGGCCGCCATATACATAATAAAACGCCAGCTTTTCTCCTGTTGCAAAATACGGCTTTTGAAGCCACAGCACTTTTCCCAGACCGGCATTATTTATGCGCCAGAGAAAATCCTGCTTCACGTACTGCCATAACACATCGCTGTACGATAATTTTTTCTCATCGCTTATATGTCTTAAATCTACCCTCACTACAACCATACTCCTATGAAGCTTTGCACCTTCTTTACCACGCGCCTCTCCCTTGCGTAATCCATGAGCACAGAAATATCCTTGTCTGTATCCGCTATGTATGACTGTATGGCTGCCTTGAAATCATTGCGGTCCATTCTTGCCTCATATTTCAGGCAGTCGCATATCACACGTTCTTTATCATAGATTCCAAAGGTATTGCCTCCAAGCTCAATGGTTGTGGCTCCAAGCATAAGCGCATCCGGCTCCGTATAAAACGGGATAATTCTTGGATAGTCCATCTTAAAACGCGATTTTGATGTGTTTTTGTCCACGGCAAGCGTCCATCCGTAAGGCTTCTCCTTTATATAGCCATAGGCGTAAAGTGCACTTTCCATGCAAAGCATTGCATCCGGAAAAAGTGCCGCGACAAGTGCATCCTCAGAAAAATCATCCACGCGGTCGGTGTAATAGCCATTTCTGATGCGGACCAGCTTTCCCTCCCTGACAAGCGTATCAATTCGCCTGTAATCTATACCAAGCCTTGTAAGCTCTTCTTTTTTCACTATTCCGTTGTGCTTTTCCATGGCATCAGCTATGATAGTCTGTACCTGTTGTATATTCATTACTGCTTCTCCATCCCTTGCTTATCGGCTAAAAGCCTCTTGGCATCACGTAATCCAAGCTGATACAGGCTCTCAAGCTTATTAGGATTCTTTTCTACCTTGCTTATTTTAATGTGCTCCGACGGCCTTAACACCTCGGCAATGCCCTGCTTTTCAAGCTCCTTAAGATGCTCAAGCTGATAATTGTACATGATATGCCTGTTTGAAAATGCCTCATAAAACCTCGGAAAACGCTTTTTGTATACCGATGTAAAAACCCTTGGCATAGGTTTTTTTATATAGTCTGCCGGCTTTGTCAGCACGACAACCACTCTGTCATATCCCATATCAAGCATATGCTCATATGGAATACTGTCCGTCACCGCGCCATCCAGATACCACTCATTCCCCAGCTTCACAGGCTTTGACACTACAGGCATGGAGCCCGATGCTCTGAGCACATCCATCTGGTCAAAGACACTCTTTATCTGCACATATTCAGGCTTACCTGTCCTGATATTCGTCACAACCGCATAAAATGGGATATCCGACTTCTTGTATTCCTCATCATCAAACGGGTCAAGCTCTCTTGGTACGGTATCATAGGCATATTTTGTGCTCACTATATTTTTCTCCCTAAGAAGCGGCCTGATACCCATATAATTTTTGTCACTGTTAAACCTCTTATTGTATCGTATAACCCTGCCGCGCTGCTTTGACAGCAGATTCACTCCAAAAAGTGCTCCCGCCGAAACACCGATAACAGCATCAAAGCTAATATCATGGTCCATAAAACAGTCGAGTACTCCGGCTGTATACATACCTCTCATGGCTCCACCCTCAAGCACGAGGGCGCATCTTTCATCACTCATTTCTGCCTCCATTTATAATGTCATAATAAAAAATGTATTAATATTTATGTCGGCCGCTGAACTTCAGATTGTCTCTCCTTCTGCGCTGTTTTCTCTCAAGCTTGTGCTCCCTGAAGCGCTCGCGCTGCTCCTTCTTAATGCTCCATTTGTGTTTAAGCACATATATATTGTCTGATATTCTTCTAAGCATGAAAATGCTCAGAATAATCACTGAGATAAGTATGAGCACCCAGAGAAAATATACCGGCTTTATCCTTATTATATCACTTTCCACGTTCTGTCTGCTGTTCTCATCAAAGTACGACAGATCGACCTTTGCTCCTGATTTCAGCAGATCCACACAGCCTACCACATGATCACCATACTTGTATCTGACCGTAGCAAGAGCATCCTTGTTGTCGGACTTCATGTCAGCAGCTTCCCTTTTAACGCTTGAAAAATCCGCGTTGTTTGGCAAAACAACATAGTTTTCCGACACCTTTGCATACATGCCGTGCTCATTCATCACGCCCAGATCCGGCGTATTGTCAGTAGCTGCGCTGTTTTCATTTTCAGCTATGCTTAGTGCCTTGAAGTTACTGAAATAGTAATTGAGCAGCGTGTTTGTGTCTGCATACTGGTCAGGCGACTGCGCATTCATAATAACCACGCACAGCGTCAGGCCATCCTTCTCAGCATAAGTGACAAGCGTGCTGTTAGCCACTGAAGTGTAGCCGGTCTTGCCGCCGGTACAATCATGATTTACAAACTGTGAATACGATTTAAATGGATGCAGCATCGCATGATGATTGTACAGCGGGGTATCCTCGGTATGCCTGTTTGTAGGTGGTATGATATAGGTCTTTGTGCCTGTAATCTTTCGAAACTCGTCATTCCTGTATGCCGCACACGAGATAAGCCCCATATCGTATGCACTTGTCCAGTGATTTTCATCGGGCAGACCATTTGCATTGTTGAAATGTGTATCTGTACAGCCTAATTCTTTGGCTTCCTTGTTCATCAGATCAATAAATGTGCTGTAATCTCCCCCAAGCTTTTTGCCTGTATGCTCTGCTGCAGCATATGCGCACTCGTTTGCCGACTCAAGCATAACTCCATATAGTGTCTGCTCCATGGTCATCTCCTCGCCCACATCCCTCTTGATGCTCGATGAACCATCACTGCTCTCCTTAACCGCCTCTTTTGAGAATGTAACCTTCTCATCCATCTTGCAGTTGAGTATAGCCAGATATGTGGTGAGAATCTTTGTGATACTTGCAGGATAATGCTTTTCGTGTGAATTTTTCTCATATAGCACCGTACCTGTATTGACCTCCATCACCACGGCGCACGGTGAATTTATCTGCGGTCCCTCCGGCCAGTACGTGTCATCACCATCCGCAAATGCCACAAGCGGTCTCGCACAAAGCGTCGTGACCATAGCAAACACTGCCATTATTAGTATTCCTGATTTTTTTAAATTTATAATTTTATGCTTCATATCTGTTCCTATTAATTCTAAAATTGGGTAGCTGTTCAGTACTATAACCAAAAATGTATTATTTCTAATTATAATGTATGAAAAACATGTTATCAAGGGCATGTGCATCGTATTTTGCCATTTTATTTTGACACCCACACAATTGTAGGGTATTATCTATATGAAATTTTACGTTTTTATAAGGAGATTTACATGAGACTTAGAAATATCCCGGGCGCCGGTGAAGTCATCGACAACAGCCCTTATTGCATAAAGGAGCCTGTTGAATTAAAAGGAAAATGGCATGATTTTTTAGGAAACAATAATCCGATTCATATAGAGGTTGGTATGGGAAAGGGCAGATTTCTGATGGATCTGGCACGGCTTCATCCCGAGATTAACTATATAGGTATCGAACGATATACCAGTGTGCTTCTTCGTGCTGTACAAAAAATGCAGGAGGACGAGCTGCCAAATGTGCACTTTTTGTGCATTGATGCCGCAACTCTTCCGGATATTTTTGACCGTAATGAGGTTGACCGCATTTACCTGAACTTTTCCGATCCATGGCCGAAGGACAGGCACGCAAGAAGACGCCTCACCTCAAGCGAATTTCTTGCCAGATATGATTTGTTTCTCGCACCTGACGGACGCATAGAGTTCAAGACTGACAACCAGGACCTCTTCACCTTCTCTCTGGAAGAGATTGAAAGCTCTGATAAATGGCACCTCGATGCCAGTACACGCGACCTGCATCATGATGCTGCAATGAATGAGGGCAACATCATGACCGAGTACGAGGAGAAATTCTCTGCTGTCGGAAACCCTATCTGCAAGCTTATTGCTTCAAGATAATGCGACATATCTGTCGTTAATCGCATGATTTATATAGTCAAACATGACCCAGCTTTTATGACATTCTTCAGATTTTTCTGAGGAACTGTCATATTCGTCTCTGGCATCGTTGAAATATCTCTGCGCTTCCTTATCTCTTCCCATCTTGCTATAGCTTGAACCGATATTGCTGTAAACCATAGCCTTAAGATCTCTCGAGCGGATAATTTCTGCCGTGGCAAGGCTCTCCAGATAACATTCAAAGGCTTTTGACTCATCGTTCTCAAGCTCATATACCAATCCCAGGATATTGAGATACTCTGCATATTTTTCCACGTGACCGGTGCTCTTCAAGCGCGCAAGCGCTTTCTTTATGCGTACAATCGCACTGTCATAGTCCTTCTTTACCACATCATCTACTGCAATTATCATTTCGTTATCCGCTATATTGTCTGTTGAATATTTGTCTACCGCATTCATCATATTTTACTCCGACCAAAGCATATTCCCAAATGTTACTTTTTTCCTATTCAACAGTATAAACTCATTATTTCAAAATTTCAATATTAATTTCACTTTTTATGTGCCTGAGCTGCCAGCCTATCCAAATAATGACATGATACCTTTTAATCCTTTAATTATGATATAATGAGTGCAAGTGAGAAGAATGCATTTATGCATTCGGCGAACGACGAATATTGATCATGAAGCAAGGCTTCATGATATAATAAAAAAGCACCAACCCTATGGCTCATACGTCCATAAAACCGGTACCTTTGAGTGCGCCTCCAGGGGCTCGAACCCTGCACACCCTGATTAAGAGTCAGGTGCTCTAC
>ERZ1034946.151-NODE-151-length-54823-cov-215.386887_pt1 | contig 54823 bp, 32 predicted proteins | sample MGYA00520591_ERZ1034946 | MGnify/ENA primary metagenome ERZ1034946 (study PRJEB33766, sample SAMN09781753) | gut metagenome | biome: gut microbiome | host: Homo sapiens | place: Madagascar | study: EMG produced TPA metagenomics assembly of the PRJNA485056 data...
CTGCTGACCAGTATACACCAGTAAAAGTATTAGAAAATGTTAAAGACTTTTATTTGAATAATTCTACATCAGCAGCAATAACTACAAATGGAGATTTATATTGTTGGGGAAAAAATGATTGTGGTCAAGTGGGAAATGGCGTTACTGCTGACCAGTATACACCAGTAAAAGTATTAGAAAATGTTAAAGACTTTTATTTTAATAATTCTACATCAGCAGCGATAACTACAAATGGAGATTTATATTGCTGGGGAGAAAATGGGCGTGGACAAGTAGGAAACGGCTCTACTACTGACCAGTATACACCAGTAAAAGTATTAAAAAATGTTAAAGAATTTTATAGAGGTGATTGTACATCATCAGCGGTAACAACAAATGGAGATTTATATTGTTGGGGATATAATCAGTATGGTATAGTAGGAAACGTTACTGATGCCAAGCATACACCAGTAAAAGTATTAGAAAATGTTAAAGACTTTTATGTCAATGGTACTACATCATCAGCGGTAACAACAAATGGAGATTTATATTGTTGGGGAGATAATTGGTATGGACAAGTAGGAATCGACTCTACTTATTCCCAGTATACACCGGTAAAAGTATTAGAAAATGTTAAAGACTTTTATGGCGATGGTTCTAGATCATCAGCGGTAACAACAAATGGAGATTTATATTGCTGGGGGAAAAATATATATGGAAGATTAGGCAATGGAACTACTGAGAATCAGTATATACCAGTAAAAGTATTAGAAAATGTTAAAGAATTTTATAGCGCTGGTTTTGCATCATCAGCGATAACAACAAATGGAGATTTATATTGCTGGGGAGAAAATATATATGGAAGATTAGGCAATGGAACTACTGAGAATCAGTATATACCAGTAAAAGTATTAGAAAATGTTAAAGAATTTTATAGCGCTGGTTTTGCATCATCAGCGATAACAACAAATGGAGATTTATATTGCTGGGGAGAAAATATATATGGAAGATTAGGCAATGGAACTACTGAGAATCAGTATATACCAGTTAAAATATTAGAGAATGTTAAAGAATTTTATAGCAAGAACACAAACAATACATGTGCTGCCATAACAACTAATGATGATTTATATTGTTGGGGGGAAAATTCGCTTGGCCAAGTTGGAAACGGCACAACAGATAATCAGTATACACCAGTTAAAATATTAGAGAATGTTAAACAAGTTTATTCTGATCACTATGCAAATGCAACTATAACAACAAATGGTGATTTATATTGCTGGGGAGTTAATTATGCTGGTACAGTAGGAAACGGCTCTACTTATACCCAGCATACACCAGTAAAAGTATTAGAAAATGTTAAAGAATTTTATAGAGGTGATTGTACATCATCAGCGGTAACAACAAATGGTGATTTATATTGCTGGGGGGATAATGAATATGGTCAAGTAGGAAATGGCTCTACTAAAAATCAGTTAACACCATATAAAGTTACATTTCCAGCGGATGAGAATAATGATTCAATTACCGAGCTTACACAAATAAAATGTGATGTGAGACAATATGGTGCTCCTACATATGTAAATACTTCTACAGGAGATGTATATGATGATACAGATGCTTTTATAAGAGCAATGAACAATTATCTTATGGCATTAAAAACAGCTTGTGATACTGATGCAAAAGCCATTAAGAAAAATAAAAGTACAAAAGCCAAAATGTTGAAAGCCAGAGATGCTGCTTCAAAGGATAAAATAATTACAATGGATTCAAATATATCTGATACTGTATTGGATAGTGTTTATGAGGCTCTTGCGCAGTATTTAGATATGTATGTTGATGAGGGAAAGACTCTTGGAAAAATTGACACATCAGCAAGTTTGGTACAAGTAAGCGCAAGTATTGTTAATGAAATAAGAAATAATCTTGATGGACTCAATTTTGAGAGAACTATTAATGGTTATACTGTGAAGTTTAGCGTTACGCATTTTTTAGGGGCTTATTTTGGAAGTGTTTCTGTTAGTAAAGGTTTAAACGAATCGTATACCGGAACGATTATTTCAAGTGCCAAAGGTACAGCGAAGGTTCTTAATGAATATATTAACACTCTTTCTGACTGGACTGAGGATGCTCTATATTCTTGCCTTAACTCTGTAGTCGGAGAATTTGCACAGGTCACATGTATTTCAGGTTTCACATATAATGAGATTAGTGAATTATTTTCTGATAAGGTTGCAACTTTACAGAGCAGAGGATATGGTAATACTCTGAAGAATTTTCAAAAAATGAAAGATGGTTATGATTTAGTTTCGGATATTGTGACAGCAAAGAAATCCAAAAAGTTATCGGATGTAATGCAAAATGCTGATACAATATATAAAAAATTAAAGAAAATAGATTATTCAGATAAGTCAGTCAGCAATTCCATAGTGAAGGCTGCAATGGATAAACTCGTTAAGGCCAAGGAAACTTTACAGACAGATTTTGAAAATTATCTTTATAAAGGCGATGCTGGAAAGAAAAGCTGGATAACAGAAAAATGGCAGAATTTTCAAAAATTGTTTGTGCAGTGCCCTGTTGATGTCGAAATTGATGATGAAAATGGAAATGTTCTCGGTAGTACAAATGGAACGGAGTATACATATAAAGATGATATATATATTGATGTTGATGGAGATGTGAAGACAATTATAATACCATCCGATTTAAAAGTTAAACTTAAATTTACAGGCACCGATGATGGCACAATGAATTATGTAATAGAACAAAATGTTGACGGCAATCCGGTTGGAAGGTTAAATTATTATGATATTCCATTAAAAACAGATAAAGAATATACACAAAGTCTTGATGGAGATGATATCACTGCAGACTCTAACGATGCGGTTATTTCTAAGGATTCAACAATCACTCCTTCTGAGTATCTTAGTGTATCAGATGATGCTAATATAACTGTCGAAAGTGCTGAAACAGATGGTGGTACAGTAGTAGGAACAGGTATATATCCACTTGGTAATCCGGTTTCATTAACTGCTTATCCTGAAAATGGCTATAAGTTTGCTGGATGGTATATGGATGGCGAATTACGTGATTTATCATCTGTATATAGATTTACTGCGAGAGAAAACGTTGATATAGAGGCAAAATTTGTCAAAGATACTGTAAGAGATACATCTGCTGTAGTAAAAATTGCAGATTCATATAAAGCATCAACAAACTTCATCGTTTACAAGAATGAAGATGGAACTGACAATATATTAATTAGTATGATTGGAGAATCAAAGATAGATAAATTAAATGTATCACTGAAAAAACATACTAACAGCTCCATAGATGAAAAAAATCTTTCCATAAGTGCAGATGAAGATAATAGATTTATGATTGATGCTGAGAATGTAGATAACGTAAGTTCAATTGACATTTATAATACGGATAATAACCAGTTGATTGGAACAGTTGAATTTTCAAACGTGCAGCAGCCGTCATTATATGGGCACAGTATATCATTGAAAAATAATGGGCTGATTGCTGTTAATTCCTATTGGAAGATGACAGATGATTTTGTCAAAAATTCTGGGGCTTACGTGGTTATGTCTATAAACTCTAGTGTAAGCAATGCTCTTAGTAAAAACGATAAAAAAATATATGTTAAGGATGCTGTCAATAAGAATGGCTATATAAACTTTATATATGATTTAGCGCCTGCACAGATTGGACAAACCGTAACAACTGATTTATTCTCTTCAAATGGAAAATTAATCAGCAGCTCTTCATATAGTATAAAGGATTATTGCTATGACTATCTTGATGCATATAAAGCCGGAGAAAACGAAACTGAAAAAAATCTTGTTATTTCATTACTGAATTATGGTGCATATGCTCAAAAGTATTTTAAATATGAAACGACGGATTTTGTTAACAAAAATCTTACTGACAATGAAAAAAATGTGCCGGAAATTCAAAATAGTAAGGCATTTATTGAGCAGTATGGAAAAAATAGTATTGTAAACAGCAACGGAATAGAGTATATTGGAACGTCTTTATTATTGGAATCAGGCTGCGTTATAAGGCATTATTTTAAAATTGACGATAGTAAGACTGGAAATCTTTCATGCTATGTGAACGAGGGAACATCATCTGAACGTAAGCTTGATTTGAAGAAAAAGGGCACTTACTACTACGTTGATATTGATAGTATTCCGGCATATTCTCTAAAAAAAGATTTTAAAGTTACGATTTATAATGGTAAGGATAGTAGAAAAAAAACGATAATTGATTATTCTGTTTATAATTACATTGCAAAGGCATTATCGAAAAATGATAATTCAACACTGTCAGAATTGATGAAATCACTATACTGGTATGGGCAGTATGCAAATGAAATATATAGCAAATAGAATATAAGATTTGGAATTGGAGGATTGGGATATGAAATCGAAATTTATGTCTGTCATATTGATAGTGGTATTGTTTATCGCTTCTTATATGCCTGTTTCTGAAGTAACAGCAAATGAAAACGATAAGGTTGAAATTAAATCAATAAATTTATGGAATACATCTGCAGCAATTGCGTCTAATGGCGATTTATACTGTTGGGGATTTAACGGATATGGCGGTGTTGGAAATGGTGCTACGAATGATCAGCATACCCCGGTAAAGGTTTTAGAAAATGTTAAAGAAACAGTTTTGGAAAATAATACTACAGCAGCTATAACAGAAGAGGGTGATTTATATTGTTGGGGGTATAATAAATATGGACAAGTTGGAAATGGAGCAACAGATAATCAGTTAACCCCGGTAAAGGTCTTAGAAAATGTAAAAGAGGTTTATTTAGACTTTTATACGGCTGCCGCAATAACAGAGAATGGCGATTTATATTGCTGGGGCTTCAATTTAGCAGGGCAAATAGGAAACGGCACTACTGTTAATCAGCTAACACCGGTAAAGGTTTTGAGTAATGTCCGTAAATTTTGCATTGATGGTCTTACATCAGCCGCAGTAACAGAGAATGGCGATTTATACTGCTGGGGCGATAATGGTGCAGGAACAGTAGGAATTGGTACTACAACCCACCAGCTAACACCAATAAAAGTATTGGAAGGGGTAAAAGAATTTTATACAAAAGCTAATACATCAGCCGCAATAACAGAGAATGGCGATTTATATTGTTGGGGGCATAATGAATACGGCGAAGTTGGAAATGGAAGCACATGTAATCAGCTATCTCCGTTAAAGATACTAGATAATGTAAAACAAGTATGTTTTGGAGAGTTTTCATTTACAACAGCAGCCATAACTTTAAATGGTGATTTATACTTATGGGGAGATAATGAACATGATGAGTTAAATGATTTACTATCACCAGCAAAAATATTGGAAAACATAAAAAAGTTTTATTCTTATGAAGATACGTTTGGCGCAATAACCACAAATGGAGATTTATATTGTTGGGGGAAAAATAGTTGGGGTCAAGCAGGAAGCGATACGTGGGATTATGTGGAAAAACCTGTAAAAATATTGGAAAATGTTAAAGATGTGAACATAGATGATGTTAAATCAATAGCGTTAACTGAAAATGGTGATTTGTATTATTGGGGAGCTAAAGGGAATCCTAATATTCCTTCAGAAGATAATGATGACTATCAGACAATTCCAGTAAAGGTGATGGATAATGTAAGAGAAGCTAAGGTTTTTTATCATACATTTGCAGCAATAACCACAAACGGCGATTTATATTGTTGGGGCTATAATACATCAGGTCAAACAGGAAATGGTAACTTCAAGCGACAGTATACTCCATATAAAGTATCATTCCCAACAGAAGATAACTATTCCGGTGAATTGAAAGGTCTTTCACTTAGTCTGAGTGATGATATTGGGTTGAATTTTATTATGCGTCTGTCAGATGCGTTATTGATAGATAAAGATAATACATATGTCGAATTTACACCTGAAGGAAGCAAAAAATCCACACGTGTATATCTTAAAGACGCAGACAAGGTTAATTACAATGGAAGCGACTGTTATTCATTTAAATGCAGGGTTAACGCTGCAGAAATGACCAAAAAGGTAAACGCGGTGCTTCATTGCAATGATTGGACAGGACAGACATATTCATATTCGGTTTATGACTATGCAAGCAAAATACTAGCCGAGCCAGAAAGCAGCGAATACAAGTCATCAGCACCACTGATAAAAGCAATGCTGAACTATGGCGGATATGCTCAGACTTATTTTAATGAAAAAACGGATGCTCTTGCCAATAAGGGATTATATAATAAGACCAATGATCCTGTATTAACAACTAATACAACAGTTTCAAAAGACTATAATTATGCTGTACTCAACAACAATATGGGCGTTTCATTCCTAGGAGGCAGTCTTGTCTTGAATTCCGGTACGGATTTGAAGCTGTATTATAGCATGGATGACAAAAATATGGCGAATAACATAAATGTGAGTGTAAATGGACAAAATGTTGCATCAGAGTATGATGGAAATATCATGTGTGTAAGAGTCCCGGATATTAGCATTTCATCGCTTGGTGATACATATAACGTTAAAATCAGCGTGAATGGAAAAGAGATAAATCAGAAGTATAGTGCAATGACATATATGTATAAGGCATTAAATTCACAAAACTCTAATACGAAGCTGAATAATGTAGTAAAGGCGTTATATCTTTATAATGAAGCAGCAAAGCAGTATTCGATGGGAATTGAATAATCGCGCTAGGAGATAGAGGACAGAGATGTCCTCTATCTTATTATAAATTCGCTATACCGAGGATGGTATGGCGGATTTTTTTAGATTATTTTTCTGATTTTTCTTTTATCCTGAAGAAAATGGTGGTATTCTATTATTAGTACTAAAGGTTTACAGAAAAAAACATAAGGAGTCACTGAATTATGAGGAAATTTGCACGAATTAAAACAAAACTGATTTCTTGTATCTTACTGCTGGCTATGAGCGCATTGTTTCTGGCAAGTGCAAACCATGTGCAGGCGGATCAGGAATATCTGTCTTTTGACCAGTACAAGGCAGAGCATTATATTAATTACTCATCTTATGAGTATTTTATGTCGGATGACTTTAAAATGCCATACCGGACAACTGTTGAGAAGGATAGAAGCAGTGCTACATTTAATTCGCTTCTGGCAGCGTGGGAGATTGCCACATTTAGCGGAAGCAATGTTGTGGAAATGGCGAACAAGAGAAAAGGATATTATGAGGCATTTTTGTTTGATATCATCTATACAGGGACTGATGCTGTAAATGTCACAGATGCCATGAATGCAGGCATAAAAGCTACTCAGGCTTCGGTGCTTAGTAAAGTTACAAAGCTGATGGATGAGGGATATTATAAAGACATTGATGTGCGTAAATTAACGGAAGAAAGCTATGCAAAGCTTGTTTCAGGTTTGGAAAGCTGTGGGGAGTTTAATGATATTTTCTCTGCAGTGAACAATGTTGGAAAATATGTTCAATATGCAAACGACATAGAAACCTTAGTCTATAGAATGGCCAAGATTGAGGCTATATGTGGACAATCAAAAGAATATGCCGAAGTATTACGTGACATGAGCAAGAATACTACAGATGAGACACTTGCTGCCGCCTGTGATGAGATGGCATCTATTTGTGATGGAGTGATGAATGCGAAATTAATGGATGCAATTATGACCGGTGAGGAAGTGGTCACTAATGTGTCGAAGTGGGTTACAGACAAAATATGGGATTATGTGATAGATTCATTAGGTGCATGTGGAATTGGAGTAACAGCCGGGCAGGCTGTTGGAAAATGGGCTTCAGGCCTTTTATTTTCAACAGATAAGACAATAGAGACATATTATGAGATGTCAGCACTTTACAACTTTGATAACGCGATAAGAAAAGTTGTAAAGGAGTATGAGAGGCAATATTCTCGTTATAGTTCAAATTCTGTGGAGTATGCAAAGAAATTTAATGCATCAGTGGAGCTTATGTTAAAGACTCAGGAACTGGGCTGCGATATCTCTATCAAAGATGCAGAGTATAAATATGAAAAAGGCATTGCCAACGTGTTTGTAAGCAGATTTAATGGTAAAAAAGAAGCGATGGCTTCCTATAAGAAGAGCTTACAGGGAATAAAGAAGAATATATCATTCATTTATACCTTTGCAAATGGGGACTTATATAATTGCTATAAGGATGAGTACCGTTCAAATGTATCAGAGGATTTAGGAATGACAGATGTTGCCACTACAGATGATGGCTCATCAGCAAGCAAGGCTGATGAAAAGCAGGTGACACAGGAACTCATAAGAACAGCAGAGGCTTGCTGTAAGAAGGAAATCAAAGAACCGATGAAGCTCACAGGTAATGTCACATATTATGGTGATGTTTATGTGTCTTCGGATTTGAATTTGAATGGTTATAAATGTACGGTGTATGGTAATCTGATTCAGTCAAGGGGCACATTGACATTAAATGGTGGTACATTGGATGTTAGTGGGGACTACAGGATGGAAAATGAGAATGTGGATTCAACCGGAAATGTAAGTTACTCAGATGGTTCGGCAAAATTGATTATGACAAACTCGGCAGACAGAGTAAATGTAGGAGGAACATTTGAAAATTATATATGGAATAGTAGTTCAAATATCAGTGATTTACAAGCAGGAGTTATGAGTGTAAAAGGTAACTTCATATGTAGAGATGATTATAATGGCTTTTATACAGGAGGAACCCACAAAGTAATATTAAATGGAACAGGAGTACAAAAAGTACAAATAGCAGATGGAAAGGGATTCAATGAGCTTGACATACAAAATGACAATGTAGTATTTGTGGCAGATACTAATATGAAAGGCTTTAAAGCTAATCATGACATAACGCTGAATGTATCACAGGGAAAAACGCTGCAGATAAGCGGAACCCTTGATTTAAACGGACATACATTGTACGCACCGGGAAATCTTACACTCACAGGAAACGGAGTCAATGTAAAGGGTGGAAGCATAGTGGTAGATGGAAATCTGAACCTTTCATGTGATGTAAACCTCGGAGGAGGAAAACTGCAGGTGAAGGGAAATCTGATTCAGTCAAGTCATACCCTGACAGTGGCAGGAGGAACAGTGGATGTCAGCGGGGACTACAGGATGGAAAATGAGAATGTGGATTCAACCGGAAATGTAAGTTACTCAGATGGTTCGGCAAAATTGATTATGACAAACTCGGCAGACAGAGTAAATGTAGGAGGAACATTTGAAAATTATATATGGAATAGTAGTTCAAATATCAGTGATTTACAAGCAGGAGTTATGAGTGTAAAAGGTAACTTCATATGTAGAGATGATTATAATGGCTTTTATACAGGAGGAACCCACAAAGTAATATTAAATGGAACAGGAGTACAAAAAGTACAAATAGCAGATGGAAAGGGATTCAATGAGCTTGACATACAAAATGACAATGTAGTATTTGTGGCAGATACTAATATGAAAGGCTTTAAAGCTAATCATGACATAACGCTGAATGTATCACAGGGAAAAACGCTGCAGATAAGCGGAACCCTTGATTTAAACGGACATACATTGTACGCACCGGGAAATCTTACACTCACAGGAAACGGAGTCAATGTAAAGGGTGGAAGCATAGTGGTAGATGGAAATCTGAACCTTTCATGTGATGTAAACCTCGGAGGAGGAAAACTGCAGGTGAAGGGAAATCTGATTCAGTCAAGTCATACCCTGACAGTGGCAGGAGGAACAGTGGATGTCAGCGGGGACTACAGGATGGAAAATGAGAATGTGGATTCTACCGGAAATGTTAGTTATTCAGACTGTTCTGCAGAGCTGAATATGACAAATGCCAATGATTGTGTGAATGTGGGAGGAACGTTCGAATTTGACGCAAGTAATGGTGATTTGACAGATGGTATTATTTGCATAAAAAGAGATTTGATAATTAAGGATAGTAGCTATTATGATCGATTTGACCCAACCGGAAACCATACTATAAAGCTTGATGGTGATAAGGTACAGAAGATACAGGTAGAAGGCACATACAACAAAATCAACAACCTATATCTCACAAAGGATAAGTCCACAGGCTACAATTTCGTCACAGATAATTGTTGGAACAAACTATATTTAAAGACTAAAGTGGACAACGTGACTGTATCACCTGATCTAAAGGATGTCTGCCAGGGAGAGCAGATTCAATATTCTGCCCAGGTATCAGGTGTAAACAGTCCATCGCAGGCTGTCACATGGTCTGTTACAGGAGCAAAATCAGCAGACACTCATATAGACGAGAATGGATTGTTGAGTGTTGCTAAGGATGAAGCTGCTTCAAATATTGTTATAAAGGCTGTATCGGCAGAGGACAGCTCAAAAACAGCAAGCCAGACCGTGAACATTACAAAGAGGTTACCTAGAGTGGATGCTGTCAGACTTTCTGCAAACACGGCCAGCATGTGTCCTGGAGATACACACAAGTTCTCAGCAGCAGTACTGGGAGAAAATGATATATCACAGGAAGTTGTATGGTCTGTTACAGGTCAGCAGTCTGCGGATACAAAAGTTGCCAAAGATGGTACGCTTACTGTAGGCAAGGATGAGAGCGCTGATAATATCAGTATAGTTGCAACATCTGCCGTAAACAACAAGGTGAGTGCTTCAGCAAAGATACAGATAGTTCACATTATTATAGATTCCGGTGTGGATCAGGTTGCTATTGTTGTAAAGTGCGGTGGCAGTCTGTCATTTGAGGCACATATTGTTGGAATTAATCTTTCATCGGATGCTGTGACATGGAGTGTGTCAAATAACACGAGTAAGGCTACATCAATTTCACAGGAAGGTGTGCTTACAGTAGGAGAAGATGAAAAGGCAGCTACACTTATTGTGACTGCAATGAGTGTTGCAGACCCGACCAAATCAGCAAGTGTCAATGTAAAAGTTGAGGGTTCGGACAATACAAAGGTGGTTGGATATTCAGTTGGACTTAGTGATATGATTTCATTGAACATGTATACATATGTTCCGGAGAAATTCTTAAGTGATGCAGGAGCTAATGCTGTGTTCACACTAGCTGATGGGACAGTCACACAGCAGCCTTTATCAGAGTTTAAGAAAGCTTCATATAATGGAGTAAATACTGTTGTGATTAATACAAAAATGGTTCCGGCATACATCACGCGCTCTGTGACAATGAAGATAGTTGGCTCAGATGGAAAAGAGAGTGAAGGCTTCACATATTCAATATATGAATATGCAAAGGACTATATAAAGTATGCTACAACTGAAACAGAGTATCAGAAGGCATTACCGCTTGTGAAAGCGATGCTTGATTATGGTGCATACTCTCAGCTTTTCTTCGGAGTTGATGCATCAAATCTTGCAAACTATGACAGGGTATCAAACTTAAAGCTGACGGAAGGTAATGTAGAGCAGACATCATGTGATAGCGTATTCAATGCCATAACAAATGAAGAAGCTGGAACACTTGGTAATGAAGAACTGATATATCAGAATATATCTTTGATATGTGAGAGTGAAACAAGCATGAAGCTGTATTTCCAGAACAAAAACAATCTGACACTTAACCAGATAAAAGAAAAATATGCAATCAAGGTATATGATTCTGAGGGTAATGTTATTCCTGATGATGGCTGTGAGATGCAGGTAGAAGGAGAAAAGTTCTGGATTAAGATAAAGAACCTTGGACTGGTAAAACTTAGCTCAGATTATACCGTTGAATTTACAAGTGATGCTGGAACACAGAGAGGAACGGTATCTCCAATATGCTATATAAAGAAAGCAATGAAGCAGGATGATATGAATTTACAGAATCTGTGTAAGGCTATGTATTTGTATAATAAGGCTACATTAGAGTATATCGGACAATAAAATCAATGAAATAAAGGGTGATTAAAATTAGAATCCGCTCAACTATGGTTATATGGCAATGGTTGGCGGATTCTTTTTGTAAGAAATAACTAATAAAATGTTGAACTTTTTATATATAATTTTCAGAAAAATAATGATAAAATAATATAGTACTAAAGGGCATAATGATTATAGAGAGATTTGGAGAAATTGCTTATGAAGAGAATAGTTAGTGTACTAATGTCAATAGTGTTTGTTTTGAGTTGCGTTGTATTTATTATGCCGCCCAATATAGTGTTAGCTGCAAATTATACGTGGCCATTGAAGACTTCCATTAATATTAGTAGAGAGTTTACTGGAAGTAATTATAAGACACAACATACGGGATGCGATTTTTCGTGTTCATTAGGAAATGATGTTTATGCAATTGCGGATGGAACTGTAGTTACAGCAACGGACTATGGGTGCACAGGATCTCATTATGGAGGAACACCAGCGTGTTCAAAAGGAAGTAGTTGTCCAGCAGCAAAAGCAAGCAGTGACGGGAAAGGCTCTTATGCAAATAGAATATGTATAGATCATGGTAATGGAGTGTATTCATTTTATGCACATTTGTCAACTGGAACATTTAAGGTTAAGTCTGGTGATAGAGTACGGCAAGGTCAATTAATTGCTAAAACAGGAACGTCAGGAAAATCTACGGGTCCTCATTTACATTTTGAAATAAGAGTAGGTGGAAATTCCACTAATTATGCAAAGAATCCAAGAAATTATTTAACTAAAGTAAATCCGGTTCCAAATCCCCCAACCTACTCCAGCTTCTGGGTAGACCATTACCTATTTGATTTGTCTGAGACGGTATCATTCACTGCTGTGGCATCGGGAGCAGACAATTATACAATAGGAATTGACAAGACCGGTGTTGGTCGTGTTGTGACAGAAGGCTGTGGAAGTACGTATACTATTTCGGCTGACAGGCTTGGAGCAGGAGAGTATTCAGCATATATGACGGTTGCAAATAGTGCGGGATATGTTGATACTTACAGGGTATATTTTGTTGTAGTTGAAAAATGTAATTTTGGTGATAAATTTTCAGCAAGGATTCAGAATATAGGAACCGGATGCTATATTACAAACAAAGATAGCAAAATCGTTGGAGCTCCTGAGAGCGGATATAATGATCAGATATGGTTTTTTAATAAGTGTTCAGATGGCTCATATACTATCATGAGTCAGCTTGATGGACTCATGATGGATGATGAATGGGATAGCGATGTTCCGGCAGGAGCTGATATTCGCGCATGGAGTGCTACAGGACAGGATAAGCAGAGATTTAACATATATTATATGGATGATGCATTTTATATCCGACCGGCAAATACCAAAACTCTTGTCGTGGATATGGGAGCAGGAGAGCCATATAATGTGGCATGCTACAACCTTTCAAGGAATGCTGGACAGCAGAAATACAGGTTTGACATGGTTGGCATGGGCGATTATATTCCATACGGACTGGGAGATGAATTTTATGCACAGCTCAGATGTCAGGGAACAAATTTATATGTAACAAATCAAAGTGGTAATGTAGCAGGCGCTGCGGCAACAGCTGATGACAGTCAAATATGGAAATTTATGAGACAGTCAAATGGAGCCTACGTTATTCAGAATACATTGGATGGTTCATATATAGATGTAGAAAATTCAAATGATGCAAATAAGACCAATTTCCTTTCGTATAATGAATATACAGGCAACAGGAATCAGCAGTTCTATTTCTATGAAATGGACAATGCTTTTTATATAAAACCTTTAATCAGTAATACCAGGGTAATGGATATGCAGTCAACTGCTCCATACAATGTGGCACTATGGGATAAGGGAAACGACTGGGGACCACAAAAGTTTGATGTGATAAAAGTCAGTCATAGTGATGACAACATGAGTAAACCAGTTGAGACGTCGTATTTTAAAGGACATAAATATGAGCTTTATAATGAATCAATGACCTGGGAGTCGGCTAAGCTCTTTTGTGAGAAAAAGGGAGGACATCTTGTTACTATTTCAGATGAGAAAGAGAATGAATTTGTTAATGGCATGAGATGCCGTAACCTTTCAACAGATTACCAGCAGAGTATATGGCTTGGAGGTTCTGATACAGCAAATGAGGGAACATGGTCTTGGATTACAGGAGAAGCGTTTACATACAGTAACTGGGAACCCAACGAGCCTAATGGTGGAACCTCGCAGAATTATCTTCAGATGTATTCATCAGGTAACTGGGATGATGTGCAGAATGAAGTTGGCAGATTTGTGGTATGTGAATATGATTCGGTACAACCAAAGCTGACACCTGTTGCCAGTTCGCTCAGTCTGAGTGATAATATTGGATTTAATATTTACATGCAGATATCCGATGATGTGCTCAGTGATGATGGTGCAATGATGATTATTACAAATTCGGATGGAAAGGTCATTAAGAAGCTGATTTCGTCATATGAGACAACAGCATATCAGGACAAATCGGTTAAAAAAATAGTCAGTATGGTAGCTGCAGCAAAGATGTCTGGAAAGCTTTCATTTAAAATTTTAAAATCAGATGGAACAGAAAGCAGTAGTTATACATGTTCAGTTATGGATTACGCAAATGAAATGATTAAGAAAGCCAATACTGATACTGAGTGTAAAAAGGCACTTCCTCTCGTAAAGGCAATGCTGAACTATGGAGCCTACTCTCAGATATATTTTGGTGAAGACAAAACAAATCTTGCAAATGCCATATTAAAAGATGATAATACTGCAACGATAAAGAGTGAGGATATAATAAAATCTATTACATACAGTGAGCAGGGACTTTTTAGTAATAAAGATTTAGAGTATATTGGCGCATCTCTTATATGTGGATCAGATACCTCATTAAAGCTGTATTTTAACAATAAGAATAAGCTAACAGAGAAGCAGATAAAGGGTAGATATGATATCAGCACACTTGACAAAAACAAGCATGATTATGATACCGGTGTTGACGGAAGCATTTTCTGGATAAAGATAAAAGGCATAAAACCGGCAGAGCTTGGTAATGTATATGGAGTAAACCTGGTATCTGATGATGGTTCAGTTATTGTGGAGACAAGTCCATATGTGTATGTGAAAAAGGCATTGGAGTCTGGTGATAGCAGGTTGCAGAATCTGTGCAAAGCAATGTGGGCTTATGGACAGGCTGCAAGGGAGTATTTATAGGAAATATATTGAAGGTGAGTTGAATGTCTAGAATGAGAAATAATTATTTGAAAATAGTATCAATTTTGTTAGCATTATTGATGATAGTCCAAATAATGCCAGCGACAGAGGTTTGGGCAGTATCAGAATCACAGTTTGATAGCAAAATGAGTGAATTAAAGGGACAGTATCCTAATTATTCATGTTGGAATGATAGATTTGATAATGGAAGCGAATGCTGGGGATTTGCAAATATGCTGGGATATAAAGTTTTTGGAACAAAACCATCAACTTGGAAAAAGGTGTACAGCATAAATAATGTAAAAAAAGGTGATTTGATTCAATACGGAAGCACGAATGGTAGTGGACATACCGTTTTTGTAACAAGTGTTTCAGGCGATACGATTACATTTGTTGACTGTAATGGTAACGGAAATTATAGTGGTGCAAATAAGGTGCGTCACAATGGCGTGTTATGGGGAAATACTATAAAAAAGGGAAATAAGATGTATGGGAGAATTGTCTTTAGCTATATATGTGTTTCGCCTGGTTTTGATAATCCAAATCCTGTCACAACTACACCATCCATATGGAAAAACAGTGACAGCTATACGGTAGGAAATTCGGCAACATTAACCTGGAACAGTGTAGATAATGCAACAGGATATTGGTTTTCAGTCTGGTATAAGGGGGAACAAATTGTTACAACTCAGGTTTCAGGAAGCTCGGAGTATACATTAAATAATCTGGGAGAGGGAGAGTATACTGCCTATATAACGGCTTATAATGATAGCAGTAGTAAGCAGAACTCTGTGACCTTTAGGGTATATTATCTTGATATAGGTACAAATTTTATAGCTAATATAATTAAAGTTGATTCATGGAGTCATGTGGTTAATGATAATACAAATGCCTGCATAGGTAAGGAAGTGGGAAATGCAAACGAGTATTATGAATTCGTAAGACAGAGTGATGGCTCATATATAATTAAATCACTTGAAGATGGAAAATATCTCGATGTTTCTGATGGTGGAAATAAAAATGGTCAGAATGTGGGCTTTAGCGATTATACAGGAGAAAATAACCAAAGATGGTATATAAAGAATGGCTCTAGTGGAAAAATATTAATTCCTAAAAATGCAACAGGATCATGCCTAGATATATCTAATAATGGTTCAGCAGTAGGAACAAATGCACAAATATGGGCTCAGGCGGGAGTGGCAGCCCAGGAATTTAGTATATATACACAGTCGAAAATTCCAAACTTCATTAATTTTGGAGATGATTTTTATGCAAATATAATCAAAGCAAGTACATGGAGTACTCTTGTAAACAAAAATCCTAATTTGGAAGTTGGTGGAAAGGGTGAAGCAGAAGGAAGCGATATATGGCATTTCAGACGAATGAAAGATGGTACATATACCATACAGTCTCTATTTGATGGAAAATATCTTGATGTTGAGAAATTTAGCAATCAAAAAGGAGCTAACGTATATTGCTATGATTATACAGGTGATAGTAATCAGAGATGGTATTTGACATTGGGAAAAAATGGAAAGGTCTTAATTCCAAAGAATGCTACTGGATTATGTTTAGATGTTTCTAATGATGGTTCGGATGCTGGTACAAATGCACAGCTATGGGAGCCAAACGGAACAACTGCTCAGGAGTTTAATGTTTATAAAGAGGACACGATAAAGCTAGGCACGGCAAATGTTACTTTATCAAATAACAACTATATATATGATGGCAAAGAGAAGAAACCGGATGTAACAGTAAAATATGGATATGCTACGTTACAACAAGGGACAGATTATACGGTGGAGTATTCAAATAACGTAAAAGCAGGTACAGCTATCGTTACAATAAAAGGCACCGGAATATATTCAGGTACAGTTTCTAAAAACTTTGAAATAAAGGAAGCTTTATATACTGTGTATGGATATCAGGTTGCTATCAAGGGAAATTTTGATTTGAAATATTATATTGATTTGTCCAAAGAAGCTGCAAATGATACAGATGCGTACATTGAGTTTAAAGTCGGTGATAGAGTACAAAAGGTAAAACAGCGAGAAACATCTAATGGGCATTATGTTTATACATGTGAAGTGCCTGTAGCTCAGATTGGTGACAAAGTTACGGCAACACTACATTATAAGGATAAATCATATGCTCTTACGCAGTATTCGGTCAAAGATTATCTAAATACAATAGTTCAAAACAAAGATAAAAAAGAAGAGTATGGAAAGGCTGCAGATATTGCATCAGCTATACTGAATTATGGGGCAAGGGCACAGATATATTTTGGATATAAGACAGATTCATTAGTTAACAGTGCTTTACCGGATGCTGAGATTAAAAAAATGGATTCGATTTTGGCACAGGATATTAAGAATGCTATAACCAATAAGGAAAGCGGCAACCTTGAAAACAATGATTTCAAATACTATGGAGATTCATTAGTATGCAAGTCCGATACAGGAATGAAACTGTATTTTGAAAATAAAAATAGTCTTTCTCTTAAAGAGATTGAGAAGAAATATGATATTTCGGTTAAAGATTGTAAGAAGCAGGTTAGTAAATCCATAAACGGAAATATGATTTGTATTACTATTAATGACTTAAATGCTACTGAACTGGATGATAATTTTGTGGTGCAGATAACGAATAAGCAAAACAGCAGTCAGAGTATGTCTGTTTCAACAAGCCCGTATATTTATATAAAGAAATCTATGGATTCAGGAAATGCAAAGCTTATAAATCTCAGCAAAGCGATGTATTGGTATAGTCAGAAGGCTATGGAGTATACAATGACGGAAAATAGATAAGTTTTATAATTATCTTTTGAATTAATAAATTTAAGGAATACAGTTGCAGCAATTGCTTGGAAAATTGAATAATAACACTAGGAAATAGAGGACAGAGATGTCCTCTATCTTAATTTATATTGCATTGAACAAATAAAAATAGTAATATAGAACTATAAGAAAAGAACTATATAAAAATGGATGTTATTCTAAGTTGATTTTGATAATTTTAGGGAGGATTAAAAATATGAAAAGAAAATTTAAAGTGTTATCTGTTATATTGGTAATGGCACTATTTATTATGTCTTATATGTCAGCTTCGGTGGTACAAGCTTCTGAAATAGGTAATAGTGTAGCTACCAATAATGTTGCGAGTGTGAAGATAAAATCGTTTTATAGCGATGGATATTTATCTGGTGCAATTTCCACAACGGGAGATTTGTATTGTTGGGGGAGAAATAATGGGGGTAATATAGGGAATGGAACTACAGCTAATCAGTTAACACCGGTTAAAGTATTGGATAATGTAAGAGAGTTTTATATTGGAGATTTTGTAACTGCGGCGATAACAACAAATGGTGATTTATATTGTTGGGGGGACAATGAATGTGGTGGAGTGGGGAATGGAACTACAGATGATCAGCTAACACCTGTTAAGGTTTTAGAGAATGTTAAAGAGTATTTCTCGTTTAGAGATATAGATGATGATTTCGATACATTTGTAGCTTTAACTACAGATGGAGATTTATATTGTTGGGGGTATAATGATTATGGTCAGGTAGGAAATGGCACTACTGATAATCAATTAGTTCCTTATAAAATGTTGGAGAATGTAAATCATATTTCGGTGGATGGTGCAACTTTAGCAGCAATAAAAATGAATGGAGATTTATATTGTTGGGGAGATAATATTAGTGGAAAAATAGGAAATGGCACATCAAGTGATCAGTTAACACCCGTCAAAATATTAGAGGGTGTTAGAGCTGTTTCTATAGATAGTTCGAATATAGCGGCAATAAAAAATAACGGAGATTTATATTGTTGGGGATTTAATAGATTTGGTCAAGTTGGAAATGGAACGACTGCAGATCAGCTAACTCCGGTTAGAGTATTAAAGAATGTAAGCAAATTTTCTTATGATGGCTTTACTTCCACAGCATTGACTACAAATGGGGAGTTGTATTTATGGGGTGAAAATGAAAATGGTGAATTAGGAAATGGAACTACTGCAGACCAGTTAACTCCGGTAAAAGTGTTAGACAACGTTAAAGATTTTTTATATTCATTTGATGGTAAAGTATCAGCACTAACAACAAATGGTGATTTATATTGTTGGGGATATAATGATGATGGACAAGTAGGAAATGGTTCTTATATTAATCAGCTGACTCCGGTAAAAGTATTAAATAATGTTAAAGAGTTTAACAGCAATTTTGCAAAGACAACAGCATTAACTGTAACTGGAGATTTATATTGTTGGGGTTATAATAAACTTGGAGCAATTGGAAATGGCACTTTCGACAATCAGTCTACTCCATTAAAAATATTAGAAAATGTTAAAGCGTTTTCAAACAGTTATTATACAACAACAGCATTAACCGTAACCGGAGATTTATATTGTTGGGGGTTGAATGAATATGGAGCAGTTGGCAATGGCACAATTGACAATCAGAACACTCCGGTAAAAATATTAGAAAATGTTGAAAAGTTTTTTGACAGTAGTGAAACAACAGCAGCATTAACCGTAACCGGAGATTTATATTGTTGGGGTTATAATGAATATGGAGCAGTTGGCAATGGTACCACAAAGAATCAATTAACTCCGTATAAAGTATCATTCCCAACAGAAGATAACTATTCCAGTGAATTGAAAGGTCTTTCACTTAGTCTGAGTGATGATATTGGGTTGAATTTTATTATGCGTCTGTCAGATGCGTTATTGATAGATAAAGATAATACATATGTCGAATTTACACCTGAAGGAAGCAAAAAATCCACACGTGTATATCTTAAAGACGCAGACAAGGTTAATTACAATGGAAGCGACTGTTATTCATTTAAATGCAGGGTTAACGCTGCAGAAATGACCAAAAAGGTAAACGCGGTGCTTCATTGCAATGATTGGACAGGACAGACATATTCATATTCGGTTTATGACTATGCAAGCAAAATACTAGCTGAGCCAGAAAGCAGCGAATACAAGTCATCAGCACCACTGATAAAAGCAATGCTTAACTATGGCGGATATGCTCAGACTTACTTTAATGAAAAAACAGATGCTCTTGCCAATAAGGGATTGTATAATAAGACCAATGATCCTGTATTAACAACTAATACTACAGTTTCAAAAGACTATAATTATGCTGTCTTTAATAACAATATGGGCGTTTCATTCATAGGAGGCAGTCTTGTCTTGAATTCCGGTACAGATTTGAAGCTGTATTATGGCATGGATGACAAAAATATGGCGAATAACATAAATGTGAGTGTAAATGGACAAAATGTTGCATCAGAGTATGATGGAAATATCATGTGTGTAAGAGTCCCGGATATTAGCATTTCATCGCTTGGTGATACATATAACGTTAAAATCAGCGTGAATGGAAAAGAGATAAATCAGAAGTATAGTGCAATGACATATATGTATAAGGCATTAAATTCACAAAACTCTAATACGAAGCTGAATAATGTAGTAAAGGCGTTATATCTTTATAATGAAGCAGCAAAGCAGTATTCGATGGAAATTGAATAATAGTACTAGGAGATTATTGTCTATATAACTGGCATTATATTACTAGTAATTAAGATATGTAATTACGTTTTTGAAAGAATAAGAGGTTACTTTATGAAAAAAAGAGTATTAAGTTTTATTTTGGTTGTTGTACTATATTTTAGTGGGATTGCCATTTTTCCACAACCTATTAAAGCTGATGATCAACTAGTTTCAGAAGAGAAAACAACAAACTGGAACTTCTCAAAGCACAAAATATTATTAAATGACAGTGGGTCTACAAGATTTTTTGCTGAATCATTTGCGGCAGATACACCTAAAGTTGTTTCTTTTTTTGATAATTCGGGATGCTATGATGTTGTGCAAAGAATTGACGGGGAATCAACTGAGTTAGACTACATCAATATTCAAAGATATGATGAGTTCTTTAATCTTTTGCAGACGATAAAGATAAATTATGAACTTCCTTTATTTGGAAATATAATATGTGATGGGGATTTTTATTATATTTTATGGGGGCAGGAGGATTCTGCTAAACAAAATGGTGTTGTGACAATTTTATCAAAATATTCATTAGAAGGAAATAAAATTGGTGACTGCAAGATTACAGGTTATCAAAGTAATCCATATGATTTTTATGGGCTATCAGGAGATTCTTATGGAACATATTTACCGTTTTATGTAGGAACAGCAGATATGACAATACAGAATGGGGTCTTGGCATGTATATATGCAAGGAAAATGTATTCTGGACATCAATCCAATTTCTGCTTTTATGTAGATATAACTACAATGGAACGAGTGAATAGTAATGCTGTTACCTATTGCAGTCATTCTTTTGATCAAGCTGTTATTGCAACATCGGATGGTGGATATTTATATGCTAATCATGGAGATGCTTATGGTCGATGCTTTAAGATTGATTATGTTGATGAAAACAGACAAACAGATTATAAGTGTGAACCTTTTCATTTCAGAGAAGGGGCAAATAGAGATCATGGATATAATGAAACATACGCTCAGCTTGGGGGAATTGTTGAGAATACGAATGGGTACATTTTATGTGGCAGTTCTGAAAAAACGCTTTCATATGATAATGCGCCAACAAATAAAGAGTATTGCGGACATAGTGAAGCGAGAAATCTTTTTGTACAAGTGCTTAAAAAGGATTTTTATTATTATGAAGGTGCAGATCAATATGTGTTAGATGGTGAATTAAGAGAGGCAGTTGGCACGAGACCTGAATCATCATATACAGATTTGTTTTTGCCGGATGGGGTTAGAGATTATGGCGTTATATGGTTAACCGATTATGAGGATACATATTATGTAAATAATCCCAAAGTAGTGCGTTTGGACGATGGAAATGTTGCTATATTATGGGAAAAACTATCATATGATACGCATGTCGGTTCAACTTATTTTGCAATATACGATGAAAATATGAATGTAATTCAACCAGCCACAGAGTTGTCAAATGTGTATTTGCCGGGAAATACGGAACTATCCTACAAAAATGGAAAAATATATTGGACAACAAATGATATGTATGGTCAGTATATTAATGAACTGGATTTGGATTATAAAATACCAGAATTTAACAAAGAAACTGCTGCAATAACTGAGTTTTCATTATCCCTTACAGAAAAAATTGGTCTAAATTGTTATATTGATTTGTCGCAAAATATTATAAATGATATAACTACTTTTCTTGTGGTAAAATGCGTAAGTAATGAACAGACAATACCATTAAGCTCCTTAGAAAATATATCTGCTGGCAAATATAAATTATCATATCCTGTCTCTGCAGCAAAAATGAATGATAATATTAGTGTACAGATTATATGTCGAGGCAAAAAATTAGCAGAGGAGAATGTGTCTGTAAAGAAATATACAGATTATATATTACAACATCAAAACGATAATATAGATTATAAAAAAGCTGTTCCTGTAGTAAAGGCCATGCTAAATTATGGAGGCTATGCACAACAATATTTTAAGTATAACATATCAAATCCGGTTAACAAAGGCTTGTATACGACAGTAAATGATCCTGTTTTAAATAATAAGATAAATAGTACAATGATAAACGACTATGATTATGCAAATCTTAGCCGCCACTTTTATACAATGTATGAAACAAATTTTTTAAAATATTATGGAGAATCATTAATTTGTGACGATGCAATTGCTTTTAACTTATATTTTAACATAAAAGATAAAACACTTAGTTTTGATAAGATTAAATCAAATATTCATGTGAGTATAAATAAATATAACAATGGAAGTTTTGATAATGCAGCTGAATATAATATTAGTGAAAAAGATGGAATGATTTGCACACGTATTGAAAACATACCAGTTCAGAATATGGATGATATATTTACTTGTTATATGTGGTATAGCGATGAGCAGAACACTATCTTCTTACCATGTAGTCCAATGGAATATATTTTTAAGGCAATGAATTCGGATAATACTAAACTTGCAAATTTGTCAAAGGCTATATATTGGTACTGGGATGCTGCTAAAACTTATACCATGTAAGGAATATGATTCTTGATGAGGAGAGGATTAGGATGTTTGATGAGATTGAGATGAATTGGAAGTAAGGACTTGACATCTAAGTAGATGGAGATGTGTGTATTATGGGAAAATCGAAAGCAAAGAAATGGATGTTATTGTATACTGAAATTTACAAATTAGGAGAAGGTGGAAATGCTGATGTCTATCTGGTTGAGGATAACAAACCAGAGAGTAGATATGCATTAAAAGAACTTCGTAGCAACAATAGGAGTGAGGAGAAAAAGTCTAGATTTATCAGTGAGATTCAGATTGCTATAGATAACTGTGACTTGATACAGGGGATTATTCCAATAATATCTTATTCTATGGATGATTATTGGTATACGATGCCGATTGCTAAACCTGTAATGAATTTTATAAATAAAAAATCTCTTAATGAAATTATTGATGGAGTTTGCAGTTATGTGAAACACTCTGTGCACTACATGACAAGGGGATACATCATAGGGACATAAAGCCAAGCAATATTTATTATTATGGTGGAAGATTTGCGCTTGGCGATTTTGGATTGGTGGACTTTCCGGATAATGATGATTTCACAAAGTCAGACAGCAAGTAAAGCAGATGTATTCTCACTTGCGAAAACATTGTGGATGTTTTTGAGTGATGATGAAAAGGGCTTTGATGGAGCGTATGATTATCTGGATCAGAGTCATAGTATGCGATATGTGTCCAGGTTCAGGAAGGAGCATTTGGTTATAGTGGAATAACAGGTACTTACGATGGACGTCATGGCATGGTATCTAATGCTGAATTCAGAGAATATATAGAGAATCTTATGGAAATGTATCTGAAGATAAATAAGATGGCAGCAAACGATGAAAAATATGCCTGTTTATCAAGGAAAGAATTGGATGACAGAATATTAAGAGCACCTTTCTTTGATGAAAATCCTTTTGAGATATCTGCATGTGACGAAGAGAGCGATACTGAGATAGTCAAAAGGGCGAAAATAGAGGAAATTCATATTGCTAAAAAACATGCATATATAAAAGAAAATTATGCAAAGTGGAATTTTTTAAAGGCTTTTTCAGTGTCTGACGATTATAAGACAGAACCTATAGATTTCTATTTCGAATTTAAAAAGTCATCTTTTTGCAGCTTGGCTGAATTGGTAAAAAATGAACATATATATATATGCAATGATGGGTATATTAAAGAGCATTCAATTGATGATTTAAGTGAGTGCATTGTTGTACACAACCGTAAGCAGGCTTTGAAAATATTTGCAAATATAAATAGAATATTTGATAATTATTTGAGCAAGGCTGGGCTTGAAGGAATTGAGTATTATCGGCAGTATTTTGAAATTAGTGTAAGAAGAGATGGAATGCCAAAGCATTTGTTTACGAAGGATGAAATCGAAGCCTTAATGAGAAATGCTGATGACAGGAATAATAACGGACTTGTTATTGATGAGAATGGAAACGCAAGGATTATTTCGGATGAAGAGAACACTTCTTTGTATCCGGGACATATTGAAACATGGGGTGCTGGGAACAATTATGTTGGGAAATATTCTAAGCTATATGCTTTAGAGGAGAGTTATAAATTCTGCTTGTATGGATGGTATTGGTATCTTGTTACTAGAGAAGTACAGTATGTTGATTTTCTCTGCCGGAGGATATAGATGTATCTAGCTTAATAGAGCAGATTAAGGAAGTTTTATAAAAAGACCCAAACGAATGAAGAATAATTATTTGATGCATATTCGAAAAGTGGTAAAATTAATAATAAATTAAACTAGATAATAGGGGGACAAATAAATGTTAGATAGAATACCACAAGTATTTTTGTCATATAGTTGGACAAGCAAAGAGTATCAACAGAATATTATTGAGTTGGCAACTCGTATGAGACATGATGGAGTTGATGTAAAACTTGATGTTTGGGATTTGAAGGAAGGTCAGGATAAGTATGCCTATATGGAACAATGCGTTACAAATCCTGAAATCGATAAAGTGTTGATTTTTTCAGATAGACAGTATACAGAAAAAGCTAATAAACGTAGTGGTGGGGTAGGAAACGAGACAACTATTATATCTGATGAAGTCTATGGACATGCAAATCAACAAAAATTTATTCCTATAGTTATGGAAAGAGATGAGCTTGGTAAGGAATATCTTCCGTCTTTTTTGAAATCTCGTCTATATTTAGATTTTTCGAGCGATAATTATGAGGAAGAATATGAGAAATTGATTCGCATAATTTATGATGCACCTTCTCAGCGTAAACCGGAAATTGGAACTCCACCTAGTTGGTTAACAGAAGAAAGTCCGGATGATTTGTATCAAATCAAAGAGAAAACAAAGAAGATAAGTTTGACAGATTTAAGTGGAATGAAGAAGGTGGAGGTTCGTGATTTTGTAGACACATATATTGAAGCTATTAAACAGTTTTATGTGAGCAATATTGATAATAAAACGTATCTTGAGAATTTTAAAAAGATGAAGGAATATAGAGATGTTTTTCTTGACCATTTAAATGTCTTTTCCAAATTAGATGGTTTTGGAAAAATTATGGCAGATGAATTTGAACGTATGTATAACATTCTTTTTAATGCTTATACATTTGATCCAAAAACAATGTCATGTAGAGAAAAAGACTTTGACTTGTTCAGACTTCATATATGGGAGTTGTTTTTATGTACAGTTACCTATATGTTACATTTTGAACTATATCAGGACATTCATGATTTGTTAGTACATACATATTTTATCCGGGAATCTGGACTGGGGAGTGAAAAAGTACCTGCAAGTTATGAGAAATTTTGTTTTCATTCAAAAATGCTTGAAGAAAATATCAAACCAACTTTGGGTGGTGATTTATCTAGAAAGTATACACTTATGGGACATTTTGTCTGCACGGAAAGAGAGTTTTTGCCGATTTATTCCGGACGAGCTATGGCCAATGCCGATTTATTTTTGTATCAAGTTTATAAAGGTTTGAAATTGGGTACCTTAACTCAGTGGATGGGATGGTTTCCTGCCCTTTATGTATATGCAGATGAATGTGATTCAATATGGAAAAGACTGAAATCAAGACAGTTCTGTGAGAGTATTATGCCGGTTTTCGGAGTTAAAACCGTTGATAAATTGAAGGAAGTAATTTCAAAATGTATTTATGATAGGAGCATGTGTTACTCTAATTCATATCATGATGCAGCAAGTGCTATTCTCACGTGGATAGATTTAGATGAAGTGGCAATATTGCCATAGGTAGTTGAGAGGAAAATTATAATTGAAAAAGGCGGTGGAATTTAGAAATTCATTTTTGGTTTTGGTAGGGCTGAATAAATTAAATTGTATTTTGGGGGTAAATCCGCTATACTATTCATATGGTATAGCGGATTATTTTTTGAGGCTTTTGGCAAATTTTGAATTGTGTTTTAACAAAGAATCCAATATACTTGAGACTATAATAGTAATTTTTGATTGAGATAGAGGATATTTATATGATCAAGATAGAAAAGTCAATATGTCATTGTGGAAAATGTGGCAAGGAATTTGATGTAAAATGGGATGTTGATTATGTTAGCTCTCATGAGCGAAGCATGGGAGAAGAATATGAATATGAAGGTGAAGATACTTTCTATTGCCCAAATTGTGACAATGAAATTCAAGGTAAATTGTCTATATATGAGTATCCGGTAGGATGTTTTAATTACGAGCAGATAACAGATGTAGAGGATTCATTTGATACAAAGCAGAGTTACTTTAAAGAGCCAATGGTTGCGTTTTTTGATTTATAGGGGGGAAAGATGAAAGTTAGAATAGATAATTGGGGACCGATAGAGCATTGTGAATATGATTTGGACAAAGATATGATTGTTGTATATGGTGATAACAATATAGGAAAATCATATGCAATGCAGTTAATATATTTATATTTAAAGAATATTATAAATTATGCAAAGAATATCGGAATGTACAGGCCTGTTTTTTATTCCAGAGAAAACACTGAGGTCGAAAAGTTTGTGATGGATTTTGCTATGGATGATAATCAGAATGAGGTCGACATTACAGATGAGATAATAAAGTGTATGGCCTCCAGATTGAAGACAGATATGGTTCAGGCATTAGATAATTCTTTGAGAAATACTTTTGGAACATATGATGATATTATAGAAGGAAATCCTCGTGTGTCGTTACAAGTTAATAATGGATTGGAACTTCTCTTTTTTGTTAAGGAACAAAAGATTTCGATTAAACTTGATATGAAGCCTGTATTTTTAAAAAAGACAAGCTCTGATTTTCATAAGTCGAGAGAAGGAAAAAAACGCCTGGATATTTATATTTTTAAAAATAATAAGATAAGTTTTGTCATTAATCTTATAAATGATAAAGTATATTCTTTACTTTCACATGTATCTGTTGAACTATTGTCCAGAGTACAAAATGTCTATTTTTTACCGGCTTCGAGATCTGGTATTTATACAGGCATGAATTCATTTGGACCTATTTTGGCAGAATTATCTAAAAATAGAGCATATATTAAAGGAAACCTGCAAATCCCAAGTATTTCGGAACCCATTTCTGATTATTATATGGAATTATCAACAATACGAATTGACAGAAGAAAGTATTTTACGGATGTTGCACAGGAAATAGAAGATGAAATCCTGAAAGGAGAAGTGACTTTTGATACCAAGAAAAAAACAATTATGTATCAAAGTGACTTGGTGTCTCAGCCTATGGAGATGAGGGATGTGTCTTCAATGGTATCAGAAATATCGCCAATTACAGCTTATCTTAAATATATAGTTAATGTGTATCCAACAGATTTTTGTGTAAAAAATGAAAGGTCTTCAAATGAGGGGGTTAGACCTTCAGATATTATTTTTATTGAGGAACCGGAGGCACATTTGCATCCGGAGAATCAAGTGAAGCTAATGAAAATTTTTGCGAGACTTGTTAACAAAAATGTGAAATTGTTTATGGCTTCACACAGTAATTATGTATTTAATGAACTTAATAACAGAATATTGGCTGGTGAGTTGAATAATAAAAATTATGAACCTGTTTTAATGGAATATAAAGATGGTAAAAGCTGTACACGTGATATGAATATTGATGAATTTGGAGTGGATGATAACAATTTTCAGGATGTTACAGCCCAAATAATCGAGGAAAGAGAAGTATTGATAAATGGTTTACTTAAGAAAATGAGTGAAAAGGGAGAATAATGATAAAAACAATTAAGAATGATGCACAGCTTTGCAATTATACGACTCATCAAATCGAAGATGCAGGTATTGAGGTGGCTATTGATGATACATTAGATAAAGAACAGTATATAGGGATTAAGATAGACGATTATTATATGGGATTAAATCTACAGGGGGAAACACCAAAAGCAGTGGATTTTATTGTGGCTGTTGATTGCACATGTGACAGTTATGTTCTTTATATTATGGAGTTTAAAAATACCGGTAGACCGGGAGCTTATACTACTTCAGCGATTACTGAGAAGTTCGATACTGCCATAAACAGATTTTTAAAACAGGATTTTAAGTATATTTTTGAAAATGATCGTTTTAAATATAAGGATATAAAGCTGTATTTGGTGACGAGTGCATATAAAGAAGCAATGAAATATAATAATTATGCGGAGTTTGTCAGAATTAAAAAGCTTGTAGAAAATAAAGATACTTTAGGAAATGATTTACTTTTGTCAAATAAACCATTTTATTTTAGAGGAAAGCTTTTGTACATTCAAAGAGAAATTCCACCTAATCCGGTTGTTAGAAGAATTTTATAGCACACTTTTGAACTGTGCGATTTATGAATTAGGTACCGCATCAAAGTAATTAACTGGAAATTAAGGAATAAGGTTACATGGAATTTAATAAGATAAAACCAATTGCGTTAGGAATAGCATTCACTCTCGCCCTGACACCGATTCACACAATCACATATGCAGACACCAATTCAGACAGTGCATCGATAAATGTTCAGTCTGCACAGACAGAATATAAATCAGGATTTGTATTCACTAAGAGCAGCTACGCTTATAGAAAAGGCGCTGATTTGACAGTATGTGTATCAAAGAGCAATCTTTCTATGGCTTGTGATTCATATAAGCTGTTTTATATATCGGATGGAAGTGAGAAAGCAATTGACCGGAACTCATATACAATCAGAGTTCTTGGGGATGCGGTATATTTTACTTTATCCACGAATTGGCTCAGCCGGTACAGCCCTCAGGATATTGATATTACTGTTATTGCTTACAATGGAACTGCTGAGGTATCTAAGACAAATGCTAAGCTTGTTTCTGAGGATGGCTTTGATATAGACTTTGCAGCCGGAACAGTGTGTGTCAATCAGACGGAAAATGTCAGAACTAACGGACAAGGTGAACTGACACAGGATACGCGGTCGCAGGCTGGCGGGAAAAAATACATATATGTAGTTGACTCAGTAATTTCTCAGGATGAAAGCATCATAAAAATATCCAATGCCGGTAATGAGTGGAAATATACCGGAATGAAGCCTGGAAAGACAAAACTCACAGTACGCTATCACTACTATTATGGCAAGGAAAAACGTACCGGTGAGAAAACTGCTGAGTATGAAGTGGTTCCTGCCACATATACACTCGATGAAGAACATGGCAGCTCAGGTATGCTTATAAACCGCGGCACCTCATATACATGCAATCTTAGAACAAAGCAGACAGCCTATGATAAGAGTGGCAAGGCTGTAAGTAAATATGTAGATAATGTTGCATACGAATGGTATATAAGCGAAAAAGAGGATAAAGTTGCGGTGAACATAGAGCAGACTTCACAGAATAAGCTTAAAATAACACCGGTAAATGACTCGGAATCAGGAGCTTTTTGTATAGGAATAAGAGCACTTGATGCTTCCGGTAATGTTTATTTTGAAGAAGAATCAATATGGTATCTGGTAACAGATGGACAGGTAGACGCAGACAATGGAAATTTGTCAGAAGATGCAAATACGGGAAATACCTCATCCGGAAGTCAAAATACAAATACAGGAAGCGAAAAGGTAAGTGTATCGAAGAGCCAGAGTATATCCTTATTGGAGAATCATAATATCGGTCTAAATATCTACTGGAAAATGACCGGCTCTACGTATGACATAGGAGACTGCATGGTCAAGTACACCTATGAAGGTGATAGCGGAACACCACACTATGTGGCATTGAACCGGAGTCCGGTTGGCGATGGCGAATCATATTGCTCAAGAATTGATATAAGCGCAGTTGAGATGACCGAAAAAGTAAATTTACAGTTACTCTCTAATAGTGGAAAAGTGCTGGATACATTTTCAACATCAGTAGAGGATTATGCCAAGAGCTTATTGGCAAGCAATACAAAAGAATATGCAGCATATAAGCCGGTGGTAAAAGCAATGTTGAATTATGGCGCTGCATCACAGCAGTATTTTGGATTTATGACATATGCATTAGCCAACAGAAGCCTTACGAATTCCGATAAGACGATACAACAAATTCCACAGGCAACGTTGAAGCAGTATGCTGCCAATTCAAGTATCCGCCAATTTTCAATGAGTGGAATACACTATTACGGATCGAGCCTTGTGCTGGGAGATGAGGTAAAGCTCAGACACTATTTTAAGCTTGATTCCGGCAGAGATATATCAAATTATTCGTTTGCAACGTATGTGGGCGGAGATATGATAGGCTATGCTACACCATGTCGTTCAAAAGATAAAGACATGTACTATATAGAAGTAACTTGTACAAACAGAAATTTCTTCTCTGGCATGAGAACGATAGTATCGAATGGAAATACAGAAACTATATTGGACTATCAGCCGATGAACTACATTGCAAAAGCATATGGCAGTTCAAAGCTAACCTCTGAATTGAAGACGTTGCTTGATGCAATGTATTTGTATGGAGAAGCAGCAATGAAAATATAGGTTAAAAACTGCCTGTTTTATGCAATTTTACCACTTCACCGCATTAAAATTTAATATTTTTTTTACAAAATGTGCAAAATATAACAAAAAGTACTGGACAAAATGTCCTATATAAGGTAAAATGCATATATGCAATCAAGCAGCACATTTGAAGGTTGTGCAGATAGTATTGGGTATATTTTACGAATTGGGGGGATTTTTCATGAGAATATATCATGCTAAGGATTATGCTGATATGAGCAGAAAAGCTGCAAATATCGTATCGGCACAGGTGATTATGAAGCCTAATTGTGTATTGGGACTGGCTACAGGCTCTACACCTATCGGCTTGTATAAGCAGCTCGTTGAGTGGTTCAAGAAGGGGGATTTGGACTTCTCAGAGGTTATGACGGTGAATCTTGATGAGTACAAGGGACTAAGCCGTGAGAATGACCAGAGCTACTATTATTTTATGCATCAGAATTTGTTTGATCATGTGAATATTCCGGTTGAGAATACTCACCTGCCAAACGGCATGGAGCCGGATTCACAGAAGGAGTGCAAGCGCTATACAGAGCTGATTCAGTCTCTTGGCGGTGTTGATTTACAGCTTCTTGGTATCGGGCACAATGGTCATATCGGTTTTAATGAGCCGGGCGAGTCTTTTGACAAGCAGGTACACTGTGTGAATCTGACAGAGTCTACTATTGAGGCCAATAAGCGCTTCTTTGCATCGGCTGATGATGTTCCGAAGCAGGCTTATACAATGGGCATCAAGACCATCATGCAGGCTAAGAAGATTCTTATTGTTGCAAGTGGTGAGGATAAGGCAGAGATTGTGCACAAGGCTTTCTTTGGACCGATTACACCACAGGTGCCGGCTTCTGTATTGCAGCTGCATAATGATGTTACGCTTGTAGCGGATGAGGCTGCACTGAGTTGCTTGTAGATGTTTTTTAGTTGAGAAGGTGCATGTATATGATAATAAAAAATGCAAGGGTATTTACAGAGGATGGTAGCTTTATGCAAGGCGATGTTGTCGTTATGGATGGCCGTTTTGACAGTGTTTTGGAGAGAACAGCTGACACGGACGCGGCTAATGACAGCGCATCGCAGGAGATTATAGATGCATCAGGTCTTATCATGATACCGGGTCTTGTGGATATTCATTTTCATGGATGCAAGGGAGCTGATATGTGTGACGGCACCACAGAGGCACTTGATGTGATTACAGCATACGAGGCTTCTGTCGGAGTGACGAGCGTGTGTCCGGCTACTATGACCATTCAAAGGGATGAGCTTTTGAGTGTCATGAAAAATGCCGGTGATTATAATTATCATGGTGGTGCACATCTTGTAGGTATTAATATGGAGGGACCTTTTATCAGTCCTTCTAAAAAGGGCGCACAGGCGGCAGAGAATATCATGCGATGTGATTATGATTATTTCTGCGAGCTTCAGGATGCGGCCCATGGCTTGATAAAGCTTGTAGATATCGCTCCGGAGGAGCCGGGTGCGATTGAGTTTATAGACAAGGTAAGAGGATGTGTTGTGGTTTCAATAGCACACACAGCGGCTGATTATGACACAGCGGTAGAGGCTATTGAGCATGGTGCAAGCCATGCCACACATTTGTATAATGCGATGCCACCGCTTCATCACAGGAATCCGGGAGTTATCGGGGCTGTGAGAGATTCAAAAAAGTGTCATGCGGAGCTCATTTGTGACGGTGTGCATATTCATCCGTCGGTTATCAGGGCGACATTTGCCATGTTTGGTGCGAAGCGCATGATTTTAATAAGTGACAGCATGAGAGCCACAGGGCTTGAGGATGGCGAGTATACACTCGGTGGACAGGCCGTGACAGTCAGAGGTCCGCTTGCCACACTCCATGATGGGACAATTGCCGGTTCGGCAACCAATCTGATGGATTGTATGCGTTTCACAGTAAGGCAGGCAGGTATTCCGCTTGAGGAGGCAATTATGTGTGCTACAGCCAATCCGGCTAAGGAGATTGGCATCTATGATGAAGCAGGCAGCATTTCTGCAGGAAAGAGAGCAGATTTTGTGCTTCTCAATGATGATTTGGATATTGTGAGTGTGTATATCGACGGAAAGGAGATATCATGTTAGGTTTTTTCAAGAATAAGTCAAAGGGAAAGGTGATCTGTTCTCCGTGCAACGGCAGAGTGGTTCCTATTACAGAGGTTCCGGATCCTACTTTTTCTGAGAAAATATTGGGAGACGGCGTGGCCGTGATTCCTTCTGAGGGCAGGTTTTACGCTCCGGCGGATGGTGAGGTGACAGCTGTATTTGATACGCTTCATGCTTTTACCATGACGACCACTCAGGGAGTCGAGCTGCTTTTGCACATTGGTCTGGATACAGTGACACTAAAGGGTGATCCTTTTAAATCACATATTTCCGTTGGTGATCAGGTGAAGAAGGGTGACCTTTTGATGGAGGCTGACCTGGAGCAGATTAAGGCAGCAGATCTTAATGTCATTACTCCGGTTTTAATTGGCAACACTGCTGATTATAGTGAGATAAAGATGCTCAAAGAGGGAAATGTATCCGCCGGTGATGAGATTTTAAGTCTCGCGTAGATATGAATATAATTATATAATAATAACGAACTTTATTGGAGTATCTCCAGTTTAGTATACATAATGTAAAGGAGGGGAAATTTATGAAATTTCTTCAAAAATTGGGTAAAGCTTTAATGCTTCCCGTAGCAGTACTTCCTATCTGTGGTATCCTCATGGGTATTGGATATTTTTTATGTCCTGCAACCATGCAGGGTGGTGACATCGAGGGAGTGCGTAATTTAATAGGTCTGTTTTTAGTTAAAGCAGGGGGCGCTTTGATTGACAACATGGCCATCCTTTTTGTAATCGGCGTTGGTGTCGGTATGTCGGAAAAGAACGACGGTACCGGCGGTATTGCAGCTTTAGCTTCATGGCTGATGATGACAACACTCCTGTCTACAGGCTTTGTTACAACAATCATGCCATCTATCGCTGACAGCGCTACAAAGACACTTGCATTCGACAAGATTGCAAACCCATTTATCGGTATCTTAGCCGGTATCATCGGTTCTTTGTGTTACAACAGATTTAAGGATACAAAGCTTCCTGACTGGCTGTCATTCTTCAGTGGCAAGCGTTGCGTAGCAATTATTGCAGGTGTTGTTTCAATCCTTGTATCTGTAGTATTACTGTTTGTATGGCCATTACTTTTCGGTGCCCTTGTAGCTATCGGTAAAGCAATCGTTGGTCTTGACGTAGTCGGCGCAGGTATCTATGCATTCCTGAACCGTCTGTTAATCCCTACAGGTTTACACCACGCATTAAACAACGTATTCTGGTTCGATACTATCGGACTTGGAGACCTCTCTCATTTCTGGAATGGCGAGACATCAAAGGATGTTTCATGGAGCCTCGGAATGTACATGTCAGGTTTCTTCCCATGTATGATGTTTGGTATTCCTGGTGCTGCACTTGCCATGGTTAAGTGTGCAAAGACTGCTAAGAAAAAGGCTGCCATCGGTATCCTTGCTTCTGCAGCTATCTGTGCATTCATCTGTGGTGTTACAGAGCCTTTCGAGTTTGCATTTATGTTCCTTGCTCCTGCTCTCTATGTGATTTATGCTTTACTTTATGGTATTTTCACAATGATTACAGTAGCTCTTGGATTTAGAGCAGGCTTCTCATTCTCAGCCGGCGCGATGGATTTATTATTCTCATCTTCACTTCCGGCTGCAGCAAAGACATGGCTCATCATTCCTCTTGGAATCGCAGCTTTTATCGTATTCTACATTGTATTCTATTTCGCTATCAAGAAATGGGATCTTAAGACCCCTGGTAGAGAGGACGATGATGTCGAGGCAGAGAAGAAGGCAGTGCTTACTAACAATGACTACACAGCAGTAGCAAAGACTATTCTTGAGGGCTGCGGTGGCAAAGACAATATTGCAAGCATTGACAACTGTATCACAAGACTCAGACTTGAGGTTAAGGATATCACTCAGGTTGATGACAAGAAGATTAAATCTGCAGGTGTTGCAGGCGTTATGAAGCCTGGCAAGAATTCTGTTCAGGTTATTATCGGAACCAAGGTTCAGTTTGTTGCGGATGAGTTTTCTAAGCTTTGCGAGTAGATTTGTTCTGCAATATAGCAGTGCTGATTCACATTAGGTGATTCACATAATTTCATAATACATGATTAAAAGCCACACCGGGTATTATGCCTGGGGTGGCTTTTTTAGTTGGTTCGGGACGTAAGCTCCGCCCGGTCGTGGTGCACACGGACTCTCGTTTTCGCTACGCTGCGCTGTTAAGATACTGTACGGATTATGCCTTTGAGTTTTTCTAGGCTTGATGAAAACGTCGAAACGCGCCTTCCATGGCGCGATTCTCCTTGACTTGCCTTCCATGGCAAGTCATTTCTGTGCTTCATGAGCATAATCCTACAGTATCTAAACTGCTTCGCTATGCGCTCTCACGAGAGTCCGTGTTCACCCCGCCGGGCGGGGCTTACGGTCCTTACGCTGTGGTGGTAATCCACTCAGGAGAGCTCTAACGTGTGAAATGTATAGCTTTACAGCAAGGGTTGAAAAACAAACAAACGTTTGTTATAATAAATGAAGCGAGGAAATAAAAGTATATTAGGTTTAGTAATTTAAGTATTCATTTAATTTATTGTAATTAGGGAAAATCCAATATCAATCGATTGATAGAAAGAGTGATTTTATATGAACATATGGCTAAAGTTAAGGAAAACAGCTGCAATTGCACTATGTGAGTTACTTGCAATTGCTACAATTTTTACAGGCTGTGCCTCCACTGATTTATCCGGCACTGAAGGTGCTGGGCATGCCGCAGGAGCTGTAGTGGCAGGTGAGGATTCTTCCGGTGCTTTAGGCAGCAAGGATAATGCGGATGATATACAGGGCGGAAGTGACCCGGCGGAAGCTGATTCAGGTGCTAACGCTATAGGAAAGGCGGATGCAGGGAAGCCACAGGAGGATCTGGTAAACAACAATTCCTACGTTTCCCTCGATGCGATTCCTGCATATGATGGCAAGGCATACGTGGCTGTCAATAATAATGAGCCTTTTTTTACGGACAGCGATATGACTACCACTGCTTTTGAAAATTACAGTGATTTGGATTCACTTGGCAGATGCGGTGCGGCTTATGCCAATATCTGCAAGGATATCATGCCGACTGAGGAGCGTGGCAAGATAGGCATGATAAAGCCATCAGGCTGGCATACGGTGAAGTATGATGTGATAAAGGACAGGTATTTATATAATCGCTGTCATCTTATTGGCTATCAGCTTGCCGGGGAGAATGCCAATCCAAAGAACCTTATTACCGGTACGAGATACCTGAATGTGGAGGGCATGCTGCCGTTTGAGAATCTGGTAGCGGATTATGTAAACAATACAGGAAATCATGTGCTTTACAGAGTGACTCCGATGTTCTCGGGCAGCAATCTAGTTGCAAACGGCGTTCTCATAGAGGCAAAGTCGGTTGAGGATAACGGTGGCGGCATACTTTTTAATGTCTATTGCTATAATGTGCAGCCCGGAGTCGGAATAAACTATGAGAATGGTGACAGCTGGCTGGAAGGCACCACAGGAAGTGCATCATCAGGCTCAGACAGCTCAGCAGTAGAAAATAGCGCTGCAGATTCCTCAAACAGCGAGACGATGGTCCATATCACAGCAACCGGCAAGAAATATCACCGTGCGGGCTGTCGGACCTTGAAAAAGAGTGACACAGAGGTAACGCTTGATGAAGCAAAATCCATGGGCTTGTCTCCGTGCGGAATTTGCAATCCACCACAGTAGATGTGCATTAGCATTTGCAATCCGCCACAGTAGATGTGCATTAGCATTTGTAATTCACCTCAGTAGAAGCACATTAGCATCTGAAATTTTCCACAGTAGACGAACATTAGCATTTGTAACCTTTAACAGCGGATGTACGTTATTTCAGCAGTGCACAAGGTTTATTGAATTAACTTGAAAGTAACCCGGTATATGAAAATATTGTCACAGAGTAAGGGCTGCAAGTCACGGCACCGCCAGGGCGTACGCATATGCATTTGATTGAGTGAATAGCGAAGCCGCTTAGATACTGTAGGATTATGCACATGAAGCACAGAAATGACTTGCCATGGAGGGCAAGTCAAGGAGAACCGCGCCACGGAAGGCGCGTTTCGACGGTTTCGTCAAGCATAGAAGAATAAAAAGCATAATCCGTACAGTATCTTAGCGGCAAAGCGTGGCGAAAGCAAAGCATATACGTACGCCCTGACGGGGCCGTGGCTTACAGTCCGTCCTGTAGTACATCCTATAGCACATACAGCAAAATCCCCTGTAACCCTTGACGATTGCAAAACCGAAAAGTATAATAGAATAGCTAATGAATTCAATATTTTAATATAGATGGAGGAAACCAAATGGCACTGAGCAAAAAGCCGGTCAACGGCATGAAGGATATACTACCTGCAGAGATGGAAATCCGTGATTATGTGACAAGTGTGATCAAGGATACATATAGAAGCTTCGGATTTACACCGATAGAGACACCATGCATGGAGAATATAGCAAATCTCACAAGCAAGCAGGGCGGAGAAAATGAGAAGCTGATCTTCAAGGTAATGAAGAGAGGCGAGAAGCTGAATCTGGAGACAGCAAAGGAAGAGTCGGATGTAGTAGACTTTGGAATGCGCTACGACCTTACAGTGCCACTTTCAAGATATTATTCAAACAATGCCAACAACCTGCCATCGCCGTTTAAGGCACTTCAGATGGGCAGTGTGTGGAGAGCTGACAGACCTCAGAGAGGCCGCTACAGACAGTTTACACAGTGTGATATAGATATACTCGGAGAGCCAAGCAATCTGGCAGAGATAGAGCTGATTACAGCAACTACTACCACAATCGGCAGACTCGGCTTCGAGAACTTTGAGATAAGAATCAACGAGAGAAGAATCCTAAAGGCAATGGCGGCTTACAGTGGTTTTACTGAGGAGGACTACGACAGCGTATTTATCACACTCGATAAGATGGACAAGATAGGAGTGGAAGGCGTTGCAAGTGAGCTTGCACAGGATGGCTACCCACAGGAAAATATTGACAAATATCTTGATTTGTTCAAGCTTTTGGAGCAGACAAGGGATGTCACTGAGGGGGTAAATATACTTTCAGAAAAGCTCGGTGAATATTTAGACGAAGAAGTGGTTACAAATATGACAGAGATAGCTACTGCTGTCAATGCCACAAAGGGTGCAAAGTTTGAGCTCGTATTTGACCCTACACTTGTTCGTGGAATGAGCTACTACACAGGAACTATTTTTGAGATATCAATGCCTGAGCTTGGCGCAGCCTGTGGCGGGGGCGGACGATATGACAAGATGATTGGAAAGTTCACCGGAAATGATGTACCGGCCTGTGGTTTTTCAATCGGTTTTGAGAGAATTATCCTGCTTCTCATGGAGAGCGGCTTCAAGATTCCTGAGAGTCCAAAGAAGGTGGCTTATCTGGTTGAGAAGAAATATCTGGCAGACAAGCTTGTTGATGTCATGAACCAGGCAAAAGACGCAAGAGCAAACGGACAGCAGGTGCTTGTTGTGCGCATGAACAAGAACAAGAAATTCCAGAAGGAGCAGCTTATGAAAGAGGGCTACGAGGAGTTTGTTGAGTTCTTTAACAGATAGGAATCTGATAAGCAGCAGATTAGCTGTGTAGCAGCGGTACCAAACAGTTATTAGAATAAATATATAGTAGAAATATAAGGAGTATAAAATGGCAGAATCAATGCAGGGCTTACATAGAAGCCATAGATGTACAGAGGTATCAAATGCCAATATCGGTGAGAAGGTCACCGTGATGGGCTGGGTACAGAAGAGAAGAAATTTAGGAAGTCTCATTTTCGTGGATCTAAGAGACAGAAGCGGAATACTTCAGATAGTATTCGGTGAGGAAAATGTAGGTGCAGAGGGCTTTGAAAAAGCAGGTACCTTAAGAAGTGAGTTCGTCATCGCAGTTGAGGGAACTGTTCAGAAGAGAACAGCTGCTGTCAATGAGAGCTTAAAGACAGGTGATATCGAGGTTATCGCTACATCAATCAGAGTGCTTTCAGAGGCACAGACACCTCCATTCCATATTGAGGAGAATTCAAAGACCAGCGAGGACATCAGACTTAAATATCGTTATCTGGATCTTCGCCGTCCTGATATCCAGAGAAACCTCATGCTCAGAAGCAATGTGCTTCGAGTGATGCGTGACTTTATGGCAAACGAGGGCTTTTTGGAGATAGAGACACCAATCCTTTGCAAGTCTACACCGGAGGGAGCCAGAGATTATCTCGTGCCAAGCCGTATACACCACGGACATTTTTATGCGCTTCCACAGTCGCCGCAGCTCTTTAAGCAGCTTCTGATGGCTTCAGGCTATGACAGATATTTCCAGATTGCACGATGCTTCCGTGATGAGGATCTGCGTGCAGACAGACAGCCTGAGTTTACACAGGCCGATATGGAGCTTTCATTTGTAGATATCGATGATGTAATCGAGGTAAATGAGAGACTGTTAAAGCACCTTTTTAAAGAGGTCATAAATGTGGATGTTGAGATTCCGTTTAAGCGTATGCCTTGGCAGGAGGCTATGGACAGATTTGGTTCTGACAAGCCTGATACACGCTTTGGTATGGAGCTTTGCGATGTTTCGGAAGTTGTAAAGGACTGTGGCTTTGGAGTATTCACAGGAGCTCTTGAAAACGGTGACTCTGTCCGTGGTATCAATGTAGAGGGACAGGCAAAGATGCCTCGTAAGAAGATTGACAAGCTTGTAGAGCACGCAAAGGGCTGTGGAGCAAAGGGACTTGCTTATCTGTGCATCAATGAGGATGGCACATACAAGTCGTCATTTGCCAAGTTTATGACAGAAGCTGAGCTTGATGCACTTGTTGCAAAGATGAACGGAAAGCCGGGAGATTTACTCCTTTTCGCAGCTGACAAGAATAAAATCGTATGGAATGTACTTGGAGCGCTTCGTCTCATGCTCGGAGCTGAGCTTGGACTGATTGATGAGAACAAGTACAATTTCCTCTGGGTAACAGAGTTCCCACTCCTTGAGTGGTCTGATGAGGAAAACAGATTTATGGCAATGCATCATCCATTCACTATGCCTATGGAGGAGGATTGGGACAAGATAGACTCAGATCCGGGCGCAGTTCGTGCAAAGGCATATGATATCGTACTCAATGGTACAGAGCTCGGTGGAGGCTCAGTGCGTATCCATCAGGATGACATCCAGGAGAAGATGTTTGAGGTGCTTGGTTTCACAAAGGAGCGTGCACATGAGCAGTTTGGATTCCTGCTTGATGCATTCTCATATGGTGTACCGCCACACGCAGGACTTGCCTTCGGTGTTGACCGTATCTGCATGCATATGCTGCATACAGACAATATCAAGGAGGTTATTGCATTCCCTAAGGTAAAGGACGCTTCGGACCTCATGTCAGAGGCACCTGGAACTGTAGATCCAAAGCAGCTTGAGGAGCTTGGAATAGCTATAGCTGCAGAGGAAGATGAGGAATAACACTATAATATGAATTTGAAAAAAAATATTTTCAATGCGATTACCATAATACTGCTCGCCGCACTTATTGCGGGGGCAGTATTGCTTAATAACAGAATAAAAAAGCTCGAGACACAGATGTCGTACACATCAGACAACACATCAGTGATACTTTCAGATGTGCAGACCATGCAGGATGATATCAAGTCAACTCTTGAGGAGGAGGCCAGCCTCATAACAGACTGGGACATTTCCTTAAAAAGTGCAGACTTCGCCGATATGACATACACAGTCTCTGTCTCGGTAGTGCCAAAGGAGTACACAGAGAATACAAAAACCAGTGTTTTTTTCGGTACAAACGAGATACCGCTCGAGCTAAACGGCATAAAGTATACGGGCGAGGCCACGCTTCCACTGTCTGAGGACTATGCAGGCAATGTGACATTTCTGTTTGTTGACGGAAATAAGAGAAGCACAGAGGTGCTCGATGAGTTTGAAGGTGTGACATCAGTGTTCAAAAATGTAGCATCAGGCATACTTGCCGATAAACCAACCTTTGACAATGGCAGCATAAAGCTTGGCACAGATGTAGATGTAGCGGTCATGGGAAATGATTACTTTGACTTTAACAGTGTGCAGCTCGTAGTTGCAAGCTCAGATACAGAGCTAAAGACATACGATATCCGACAGCTGTTGGCAGAAAACGGCACAGATAGTGCAGACTCTGCAGACACAGACTCCATCACATCCGCCTTAAGCCGGAAGGATGATGCCAAAAAAGATGGCTCAAAGAATGACACGGAAAATGATACCTCTGATGCCTCAAAAGAGGACGACGGTAAGCTCCATAGCCTCGAAGGCACAGTCAAAATCGAAGATTTAATCCCTGTCACAGCCGCAAGCAATATCAAAATATATGTCAAGGCAGTATCGGCACAGGGCTACACCTTCACATATGACCTGTTCGATGGTACCGTAAATCAGGACATCACAGACTTTGAAACCACAGCCGACATATCCGGCGGTGACTACACAGTGACTGACACGGCCGGCAGCAAATACGAGCCATAAAAATATGATATAAGTGTAATTATTTAAAATCAGTTTTTCTTGTGTTTTCAAGGCGGTTCAGAATATTTATAAACAATATATAACTATTAAATAAGCTCATTTCGCATTAGTGAAATGAGCTTTATATTTAAGAAGAACAAAGTGCAGGACAAAATTTCACGCCAGTGAAATAAGTCCGGCACTGCCAGAATGAAAGGCAGCAAAGCGCCACGCTCGTAAAACTGAATTAGCCGGAGAGTACACGGTGTGTTCCGAAGAAAAATGTGAACTGCCGCGGAGTTCCATAAATTAAAGAAGAAAGAAAACATAAATAAAATCGTAACCTGTCCGGATAAAGAACCGCGGCTGACTTCACATTTTTCTGAGGAATATACTGTGTGCTATGCCGGCAACCTCACAACCTAAAAAGCGAGGCGCCACAAGGCACCTCACCCTTCTTTTTTGCTGAGCGGCAGCGTAAATATAAACTCAGTTCCCACACCCTCAGTACTTATCACATTTATATTCTCACCATGCGCCTGCACGATTTCTTTAACTATAGACAGGCCAAGTCCCGTACCGCGCTTATCCTTTCCACGGGATAAATCACTCTTGTAGAAGCGCTCCCAGATCTTTGAAAGGCTGTCCTTTGGTATACCGATACCGTGATCCTTTACTGATATAAACACCTTTTCATTTCTGATACTCGTCTCAATCTTGATACTCGAATCATTATTTGAAAACTTCACGGCGTTGTCTATCAGGTTGTAAAGAATCTGCTGGATTTTGACCATATCACCGCGCACGAAAAGCTCTTTTCCGGTGAGCAGCAGGTCAAAGCTTAAGCCCTTTTCACTGCATTTACCCTCGAAGGTGAGGATTGTCGTGCGGATCATTGTATTGATGTCAAAATCAGCAATATCCAGGTGTATGCCGTGATGACCGAACTGGTTCAGATCGATAAGACTCTTGGTGAGCTTATTAAGCCTCTCGGTCTCAAAAAGTATGATATTTAAATACTTATCCTGCATCTCAACAGGGATGGTTCCGTCCAGCATAGCCTCCACGTAGCCTTTTATCGAGGTAAGAGGGGAGCGGAAGTCATGTGACACGTTGGAAACAAACTTGCGCTGATCCTCCTCAAGCGTATCAAGCTCCGTTGCCATGTAGTTGAGTGTGTTTGTCAGATAGCCGATTTCGTCGTTGGAATGTACATCAATCTTGGCAGTGAAATCACCCTTTGCATACTTCTTTGCGGTCTTTGTGATTCGTGTGATTGGACGGTAAATAGAGCGGCTCATCATTACAAGCAGAATAAATGCCACTGCAAAAATGAGCGCTACAGTGTAAAAGGAGATATTCATAAAACCGTTTACACCTGCCGTGATATGGCTCATTGTCTTGTGAATGACTATGTAGCCGATATTCTGGTACGAGACATTTACCGGGGAAAATACGGACAGCATCTTATGCTTGAAGGAGCCGTAAAAATCTCCAATCATATAGTTGTCGCTGCCAAAATCGGTGACATCAAAGCCATTTATCACTACAGGCTTAGAACTGTCATTTTGGGTATCAATGCCTATTGACGGATCATCTGAGTCCATGAGCAGCTCACCGTCAGGGCTGACAACCCATACCTCGGCATCCATATAGTCGGCTACAATTTTCATGTGATTCTGGAAATCACTAAGCGACATGGATGAGCCAAAGTATTCGGCGGCATAATCACCTGCAATGATGGATGCTTCCCTGTAGAGATTGGAAGCCTCCTGCTTTTCGATATAGTCTGTGGTGAGATGCTGTGTAAAGGTGCATATAATGAAAAAAGCGATGACACCGTAAATCAGATAGCTGATTAACAGCTTAGTGTAGATGGTATGCTTCATTATTTATTTTACCTCAAACTTGTATCCGATGCCCCAGACAGTTGCGATACGCCAGGTTGGCTTGTCCTTGATTTTCTCGCGGAGACGCTTTACATGCACATCGACAGTGCGGGTGTCACCGACATATTCATAGCCCCATATGTTGTCCAGAAGCTGCTCCCTTGTAAACACCTGATTTGGAGATGAGGCAAGAAAATATAAAAGCTCAAGCTCCTTTGGCGGCATATCAATCTGCTGTCCGTCATAAGTGACAGAGTAGTTGGACAGATTTACAATAAGCCCCGGGTACTCCACACACTTGATATCTACGGAAGCATAGGCCTCCGGCTTTGCAGGCTGGAAGCGTCTGAGCACGGCCTTGACTCTTGCCACAAGCTCCTTTGAGTCAAAGGGCTTGAGTATATAGTCGTCGGCGCCAAGCTCCAGGCCTAAAACCTTGTCAAATACCTCGCCCTTTGCGGAGAGCATGATAATCGGCACATCGGACTTTGCACGTATCTCACGGCATACCTGATAGCCGTCTATGCCCGGAAGCATGAGGTCCAAAAGAAGCATGTTTGGCTTGTAGTGCTCAAACGCGATAAGAGCCTGCTCACCGTCATTTACGATTTTGGTGTCATAGCATTCCTTGGTCAGATATAGAGATATAAGCTCTGCTATATTGTTGTCGTCGTCTACTATCAGTATTTTCTGTTTAACAGCCATTTCTAATCTCCTTCTTAAAAATTATTTATATTCCGTAAAAGTACATTGTCGTTATTTAAAGGTTGCGATGGTTACTCCGGCATCACCCTCACCAAACTCACCGAGATGGTATTCCGCAATAGTTTTTGTCCTCTTAAGGAGTCCATGCACAGCCTTTCGCAGTGCACCGGTGCCTTTTCCGTGGACAATGCGCACAGATGAAAGATGAGCGATATATGCGTCGTCTAAGTATTTATCCAAGAGAGCAAGTGCCTCATCCGTAGTCTTTCCAATCAGGTTGATTTCTGATGAAACTGACAGCGATTTGCTCATCTTTATCTTGCTTCCGCTGCCACCGTACTTCTTGGCAGGAGAGACATCGTCGTTTAAGAGCACGAGGTCATTAATATTAACCAGCGAGCGCAGTATACCCATCTGCACATACAAATCGCCCTTGGCATTTGGCAGGGTGTGGACAGTTCCCTTCAGATTGAGGGAGAGCACAAGTACAGAATCACCGATGCGCAGCTTCTTTGGTGCCTTGTGATTTGCTTTGGCAGTGTTTTTCTTGATGTCTGACAGCTTCTTTTCCTTGTCGTTCATCTTGTCACGAAGGGCAGAGCGCTCCTTTTCCATCTGGCTCATAGGAGCCTGCCCCTGTCCGTATTTGTTGAAATTGCGGATGGTTTTGTCGGCAAGTTCCTTTGCATCCTGCAGTATCTTGTAGGCTTCCTCATTTGCCTCGCGTAAAATCTTGTCTTTGCTCTTGTCTATGCGCTCGTTTTTCTCTTCGAGCTGTTTCTTGAGCTTTTCAATCTCGGCCTTGTAGCTGTTGATTTCAAGCTGTTCCTTTTCGATAGTCTGTCGCTGTGACTCGAGGCTTGCAATCAGATCCTCGAAATCGAGGTCGTTATCATTAATTCTGCTTTTTGCATCCTCAATGATGTTTTCGTCCAGACCAAGCTTTGATGAGATTGCAAAGGCGTTACTCTTTCCCGGAATACCGATTAACAGGCGGTAGGTAGGGCTTAAAGTCTCCACATTGAACTCACAGCAGGCATTTTCCACACCGTCTGTGGAAAGCGCATATACCTTCAGCTCACTGTAGTGTGTGGTGGCCATGGTGATGGCGCCATACTGGTGCAGCCTGTTTAAAATTGAGATGGCAAGTGCCGCACCCTCTGTCGGGTCGGTTCCTGAGCAGAGCTCATCGAATAGGCAAAGGCTTCTGTCGTCAGCTTTTTCAAGAATTTTTACGATATTGGTCATGTGAGACGAGAAGGTACTGAGACTTTGCTCAATACTCTGCTCATCGCCTATATCCGCAAAGACATCCTCAAAGATGGCGAGCTTTGACCTGTCAGCCGCAGGAATGTGAAGACCTGCCTGACCCATGAGAGTCAAAAGTCCGACAGTCTTTAGTGAAACCGTTTTACCGCCGGTATTTGGTCCGGTGATGATGAGCTGCTTATATTCCTCGCCGAGCCGTACATCTATAGGGACCACCTTTTTAGCATCCAAAAGCGGATGACGGCCCTTTCTGATATTGATATGTCCCTCGGTGTTGAACTCCGGTGCCACACCATTGTATGATTTAGCCAGATTTGCCTTTGCAAAAATGAAGTCAAGCTCTGAAAGAATCTCATAGTCCTGCTCCAAAGCAGCCGCATTCATGGCAACCTTGTCGCTGAGCGCTGCAAGGATTTTTTCAATCTCCTCCTGCTCCTTTATGAAAAGCTCCTTGAGCTCGTTATTCAAATTGACGACAGCCATCGGCTCGATAAAAAGGGTAGAGCCGGTAGATGACTGGTCGTGCATCATGCCGGGTACATTGCCCTTTGCCTCAGCCTTTACAGGCAGACAATATCTGCCGTCACGCATGGTCACAACGGCATCCTGCAGATATGTCCTCGTTGTGCTGTTGTTCATGAGCTTGGTGAGCTGCGCGTGGATTCTGTCGTTCATGCCGCGTATGCTCTTTCTTATCTTAAAAAGCTCAGGACTCGCATCATCGGCAATCTCTTCCTCAGATAAAATGCACCTCTTAATCTCATCGCAGAGCGCAGAAACCGGTTCAATCCCTGCAAACAGACCGGAGAGTGAATCCTGCTTCTCATTGTCCATGGCGCTTCTGCCATAAGCCTTCACGCGCTTTGCAACCTCCAAAAGACTGCAGATGCGAAGAAGCTCGGTCGTATTCAGTGCACCACCGATATCAAGCCTCTTTAGAGAAGCGTGTACATTGTGTATGCCAACGAAGGACACTCCGCTGTCCTTGTACAGGCGGCTTAGTGCATCGGCAGTGGTGGTCTGCAGATGTCTGATTTCGTATAAATCGGTGATAGGCTCAAGCGAAAGACACCTTTTCTTTGTCTCATCACATGCTGCGTAGCTGCTTAGCATGGTGAGGATTTTGTTATATTCCAATGTTTTGTAAACTTTTTTATTCATTTCTATATCCTTATATTTCGGTAGTTGAATATTAAATTCATATTTACTGTATAGCTTATCATATTATAGCTGAAAATCTTCAAAAAAACCATAATAAATATGTATTAAATGATAATTACAAGATGATAACATAAAGTTTAATACATAACAAACCGGTTTGTTAAACGAGCCCATACTCAAAGAAAAAATATGGTTGCAACGCAATATAATTCAGAATATAATGTAAGATAGTAACTAAAGACATCTAATCAGGGTGACAATATGGAGCAATTTATCAGAGAAAAGATAAAGGATAAACCGCTGAATAAAAAAAGACTTGCAAAAAAAGCAGGCACAGCAGCACTCTGCGGAGTGGCATTTGCAGTGGCTGCAAGCATTGTTTTTGCTATATTTCTGCCGGTTATCAACAGACAATCAAAAAAAGCTTCAGATGGAAAAAATAATAATGATGTGCAGACAGCCACACAGCAGTCAGGCATAGATGACAGCAGTGATGCATATAGTGAAAATGGTACACAAAGCACAGAGTCCGGCACTTCTTCGGAGCCGTCTTCGCAGACCTATCAGCCTACACTCGCAGATTATCAGGCAGTGCAGGACCAGCTCTACAGAGTGGGCGCTTCGGCCACGAAATTTGTAGTAGGAGTCACGGGTGTGACAGATGCCACTGATATTTTCAACAATTCCTATGAGACCGAGGGTCAGGGAGTGGGAGTGATACTGAGGGATAATGGAAAGCAGCTAATCATTCTGACAGAGAAAAATGTAGTGGATAAGGCAGATAAGCTTAGTGTAACCTTTGTAAACGACATGATGGCTGATGCTGCGCTGGTCAAGTATGACAGCAATACAGGTATAGCAATCATTTCTGTGGATAAGTCACTTCTGGACGATGCCACAACAGCGGCTATAGCGGTTGCGGAGCTTGGTAATTCAAATATTGTTTCAAGAGGAGCATCTGTCATTGCACTTGAGGCAAACTATGCCATTCTTACAGGTCTTGTAACATCAACAACCAATGAGCTGTCGGCACAGGACAACAATTACTCGGTACTCACCACAGATATCGCAAGCAACAAGTTGCAGAGCGGTATACTGATTAATACAGATGGTCAGGTCATAGGGCTTTCGCTGCAGGATTTCAATCCGGCGGAGGAAAACAATACGCTCACGGCTGTCAGCATAAGCGACCTGTCACCTGTCATTGAAAAGCTCGAGAGCGGCGCGGATGTGCCGTACATAGGCATCACCTGTACTACAGTTACAGAAAAAATAGCAAACAGATATAACATCCCAAAGGGTGTTTATATAAAGCAGGTTACCATGGATTCACCGGCATTTGTCTCGGGGCTTCAAAGCGGAGATGTGATAGTTGCGGTAAACAATACAGAGGTGTCGAATGTGTCCGCGTACAACACACAGCTTATGAAGCAAAAGCCTGAGGATACCTGCAATCTGAAAGTAAAGAGAAAAGGAAGCAACGGCTACACGGAGATTACCTGTCAGGTGAAAATCGGAGTGATGAATTAGCCGAAATTAGGAGGATATATGAAGTATATTTCAACTCTCCGCGAGGGAGAGAGAATCAATGAGATTTTTTTATGCAAGAGCAAGCAGACAGCCATGACCAAAAGCGGAAAGCCTTATGACAATGTTATCCTGCAGGATAAGACAGGCACGCTGGATGCCAAGATATGGGATGTGGGCTCAGTAGGCATTGAGGAATTTGATGCAATGGATTACATAGCCATAACCGGTGATATCACAAGCTTTCAGGGCAATTTGCAGTGTTCCATAAAGCGTGCGAGAAAGGTGAACGAGGGAGAATATGACCCTGCGGATTATCTGCCGGTCAGCGATAAGGATGTCGAGGTCATGTATAAGGAACTCATGGGCTTTATCGGCTCTGTAAAGAATCAGTACCTGTCACAGCTCTTACATAGCTTTTTTGACAATAAGGAGTTTGAGCGCCGTTTCAAGTTCCATTCAGCTGCAAAGAGCGTGCACCACGGCTTTGTAGGAGGTCTTTTGGAGCATACACTCGGTGTGACGAAGAACTGTGATTATTTTGCAAAAATGTATCCGGTTTTAAACCGTGACCTGCTTCTTACAGCAGCTATTTTCCATGATATCGGAAAATTAAAGGAGCTCTCTACCTTCCCGGAGAATGACTATACAGATGCAGGTCAGCTTCTCGGACATATCATGATTGGTGCAGAGTGGGTAGGTGATGCGATTAAGAGCATCGATGGCTTCCCGGTAGTGCTCGCAAATGAGCTGAAGCACTGTATACTTGCCCACCACGGCGAGCTTGAGTTTGGCTCTCCTAAAAAGCCTGCACTTGTAGAGGCGCTTGCACTTAGCTTTGCAGACAACATAGATGCCAAGATGGAGACCTTCAGGGAGCTGCTTGTAAATGTGCCTGAAAATGATACAAAGTGGCAGGGCTACAACAGATTTATGGAGACAAATTTCCGTAGAACAAGTGTGTAAAAAGGTGGACAATATTAATATAGCTATGGTGTGATTTTTGGTGTGAAAGCTTGTACCGGATACAAACGCTGGGTACAAACACTATTCTAAGGAATGTAAACAGTAACAAAAATAATAAAGAAGAGAACAGTATGAAAAAAAATGACATATTTGAACTTGAAATAACAGATATGGGAACAGATGGCGAGGGTATCGGACATTATGATGGCATGACCTTTTTCGTAAAGGATGCACTGATTGGTGACGTCATAACAGCCCGCGCAACAAAATTAAAGAAAAACTATGGCTACGCAAGAGTGGAAGAGATTAAGACCCCTTCCACTTTTCGCGTTGAGCCGCAATGTGAGCTGCACAAGAGGTGTGGCGGCTGCCAGATACAGGCGCTTTCCTATGAAAAGCAGCTTGAATTTAAAAATAATAAGGTGCGCAACAATCTCATGCGTATAGGTGGATTTTCCGAGGCAAAGCTGGACAGTAAAATGCAGCCGCCTGTTGGCGCAGACAATCCATACCGCTACCGCAACAAGGCACAGTTTCCTGTGGGGTATGACAGGGATGGCAATATAGTGACAGGCTTTTATGCATCGCGAAGCCACAATATCATCCCGGTTGAGGACTGCAGGCTTGGGGTGCCGCAAAACAAAGAGATACTGGATATCATAAAGGAATGGATGAATGAGTGCGGCATTACGCCGTATGACGAGAACACACACAAAGGGCTCGTGCGCCATGTGCTTATCAGATATGGTTTTACGTCAAAGCAGATTATGGTGTGTCTTGTGATAAATGGGGACAGTCTTGAAGCAAAACGCCGAGCTGGGAATGCAGCAGATACACTGTGCGAAAGACTCTCAAAAATCGATGGAATGACGTCCATTTCCTACAATATCAACAAGGAAAACACAAATGTCATCCTCGGCAAAAAGACGGTCTGCATATGGGGCAGACCATATATTGAGGACACCATCCATCTGCTTTCTTACCCTGATTTCACACCACAGGGGACAGGCATCACATATCAGATTTCTCCACAGTCGTTCTATCAGGTAAACCCGAAGCAGACAGAAAAGCTTTACAGCACGGCACTTGCATTTGCAGGGCTCACAGGAAATGAAAATGTCTGGGATCTCTACTGCGGTATCGGTACCATATCGCTCTTTTTGTCACAGAAGGCAAAGCAGGTGTACGGAGTGGAAATAGTGCCTCAGGCAATCGAGGATGCCAAAAACAATGCGAAGCTAAATGGCATCACAAATGCACAGTTTTTCGTAGGAAAGGCTGAGGAGGTGCTGCCACAGTTTTATGAGAATGCAAAGAAAACTGAGAAAATCACTGATGATACAGCATCCACCGGACGTACAGATATGCTTCGCCCGGATGTGATAGTCGTTGACCCTCCAAGAAAGGGCTGTGATGAGAAGTGTCTGGACACAATGCTTGCGATGTCACCGGAGAGGATTGTATATGTGAGCTGTGATTCGGCAACATTGGCAAGGGATTTGAAGATACTGTGCGAGGAGAAGTATGAACTCATGAAGTGGCAGGCATTTGATCAGTTTTCTCATACGACGCATGTTGAAAGTATTTGCCTCCTCGAGCGGGTGAGCAACTGAACTGGTTTAAAAGAAATAGCCCAATTTCGTTTTTAGGATATTTTCCCAAGGACGAAAATGGGCTTTTTTAGTTTTGATAAAAACTTGATACAGGCAGACTGCTTTGGGAGAAGTTTAGCCTGTAAATGGTATAAGCGGTATTTTAATTGTTATGATAGCTATTGTAATAATATAATATGACATAATCGAATTGACAAAAACGATACATATATTTATAATATAGACAAAACGAGAATGACATGAATGGAGGACAAGATAATGAAGAAATCTGTAACACTTGAAGAGTCATTAAAAAGAATTGAGGAGTTGGAAAAAGAGAATGCAGCCCTTCGGGAGGAATTGGAGTATTACAGGAATCGTAAATTAAGCGGAAGGCAGAAGCACAATGCAAAATGGATGGCTATTTACAATGATTTTGTTGCTGGTTATGAAAGTGGAATGACTATGATAGAGATTGCAAAGCGTAATAATGTCAGTGAGAGAACGATTTACAGGTATAAAGCGTATTATGACAAGATGAGGAACACAAAGGAGAATGTGTAAGAGTAATTGAAGAAATTAATAGTAAAAAACATATTGCTGGCGTCAGCAATATGTTCATAAGAGGAGGAAATTTGAATGGAAAAGAGAATAATAGAATTGTACAGAAGAAAATTTGATGATATCCGACATGAAGCGGATGGCATTGAGTATTGGTATGCAAGAGAACTAATGAAATTATTGGATTATGTTCAATGGAGAAATTTTGATAATGCAATAAATAAAGCAATGATTTCATGTAAAAATAATGGAATTAGAGTGGAAGACCATTTTGCTGGCGTCAGCAAAATGGTCACATTGGGAAGTGGAGCCAATAGAGAAATTGAGGATTATATGCTTACTCGTTATGCATGTTATCTTATTGCTGAAAATGGAGATCCACGAAAGGAGCAGATTGCTTTTGCACAAAGCTATTTTGCGGTTCAGACTAGAAAACAGGAATTGATTGAGGAAAGGATTTCTTATATCGAAAGAACAGAGGCAAGAGGAAAATTAAGGGAATCGGAAAAAAGATTGTCTCAAAATATTTATGAACGTGGAGTAGATGATGCGGGATTTGGACGTATCCGGTCTAAAGGAGATCAGGCTTTATTTGGTGGATTTACCACGAAACAGATGAAAGAACGTTTGGGAGTACAGGATAAAAGGCCACTTGCGGATTTCCTGCCAACACTTACCATTGCCGCTAAAAATCTTGCAACTGAAATGACAAATTATAATGTTGAAGAAAAGGACTTGCAAGGAGAATCTGCAATCACTGTTGAACATGTGGAAAATAATACTTCTGTTAGAGATATGCTTGGACAAAGAGGAATTAAACCAGAAGATTTACCAGCATCGGAAGACATTAAGAAACTGGAACGTAGAGTGAAGAGAGAAGAGAAAAAGCTTGCAGAGCAATCTGGAAAGTTGACAAATGAATAATACAGGAGACTATTCTGATGAAGGGCATTCCGGTAAGAATATCAAAGGTCGTCAGGAATTTATGCGGATGCTGAATGATATTGAAGATGGCAAGGACGGAGTTGATTTCGTCCTTGTATTCAAATTGTCACGATTTGGCAGAAATGCAGCGGATGTGCTCAGCTCTTTACAGCTTATGCAGGATTATGGTGTGAATCTTATCTGTGTAGAAGATGGAATTGACAGCTCAAAAGACGCCGGTAAACTTCTTATATCTATTATTGCTGCTGTGGCAGAGATGGAACGTGAGAACATAAGAGTACAGACGATGGCAGGACGTGAGCAAAAAGCCAGAGAAGGGAAATGGAACGGTGGATTTGCACCTTATGGATATAAGCTGGAAAATGGAGAACTTGTCATTGCAGAGGATGAAGTGGAAATTATTCAGATGATTTTTGATCGGTATATTCATACTAATGATGGAATCAATGGCGTTGCCAATTATTTGAATAATCATGGTTATACAAAGAAATTACGTCAAAACGGAACAATCCCAGGTTTCTCATCAAGTTTTATCAAAAAGATTATTGATGACCCGGTGTATATGGGGAAGATAGCATACGGACGTAGGCGCACCGAAAAGAAAACAGGAACCCGTAATGAAACGCATGTAGTGGAACAATCGGAGTTCCCTGTATATGAGGGAATCCATGAAGCTATTATTTCTGAAGAGGACTGGAATCTTGCACAGGAGAAACGCTCTAAAAATAATTACAGAAGAGAAAAGATTCATGATCCGGAGCATGCACATATTTTGTCAGGAATATTGAAATGTCCATGTTGTGGAAAAGGAATGTATGGCAACATTGCAAAAGCAGGGCGGAAAGATAAGAAAACCAGATATTACTACTATTGCAAGAATACAGTAAATGCCACAGGACATAAATGCACTTTTCGATGTAACATTGAACAGTCTCAAATTGATGATGTGCTTGCAAAATTGATTACGGCAATGACTAGGGAAGGAAAATTCAAGGATGCCATTCAAGACAGAATCGGGGCAACAGTTGATACTTCTGATTTGGAAAAGCAGTTATCTGTATTAAACGCAAATCTCCATCAGGCAGAGACAATTAAAACACGTCTTGAACAGCAGATGGATAATCTGGATGTTACAGATATTCATTACGATAAAAAATTTCAGATTTACAGAGACGATTAGATATCCAATATGATAAAATAGATGAAGTGGAAGAGGCAATCGCAGATTTGAAGTCTCAGGTATATGAACTTAAGAAAAATCAGATTGATGCTGACAGCATATACGGCTTTTTGAACGCATTTAATGAATTATATGCAGAATGTACGGATGCTGAAAAGAAACAGTTTATGCAGGCATTTATTGAGCGTATTGATATATTTCCAGAAAGACGAGAAGATGGTAATTGGATTAGGAATATCAGATTTCAATTTCCGGTACCGATTCTTAGAGATGGCAAGGAAGTAGTTCGAGTTGATGGTATTTCTTTGGATAAAGAGAAGTCTGATGAGCATACTGTTACCTTGGAAAAGTTTCCAACACTTGAGACGGTAGTACTGCTTTCCTACAAAAAGCCAGACGGACATATCAACGTAAAAGTTGAGTTTGGCGAGGGTGAGGGAAAAGTTCCGCTTGATAATATCGCTAAAAGAGCCGAAGAATATAAGCCCAAAGAACGAGTGACCTACAAAATGATAAAGGAGTACATAGAAGCTAAATATGGCTTCAAGGTACATACCGCATATATCGCAGAGGTAAAGAGAGATTTAGGCTTGCCGATGTACGATGCTCCTAATGCGGTAGAAGAATTGAAACAGCCGAGGAAGCATCCGACAGCGGAGAAAGTGGAAGCGATAAAGGATGTGTTGAAGCATTTTGAAGTGATTTAATGAGGATAGGCGTATCATTAGAAATAGTGGTACGCTTATTTTTGTACCTTTTTGCAGATTTGTCCTTTCACCTGCTTTCCAATATAATGAAGCTAAAGAAGTGGAGGTGTGCTTATGAGAGATAAATTTAATCATCTGTATTTGGATAGCCACGAAAGAAAACTTTTGATACATAGCCTTGTAGAGTTAAAAAATCAGCTTATTCAGCAAGGCAGATATATGGATTGTGTTGACGAGCTTATTTTTAAGGTCATAAATGCATCGGCCAAGAGAATGAAAATTAAATATGTCTAAGATATTTTACAAAGCCGCTTATTCTTATTGATTTTAAGAGTAGGCGGCTTTTTTGCGTTCTCTGGTAATGTTTACATAGCCACCTTGACAAAGTGGCTAGTGGGATGTTCAAGCGATACTTGTTCTGCATGTCATTCATATTGTGGAGCTGCATGTCGTCGAATTGAATAATTTAAAAGTTTAAAACTGTGTTATAGAAAATAAGCAATAAGCAGCACTCTTATTATTAATTTCAATGTAAAGCGATAAGGGGAAACCTTATCGCTTTATTAAAAGAAGAATGTGGGATTGATAA
>ERZ1034946.153-NODE-153-length-53989-cov-27.887195_pt1 | contig 53989 bp, 44 predicted proteins | sample MGYA00520591_ERZ1034946 | MGnify/ENA primary metagenome ERZ1034946 (study PRJEB33766, sample SAMN09781753) | gut metagenome | biome: gut microbiome | host: Homo sapiens | place: Madagascar | study: EMG produced TPA metagenomics assembly of the PRJNA485056 data...
TCTTATATGCAATCGGGGCTACGGTGACAGGTTTGCTTAACTAACTTTCAATTTACAACAGTTCTTTCAGCATCTTGTTAACGCTGGCAGGATCCGCCTTGCCCTTCATGGCTTTCATGGTCTGGCCTACGAGAAAGCCGATGGCTTTTTCTTTGCCGCTGTGGTAGTCTTCCACAGACTGGGGATTGGCCGCAATGACTTCCTCCACGACCTTTCGCAGAGCACCTTCATCATTGACTGTCTTTAATCCCTTCTCTTCCACATACTGCCCGGGATCGATATCTTCCTCGAACATCACCTGGAATACCTCTTTTGCCACGGAAGAATTGATCACTTTGCCGTCCACCAGCGCGATCAGCTTGCTCAAGTGCTCCGGGGAAAATCGGATATCTTCCGGCTCCATATTCTTTTCTTTCAACAGGCGCATGGTCTCCACCATCAGCCAGTTGGATACTTTCTTGGGCTGGCTTCCCAGTGCTACACAAGCCTCGAAGATATCTGCCAGATGCTTGGATCCGGTGATGATCTCGATGTCGTACTCCGGAATATCATATGCTTCCTTGTAACGCTTCCTCTTCTCGGTACGGAATTCCGGCTGCTTTGCACGAATGCTTTCCAGCCACTCATCACTGATGTAGACGGGTACCAGATCGGGATCCGGGAAGTAACGGTAGTCCTGCGCATCTTCCTTGGAACGCATCGCATAGGAATATTCCTTATTGTCATCCCAGCGTCTGGTCTCCTGAATGACCTCTTTACCAGCCTCCAACAGATCGATCTGTCTCTCGCGTTCCCCCTGGATTGCACGAGCAATTGCCTTGAAGGAATTCAGGTTCTTCATCTCGGTACGGGTTCCGAACTTTTCCGCACCCACTTCCCGTACAGACAGGTTCACGTCCGCACGCATGGATCCCTCCTGAAGTTTACAATCGGAGGCTCCCAGATACTGAATGATCAGGCGGAGTTTTTCCAGATAAGCGATTACTTCGTCCGCACTGCGCATATCCGGCTCAGACACGATCTCGATCAGCGGTACGCCGGAACGGTTGTAATCTACCAGTGTGCAGTCTTCCCAGTCATCATGTACCAGCTTTCCGGCATCTTCCTCCATGTGGATCTCGTGGATACCCACCTGCTTTGTATAGGAACTGCCGTCCTCTCCGCTTACCTCGATCTCTACCGAACCGTTTCGGCAGATCGGCAGGTACAACTGGGAGATCTGATAGTTCTGAGGGTTATCCGGGTAGAAATAGTTCTTTCTGTCAAATTTACAATACTGTGTAATATTACAGTTGGTCGCAAGTCCCACTGCCACCGCATATTCCACGACCTGTTTGTTCAACACCGGAAGCGATCCCGGCATACCGGTACATACCGGACAGGTGTGGGTATTGGGTCTGCCGCCGAATGCGGTGGAACAGCCGCAGAATATTTTCGTCTTTGTGGCAAGCTCTACATGAACTTCCAGACCGATCACTGTTTCATATTGTTTTGCCATAGTAAATACCTTTCCGTAGCTCACATTACTCATACGCATTGCTTTGTTCTATTATGCGAATTCACTGCTCAGTTTCATCGCTGTGATTCATTGCTTAGCTTCTTTATCCGAATCCACTGCTCATGCTGTATTTTTCATGTTTCTTTACTTATAATGCATTCCTTATATCTCATACCTAATGCTTCGCCAAAACCTTATTCTATTTCGTTTTAGCACTCTGCTCATAGGTGTACGCTGCGCGGATCAGCTTTTTCTCCTGGAAACAGTCCCCGATCAGCTGCATGCCGATCGGCAGTCCGTTAGCATCCGTGCCACAAGGGACACTGATGCCCGGCAATCCGGCCAGATTGATGGAGATGGTATAGATATCTCCCAGATACATCTTGATGGGATCCGACAGGCTGCTGCCAAGCTTCGGCGCCGTGGTAGGTGACACAGGTCCCAGAATCACATCATATTTTGCAAAAGCTTCGTCAAACGCCTTCTTGATCAGGGCTTTCACACGAAGTGCTTTCAGATAATATGCATCATAATATCCGGAGCTTAACACGAAGGATCCCAGCATGATACGACGTTTTACCTCGGGACCGAATCCCTGGGAACGGCTTCGCTTGTACATGGTATGCAGATCCTCCGCGTCCTCGGCGCGGTAGCCGTATTTTACGCCATCAAAACGTTCCAGATTAGAGCTTGCTTCCGCTGCCGCAATGGTATAGTAAGTGGGAATCGCATAATCTACCAGGCTTAAGTCAAATTCTTCCACCTCTGCACCCTGCGCTTTCAATACTTCCGCTGCTGCCAATACGGCATCTTTTACCTCCGGATCCAGTCCCTCTCCGAAATAATCTCTGGGGATTCCGATCTTCATTCCTTTGACGTCAGCTACCAGTGCAGCGGTAAAATCCGTATCCTTACGATCCATGGAAGTGGAATCCTTCAGATCATGAGAAGTGATTGCCTCCAATACCGTGGCACAATCCGTTACATCTTTTGTCAAAGGTCCGATCTGATCCAGGGAAGATCCGTATGCGATCAGTCCGTATCGGGATACTGTTCCGTAAGTGGGTTTCATACCTACCACGCCGCAATAGGAAGCCGGCTGTCTGATGGATCCGCCGGTATCGGAACCAAGCGCTGCGAAACATTCCTCCGCTGCCACAGCCGCTGCAGACCCACCGGAAGAACCACCGGGAACATGCTCCGGATTCCTTGGATTCTTCGTTACGCCATAGTAGGAAGTCTCTGTGGTACTTCCCATGGCAAACTCGTCCATATTCGTCTTGCCTAAGATGACAGCGCCCGCTTTTTCCAGATTCAGCACGGCTTCCGCACTGAATGTAGGAACAAAGTTTTCCAATATTTTGGAAGAGCAGGTCGTCAGCGTCCCTTCCGTGCACATATTGTCTTTGATGGCAAACGGAACACCTGCCAGAGGTCCGGTCAGTTCTCCGGCCTCGATCTTCTTCTGCACTTCTTCCGCCTGCTTTAACGCTCTTTCCCGTTCTACTGTCACATAGCAGTGAAACTTACCTTCCACCGCCTCTATTTTGTCCAGGACGGCCTGTGTGGCCTCCACTGCTGTGGTCTTGCCTTCCCGGATCGCTTTTGCCAGCTCTACGGCTGTCAGGGATAAAATATCCATATCCGTTCTCCTTTTGTCAATACTTCGAATGTTCGAAGATAACACTTACAAAATAATTTTCTCTATCCGTCGATATTACCGAAATACTCTAAATTCATTCCCTGCTTCGTCAATATCTTCAGACTTTTGACTTTAGTCAAAAGTCTTTGGTACCACGAACATGTTATCCTTCTCGCCGGGGGCATTGGCCAGGGTCTGTTCGCTCTCGTCTCCGTTGGTCACCACATCTTCACGGAAGACATTCTGTACCGGGAACACATGGGACATGGGTTCGACTCCCGTCGTGTCCAGTTCACTCAATTTATCGATATAGTCCAGCATTCTGCCCATATCTTTTTTCGCTGCTTCCTTCTCCTCGTCGGAGAGTTCCAGCTTCGCCAGAATACCGACATATTCTATGGTTTCGTCACTGATTACATTTGCCATAATAATCCTCATTTCTACGCACGACTTTTACTCATAACAAGTTTGTGTCAAGTGTTCGCAGACACAAATCTCGCGTGTGAATCCCCGGATGCATTGTGCATCCACAGATCACATTTTACATTCCCTGGTTGCTTTATGATACCGACTATTTTTACGCCTGCGACACAAAACAACCGCTCCCTATAGCTTGTCAAAATTTAATATCAAGCTAATTTTACCATTACTCTCTCACCTTAATATGCACCTCGCGCAGCTGCTGCTCCGTCACCTCTCCGGGGGCACCGCACATCAGATCCTGCGCATTGCCGTTCATCGGGAAGGCAATGACTTCACGGATGTTCTCCTCGTTTCTAAGCAGCATGATCATACGATCTACGCCGGGAGCCATTCCGGCATGAGGGGGTGCTCCGAACTGGAATGCCTGATACAGTGCTCCGAACTTGGTCTTCAGTGTCTCTTCATCGTAACCGACAATCGCAAAGGCTTTCTTCATGATCTCGATATCATGGTTACGTACCGCACCGGAGGACAGCTCCACGCCGTTGCAGACGATGTCATACTGGTAAGCCAGAATATCCAGCGGATCCATGGTGTTCAGCGCTTCCAGACCGCCCTGCGGCATGGAGAACGGGTTATGGGTGAAGCCGATCTGCTTTGTCTCGGGATCCAGCTCAAACATCGGGAAATCGTTCACATAGCAGAAACGGTAAGCATCCTTTTCGATCAGATCCAGCTTTTCGCCCAGCTCTGTGCGAATATGTCCTGCATAGTAATTTGCCTTATCCTCTTTGTCTGCGATGAAGAAAATCGTATCTCCGGCAGCCAGTCCGGCAAGCTCAGCCAGTTCACCCTTCCTATCTTCGGGGATGAATTTATCAATGGGTCCCTTATAGCTCATATCCTCTGCCACTTCCAGGTAGCCGAGCCCACCCATTCCGAGAGAAGTTGCGAAGCTTAACAGCTTTTCATGGAAGCCCTTGGACATCTCTGCGTGTACCTTGATGGCACGGACGGTTCTGCCGAGGAACGGTTTGAATGTACATCTCTGGAAAAACTCCGTCACATCCATGATACGTAAAGGGTTTCTGAGATCCGGTTTATCACAGCCGAACTCCAACATTGCCTGCTTGTAGCTGATGATGGGGAACGGTGTCTCAGTGATCCTGCTGCCTTCGGGAGCAAATTTCACGAAAGTGTCATGCAGCACTTCCTCGCCTACCTTGAAGACATCCTCCTGGGTCACGAAGCTCATCTCGAAATCCAGCTGATAGAACTCTCCGGGAGATCTGTCGGCTCTGGCATCCTCGTCACGGAAGCAGGGCGCGATCTGGAAATATTTGTCAAATCCGGACGCCATGAGCAGCTGCTTATACTGCTGCGGTGCCTGGGGCAGCGCATAGAATTTTCCTTTAAATTTTCTACTGGGAACGATATAGTCTCTGGCACCTTCGGGAGAAGAAGCACACAGGATCGGGGTCTGGATCTCTAAGAATCCCATGTCTGTCATCTTCTGGCGCAGATAACTGATGACCTTGGAACGAAATACAATGTTGTCTTTTACTTTTGCATTTCTGAGGTCAAGATAACGATATTTTAATCTCACATCTTCCCGGATCTCTTTGGATGTCTGGATCTCGAAAGGAAGCTGCTTATATACTCTTCCGAGCACATCGATTTTCTGGGCTTCCAGTTCAATCGTGCCGGAAGGAATCTTCGGGTTGTAGGTCTCTTCGTCTCTGTGTTCCATGAGACCGGTAATGGACAGGCACATTTCCTTGGTGATACCTTTTAAAAGTTCGGGATTGCGGATTACCACCTGTAATACACCGTACATGTCTCTTAAGTCAATAAAGGATACACCGCCGTGGTCACGGATGTTCTCCACCCAGCCTGCTACCTGCAGGGTCTGTCCGATCTGCTGTTCGCTGATCTCTTTCATTGTCAAATCTCTGTACATATCGCACCTCCTGTTATATAGTGTCCCGAATGTGCGCTCCCTGTACAGCTTATTTTTGAATACAAAAAGCCCCGGGACATGTTAAAACATATCCCGGGACGAATCATCTAATCCGTGGTACCACCCGAATTGACAGGCGCCTTTGCCCATCCTCTCTTGTCACTTAACGCGTGCAACGTGCTGTCCTAGCTGTCAATCATATACACAGTTCAGACAACCTGCTCCGGAGTGTTCCCTTCGCCAGCTTCCGCAAACAGCGCTCTCAGTCGGTGACGCTGTATTCCTGTCGTTTCCCTTGGCAAGAGTCTCTTTCATCGCATTTACAAATCAGTTTTTCAACTTAGGTTAATAATATGCGTGCAATCCAAATCTGTCAAGCGTTTTTTTCATGCGATTTTGCGAATGGTGCGAGCTGAACTAATCGCACGCATTTTTGAACTGATTCCAGATCTCCGCATGCAGATCTTCTGCTTCCTGGGAGATATTCTGCACGATCTCGCCCGCGGCCGCGTCTTCCGGCAGCACGATCAGCTTCTTCATATCCTCGGAGATATATTCTTCCGCAGCTTTGTTGGTGCAGTAATAGCCGATATATTCAAAGCACTTTGCCGCATTTTCCGGTTGGTTGATATAGTCTAAGAAAGCATACGCCGCATCAGCATTAGGCGCCTGTGACGGGATAAATCCTGCCATGATACCGAAGCCCAGTCCCTCCTTTGGATATACGACTTCCAGATCCGGTCTTGCCTGCAGTGCCGCAGACACCTGGGAAGTATATAAAAATGCAGCTGCAACTTCACCGCTGATCAGATAATCCTGGGTATTGTTATCGTTGATCACACGGATATTCGGTGCCAGCGTAAGCAGCTTTTCACCTGCCGCACGGATCACATCCAGATCCTCGGTATTAAAAGATTCCCCCATTGTCTTTAAGGTAATCCCGTCAATAACACGATAATTTGCCGTCAGTGCCACATTATCTTTCAACTCCGGATTCCACAGGTCTTCATAACCGGTGATCTTCACATCAGTCAGACCGGGATCATAGACGATCAGCGGAATTCCCGCACCGTAAGGCACCGTGTACGCATTGTCCGGATCATAGAACTGTGACATAAATACCGGATTCAGATTGTCATACGTGCTGATCTTCGCCGTATCCAGTTTCTGTGCCAGACCTTCTTGAATCACCAGCTCAATAATGTAATCATCCGCAATGACCAGGTCATAGTCACCGCCCTTCGTCTCTTCCAGCTTTGCCAGCATATCCTCATCATAATCAAAGTTGGAATAGTTGATGCGGATGCCGGTATCTTTTTCGAAGCTGTCCAGAATCTCCTGGGGGAACATGCCGTCCCAGGTATAGAGATTCAGTTCTCCCTTATCCTTGCTGCCGCTGCTTCCGCAGCCGGTAAATAAGGTGGCAAGCATACATGTTGCCAGAATCAGTGACAGTTTTTTCTTCATAATCTCCTCCTTCTGCAGTATCACTGCAATACTGTAATCTTTATGATCGTAACCATAGAATATTTCGTCAAACGTCCGGATATCACAATGCCGGTATTGTAAAAAATCATTCTACCAAGTTCTGATACCTATGAATTGCTCCGCGGTGCCTCTGCATCAGACTTACGCCCCAACAGATACGCCCCTGTCAGACACAACAATATCACACCTAACATCACCGTAGCAAGTGCATTAATCTCCGGTGTGACTCCGGTCTTTAACTTCGTATATATTTTCACCGGCAGGGTATTGACCTTCGGGCCGGTGACGAAGATGCTGATCACCACATCATCAAAGGACATGGCAAACGCCAACAGCACACCGGAAAAAATCGCCGGCAGGATCTGCGGCAAGATCACATCACGAAATACCTGCCACCTCGTCGCCCCCAGATCTAGCGCCGCCTCTTCCAGAGATTTGTCCATCCCCACCAGTCTCGTCCGTACCATGGTAAAAATATACGGCACGCAAAACGTGGTATGTGCGATCACCAGCGTGATCATCCCAAACGGCAGTCCCATCAGGGAAAATACGGACAAAAATACCATGCCCAGAATAATCTCCGGTATCATGATCGGCAAGGTCGATACATACGCCACAACGTCATTCATTTTTCTCTTTCTGCGCTGCATCCCCAGTGCTCCCGAGGTGCCGATCAGAACGGCCAAAACGCAGCTAAGTACCGCCAGAATCAGGCTGTTAACCAGTGCCTCGCCGATATCACTGTCCCGGAAAAGTTCCCGGTACCATTTGAGGGAAAAGCCCTCCCAGACAGACGTCAGCTTTGATTCATTAAAAGAATACACTACCGTCAAAAGAATCGGAATATAGGTCAGAATCGTGATCACCGCCACATAGACAAACGGCCATTTTTTCTTTTTCATACCTTAAAACATCCCTTCAAGCTGTGAAGTACCCGTGATCTTGCGATACAGACGGATCATCACAGAAGTCAGCAGCATCAGTACCGCCGATAGTGCTGCCGCAAACGGCTGGTTCCTGCCTTTTGTGATCTGTTCCTGGATTACACTTCCCACCAGGACGATCTTATTGCCGCCCAGAATATCTGCGATGAAAAACAGTCCCATGGACGGAATAAACGACAGTACCACACCGGATAACAGTCCCGGCAGCGTCAGCCGGAAACTGACTGTCCAGAACGCTTTCCACGCAGATGCTCCCAGATCTCTGGAGGCTTCCACCAGAGAGTAATCCAGTTTTTCCGCACTGGAATAGACCGCCAGGATCATGAACGGAAGCAGCGAATAGACCATTCCCACGACCACCGCAGGATACGTGTAGAGAAGCTTTAACGGCTGCCCTGTAAGTCCTAAACCCATCAGAAGCTTATCCAGTACCCCGTTGCTGCGAAAGACAATGATCCAGCCGTAGAGGCGGATCAGCGCACTGGTCCAGAACGGAATCATGATCAGTAGCAGCATCCGCCGTTTCCAGGCTGCATTCATCCGTGCCATAAAATATCCGTACGGATACCCGATCAGCGCCACCAACAGGGTAGAAGTGAACGCAAGTTTCAGTGACTGCACAAACGTATTCAGATATAACGGCTCCAGAATTCTCTTGTAATTGTCCAGAGTAAATGTGAAGTCCACGCCCCAGACCTGCGCTCTGCGCAGGAAGCTTAATAAAAACATATATAAGATCGGCAGAGCCACGAACAGAATCGTGAACACATACATCGGAATCAGCAAACCGATATTCCCGTCCGGCTTCCTGCCTTTCTTTCCTGACTTATTTTTCCTCATTATCTGTTACCTTTACTGCATTTTCCGCAGTCCAGCCGATTTTCACTTTCTGTCCGGGCTGCAGGTCATTGTCGATACCATAGCGACTGGCTGTCAACAACTGCCCGTCTGTCATCCGGAATAAGATACGCAGCTGCCCGCCGGCAAAACTTTTTTCCACAACTACCACCTCATGTGTGCATACTGTTTCCCCATTCATCAACACATTTTCCGTGCGGATGGCAAGGGTCTCCCCACCCAGATGCAGAATGTTCGCATTTCCCACGAAATCCGCCACATAACTGGTTGTAGGGTGATAATACACCTCATTCGGCGTTCCCAGCTGTTCCAGCACACCTTCATGCATGACACCGATCCGGTCGGACATATTGATGGCTTCTTCCTGATCATGCGTGATATAGATGAAGGTGATTCCCAACTGTTTCTGTAAGCGTTTCAGTTCCAGCTGCATCTGCCTGCGCAATTTCAGATCCAACGCGCCGAGCGGTTCATCCAACAATAATACCTTCGGCTCGTTGATCACTGCCCTGGCAATGGCTATCCGCTGCCTCTGACCGCCGGAGAGCTGATCCGGCATACGTTTTCCGTAATCTTCCAATTGCACCAGTCGAAGCGCCTGCTCCACTCTCTCTGCGATCTCTGCCTTCGGCACCTTACGGATCTTCAGTCCATAGCCCACATTATCCGCCACATTCATATGCGGAAACAGGGCATAATTCTGGAATACGGTGTTGACATCCCGTTTGTTCGGCTCGCGGTTCGTAATGTCCTGTCCTTCCAGGATCACCTGCCCTGCATCCGGCAGTTCCAGCCCAGCAATAATGCGTAATGTCGTGGTCTTGCCACAGCCGGAAGCACCTAACAGCGTAATAAATTCTCCCCCGGCTACTTCCAGATCAATGCCCTTTAATACTTCTGTATTGTCAAAAGATTTCCGGATCTGCTGAAGTTGTAATATACTTTCGCCCATGCACCGGCTCCTTTCCTCATTTCGTATATCATTTTTGATACAGATTCTACCGTATTTTTTCATCTCAGTCAATCCTTTATCCCAGGCGATAGAAACAGGCTGCCGGCTTCAGAGCTGCCAGAAGATCAGGCATAAAAAATGCCAAGCCACAGGTTTTCATCCTGGGCTCGGCACCATATTTTACAGCTCAACAACCCGGTCATTCACCTGTGTAAAGCTGCCTCCGTCCATATTTTTACGTACAAAAGGAACACCCCTGCGCACATAGTATACATTGTCCTGAAGCAAGGCATCCGGATTCTCTGACGGACTGATCGTACCACCGAGATCATCATAGCTGATATTATCGCGGAAGGTATTATGGATCGCCTCCTGCAGACAGAACATCACACATCCGCCCTCATTCTGCCTGCTGTAATTAGATTCATACACCGTTCCGTCCCCGGAATCCGCATCATATGCCATGCTGTCCTGATTGAGTCTGGTGTCTGTGACTTCATTATAGCGGAACAGGGCGTCCTTGCATTTCCAGGGCCAGATCCCGGCTGCCACTTTTCCCATCCGGTCGCCCGGCTCGCAATAGATCCTGTCATTGATCTCGCAGGCCACAGAATCTGCCATATTATGCTCCACCAGAGGACGCAGGGCATACATCGGCGTGATTCCATCTCCACCGGCCTCTTTTACATAATTATTCCGTATCTGCATATTTTCATGCCCATAGTTCAGAAAAACGGCTTCCTTAAGCTCTGCTCCCCGGAACTTATCATGGGCATAGGTATAACCCGCTGCAATTCCCCAGCGGCTGACCCGGTGCACGAAGCATCCTTCAATAACGATATCCCGATACCGTGCCACACCCGTCAGCTCCTCACATTCCGGACGGAGCGCTGTCATATAGATCCCACCGTTGTTCATGTGCTTATCGTAGACATTCCCATGGACATCATGGATCCACAGATTCCTAAGTGTGATGCCGCTCCGCACCCCTTTGTCCTTAGCCACCACAGCCACACCGGTACGGTTCATTTTCTCACCCAGGCTATAGCGCTCTCCCGGGATCATGCTGCCTTCATTCGTGATCTCCAGATCCTCGACCACAATATGCTCTGCATCGTACAAAAGCACTGCAGAAGATACATAGCCGTGATACACATGCGTAGGCGAATCCAGCGGAGTCCCATAATCCTGATACCAGATCCCCTGTCCGCAGGCATCGATCCGCGGCGGTGCATCTGCTGTGCCGTATGCTCCGATCACGATCGGTGCCTCTTTCGTACCGCTGTCTGTCACATGCAGATATTGTCCGTAAAACACACTGCCCCGCTCCAGCAGGACACGGTCTCCCGGTTGCAGGCATCTTCGATTGACAGCGGACAGACTGGCAAACGCCGTACTGCACGTCCGTCCGTCATTTTCATCACTGCCCGTTCTCTGACTCACATAATACGTCGCAGATAAGCTTGTCATATGCATCCTCCCGTAACCGTTTCTCAATGATCTGTGACACCTCCTCATAGGTAAAATAATCTCCATGATAGCGTCCGAACAGATCTCTGTTCTGTTCGTAAAAATCCCGTTTCTCCTGCTCTGTGAAATCCGGGCAGAAGCCGCCTTCCCGGACCTTCTCACACGGCTGTACAAAATCCAGCTTCAGGCGGGTCAGCTCATATTGCAGATACGCCGGTGCGGAAAAATAATGCGGTCCATAGAAGCGCTGTCCTTCCTGTTCCATTCTCCGCAGCTCTTCGTTGTGCTTCTTACGTCTGGCCTCCAGGCCCTCCATGGAGGGATCCTCGATCAGACCCATTCTATGCGCCAAAAGGAAGGCTCCCTGAGCCTTCCTGATATGCGCCTGTGTCATAGTTTCCTGTTTTGGCATGTTCTGTTGCATTATTTCACTGCTCCCGTAATTCCATTTGCAAAGCTCTTCTGTAAACACAGGAAGATGATCGCCGTAGGAAGTGTACAGATCAATACTCCCAACATCAGCATACCATAATCCACACTGTATCCACTCTTCAGATTGGCTACCAACATCGGCATGGTGATTGCCTTACTGTCCTGTAAAATAATCGTCGGCCACAGATAATTGTTCCACGCATTCATAAATGTAACCGTCATCGCCGCTCCATAGGTAGATTTCATCACCGGAATGAACATCCGGAAGAAAATCTGTATTTCGCTCAGTCCTTCCAGTCTGGCAGCCTCGATAATATCATGAGGGAAAGAACGTGCCGCCTGCCTGAAAAGCATGATCATAAACGGAGTCGAGATGGATGGCAGTGCCAGTGCGATCCAGGTGTTTACCAGCTTCCAGGAGGTAAACATCTTGAACAGGGGGATCATGATCGCTACGAACGGAAGCATCATTGCCAGCAGCAGGATACTCATCAGAATATCCTTGCCCTTATCATGATAGATCTCAAATCCATAACCGGCAATGGAACAGATCAGCAGTGTCACAACCGTGATCACGATCGCATTGCGGAAGGAGTTAAACATCGCAAGTCCGAGATTCTGCATGTCGACCAGGGTCTTGAAATTCTCGATCAGATAGGTACCCGGGATCAGCCGTCCTCTTACCACATCAATGCTCTGGTTAGTCGCACCGCACAGCATATAATACAGTGGAAATGCCGACAGAAAACTTGCTATCACTAAGATCGTGTAGGAAATTATTTGTTTGAATTTAGTCACGTTTGTCACCCACCTTCATCTGAATTGCAGACAGAACCGCTACCATCACAAGTATGCATACAGACAACGCTGCCGCATAATTAAATTTCGGTGTCTCCACAAAGGAGATATTGTAGATGTAATGCGCCAATGTCATTGTAGATTTTCCGGGGCCTCCTGCTGTCAGGTTCATAGACTCATCGAACAGCTGCAACGTTCCCGAAGTAGACATGATCGCCGTCATCAGAATGGTCGGCTTCAACAACGGTATCGTGATCTTCATAAACTGCTGGAACGGCGTCGCTCCGTCGATATAGCTTGCCTCATATACAGAATAATCAATATTCTGCAGTCCTGCCAGATAGAATACCATATTATATCCGGTCCATCTCCAGATCAGTGCTATCACGATGACCCACCGCGCCGGCCATGTACTCTGGAACCAGTCCACAGAAGACAGTCCGATGGCCATCAGCACTCTGTTGACTACTCCATCCGGAGCAAACAATGACTTAAATATCATGGAATAAGATACCAGTGACGTTGCACACGGAAGAAAGATCAAAGTGCGGAAAATACCTTTCCCTTTTATCTTGGGATTATTCAGCAGCTGCGCCAGCATCAGTGCCAGCACAAGCATGATCGGTACCTGAATCACAAAATAAAAGAAGGTATTGAACAAGCATTGCTGGAATGTTTTATCCTTGAAGATCCTGGCATAATTCGCTACACCATTAAAGACTCCTCCTGTCTTCCGGAAGGAAAGCAGGATGGCCTGTGACATCGGATAGAAACAAAATACAAATATTAAAATCGATGCCGGAAGCAGGAATGCCCATCCGGTCAGATTATGCTTTTTTTCCAAACTTAATTTTGCTTTCTTCTTTTCCATGTTTCTCTCCTACAACAGTACCGGGAACGCACTGCTGCACCCCCGGTACTATCCAGTTTCCATACTCTGGTGATTATTCGGCGATATTAAACTCTACAGTATCCTGAGCGTTTTTGATTTCTGTATCGATATCAGCGTTCTTCTGGACAACGTTGGTGATCGCATCTGTCAGTGCGCTTCTGATATCAGAGTAGTATGCACCGTAGTCAATTCCGGGAACATGTCCGGCGAACTCTACAATATCCTTGTACACTGCCTGACCGCCGTAGAACTCATTGCCTTCATTATAGGTCTCAGACTGCGCTGCGGGCAGGTAACTTGCAATTGCTCCTGCATTTACCAGCAGATCATCATATAAATCTACATCAGCGCCAAAGGTAGACTTCAGGAAATCAAATGCCAGATCGGTATTTTTGCAGTTAGAAGATACTGCCCAGCTGGCACCACCGCAGTTAGCGTAGTTGGTTGCACCTTCTACATCATCTAACTTAGGCATATTCACGATTGCCCATTTGCCTGCCTGATCTTCTGCTGCCTGAATAGAGGACATGATCCAGCAGCCCTGGATAACGCCTGCTGCAGTACCCTTGTTCATGGAAGCGATATACTGATCCCAGTCGGTATAATCCGCCATGATTCCTTCATCGATCAGCTGCTTATAGGTCTCGATTGCTTTCTTCAGTGCTGCGTTGTCAACCAGTGTCACCTCTCCATCTAACATGGGAGAAGCGCCTGCAGACTGTAACATCTCGATCACAATTTCAGAACCGCCGGAGCAGGTCAGCATGGGAACATCATTCGCAGCCATTACCTTCTTGGACAGTTCCATGAACTCAGACCATGTGGTATCCTTGAAATCTTCTACCTTAAGTCCTGCTGCTTCTACCATATCGGAACGGATTGCCATGATGGTAGCGCCATTATCAAAAGGAATACCATAATGTGTGCCACCTACTGTAGAGTCAGCCAGCTTACCCATGGAGAACTGGGAGAAATCAATTCCGCAGTCATCCAGTGCTGTGAAGATTCCGGGATAATTGGTTGCATTTTTGTGGAAGGAATAATCCTGCATCAGGAAGATATCAGGTAAAGTGCTGTAATCACCTGCTTCAGCCGCTGTGATCAGAGCAGTCTCGATATCGCTATATACTTTCTCCTGAATGTCTAACTTGAAGTTCGGATGATCCACCTGATATGCCTTCTCTGCCTGCTTCATTGCATAGACATTGAAGTTAGGATCCCAGCACCATACGGTCAGTGTCTCGTCTTCTGCGGAAGCAGTCGTTTCTGCTGCTGCCTCTGTTTCCTTGGATGTCTCGCTGGGTGCTGCGCTCTGCGCATCATTGCCGGCAGGCTTGCTGCCACAGCCGGTCAGCATGGACACGGTCATTGCCGCTGCTAAAAGCACGCTTAATACTTTCTTTTTCATCTTAAATAACCTCCTTATACTTGTAAAGTACTACCTTATAAAATATGAAACGCTTTTTGCTTTCCATAAGTTACCTGTCTTCCATATCGTCCACCCAACGCATTTCGCCGGGCTTCAGATCCAGCACATACGCACATTTTCCTTTGATATACAGCTCTGTGTGCTGTGCCTGTGCAGAGTTGTTGATCACTGCGATCTTGCCTGTCTTCTGGAATACCGTTACTTCGGTATCCACATTCGTTACATAGTAACGCTTCATCTCCTGCTCCATGCCGGCTGCATAATAGATTGCCCGAAGCAGAAGTCTGCAGTTCTGGGGAGAATACGGAAGACCTGCAAAATATACGCTGTGTCCTCTGCCATATTCATTGACCACCAGCTGGCTGTATTCTCCATCCATCGCAAGAATCTGATAATGCCCGCCCTGTGCATAGACACGGCTGGTGCCCTCGCCAAAATCCAGGGCTCCTTCAATATCCTCCAGGATAAAGTGATCGGCATTCATCTCATTGTACTTGTCCGTGCTGAGAGAGAAACACATCTCGCGGTCTACACCGAGCACATCGGACAATTGGAAATATCTTCCCTGATGCTGATAAGCGGTAGGCTCACCCACACCGATGAAGCCGCCTCCCTGATCCACAAAGCGTCTGATATTGGTCAGGACCTTTTCGTCGATCCAGTTCTCCGCGCCGCTGAATGCGGTGTACGCATCCCCGACATTAATGATGACCTTGATCTCCTCAGGAATACCGTTTCTGACATCATCAAAGGAAATGAACTCGACCTCAAAAGGCATTCCGCTTAAGCATTCCAGTACTCCCTCTGCGGAATAGGTTTCCCTGTGCCAGATCGCATGATGTACCTGATTGGACATCCACCTTCTCTGACTGCCCCAGCAGTTCAGGATCGCCACCTTGAAAGGTGCCACATAGGAAGCTGTCCCCTGCATATTTTCATGGATCTCCCGAAACTGTGTTACTACATTTTGTATTTCATCAATGAAACCGGGCCAATTACTTGCCAGCTTCAGATAACCGCCATATCCGATCCTGTCCAGAGGAGACCTGAGTAATGCACGCCTTGCTTTTCTCCAGTTATCCCTTGCCTCTCCGATCGGGTCACCGCCTTCGCAGAACACATCCGGGAAAAAGTAAGGCAGCAGCCGTCCTTCGGTATAATTCACTCCCTTGATATCAGAGATCATGCGGAGTGTCACACCGCTTCCGACAGAGCCTACCACTGCATCCAGTCCGATGCCTGCGAAATATTTACCATAAGGCTCTGTTCCGATCCAATGATCTCCGAGGAACATCATCGCTTCCTTGCCATAAGAATGTACAATGTCTACCAGCTCCTTCGCCAGCGCACATACCTCGATCTGCTGGAACTCTATGAAATCCAGGAACTGTCTGCTGGGAACGCGGAACATGCTGTTGTGATATCCCTGATCCACAATGTACTCCGGGCGGAATTTGTAGCCTGCCCATTTCTCAAACTGTTCCAGGATATAGGGGCTCACACTTGCGCTGTATCCGAACCACTCTACATATTTTTCACGCTTCTTGTCATCAAAGGTCAGTGTGAACTGATGGAAAAATGTAGTGAAGCGGACCACGTCGATATGAGGATTGTCCTCACACCATTTTCTCAGCTTGTCTTTTACATACTGTTTGGTCTTGGGCTGTCTCACATCGTAAGTCAGCTGATGCGGTGTATCCTTCCAGTCATTCGTGATGAAATTGTACATGTGCACCGGATCCCAGATCAGAAATGCCAGGAAGCTTACCGTATACTCATGATAGGGGATCGTACGGATCTCCACCTCACCGGATGCCTCATCAAATTCCCATGCATCCGTCGGCACTACCTCACCGGTCGTTCTGTCGATCACTTCCCACCAACGCTTCGGATCGTCCAGCGTGTTGACCTTAAGCTGCTCCGTATGGAAGCCTTCCATCAGACGGATGCGGAGTGTTTCCCCTCTGGCGGTGATGCGGTTGCTGATCAGGTATTCCTGCTGGATCTCCTCCGGATGCTTCATCGCCCACGCATTATCCTTTCTCGTGGTATAATAAGTCGCATATTTCTTCACCGGCTCTGACAAAAGTGCTTCCGGCATCTCGGTTCCGTCACAGTCTCTTAACGCATCTGCGCCCAGAAGATTTTTTAACCGTATTGTTTCGTCAATGATGTCTGCATCAGTCGGCAGCGTCAGTCTTCCTGTCATCGCATGGTTTCCTCCCCATCGCTTTTGTACTATCTTGTAGCTGATGACTAAAGTATATCGGCTTCCGGACCTGATATCAATTTCTTTGTTGCTTGTTTTATTATGTTTATTGCTATTTTGTTACTAAAATAGTGGATTTTTTGAAATGATTATGTATAATATGCTTATCAAGATCATACATATTTTTATTTTTTCGTCTTTTTTACGAATGTTTTTGTGAAATGTTGTTCTTTTTATATATTCAATATAAAAAATACGATAGATTTGAAAAAGTGCACAATAAAATAAGATAAAGAAGGTGTCTAGTTATGAGTAATGAATTTATCAATATTGATTCTGCAAACGCAAACAGTTCTCCGGAACAGTTCCAGCTGCGTTACATCTCCATCTCCAAATACGAAGGCGACTGGCAGTCTCTTCCGCATACCCATCACTTTTCAGAACTGTTCTATGTCCTGCGGGGTGAGGGAGCTTTCTATATAGAGAATGAAAAGGTGCCTGTGAAGACGGACGATCTGGTCATCATCAACCCTTATGTAGAGCACACGGAGAAAACCCTTCCCAACGATCCCATGGAATATATCGTATTCGGTGTGGAAGGGCTCGCATTTTCCTTTTCCGGTGCAGGGCAGGACAACCCGAAGGGCTACAGTTTCTACAGCTACGGATCTGATAAAAAACAGTTCATCAACTTTGCCCAGCTGATGATGCAGGAATTCCGCGACAAGCTTCCCGGTTTTGAACAGGTATGTCACGGACTGCTTCAGGTGCTCCTGGTATATATTTCCCGGAAGCAGAACCTGTCTGTCATCTCCGACTCCTCCTTCCAATTATCCAAGGAATGTGCTCTGGCGAAACGCTATATCGACTCCAATTATTCCCAGAACATTACTTTGGATTCCCTGGCGGAGATCACGCATATCAACAAATTCTATCTGGCACACTCCTTTACCGAATGTGTCGGACAGTCTCCGATCAATTACCTGACAGACCGGAGGCTGGAAGCCTGTAAGGAGCTTCTGGTATCCTCCAATCTGTCGGTAGCGCAGGTAGCCACCAGTGTCGGTTTTTCTTCGCAGTCTTATTTCTCACAGATCTTCCGTAAAAAGACCGGCATGACACCGCGCCAGTATCGGAGCCGGTATGCCCGGAAATAATATGTCCATTATAAAAGACCTCACTGCCGGCGCATCTGCCGCCTGTGAGGTCTTTTATAATGGACATTTATTCACTTATTTGATCCAACCCCAGCATAATCCCAGATATTCCACCAGAAAATACATCCCCCGCAGCCATGCCAGCATGGCACAGCCATAGAACATCCAGACATTTTCTTTCTGCCTGTCCGCAATTTTCCCTGCCATGGATAAAATCGCACAGATCAACAAAATCATCGTTCCGAAAGCCGCCCTGTCCGGATAGTGAGGAGACAGGAACATGGCACCCCAGGACAACAGTGCGCCCAGCAATAACAGCACTGTATTTCTGCCCAGGTTTTCTTTCAGAATGCCTTTGCAGACGATCAGTGCAAATACCGTAAGCAGCAGGACAGGGAACAGATACTCCATAACTCCTTTCGCTTCTGCGTAGCAGCGCAGATACAGTCTCCACAGCAGGCTGTAGGCTTCTTCCCCCGTCTCCCCGCTGCGGACAAAATTGCCCGGTGCAACGATCATCAGAATGGTTCCCACCAGGCAGCTGATGTTTCCCAGATACATCCATACCGGAACTTTTTTGTGCTCCCTGTGTCTTAACAGGATCACCAGAAGACTCAGGATCCATACCGCAGGTCCCATATTCTCATTACTCCAGCCTGCAATCAGTCCCAGTGGAAGGATCCAGATGACGATGCCCGGAAGATTTTTTTCTTCATATTTCAGGTAACAGAACAAATATGCCAGCAGAAAACCCGCCATATACAGATAATTCGCTGCCCCGGCTTCCCAGAACATACTCATTTTCCAGTTGGCATTCAGCCCCAGGATCATCCCCAGCGCTGCAAACCAGTACGGGAGCCTACGTCTGTCTGCTATCATGCAGGCCAGCCATCCCAGCACCAGTGTCATGCCTGTATTCAGGACATCCGCCCATTTTTCCCCGGCCAGCAGGATCAGCTGCAACAGACCGTGAGCCATGCTTCTGCCGCCCCAGTTAAAATAATGCCAGATCTGCGCACGGATAACGTCACTGAGATTCCGGATTGGTGTGTCCTCGTACAGAAGCGTCGAATACCAGTCGTCGTCCATCATAAAATCAATCTCATAATTGACCCGCCAGACAATGATTCCTGTCAGTACGATCAGTGCCAGACTGATCCACCGGATGATTTTTTTCTGCTTTTCCTGCATAATCTGCTCCATTCCTTTTATGGCAAAGAACGGCTGCCTATTTATAAGCAGCCGCACATACTTTCCCTATAGATATTCCTTATGGAATCCACATTTTCCGTAATCCTCCGGGATTACAGCTGGATCTTCTTCAGACGATTCACTGCCTCCACGGTGTTCTCGTAGCTTCCGAAAGCAGTCAGACGGAAATAATGTTCTCCGCTGGGACCGAAACCGGATCCCGGCGTACCTACCACGTTGACATTCTCCAGCAGATAATCGAAGAACTCCCAGCTGGTCATGCCATTCGGCGCTTTCAGCCAGATGTAGGGGGCATTCACACCGCCGGATACCGTGAAGCCGGCTTCTTTCAAGCCCTTCAGGATATACTGTGCGTTGTTCTTATAATAAGCGACCTGCTCCTTCAGCTGTGCCTTACCGGCTGCGGAATATACCGCCTCACCGGCACGCTGAACGATATAAGGTGCTCCGTTGTACTTGGTACCGTGTCTTCTCGCCCACAGTGCATGAAGGCTGACATCACCGCTCTTTAGCTCCTTCGGGATCACGGTAAAGCCCAGACGCACTCCGGTAAAGCCGGCATTTTTAGAGAAGGAACGGAACTCAATGGCACAGGTTCTGGCTCCTTCACATTCATAGATACTGTGAGGCACATCCACCTCGGAAATATATGCTTCGTACGCTGCATCATAGAGGATGACAGCGCCTACCTTGTTGGCATAGTCCACCCACTCCTGCAGCTGTGCTTTGGTAATGGTGGCACCGGTAGGGTTGTTGGGGAAGCATAAGTAGATCAGATCCGGGGTCTCCTTCGGCAGCTCCGGTGCAAAACCGTTCTCTGCCAGACAGGGCATATAGATCACATCACTCCAGGTCTCGGTCTTCGGATCGTAAGTGCCGGTTCTGCCTGCCATGACATTAGAATCCACATATACAGGGTAAACAGGATCACATACCGCGATCTTATTGTCCAGGCTGAAGATCTCCTGAATATTGCCACAATCACATTTTGCTCCATCCGATACAAAAATCTCATCGGGTGCGATATCGCAGCCTCTTGCTTTATAATCGTTCTCAGCGATCGCACTGCGCAGGAATTCATAACCGAGATCAGGCGCGTACCCATGAAAAGTCTCCGCTTTTCCCATTTCCTCCACCGCACCGTGCAGTGCATCAATGATGGCAGGTGCCAGGGGCTGTGTCACATCACCGATTCCCAGACGAATGATCTTTTTGTCCGGATGTGCCGCAGAATAGGCAGTTACCTTTTTGCCGATGGTGGAAAATAAATAGCTTCCGGGAAGTTTTAAATAGTTGTCGTTTACTTTAAACATAGTACGTTCTCCTCTCTGTTATCCTTGCTGCCATATCATTCAAACGATTTCTTCGTGCTTCACACTTTTAAAATCGTAACGACCATATTTCTATGGAAATGTTTGTTCTGTCAGATGGAGTACGGGTCGACTTCACCTTCAAATACGATCTTCGCAGGTCCGGTCATATAGACCAGATTCTCCTTACGATCCCATTTGATGTGCAGTTCACCGCCTAATAGTTTAACAGTTATTTCCTCGTCCGTCAAACCATTTAGCACGCAGGCTACCGCAGTGGCACAACATCCGGTACCGCAGGCGAGCGTCTCACCCGTGCCTCTCTCCCAGACACGCATAAATACATTCTTACGATCCAGGATCTCTACGAATTCCGTGTTGGTACGGTTCGGGAAGCATGAATGATGCTCGAATTTGGGGCCAATTTTCTCAATGTCGAGCTCTTTTACCCCTTTCATAAATACAATGGCATGGGGATTGCCCATGGAGACACAGGTCATGCGGTATTCCTTACCGTCGACCACAATCGGTGCATTTACCACAGCCGGACCGTTCTCCGTCTCCGCCGTAGCTTCTGCGGTCACAGGCACCTGCGCCGGTGTCAGGATCGGCTGTCCCATATTGACACGCACCTTTGTCACCTGTCCTCTGTCTGTATCCGTTTTTCCTTCCACTGTCAGATGCAGATATTTTACCTTGCCGGCACTGACGATCGTAATATCTTCCCGATCCATCAGTCCCTTGTCATAGACATATTTTGCCACACAGCGGATGCCGTTGCCGCACATCTCCGAGCGGCTGCCGTCCGCATTGTACATCTCCATCTCGAAATCAGCCTCTTTCGCCGGATGGATAAAGATCACACCGTCTCCGCCGATCCCGAAATGCCTGTCGCTGAGTTTCCGTACGATCTGTGGCTTCTCCTCCTGCGACAGTTTCTCCGTAAAGCCGTTGACATATACATAATCATTGCCACAGCCCTGCATTTTTGTGAATTTCATGTAGTACAGTTCCTCCTTCTACTCCGTCATCATCGACAGCACCATCTGTGCCGTCTCCGCCATATTCGTTCCACTGTCCATACTGGTCTTCTGCAGATATCGGTGGGCTTCTTCTTCCGTCATATGATTTCTCGCCATCAACAGTTCCTTGGCATCTTTGATTGCTTTTTCGTCCGCTGCATTTCTGACCTTCGGCTGCATCCGGCGTTTTCTTCTGCGGCGTTCGATGCCTTCCACCATCAGATTCACCGTATTGATCAGATCCTGTACCTTTAACGGCATGGACAGACATACGATCCCATTGCCGTAACATTCGCTGATCAGGTTCTGCGATGCCAAAAGCAGCATCTCAAAACCCTCCGGCAGATCATCATGCAGTTCTGAATATACCATATCCGCCAGCTTATAGCTGCAGACCACAATACCGTCGTTCAGACCGTCTGCCTGACTGATTGCCTGCGTGCCTGTGGTACAGACACCCGTGACCTGAAAACCGCTGCGCACGAGTATGCTCTTGATGCCTTTGGCTTCCTCCGGTTTCGGCAGTGCGACAATAATATTTGTCATTGGCCCACCTCCTTTCTTTTATCTCTGACGCTGTCACAAGAAAGGATTAGTATTTATATAAGTACTGCTCAATCTCCCACTCGGACACCTGAGAACGGTACTCCTGCCATTCGTTATGCTTGGCTTCGATATATTTTCCGGCGATATGGTCACCCAATATTTCCTGAATAAAGGTATCCTTCTCCAGTTCTTCCACTGCCTCCAGCAAAGTACCGGGCAGCTGATTGATCTGCAGCTCCTTACGCTCTTCTGCCGTCAATGCAAAAATATTGGCATTGATACTCTTGGGCGGTTCGATCTTCTCACGGATGCCTTCCAGACCGGCGCACAGGCACACTGCCAGTGTCAGATAAGGATTGGCTGCAGAATCGGGGCTTCTCAGTTCGATTCTCGTGCCCTCTCCGTCCGAAGTGGCCGGAATACGGATCAGGGGACTTCGGTTCGTCGTACTCCATGCAATATAAACCGGTGCCTCAAAACCGGGAACCAGACGCTTATAAGAGTTCACCAAAGGATTCGTGATCGCCGCCATTCCTTTGATATGCTTCATAATACCGCCGATGAAATAGTAAGCCTCTTTGCTCAGACCGTTCGGATCGGAAGCATCCTGGAAAATATTCCTGCCGTCTTTTTGCAGGGACATATTGATATGCATACCGGAACCGTTGACACCGAATTTCGGCTTCGGCATAAAGGTCGCATGCAGTCCGTGACGTCTGGCAATGGTACGCACCGCCATCTTGAACGTCATGATGTTGTCTGCGGTACGCAGTGCCTCATCATATTTGAAATCAATCTCATGCTGCGCCGGAGCCATCTCGTGATGAGAGGCCTCGATGACAAAGCCCATATCCTCCAGATTCATAACGATATCACGACGGGCATTTTCACCGAAGTCCAGCGGACCGATATCAAAATAGCCTGCCTGCTCATGTGTATTCGTCGTAGGCATCGTATTTTCATCTGTATTAAATAAGAAAAATTCACACTCCGGTCCGACTTCGAAGGTATATCCCATGTCTTCTGCCTGCTGTACGGCACGCTTCAACACATATCGGGGATCTCCCTCAAACGGCTGGCCGTTGGGACGGTACACGTCACAGATCATACGCGCCACCTTGCCCTGCTGCGGTCTCCAGGGGAAGATCTCTAACGTAGACAGATCCGGGTACAGATACATATCCGACTCCTCGATCCGCGCAAAACCGTCGATGGCCGAACCGTCAAACATACATTTATTATTCAGCACGCGATCCAGCTGACTGGCCGTTACCGCAATATTTTTCAGATTACCGAACAAATCCGTGAACTGCAGACGGATAAACTCTACATCCTCTTCTTCCACAAGACGGATGATATCTTCCTTCGTGTAATTATTCATAGAATTCCTCATTTCTGCGCCGCCTGAATCTCTGCTCTTCCGCGGGGTCTGCGCTGCCGGGAAGCACTGCTACATTATCAAAATAATAGCAATCTCTCTGTTATATTGTCAACTTGAAGTTCCACTTCGTGCCGGTACTATCCGTAGTTTTCTTTGCATAAGATATACAAAGATCATCCCATCATTCCAAGGAGACCCAAGAATGAGTGCAAATACAAAGATCGTCGTACTTCGTCGCAAAGAACTGCTCTACACCGGAATCTTCGTCGCACTGGGTGCATTGTTCATCCTGTTACTGGTACTGCTGCTATTGCCGGAAAAAGATTCCGGAGCATCAGCTGCCGGGGATCCCGGTACCTCTACAGAATCAGGCACAGGACTACCGGACAACGTAGCGGATCTTGAACGTCTGTCACCGGCGGAAGATACCTCTGCCGGAGCTGTCGCGGACAACGGCGGTCTGATACACGACGGAACCGCCTCGAACACCGCCAGTCTCATCCATGACGGAACCGCCTCGAATACTACCGTTGGCATCGCTAACACTTACATACCCGGCATCTACACCACGGAACTGATCTTAGGAAGTGAAACCGTCAATGTAGAAGTCATCGTAAATGACCATGCCATCACCTCCGTACGCCTGGCGGATCCTGACGATACTCTGACCACCATGTATCCGCTGCTTACGCCTGCTATGGATTCTCTGAGTGAACAGATCTGTGAGACACAGGATCTGGAGCAGGTCACCTACTCTGCCGAGACCCGTTATACCTCTTTGGTACTGTTGGAAGCTGTCAAAGCCTCCCTGGAAAAAGCGAAACCTGCCACATCGACACCGGATACCTCCGCTACACCTTCCGCGTCACCGGAAGTAAACAGCACCTCTGCCGAGCCTGCCAACTTACCGAATGCGGATATCAATCCGGCTGCGTAAGCGCTGATCTCAACATCACGCACATCAGATTTCTCTAAGTGCTGCAATTAAAAAAGGGCGCATGCCTCCCGGCATGCACCTCTTTGTGCGTTTTATTGTAATATTTTGTTTGCAACACTGGGTTTATTTTATACTATTTGTGTGGCAGATGCAAGAGAAAACTGTTCTATTCCATTTTTCATTCCATTTCCTATTCCTTTTCTTCCCACTGGATTCTCCTCTACTGCATTTACCCACCGCATCTGCTTTTCGGGTATTCTCGCAAATCTTACTCGTCTGTATCTTCCTCTGTATCTTCTTCGTCTATCCCCAGCCCCTGCATCAGGATCCGGTTCCAGGCTGCATGATTGCTCTCCAATTCCTTCTTCTGCAGGATGCGGTTACGGTCACTCAGGATTGCCAGCATCTCGTCAGCGATCTCCTCCGGCGGCAGATCCGAATAGTGGTACAGATATCCGATCATCCGGTTCGCCGTGAAATCCGTATTCAGGTTCTTCGTCACCAGATCACAGAAATCTTCCGGGTAGCCTCGTGACAATAACATTTTATATAATTCCATGCTTTGCGGCGATCTAGGTTTCATTCCGTCACTATCCTTTCCCTAAAATACCCGGCTGACTTTTCCTGCTATTTTGTTGCTGCGGTCAAATCGCTCCGTTATGCTTTCTATGTCTTCTATTCTTTCTATGACTTTTTGATATGGAAGATCACACCACTCTTCGGATAGATCCACTCATCCTTGACCGCGATGTCATAGAGTCCGGCTCTCTGGATGCAGGCACCGGCGTTGGCGCTGCTCTCCTTATTCAGGTAGGAATACATGGTCACATCCATACCGTTTTTGTATTTCAGTTTGATATGGGGCTCTCTCGTCGGATCCACCAGCGTCACTTCAAAAATGGAATTCCACACCCTCGGCATCTTGAAATAGATACTTACCAGATGTTCATGATCCGCATCGTTGCGGTCGAAATCCAGCTTAAACTTCAGAATAAATCCGTTGCTCTTGCGTTCCACCTCGAACTGTGCATCCTCTTCATTGTCTCCGCTGTTGTCGATACGTAAGATCGGCATGAACAGGTCATTGATCACATCCCGTACCTTGTCCGCGGGAATGCTGTTGATGAAGTCCACGGCTTCCGGTTCCACGACCAGATCTTCGTTAAAAATACTCTTTGTAAAATCCGCATCATGTCCGGTCTCCAAAAGTCCACCGTCCAGACTCTTCTTGTCATAGGCAAACCCCAGACAGATCACATCACCGGCATAATTTTCGTCTGTACCGCCCAGGTATTTTACATTAAATTTCAGTTCTTCGTCGATCAGGTAATATTTTCCTTCTACAGCCCCGGGGAAACCGGCTTTCACATATTCCTCCGTAAGCGCAGGTTCCAGATTGATCGTATAGTCAAACATCTTGCGGATCCTGGCGCCTCTCGCGCTGTCGAAATATTTTTCCATATTGCTGGAAAGCATGTCTACCGCATCCGCATCCTTCACCATGGAAGTGATCGTGGATTTTAAAAAAGTCTTCTTATCCTCGTCACTGAAGGAATCCAGGATCTCCGGCTCGCCCATCAGTGTCTTCGTGATCTGTTGGGAAGTCTCTCTCGCATAGGCATCCTGTGTCAGCTTGTTATTCAGGATATCAAACAGCAAAAATGCCGCCAGCACGCCGATTAGATTGCCCACGATATTGTCGATCAGATCATCCAGCGTATAGCCGTTTTTCAGTGCCAGATACGTATATCCCACAAATACCAAAAGCAGTGCGATCAGCACCAGTACCATTGTGGCGGAAAGCGTGTCCATCACACTTTTTTTCTTCTTTTGTTTCTGATTATCCATGGATATCCTCCCTCGTAAATACACCCTCATAGATTGCCGGCTTCTTCTGATAATACGCCCAGAACCGGTCTCCGTAATCATAATGCCACCATTCCGACGGCAGATTGGTAAATCCTGCATCCGTCATGGCAAAATACAGCAGGCGCCTGTTGTCGCGGATTTGTTCCTCTTCTGCGCTCTGTAAATGTTCCGGCATTTCAAAATAAGCCGCGTAAGTCTTGTCCGTAAAAGCGTCAAAATCGCATCCCATGGGAAGCTCCCTGCCCTCCGGATCCAGAATCGTTAAGTCAATGGCACCTCCCGTGGTATGTGCCGGCGGTACTGCCTTATCCGGCACAGGGTCGGAGACGAACTTGCAGATCACTGCTTTTCTCTCCGCTTCCGTTTTGTTTTCCAGTGCAAAATCCCGGATGATATCCACAGAATATTTTTCAAACAATTCATACTGCAGTGCAAACGGTCTCCAGGCATCCCAGATACGGAACCGGTAACCGTCCGGCAGATTGCCTGCTGCCGCACACAGCCTCTCATACATTTCCTTCCGGACGAAGCATTGCTCTTCGGCATGATCCATTCCAAGCACGGGATACAGCATTTTCACATCCCAGAGATCACAACTTTTCAATTCCATAAATGCAGAATCCGTAAATGCGCTCTCCGTATAGCGCTCCGGATCTGCGACCTTCGGTATCGACCGCATAAGTCAGCCTCCTTTGGTAGTGTCTCGTACTTAATCATAATACCCCTTTCCCACTATAAATGGCAAGTATCTGTCCACAGAAAAAGAGACTGCACATGCAAAATGCAGTCTCTTTTTTACTTCCGTTTTCTCTACAGATTCTCTCCGTTGGATGCGATCACATCCCGGTACCAATAAGCGGAATCTTTTAAAATTCTCTTCTGTGTGGGGTAGTCTACATAGATCAGTCCGAATCTCTCGGTATAACCGTTATTCCATTCCATGTTATCGATTGCCGACCAGGCAAAGTAACCCCGGATATCCACGCCCTCATCTGCAGCCTTCTTCAGACATTGCAGATAGCGATGCATGAAGTCGATCCGCATGGGGTCATGTACCTTTCCGTCCAGGAATATCCAGTCCGGGCAAGACAGTCCGTTTTCCGTGATAACGATGGGAAGTTTGTATTTCTCCTGGAAGAATTTCGGCACATAATACAGGCTCTTAGGTGTCACCTGCCATTTCATCGCGGTTACCGGTGCTCCGCACGGATTCTTGGCATCGCGGTAACTGCCTTTGCCATCCGATTCCACCCGCGCACTCTGATAAATATTGATTCCCAGGAAATCCAGCGGTTCCGAAATAATCTTCAGATCCTCGGTATCATACAGCTTTGCAGGGAAATTCTCCCCATAGGCTTCCGCCCCTTTTTCCGGGTAATGTCCGAAGACGATCGGGTCTAACCACCAGGATGCGGTCCACAGGTCTTTGGTATCATCCTTAAGGTTTGCCTTTTTCGCTGCCTCTACGTCCTCCGGACGGTCGCTTACCGGCACTGCACTCCCGAAGCAGAACGCCACACCGATCTCCGGTTTCTTCTTTGCATTCGCCCGAATGACCTGTACTGCCCTGCCGTGCGCCTTTAAGTGATTATGTATCGCCAGCAGATACTCCGGCTCCGTTAATTTCAGTTTCGGTGCGCAGCCTCCCTGTGTATGTCCTATGATCAGATGGCACTGCGGCTCATTCAGAGTCATCCAATGGCTCACCCTGTCGGACAGAGCATCCACGATGACCTTCGTATATTCAGCGAACCATTCCGGGCTCTCCGGATTCTGCCATCCGCCCCGGATCTGCAGTTGCTGCGGCAGATCCCAGTGGAATAGAGTTACCCAGGGTTCGATTCCTTCTTCCAGCAGTGCATCCACCAGATCACTGTAGAACTGCAATCCCTTTTCATTCACTTTCCCGGTGCCGTCCGGCAGCACTCTGGACCAGCTGATAGAGAAGCGGAACGCCTTCAGTCCCATGGTTTTCAAGCGTTTTACATCTTCTCTGTAATGATGATAGAAGTCACAGGACACATCGCCGGTCTCTCCGTCGAGCACATTCTGTTTGCCGTCGGCATCCTTACGCATATCATGGCAATGCACATCCCAGATGGATTCTCCCCTACCGTCTTCATAGGCGGCTCCTTCGATCTGATAAGCGGCCGTCGCTGCTCCCCAGACAAAATCTTTACGAAAACTCATTGTTTGTTACCCTCCTGTTTACAAAATGATCAACCTTTTACCGCACCGATCACAATACCTTTTACAAAATATTTCTGGAAAAATGGATAGATACACATGATTGGCAATGCTCCCATGACCGCTACCGCCATCCGGATAGAGATTGAAGGCATTTTCATGGTACTTGCTCCGGCTGCCGATGCCTTTTTGACCATCTCGATATCATCCATCATTTTTTTCAGTAATACCTGTATGCTGTACAGATTATCACGGTTCACATAATACAGACCGTTCAGCCAGTCATTCCAATAGGAAAGTCCGATGAGCAATACCAGTGTTACAATAATCGGTTTCGACATGGGAAGGACCACTTTGGTAAGAATATAAAGTTCTCCTCCTCCGTCGATTCTCGCCGCCTCAATGACCTCCTCCGGAATATTGGTGGTAAAGTATGTACGCATCATGATCACGTTGAAGGCGTTCAGCAAAAGGCTGGGAACGATCAGCGCAAAAATGGTGTTTTTAATATGGAACATCTGCGTCCACATCATATAACTGGGGACCAGTCCACCGTTAAACAGCATGGTGAAGAAAATATAGAATGCGAAAATATTTCTGCCCGGCAGATTCTTTCTGGACAGGGGATAAGCATATAAGGTAGTCAGTACAATGCTTGCCAGAGTTCCCACAATGGTGACCAGAAAAGAGATCGCATAACCTCTGACAATGGAAATGCTGTCCATCAGCAGATACTTATATGCGGAAAAGTCGACCTCCGACGGCCAGAACCTATATCCCGTCTTCACCAGCGCCGTCTCTGAAGTAATGGACGAACTGACCAGAAGTAAAAAAGGCAGCACACACATCAGAGACAGCAATACAAGAACGATATTGATCACGATCTGATATTTTGTATCTTTAATAACCATAGCTTCTTCTCTCCCTAAAACAGTGCATTTTCCCGGCTTACTTTACGTACGATCATATTCGCGGTCAGTACCAGAATAAATCCGACAATTGATTGATAAAATCCTGCTGCCGATGACATACCGATGTTATTCAGTGAGGTCAGTCCGCGATATACATAGGTATCGATCGTATTCGTCACATCAATCAATGCTCCGCTGTTCATCGGCACCTGATAGAACAGACCGAAATCGGAATAGAAAATACGTCCGATCGCCATGAGTACCAAGGTAATGATCGTGGGTTTCAGGCTGGATAATGTCACATATCTTACCTGCTGCCATCTGGTAGCGCCATCGATCACCGCCGCTTCATAATAAGTCTTGTCAATACCCACGACCGTTGCGAAATAGATAATGCTGCTGTAACCGAAGTTTTTCCATAAGTATACAAGGGTAATGATAAACGGCCAGTACTTCGGCTGCGAATACCATGCGATGGCTGACTTTCCCAACGGCTCCAGGATAGAATTGTTAATAAATCCGTTCTGTGTATTTAAAAAGCCATATACAATATAGCTGACAATGACTGTGGAGATCAGATACGGGATCAGGATCAGTGTCTGATAGGTCTTCTTCCCTGTCTTGGATTTCACATCATTGAGCAGAATTGCGACCGTAATGGCCAGAATGTTCCCAAGGATAATAAATACCGCATTATACAACAGCGTGTTTCTGGTAATGTTCAGTGCATCTTTGGTAGCAAACAAATAGGTGAAATTGTCAAGTCCGATCTTCGGGCTTTTAAACATTCCAAGCTTGTAGTCGTATTTTTCAAAAGCCATGATCAGACCGGCCATGGGAATGTAATTATTGATAAAAATGTAAACAGTTCCCGGAATCAACATTAAGTATAAAGGAAGATAACGTCTCCATTTTACGAAAGCACTCCTCTTATTCATGAGTATTACCTGTTCCTTTCTGTGCAAGAGGTCCCGCCAAAGGATTGGCGGGACCTCTTTTTGGCTTCAAAGCTTATATTTTAGGTTTGGACGATTTTTTAATTTTAGTTCTTACTTCTTAGTTCTGTTCTGCAAGCCATGCATCTAACTGTGCCTGCTTTGCATCGATGATGGTGTTAATGCCTGCTGCTTCCAGTTCCTGATTCATCTGGGGGATTGCTGTCTCAGGATCCAGACATCCGGTCAGCAGACCTGCACGATACTTCTCGACTACGTTGTTGCATGCGGTTACTTCATTCAGCACTTCAGAGTTGTCCCATACAAATCCTTTGGCAGGAGAAGCCTGTGCATTCTTATTGAACTCACCAAGCTGTTCCCATACATCGGGATCATCCCCTTCCCATACATAGGTGATCTGCTCGTTGGGCCATGACCAGCCTACGGAAGAATAAGAAGTATTGGAAGAATCCACACCTTCGGGATAGGTGATCACACCCTTGCTCTCATCCGCGAACACCCAGTTGTCGCCTTCGATACCGTTTACCAGCAGATTGGATACTTCGGGATTGGTATACATCAGGTTCAGCATCTCCATTGCCTTCTCAGGATTCTTGCTGTTGTTTGCGATGCACCAGCTTGCATTTACCATGCTGGTGGTGGAGTGAGGTGCGCCGTTCTCCATCTGTACCACTACGATATCGGTACCGCATTTTCTGGTCTCCTCTGCTTCAAAACCTGCCTTGAAAGAGGTGAAAGTACCAAATCCTACGCCGGAGTTAAAGAAGTCCTGATAACCTTCTGTGGTATTTACGGCATCCGGCATCATCAGTCCTTCCTGTGCCCACTGATATACCCACTTGCAGTACTCTTTGAAGGAATCAGTGTCGTAGAAGTTCACTACTTTGGTACTGTCGGAAAGTGCATTTTCCAGCACGCCAAGGTCATCACTCAATACATCACATGCCCATGCGGGATAGATCATAGTACCGCCGTTGGGAACCAGAGGATACATATCGGGATATGCTTCCTTCACTTTTTTCAGGTTGGCATCCAGATCTTCATAGGTCCAGGGAGTGGAATAGTCAATTCCAAGTTCATCCGCAATGGACTTCACCATTTCAAATCCTCTGCCCTGTGCTTTATCTTTGTTCATCGGAACACCGTAGATACTGCCGGATACGGTAGAGCAGCGCCAGTCATCCTCAGAGATTCCGGACAAAACATCGGGAGCATACTGTGCCAGCAAATCATCCAGTGCTACGATCTGGTTGGTGGATGCCATAGTAGACAGGGAAACCTCCCACGGCATTGCATAGAAAAGATCCAGATCTTCTCCTGATGCCAACGCCAGATTTAACTGTTCCGATTTTACGCCGGTCAACAGATTTACTTTCACACCGATCGCCGGTTCTGTAATCTCACTTACCGCAGCTGCAACCTTCTCTGCCTGCTCAGTTGTGGAGTTATTATACGCATAGATGGTGAGCGTCTCTACTTCACCGTCTGCCGTCTGTGTCTGTGCTGCGCCCGTGCTGTCTGTGCCTGCGCTCTGTGTAACGCTGCTGCCGGCATCGGAACCGCATCCTGCAAGAGTCGTTACTGCCAGTGCGGTAGCAAGTCCTGTTGCTAATAACTTTTTCATTTTCATTGATTTTCCTCTCCTTTCGTAGATCCTCGTTGATGATGAATTCATTATAGGAAAAAACCGAAGATGTATCTATCTGTTATAAATGGTGTTTGTGTCAAAAAAAAATGATATTTTCGACTTCTGCTTTTTTCAATATCAAAAATGTCACATTTCATTGTAAAAAATGTGACATTTTCATAACTTATTCGACGTATTCGGTTGTCTGTGTCATTTCCTCTCTGTCCTCGGTGGGCGAGACACCGTTGATCTTCTTATAGCTTTGGGAAAAATGGGAGAAATTCGTATACCCCACCTTCATGGCGATCACGCTGATGGGAAGTCCTGTCTCCCGGACCATTTTTCTCGCCAGGGACATCTTCTCCGAAATAATATATTCTTTCAATGACAATCCGGTCTTATTTTTGAACATTGCCGAGATATAATTGGCATTCAGATGCACCGCATCGGCAATATCGTCTCTCTTAATGTCCTCGTCCATATGGCTGCGGATGTATTGGTAGATCTCATCAATCTGTGTCTCTTTGCCCGCTTCCGTATTCCGAAGTTCATGCAGTCTCGCCGTTACATATTTCACCAGCCACAGGGTATCCTCTGTATACGAATAGGCTTCCATGGCACGCTGCATCGTCTCCTCGTCCGAGAACAGATCCTCCATGTCGAGATTCAGCTTTTGCAGGATCAGATAGATGACACCCATGATCTTCTGGTAAAATCGCATCAGGTTCTTGGAATTCAGCCGGTTGGCAGCGGAAAGTCTCTGTAAGGTATCCACAGTATCTTTCACGACCGTATCATATAATTCATTTTCCAGAAGCTGCACCCAGTTCTCACAATAGTGTTCCTCTGTCTGCGCTGTACTCTGTTCCTGCTTATGGACCGGATAAACGCCTTCTCTTCGCATCACATTGTCCTGATCCATCTTCTCCAAGCTATCAGCCAGTTCATATATTTTCCGTCCGGTTTCCGGTACTCCGTAATAAACAGCAAAAGCACAGTCAAAAAATTTCAGAAATGTCGTCTCAAAACGTTCCAACTGATTATGAAGAGATTCTTCATTCAGTTCTGCTCCACTGTCCGTGCACAACAATACATAATAGCTACCTCTGTCCCGCTGGTATAGTAACGTCTTCCATGCATAAGGATAAAACAGTTCTTCCAGGACATTGGAAATCGTATCATATAATAAATTGGGATCCCAGCGTTCCAGACCTTTTCCCCAACGGACTACGTCTAACAGACAGATCCTGATATCCGAATCCAGGCTGACCCCAATCCTTTTCAGAGCATCGCTGGCTGCTTCGACCATCTGCGGATCCCGGGAGAACAGATCTGCCATCATTGAACCCAGAATGACACCCTTTTTATTTTTTAGCAGCTGACCGTAATCCGAATCTTCTCTCATCTGCCGTTTCAGTCGTATTTTCTCCGACGCTCTCCGAACCGCATCCTCGATCTCTTCGTACCGGGCCGGCTGTAAAATGTAATCAAAACTGCCTAAGGCTACCGCTTCTTTTGCATATAAGAAATCCGCATGTGCCGTCAGGAATATGGTCTCCAGGTCCATCTTCTGCTCCCTGCACCACGCAAGCAGACTCAATCCGTTCTCCACAGGCATCTCGATATCGCACAACATAATATCCACCTGTTTCTCCTTAAGCACCTGTCTCGCCTCGTAAGCGTTGTATGCCTTATATACCTGTCCCACACCCACACGGTCCCAATGCACACCGAACAGGACACCGCTTACCACATTGATCTGATCATCTACTATTAGTACATTCATTTTGCTCATAAGGTAAATACATCTCCACACATGCTCCGTTTGAATTGCTGTACAATACGGTCGCTTTTTCTCCGTAACGTATCTTCATACGTTTCTGTACGTTCTGAATACCGATTCCCTCATTTTTCCCTTCTGCAAAATTCCCTTTATTCAGTGCTTCCAATACCTTTTCCGAAAATCCCGGACCGTTATCCAGGATTGTAATACATACGTAGGAATCTCCCTGCGTCTCTCCCGGCAACAATGACACCCGGATGCTGATCAGCAGTGTCTTCTGGGACTGTACCCCGTATTTTACGGCATTTTCCACAAAAGTCAGAACCGACAGGGGCAGTATCCCGAATTCTTCCAGCTTCTCATCCACCGCAATATTGTAGCTCACCGGTACCGACAATCCGAGTTGAGACAGTTTCAGATAAGATTCCACACTTTCCATCTCTTTTCTCACACTGATAGTGTCCTCCTCATAGGTGATCACCTTACGCAGATAGGAGGATAATGCCAGCGTCAGTTCCTGGATGGAGCGATACTCCTTCTGTTCCGCCAGCGCGTAAAAGTTCTTCAGACAATTCAGGAAAAAGTGCGGTCGGATCTGGATCTGCAGATACTGGATCGTAGCATTCTGGATCCGCCTCTCCTGCTCATAGGCATCGATCTTCAGCTTCTGGATCTGATCCATCATGTGATTGAAGGTCGTTGCCATCAGACGGAATTCCTCTACATCACTGCTTTCATCCGCATGTGCGTCCAGATTACCCTCTGAGATCTCTTCCATGGTACCCTTCAGCCCCTCTAACGGTGCGACAAAAAATCGATACATGTAAAGGTACAACACCGGGATCAATAATATAAAGACAAAGCTGCACAGCATCAGGAGCCACTGCAATGCTCCCACATAATTCCAGAAGCTTCCGTAGGGGCTGATGTAATACTGGAACAGATCCCCATAGGGCAGCTCCTCATACACTGTCAGATAACGTCTCGCTCCGGTTCCCGTAATATAGTATCCTTTGGAATTCTGCTTTAATTCTATCTGATTCTCTCTCAGCAGTTCGCTCTGATTCAGCGCCTGACCGTCCGATGTCGTATAGATCAGATAGGCAGCATCCTCCGGTTCCGCGGCGGAAGGTTTCCGAAACTGGTCAAAGTCCATCACCGCACCGATGTATACAGAGCCGTATTTTAAGATGCGGATCAGAAAATAATCCTCTCCCACCGGAATCACGTGCCAGCTGGTATCGAGTTCTTCCTGTTTCATTTCCGAATAAACAGCCTGTCTGATCCTCGATTGCTTCGTCTCCTCGTAGCGGGTGCCGGAGGCATGCTTGATCCTGAGCAGATTATTATTCTCCGAATAGACTTCCAGCGCCACAAGCCCGTCTACTCCGGAGCTTAAGTATTTGGTGAAATCTTCCAGGACATTTTCCGCACACATATAAGCCTGCAGCGGCTCCAGGTGATAGTTCAGTCTACGGAAATCATTCCCGACCATCTCGGCTATCATATAAGACTCTACCGTTTTTATATCTTTTTCAAAAAATTGTTCGTAGATGTAGCCGGTACCGGATGCATTCTGGGCCGCCTGGCGGTTCAACGCTGTCATCGAATAGATATTATAGATAATCAGCGTTGCCGCAATCGGCAGTACCATTGCACATACCGTCAGCATCAATCTTTTTCTTATTCTTTTCATATTCTTATCATGGTCTGACCGGTGTTCCGTCCGGAAGTCTGCTGAACATCCAGCCAAAATCAACCTTTTCATTTGCCGGGTAACGGGCAGCGGCCTTTTCATCGAATCCGGTGCCCAATCCCGGTGCCCCGTTCAGATATGCGTATCCGTTCCTTACCTGCGGGCATCCGGGGAATACTTCCTGTTCCGCTTCATCGAAGCCGGAGAATTCCTGAATACCAAAATTAGGCATCGCAAGATCTAAATGCATCTGAGCCGCCATTCCGATCGGCGACAGATCATTCGGACCATGCCATGCGGTTCGCACCTGATATACATCTGCAAAATGTGCCAGTCTGACAGCCGGAGTGATACCTCCGATATCGCTTAAATGTACCCGGATGAAATCGATCCACTGGTTCTGAATGATCGTTCTCCATTCCGTCTGATTGGTAAACAATTCACCGATTGCAAGGGGTACACTCGTCTGCTCTCTCAGATATCTCAGATATTCTCCCTGGTCCGGTCTCACGCAGTCTTCCAGAAAGAATAATTTGAACGGTTCCAACTCCTTGGCAAATGCCAGGGTATCCACCAAAGATAATCTCTCATGGACATCATGCATGATCTCCAGGTTCCACCCGAATTCCGTACGCACCTTGTCCATCAGATCTATAACACTCTGCATATACAGCCGTGGATCATAGTAGGCACCGTCCGGTGCATTTTCCGGTCTTACCAGGCGCTGGTTTTTGCCCAGATTGCCGCCGTAAAGTCCCATCTGACAGCGAATATACCGGTATCCCTCTTCCACATAACTGTAAATACAGTCCTTGACCTCTTCCCAGGAACTTCCATCCGCATGTCGGTACACAGCAATTCCCTCTCTGCATTTTCCCCCAAGCAGATCGTACACCGGCATCCCTGCCAGCTTGCCCTTGATATCCCACAATGCTTCATCTACTCCGGACATGGCATTGTTCAATACCGCACTGTTCCTCCAATAGGAGCTTCCCATCATAGACTGCCAGATTTCCTGGATATTCTGTACATTTTTCCCGACGAAAAGAGGCTTTAAATACTCCTCGATTGCCGTCACCACCGCCTTATGCCTCCACGTGAAGGTGGCGCAGCCGTAGCCGCAGAGCTCCGGCTCCGATGTTTCTACTTTGACCACCACCAGGTTGATCCCTCTTGGAGCCGTCACAAAAGCTTTCACATCTCTGATTACAATTTCACTCATAAAATTCCTCCGTTCTGTACCCTTCCCGTACGAATTGATTCCTTTTATAAGCTTTGATGCCAAATATCGTCCGTCTGTATTTTAGCATAATCATATTTAAATAACAAATAAAATATTTCCTCTGCCTCCCCTGTTGCAACTTCGGGAAAGCCTTGTTAGAATGAAGCTATGAAAAAGAAAACAATATTCAAAACGTTACTGAAAATCATAGGAATCGTGCTGGGAGTTCTTGTCCTGGTAGTGGCTGCGTATCTTGTCTATCTCTTGGTGAGTTATCACCGCATCGAGGATAATCAGGAGCTGGTGGTGGAGGCACCGGCTGACAACGCATCCGCAACCGACAAAGCTATCCTGTCTACGGACACAGAGTATTCCGCACTGACCTACAATATCGGCTTCGGCGCCTATCTGCCAGACTTCAGCTTCTTCATGGACGGCGGTACTTCTTCCTGGGCGGAAAGTCCGGAGACCGTGGAGTATGCCGTAAACGGTGTCGGCGCACTGGTCTCAAGTCTGAATCCTGATTTTGCACTGATTCAGGAGATCGACCTGGATTCCACCCGAAGCTATCATATCAATGAATACGATATGCTGCGAGGCAGTCTGTCCGAATACACTACGGTATTTGCACAGAATTATGACTCTGCTTTCCTGTTCTATCCGCTGACACAGCCCCACGGCAGCAGCAAATCGGGCCTCGGCTTATTTTCCAAATATCCGGTAACAAGCGCCCTGCGCAGGAGCTTCCCGATTTCCACCTCGTTCAGCAAATTCTTTGATCTGGACCGCTGCTACAGTATCTCCCGGATTCCGGTAGATAACGGCAAAGAACTGGTAATTTTTAACCTGCATATGTCTGCCTACGGCAACAGCGATGCTATCCGTAAAGGTCAGATTGAGATGCTGTGTAACGATATGGCAAAAGAATACGAAGCCGGCAATTACGTCCTCTGCGGCGGTGATTTCAACCACGATCTGAAGGCTTCCGAAGAAGATACCGAGAACTGTGAATCCTGGGCGTTTCCTTTCCCCAGAGCAGAACTTCCGGAGCACTTCTCCTTCTGTCTGGATCTGCTGCCTCAGGACGAGAAGGAGGCTCTCTGGAACAGTGCAAGAAATGCTGATATGGAGTACGTCCCCGGTGTCACCTATACCGTGACACTGGACGGTTTTATCATCTCGGACAATATCGAATGTCTGTCCTATGAGAATGTGAATACCGGATACTCTTATTCGGATCACGATCCGGTGGCAGTGAGTTTCCTGTTAAGACCGTGACAAGATTTGAACGCTTCCGTTGACAGCAGCAAGCTTCTCCTGTAAAATATGACTGTTCCGGATAAATTGCAAAGTGCGGTAGTCACTCACTACCAATGCAGCCAAGCAGGAACATTCATACGTTAAGAGGGAGTAGTTCTCAACCGGAATCCCCCGTTCACCGGGTTCGGTTGGAATGATAATCGTCATCACGCCGAAAGGCCGGTTATTATTGTAAGCAACGAGACTTTTATCGATCATTTATGATGCGGTAAAGGTCTCATTTTTTGTTGTCCTTTACTGCAGCGGCAGGCGAGAATCGTCTGTGGGAAGGAGAACACATGGAATATCTGTTATTACTCGTAGGTTTCATTCTGTTAATCAAAGGTGCCGACTTCTTCGTCGAAGGAAGCTCCTCTTTGGCGGGAATTCTGAAAGTACCGAGCGTTATCATCGGGCTGACCATCGTGGCCATGGGAACCAGCGCACCGGAGGCTTCCGTCAGTATCAACGCAGCACTGGTCGGCAACAATGACATCGCCATCAGCAACGTCATCGGCTCCAATATTTTTAACGGACTCGTGGTCGTCGGCATCTGCGCTTTTCTACATAGTTTTAGGCCGCATACAGAAATTCTGGGGCGCGACATGCCGCTAAATATTCTGGTGACATTTGTATTGTGCCTGATGCTGTTCGACGGATCTTTGAGCCGCATAGAAGGTGTCATTCTGCTTATGGGAATGATAGCCTACATCGGATTCATGATCTACTCCGCCCGGAAAAACAGAGAAGAGGGCGAACCCGGTAAGATTCTCTCTCTTCCGCTTAGTCTGATCTATATTGCCGGAGGCTTAGCGGCCGTAATCTTCGGTGGAGATCTGGTCGTGGACAAGGCCTGCATCATCGCGACGAATTTCGGCGTCAGCCAGAACTTTATCGGACTGACCATCATTGCCATCGGTACTTCTCTGCCGGAACTTGTGACTTCCATCGTTGCCACGAAAAAGGGTGACAGCGGCCTGGCTCTCGGCAATGCCATCGGTTCCAACCTGTTCAATATCCTGTTCATCCTCGGTATGTCTGCTGCCATTAGTCCGCTGCATGTCCTGGGAGAAACGGTCATTGATGCGATTCTGCTGCTTATCAGTACGATATTGCTGTTCGTCTTTGCCCGTACCGGCAGACGCATGACACGTGGAGAAGGGGCTGCGTGTGTGCTTCTGTATATCGCATATACTGCTTATCTCTTTATAAGGTAAGCATATGCTCGAAGTTCCCCCACACAAAAAATCACTTCATTAATCCTTTGTGTTTTAAATATTCCACAATCATCTGGGCTGCATAGTCTTCTCCTACAGCCCCGGGATTGATGGTCAGATTATATTCCGTGGAGTCATTCCAGACACCACCGGTGTAATACCGGTAATAATTGGCACGGTATTTGTTGGTCTGCAGGATTTTTTCTTTTGCCTCTACCGTATTGATCTGCAAGCGATTGACAATATTTCCGATACATACATCCATGGGTGCCTGAATATTCACGGTCACCACATTTTTAAGGCTGCCGATAATCTTATTGGCAGCTTTTCCAATAATAATACAGGATTGTTTGCCGCCCAGTGCCAGACTTTTGATCACCTCTGCCTGATAGTTAAACAGGTTTTCATCCGACAGATATTTTGCATCCGAGACAGCATATAAGTGCCCGGTATATACACCCTTTGAGTTTCTAATGCGGATCTGTCCTTTGTTGATTTTCTCATTGGCTTCAAAAAAATAGGTCTCATTAATGCCGCTCAGCTCCGAAGCCATCTCCAGTATCTCGGTATCATAACAGGGAATCCCCAGTGTTTCCGATAACTTTTTGCCGACATGACTTCCGCCGCTTCCCAAACCTCTTGCAATTGTAATAATATAATTCTCCATATTCGCTCCTTTCCAATCGCTTCTGCTTTTTCCTACATTAATCCAATCAGTTTCCAGAAAGGGATACTGAGGATCGCAGCGACAATTGTAATTAAAATATAAATATGTGACATTATCTGCGCATCCCTGAACCGTACCGCATCTTTCCCTACGATGGCTTCCGCAGTCACATAATTCGTATTCGTATATTCCGTCGGCCAGGACTTGGAAGCGCCAATGATCAGGAAGCCGGTGATAAACGGGCTGATTCCCAGCAGCTGATATGCCGTTGTCGCGAATACCACATAGAAGATCGTCACCGTCGCAATCGAGGATACGATGAATACGCGGAAGGCATACACAATCAATACCAGAGCGGCGATATACACGATGGGATTACAGGTAATCACCCTGACCATGGGTTCCATGACCCCCGCAAGCCAGGTATCGATGCCCAGCGTTGTGAACAGACTTGCCACACAGACGATTCCACCCACATAGATCCATACATCCCATGGAACCTCTGCCCGGAACTCTTTCTTGGAGATGGCACCTGCAGTATACAACACGGCATAAGTAAAGATAGCAAAAATACATTCCGGAATTCCGGTCCAGCTCTTCGTGATCCAGCCGAGTAGCGTGACAATCATCAACACAGCTGTCAGCTTTTCTGTTCCGGAGATGTGCCCCATGTCCGCGATCATCTGATTGATTTCCTCTTTGGTCAGACTCACCGGCTGCTTGGGATGGTACAACAGAAACAGCACCACATAGATCAGTAGAAATGCCACTACCGCCCATACCGAAGCCGCGGCAAGCCACCCAATCCAGGAAAATCTGGTTGCCATCTCCTCCGGCATCATGCCCACGACCAGAAGTGCCTGCACCGAACCGCTTAGGAAAATATGTCCCATGCTGGGACCGTTGATAAATACCGCCAGGAAAATTCCGGTTAGCGGTTTGCTCTGTTTTTCCAGTTTCATTTTGTCCGCTACCGAAGCCGTAAGGGATGCCAGCAGACTGGATTTCGCCGTCGTACTGGGAATCAGTGGGCTGATCACCATAGAAGACAAGGAAAGTGCAAACAGCTGCCACCGGTACGAACAGGGAAATGCTTTCAGCAGATACAGGGCGATGCGGTTCATCAGACCGCTTTTTTGTATGACCACCGTAATCGGCAGAATCGTCAGTACCATCCACATCGTTGTTCCGGAATATGCCGAAAAAATCGTGGAAAAAGAGGCGACCTTCAGAATGACGCACATGGCAAGCGTTGCCAATATTACAATATGTTCATCAAATACTCCTGTGATCAGCATAAATACCATAGCCACCAGAATTGCCAGATATTCCACTGCTTCTCTTGTCAGTCCGAAATCCATCGGAAGCAACAGCACTGCTGCCATAAGAATCGCTGCTATGATCAGATTTGCTGCATATTTCATGAAATTTTTACTCTGCTGTGCCGTCAACACGATCACCTCTCTTCATTGTTTCGTCTGTTAGAATCCTTTTTCGAAGATCAATCCTTTCGGTGCAAAATTCGGATCCGAGACCATACCATATAATTCCGGATGACGGTCTCTCTGCCAGTTTAATCTGCCTCTTGCATAGGTGACTTCGTCCAGATCCAGTTCCGAGGTCACATACCTCCAGGCTTCGTCCCCCAGAGGCTCCACGACCAGATTACCCAGCGGATTGGCGATGAAGGATTTTCCAAAATGGTGTCTTGCAACCGGCTCATTCTCCACCTTCTCGTCCCCCGCTCTGTTCAGTGCAATCACAAATGCATGGGATTCCAATGCCCTGGTCTGCAATTCTGTAATAAACATATCGGAACGCAGTCCCATGGTACAGGTCGCCGCCACAATGATCTGTGCCCCCTGAAGGTAATAAGATCTCCATACCTCTGGGAACGATCTGTCATAACAGATCAGCATAGCAATTTTTACACCATTGTCCAGTTCGAAGACCGGAAGCTTGTCACCGGAATTGAAATAGTATTTTTCATAAACCGGGTTATAGCGGATATCTCCTCCCGGAATATGAATTTTACGGTATCTTCCGATCACACCGCGCACCGGAGAGATCAGACCCATTGTGTTGTAATACACTTCCTTGCCGTTCTCCACAGTCTTTTCAAACAGGGAATACGCAATATGTATGTTCAGTTTCCGTGACTCTTCCAGCATTTTCGTTGTCGTGGGTCCTGTGAGGAAGTCCTCTGCATACTGAAACCACTTTTTTTCTCTTACCATGCCAAAATAGATTCCGGTCATCATCTCCGGAAATGCCACCAGATAAGGTTTTTCCTGTTCTACAAGGTCTTCCATAAATGCAATCTGCCGCTCTACATATTCTTCATTTGTCATTCCATCCGTTACCGTTCCCGGTTGGATTCCCAATACTTTCACCTTCATAGCCGACTCCTTTCCTGTGAAACACACCTTAGATACTTCTTTTTAAATATTTTCCGCGTCCCGGCTTTGCTAACACCACGCCATCCTTCTGTAAAATTTCACCACGTCCGATGGTATATCTGGGCCAGCCTTTAAAGCTCATGCCGTCATAAATGGAGAAATCAGAGCAACCGTACAATTCCGGTGTGATCGTCCTCTCCCAATTCATATCTATGAGTGCAAGGTCTGCATCCTTTCCTACCTTGATGGATCCTTTGTCGGGGAGATTGAATACTTTCGCTGTGTTGGTACTCAATACCTGTGCAATCGTAGTAAGAGGAATTCCTCTCTTCAGGTAGCCTTCGCTGATCAGCGCCGGCATGGCGATGCCCTGTCCGGAAAATCCTACCCAGACATCCCACAGCGTATCCGCATGTTTGCCGTTTCTGGTATATTTCTGTGCTCTTGTTACCGGCACGTTATCTGTACCGATTGTCTTCACGATGCCGTTACGGATGCCCTCCCAGAGTGCTTCGTTATCTGTCTTGGTATGGAGCGCGGGATTGACCTTGGCATCCATTCCTGCCGTTTTATCTAACAACAGATACTGGGGACAAGTCTCGATCGTTACCTGGCCGCAATCGATATTTTCGGATAATGCGCGGTACACATCGAGGGTCTTCTTGGCTGAGGTATGTACGATATAAATGTTACCGTTTAATTCTGCATTGATCAGCATCGCGCCTGCCACACAGTTACTCTCCACGAAATCCGGTCTTCCGGCATCCCAGGCTTCGATTCCCGTTGCGTCAGGGTGCTGTTTTTGCTGCTCCTTCAGAAAAGCCCGGAACATATCCGGATCCTCACAGTGAATACATAAGAGAAGCTTCGGATCGATCTCATGCAGTTTTTTAATCACATAATACAGATCTGCCTTGTCTAACTTCATGGCCTCTTCTTCGGGAATTCCGTAAAATGTATGGGCAATATCCTGTTTATCAAAGAAAAACTTAAAGGAGGTGATTCCCAGTTTGGTAACATAATCTTCCAATTCTGTCATGTGTTTTTTTGCACATAATCCCAAGGAGATACCAAAATCCACCAGCGAATCCTTCTCACCGATTGCGATTTCCTCCGCCACTGTATCAAAGTAATTTCCCTTGCCTCTGTGATATTCCACAATAGAGGTCAGACCACCGATCACCTCCCTTGCAGTGCTGTACTTGTAGGATTCCTCGAAGCTGTTATACAGTCCGAGATGCTGATGCGGATCAATCGCTCCGGGCATTACATACAGCCCTGTTGCATCAATGACTTCGCAGTTCTTCTCCGGCGCTGCGCCCGGTTCATAAATTGCAGCTATTTTTTCATCCTTGATGTAGATATCTGCCTTCTGTACATCCGTCTCAAATACGACCGTACCGTTTTTGATCAATAACTCTTTACTCATAAGAACGCCTCCTGTCCTAGTTTTCTTCTGTTACATTCCCAGATATGCTTTCTTCAAATCTTCGTTCTGCAGAAGATCTGCTGCCTTTCCTTCCATGGCGATCTTGCCCTGTTCCAGAACATAGCCCCTGTCCGCAAGCTTTAATGCATTCTGTACATTCTGCTCCACCAACATGATCGTAACGCCATCTGCTTTTACTTTTGCAATAATGTCAAACATAATGTCAGTCAGTAGCGGAGATAAGCCGATCGAAGGTTCATCAAAGATCAACATCTTAGGACAGCTCATTAATCCGCGTCCGATGGCAACCATCTGTTGCTGTCCTCCTGACAGGGATCCTGCCGGCTGTTTTGCTTTGATCTTCAGATCCGGCATCATGGTATAGACATATTCTAAAGTATCTTTTCTCTTTGCCTTCGGTCCTTTCAGGTAAGATCCCAGTTCCAGATTCTCCTGTACAGACATATCCGGAAAAAGCTTTCTGCCTTCCGGTACCTGCACCACTCCCTGTTCCACAATCTTCGGTGCACTCAGTTTGGTGAGCTCCACGCCATCAAAGAGAATGCTTCCGCTATTCACGCTTTTGATACCCGAAATCGCTTTCAGCAATGTGGTTTTTCCGGCGCCATTCGAACCCACCAGGGAAATCATTTCTCCATCTTTTACTGTCATGGACACTCCCTGGATGATCTGAAGGTTTCCATAATTCACATATAAGTCTTTGATTTCCAGCATAGTCCTTCCTCCCTTATTTTTCCTGATCTGCTCCAATCACGCTTCCTTTTTATAAGCACTTCCCAGATAGGATTCGATAACGCGTTCATTCCGGGTGATCTCCTGTGGTGTGCCTTCGGCGATCAATTTTCCGTGATCGAGCACCACAACCCTGTCTGACAGTTGCATCAAGGCTGCCATAATATGTTCAATCATCAAAATCGTTACGCCGGAAGCACGGATCTTGCGTACCAGTTCCACGCAGTCCTCTATCTCTGTCGGGGTAAGTCCTGCCATTACTTCGTCTAACAAAAGCAACTTCGGCTTGGTCGCAAGTGCTCTCGCCATCTCCAGTTTCCGCTGGTCTCCAATCGTCAGATCCGCTACAATGGCATGCATCTTATCTTCCATTCCCACAAAGCAGATCATTTCCCGTGCTACTTTTTCTGCCTGCGCATAAGATTTTTCCCGGTTGAATGCACCTACCATGACATTTTCCAGAGAGGTCAACTGTCCAAAGGGTTGTACGATCTGGAAGGTTCTTGCCATGCCGGCCTTACAGTTCTGATAGGTTGTCCTCTTAGTAATGTCATGACCATCAAATTCTACGCTTCCATAGGTAGCCGGATAGAATCCTGTGATGGAGTTGAAAAAAGTCGTCTTTCCTGCGCCATTGGGACCGATCAGACCGACGATTTCCCCTTCTCTGATCTCAAGGTCTACCGAATCGACTGCGGTAAGTCCGGCAAACTTCTTCGTTACTTTCACTGCTTTTAACAATACTGCCATAACTTACACCTCCGTCACCTTGTTTTTTGCAAACTTTACCTTCAGTTCCTGCACCAGACCAATCACGCCCTTTGGCATCACCATAATGACAACGACCAGAATCAAGCCATACACTACCATGTTCATTCCTACATAATTGGATAATGCTGCGTTGGTGATCTCGGAAATCGGTTCGATGATTGCCGCACCGATAATCGGTCCGAATACCGTTCCCACGCCACCAATGATACAGGGTGTGATTGCCGATACCGATACGGTATTGCCAAAAGCGATCGAAGGATCTATGTACAAATAATACTGTGCGTAAAAGGTACCGCCGACTGCGGAAAGCATGGCACTTGCGATCAATGCAATCATCTTGTACTTAAAAGCATTGATTCCGAGAGCTCTCGCCGCATCCTCATTCTCACGGACAGCGACAAAGTACAGTCCCATCTTGGTCCGACGGATCTTATAAAGTCCAAAGGTAATGACAGCGAGCATAATAAATGCCACATAAAGGAACCCTGATTTGCTGCCAAACTGCATCAATGCAATATCCTTGCTGAACGGAATGGATACACCACTGGCTGCATGCAGGAATTTGGTATTTTTAAAAATGACACGGAAGATTTCGCAAAAAGCCATGGTAGCAAGTGCAAAGTAATCACCCTTCAGGTTATAATGGAAAGACAGATAGCCGATTCCCGCTGCCACAATTCCGGCGACCAGCATCCCACATACCAGACCGATCCATGGATTCACTCCGAAATCCACAAATAAAATACTGGAAGTATAGGCTCCAAGCCCATAAAATACGGCATGTCCGAAAGAAAACTGTCCGGTATAACCACTCATCAGGTTCCAGCACTGTGCAAAATAGGCAGCTGTCAGAATGGATATGATCAGATTCAACCGATAATTGCTCAAAAACTGTGGGGTAAGCAAAATCAGCAGACTTACCAGCGCAACGATGACGATCTGTTGCACTGTCATCTTGCCGTTGCTGGTGGAAACGGTCGCTTTTTTAAGAAAACCTCCAAGAATATTCATATCATCCCTTCTTTCCTAATAAACCGGTCGGCTTAATGATTAATGTTAAGATAAAAATCAGATATACTACCAATTCACTCCAGGAGCCTCCAAGGTATAATGCGGAAAAGGATTCCACCACACCAATGATCAGACCTGCCAGAATGGCTCCCCAGATATTTCCCAGTCCACCAAATACCGCGATTACAAAGCATTTCAAAGAGTAGGAATTGCCGCTGGTAGGATAAATATACTGCGTCGGTGTCAGAAGTGCACCGGCCACACCGGCACATACGATGCCAAGTCCGAATGCGATCTGATTGATCCTCGGAACCACGATTCCCATCAGGGTGGCGCCATCCGGTTGCACTGAGGTTGCCCGGATTGCCCTGCCCAGATCTGTCTTCTCCAAAAGCAGATAAATTGCTGCGGAAATCAGTGCTACAAACAGAAAGGCTACCAGTTTCGGTTTGTTGATTGTAATACTGCCAAGGCTGATTGCCGTCTCAAAACCGGGTACCGTAACCGACTTATAATTCGCACTGAACAATACAAGAATCAGATTCTCAATGACAATCGAGAGACCTTGTGTCAAAAGCAGCTGGTTGTGACCGGCCACCCCCATCAGAGGGTTTAAGAAAAATTTCTGAATCAGATAGCCGATCACAAACATTACGACAATCACCAGGGGAAGCGCGACATACGGGGTAATCCCTAATAAGACACAAAACTCAAATGTCACATACATTCCGACAGTGATCAATGCACCATGCGCAAAGTTCGTGATTTTCATAACACCGAAGATTAATGAAATTCCGAGTGCCGCCAGCGCATACACACCGCCCATCAAAATTCCGTCTATGGACGCTTGGAAAAATGCATTCATAGCAATTACCTCCTATCGCTCATTTTTTATTCGTTATATCTTATTTCCGCTTCTGCAAATTCTGTAGGATATACCACAACATGCTTGCCATCCTGAATCTGTACCAGAACACCGGCTGCGTTGATGTTTTCCCCCTTCTCATCGAAGATAATGGAACCGGACTGTGCCAGAACATGGTCTTCGATATCCGTCTCCTTCAGAGCATCTCTCAAAGCTTTGGGATCTGAAGATCCGGCTCTCTCCAAAGCATCTGCAATGACGTAAATGCTCTCATATCCCCATACTGCATGGACTGACATGTCGTCACCAAAGGTAGCCTTATAAGACTCTAACAATGCTTTGGTCTTATCACTGTTCGGATTAAAACGATAATTCAGATCCAGGAAGTTCTCTACACTGTCGCCAAAATCTTCAATGAATTTACTATCGGAAATTCCACCGTTTGATACGCCGCATACCATCTTGAATTTGATGTTTCTCTCATTCAGCTCTTTGACCAGAAGCGAAGTATCTGCAAAATAGCCAATGGTGATCAGCAGATCCGGCTGCAGGTCAGCCAGCTTTGTAACTTCTGTACTTAAAGTAGAAGTGCTGGCGGAATAAGTAATTCTGTCCAAAAGTTCGATTCCGGTAGATGCCATATTGTTTGCAATGATGTCGCCGGTGTCCGTACCGGTCAGAGAATCTTCATGAATCAGCACTGCGGTTTTGATATCGTCTGTCTTGATCTCTGAAATATACTGTATGAAATCGTTCGCATATACATCTGCATTGGGCTGAATTCGGAAACACCATTCAAAACCGTTTTCAAACATTGCCACATTGTTACTTACTGTTACCAGGAACGGCACCTCGTTCTGTTCTGCCTTCTGCATACAGGTCAGTGTTACACCGGATTGGAAGGTTCCTGTTACGATGGAACAACCTTCGGAGATCAGTCTTTCGGTCTCGGATGCTCCGGTATCGGCACTTGCCTGGCTGTCACCGACGACCAGTTCCAGTTTGGCGCCTCCCATTGAAGAGATACCGCCGGCTGCATTGATCTCATCAATGGCAAGCTGTTGAGAATTGATGATCTGCTGTGCTTCATAAGCATAAGAACCGGTTAAAGGATGCACCGATCCGATCTTAATCACATTGGTGTCTGCACCGGCACTGCTTCCTGCAGATGAGCCACCGGCTGCCGCACCACATCCGGAAAACATGGTGACACATAAGGTACCTGTCAACAAAGCAGCTACAAATTTCTTCATTTTTCTCATAATACATTCCTCCTTCTCCCAAACCTTGCAACACAAAAGGAGTCTATGCATTTTCGCATAAACTCCTTCGTTTGTTCGCGTATATTGATTTGTTGAAATAAATACTAACACTCCGATGTCTGAAAATCAAATACGAAAACAATTATTTTACTTATAACTTTTTCGTTATATTATCCTATTCTTCCTATTCTTTCGACCTTATTTGAAATGCGTTTCATAATATTTTTGTCCGATTTCTATAAATTTTCCGGTCTGGCTGCTGAGATATTTGCTCTTGTTGTAGCTTAGAAAAATCTGTCTTTTTTTCACAATATCACTGATTTTATAATAGTTGACCTTATAAGAATAATCCATCCGGTAGGTGCTGTAGGAAATCAATGTCGCACCCACTCCGGCCTTGGTCATATTATAGGCTCCCAGCGCGGAAGTACATTCCACCGTACTCCGCGGCCGGATATGATTAATGTCATACAAACTGTCCAAAAGCTCCCGCATATAAGTATTCGGCTGCAAGCGGATCATCGGAATATTTTTCAGCAACGCAAAACGGATCGCCGCAAGTTCTCCTCGCTCCGGATACTCCTCCGCAATCCCTTTGCTGCTGTTTTCCTCGCTAAATGTCCCAAAAATCTTGGGTATCGCAATCAGATACTCCTCTTCTCCCAACAATACTTTTTCATAAGTAGCGGTATCAAATTTACTGGTCGCCACGACCAGATCCAGCGTTCCTTCATCCGCCAGCAATTTTAATTGCGGCTCGGTCTCCTCATAGATTTCCACCTGTATATTCGGATACTCCCGTTGAAATTCGGCAACCAGTTCCGGCAGCACGGTTACGGCATTCAAATACCCTGTGCCTATTTTAATCTTTCCGGACAAGCCACCTTTCAGGTCTGACAGTCTGTCCTGCAGTTCGGCTTCCTCCATGAGGATCTTTTTTGCCGTTTTGAGATAGATCTCTCCGGCATAGGTTATTTTTAACGGTATGGTTCTCTCAAAGATCTGTGCTCCGATTTCCTCTTCCAGTTTGGAAATGTATTGGCTCAAGGAAGGCTGCGAGATCATCAGCTTCGCAGCTGCCTCCGAAAAGCTCCGGGTTTCCGCTACCGTAATCACATATTGCATCTGTCTTGTGTTCATATCTCATTTCCTCTGCACCAAAAAAGACGCCGGCAATCTATGCCTGACGTCTTTGTCGCTTTTACTGTTTTATTCTAGCTCTGTTGGTGACAAAATGCAATAGTGGGAAAAATATGCGCCGCTGCCTTGATAGCAACAGCGCTTTTATTTATGGCAGATATCTCTCCACTGACAATCTCCGCAGATGGCTTTGCCGTATCCGGGTGTCAGTATTTTCTCTGCTACGATCTGTTCAAAGCTGTGGAAGGACAATTGCTGTCCTTCCGTCAGCCCCGTATATTGTAGTACCCCGTTATCATAGCAGTCTACCTTCTCTGCCGCTTCGCATATTCCTCCCTTGTTGTGTGGGCAGGCACTGCAGATCTCGTCGGTCTCTCTCACCAATACCAAAGTGGCAGGAGCTGTCTCACTATCTTCCCCCGAAAGTCGTTCCTTCACTTCTGCCATATGTGCGGTGAAACCGTCGCTGTAGCCTTTGCCTTCGAAAAAGTGGAGGCACATGCCATGATGCGGTCTGATCCTGTATTGTGTCATTTTGTCAATCATTATGCATTCAGCTTCAGGACTTTGCCCAGTCTCTTGCTCAATGCCAGTGCCAGCGCGATCTTCACGAGATCCGGAATGATGAAGGGAATGACGCACCAACCCAGAACCGTTGCCAGTCCTACTGCGCCGGCATTCTGCGCATAGACTACCATGAACCATACGGTTCCGATGGCGTAGCAGACAATCAGTCCCACTACCATGGAGATACCAAGCACCCAGATCTTGCGTCCGAAGAATTTCTCGATCAGCCACATTACCAGTGCGGAGAACAGGAATCCTACGATGTAGCCGCCGGTGTTGCCGAGCAGTACACCGATACCGCCGGAGAATCCTGCGAATACAGGGATGCCTACCGTACCGAGTAAAATATATACCAATACCGCAAGACTTCCTCTCTTACCGCCCAGCACACCTACTGCCAGGAATACCGCGAAGGTCTGCAGGGTAAAAGGTACTGTCATCGGAATGGAAATCCAGGAGCAGATTGCGATCAGTACCGCAAATACTGCAATGTACACCATGTCATAAGTCTTGCTTCTCGTTGTTGTCTGTGTTGTCATAATAAAAAACCATGCCTTTCTGTCAGATGTCTTTTGTAAAAACCTCTGTCAGAATAGCATGGTATTTTATAATTGTCAACCTATATTTGTGTCGGTTAACATTTCATCGATTATCTTTATCGCTTCCGGACATCAGACGCATGGTTTGACGTTTACGTAAAGCAACCGGTGGTTGAATTTTTATTTCTGTACAAAATGCCTCACAATGATCTGTTGAATCACCGGGGGATATTGCAAAAGAGTATACTGAAATCCGGAGGCGCTTGTCTTCTCTACCGTCACAATTCCGGCATCCAGACCTTTCTGCGTCTGTACCTTGCTATAAGAACCATTATGGTCAATCTCTTCTGTATAACCTTCCTCCATTAAATACTGCCAAATGGACGAGACGGTGACTTTTTTGACATTTTCTGTGGTACAGATACGATTCAATTCCTCTTTGATCTCACTGATGTAATAAAGCTCTGCATATCGAAAAGATTCTGCATCCTTTTCCATAAGATAGAACTCTGATTTTACTTTCTTAGGCTTCTTTGCTTTCCGTGTTTGCTGTCCGACAGAAGAATCTTCCGCCTGCTCATGCGCCATGCTACACACGGCATCCGGGTGAAGGCGCAGATAATCGCGGATTACTTGTGCGAACGCTTCCCCGTATTTTTTGCACTTTACAGCGCCTACGCCGGAGACATTCTGCATGTCATCAACACTTTGCGGCAATTTGACACACATATCGATCAGGGTCTTGTCACTGAATATAATATACGGCGGCATTGCCTCTTTTCTTGCAATCTCCAGCCTGAGACTCCGCAATTTTTCAAACAGTTCATAACCGGCTCCTGTAAGCGCATCGGTGCTTCTTCTTTTTCTTTCCGAAGTTTTGCGTGCAGACTTCTCTTCCTCATGCACTTTCACGATCACTTTGGCATCCGGATTCCGCAGCGGTTCTATCTTGCCGATTCTTAGAACACTGTACTGATCCTGCGTCTGTACCACATAGCCTTCCAGGATCAGCTCGCTTAACAGGTTCTTGAGTTCGGCTTCTGTCTTCTCTTTTAAAGCTCCGTAGGATTTGTAATTTACCGTCCCCAGTTCCTTCAGCCGGGCACGGTTAGCTCCCAGCAACGTACCGATTACGATATTTTGCCCGTATCGGCCCTTCGTCTCGGCGATGCAGTTAATGACCCATTTTGCCTCTGCCGTCATATCCACCTGCTGATATTCTCTGTGACAATTTCCGCAGTTGTCGCAAGGCACGCTTACTTTCTCCCCGAAATACTCCAAAATATAGTTTCTCAGGCACGATGTTGTCCGGCAATAACCTTCCATCACCTGTAAACGTCTGGCATCTCTCTGGCGGATCAGTTCGGCATCTTCCGGTGATACCTCGGAAAAATCTTTTTGTTCCAGCAAAAAGCGGTTGATCATAATATCCTGCTGGGAAAATAATAGGATACACTGAGAGGTCTCGCCATCTCTTCCGGCACGTCCGGCTTCCTGATAATAGTTTTCCATGCTCTGCGGCATATTATAATGAATGACATACCTGACATTGGATTTATCGATTCCCATGCCAAATGCATTGGTCGCGACGATCACAGACAGCCGGTCATAGATGAAATCATCCTGACTTACTTTTCTCTCCTCGCTGTTCATTCCGGCATGATAGCGTGCGATCGGAACCCCCTTATTTAAAAGCAACTCATACACTGCGTCCACATTTTTTCTGGTGGCGCAATAGATAATTCCACTCTCATCCGGATGCTTTTCTATGTAATCCGCAAGAAATTCCTCTTTTCCCTTTGCTGTTCTGATACTCTCCACACGATAGTATAGGTTGGGGCGGTCAAAACCGGTTAACACAACAGCAGGATCACGAAGTCCTAAGATGCAGGCAATATCCGTCTTCACTTCCTCCGTGGCTGTCGCTGTGAATGCACTCAGAATCGGGCGGTCGGACAAACTGTTCACAAAATCAACGATTTTCAAATAACTCGGTCTGAAATCCTGTCCCCACTGGGAGATGCAGTGCGCTTCGTCCACAGTGACCATAGAAATGTCTACACGCTCTGCAAATTGCCGGAATTCCCATGTTTCCAACCGTTCCGGTGCCACATAGATGATCTTATAGACACCCTGCGCCGCATATTCCAGCGCCTTTGTGATCTGTGTCTCACTGAGAGACGAATTGATATACGCCGCCCGGATTCCTGCCGCATTGAGGGATTTCACCTGATCCTGCATCAGGGAAATCAACGGGGATATTACGATGGTAATCCCCGGAAGCATCAATGCCGGCACCTGATAACAGATCGATTTCCCGGCTCCCGTCGGCATAACAGCCAGTACATCCCTTCCGTCCAAAATGGCAGTGACAATCTTCTCCTGCCCTTCCCGAAAAGAAGAATAGCCAAAATAATTCTTTAATGTCTCCAATGCTGCGTTTTCGTTCAAATCTTATCCTCCCCTACACATTTCCTACAATCATCTTTTTCACCTGCAAAGACGTCGCAATCGGATATAAAATAGCCAAATCCACCACCAGGATTTGGCTACTTCTGATATCTTACTTTATCCCGTACTTGTTCATCATTGCTTCCAGAACAGTCGGGTCATTCAGCTGCGTTATCTTGTCTACCAGAATCCCTCCACTATTCAACCGCTTCCAATTTGCTTCTAAGTTCTTGCAGACTCTCTTCTATTTTATCGACATCGACAAAATGCAAATTTACCGTTGTTTCATTTCCACTTTTGAACTTGATTGGAGAATGATTTCTCATTTCATCATTCACCGGGTATAACAGCCATATTTCAGACGTGTTATATTTCTTAGAGTATGCGTACATCTGATACATATCCGCTTGCGAAATACCATAATTTCCTTTTTCTTTATCAACGAGGCTTTTCCACTTAGTATCCAGAATTACTGTACGCTCTCCTCTCTTCATAACGATATCCGGCTTTAGCGCAAACTGCTGCCTTGGTTCTGTAAAAAGATAGTACCTTTTGTCCTGGCTGACTACATCCCAACCTTCCGGACGCATCACCTTTTTCATCTGCTGCGCCACATAACTTTCATATACAGACTCCATAGGGAACAGCAATGCTCTTGATGCTGTGGAGCCGGAAAATGTCGTAAAACTTTTGTTCATCAGAAATACCTTTGACCACTGCATAAGCATCTCATAATCCTTAGTATTTCTATTGATAACCACCTGTGAAAAGTCCTTCGCATAATTTACCGAAGCATCCACCATTTCAA
>ERZ1034946.154-NODE-154-length-53755-cov-233.916164_pt1 | contig 53755 bp, 61 predicted proteins | sample MGYA00520591_ERZ1034946 | MGnify/ENA primary metagenome ERZ1034946 (study PRJEB33766, sample SAMN09781753) | gut metagenome | biome: gut microbiome | host: Homo sapiens | place: Madagascar | study: EMG produced TPA metagenomics assembly of the PRJNA485056 data...
ATTATGTTTGACCTCTGGAAATCCTTTTCCCGAGGGTTTTGCAGCTGCTTTGTGTAAATTTTATTTAAGCAGTTACAGTTTTCTATAACAAGCGGCTTCCCGGGTGTGACTTGCGCCACAGCCGCCTATTAACTTGATTAGTTGCTTTGCGTCTTTTTCTGACGTTCTTTCTCATTCCAGATGATTTGCTTGATTTGTTTCTTTGCTTCACTGGAAAACTCAGGTTCGGGATAATATGTATCTTTTCGCTTCGCCGGGTCCGGTTCGTTGTTGGATCTTGCGATATTCAGTTCTTTTGGAGCATCTATCAGTAATCGACAGTGCTTTCCTGTTCCACCCGCGAACACGATTCGGATATCGTCTCCGATATTTACATATTGCCCTTCCTTTAATGATAATTTGAGCATTTTCTACCTCCATGCACTAGGGAATAGCTTAGTCCATGCTTTTCCGAATTATGCAACATTTTATAGTAAAATGTTACATTTTTTCGCAGATTAATAAGGGGGGCAAAACAGAAGTTGATTAAATAACATCAAATATTTATGCCGTTTTAGTCATATTTCATCAAAAATTGCTTTATCTTTAAGGTGATATAGTTAAATCTCTTGAAATTAATTAAAAATGATAGAAAAATGTAAAGAAAAATATTTAAAAAAAATTTTTTTCTTGGGGTTAAGTTCTAAAAATGATGTCCGATATAGTAGGTGTAAAGCAAAAAATGTAACATTTTACTATAAAATGTTGCATTTTTTGCTTTTTATAATTACTATTATTTTGTTGTGGATTTTGGATATTTTGGGGAAGAGTCTGTCATTCGGCATGTGCCTGATAATATTTTCTACCGCAAAGGAGTATTCAATGGGAACTACACAGCCAATCCGAAATAAGGATGAACTGGCGGCTTTCAGGATGTACTATAAAGATATCCATCCAAACCGCCGCAATTACTGTTTAATTGTTATGGGATTAAACACAGCACTAAGAATCAGTGACCTGCTTAAATTGAAGTGGGATAACGTATACAATTTCAAGCACCATGTATTTCGCTCTCATTTTCTTATCAACGAGCAAAAGACCGGCAAGAATAACTATGTCACTCTAAACTGCAATGCCACCGATGCTCTCCGGACATATTTCAACGAACGGCATCCGACTGAACACGAGTTTATTTTTACAAAAGCCACCTGCAGGAGGCATCCACTAAACAGAGTTCAGGCATACCGAATTGTAAGGACTGCTGCCGAGGAGACTGTTCAGGATGAACATATCAGCTGTCACTCTCTGAGAAAGACATTTGGATATCATGCCTGGAAGAACGGCACACCACCTGCTCTGCTGATGGACGTCTACAATCACTCTTCCTATAAAGTCACGCAGCATTATCTGGGTATTGAGCAGGATGAACGTGATGAGATTTATCTGAATCTTGAGCTATAGTTTTATGCGTATTGAAATCTAATATAGCTAAAAGCCAGCCGTTTGCAACCGGCTGGCTTTTTTTGGGATATACAAATCATCGAAATCATCTGTTAAACCAAATGCATTCTGTTCTGAATCGAATTTCAAATCAATCTGTGACATATCTTTCATCTGTCTGGTACTGTTGTATTTTAAAATTAAATTTCATCTTCAGCACCACCTTCTTCCTGTAACCATTCTTTCAATTTATCCTGTAATAGTTTCTTATCCGGCAGATACAGTTTATACTGTGATGCATAAATATTAGAATCTTCCGGCAATGTCAGTTCAACCATTGCATCATTTTTTTCATTGCACAACAATACACCAATGGTAGGATTTTCTTCCTCTGTTTTTTCGTATCTATCATAGTAATTGACATACATCTGCATTTGACCCAGATCCTGGTGCTTTAATTTGCCAATTTTTAAATCAAATAATACAAAGCATTTCAACAGTCTGTTATAAAAAACAAGATCCACTCTGAAATGATCTTCTTCGAATGAAAATCTTTTCTGTCTTGCCACAAAAGTAAATCCTTTTCCCAATTCCAAAAGAAACTGCTGCAAATTATCTAACAGCCTGTTTTCTAAATCAGTTTCTGAATAATTATATTTATCTTCAAGACCTACAAATTCCAAAACATATGGATCCTTCAGCACATCATTTGAGGTTGTAATCACATTTCCTTCCTGTGATAAGCGTTGCACTTTGTCCTTATCCATGCTTAACGCAAGTCTCTCATAAAGAGAAGAATTATACTGACGTGACAAATCTCTGACTCCCCACTTCTCTCTGGCAGCTTCTATCTCATAAAATGAGCGTTCATCCTCATTTTCTATTCTCATCAATTGTAGATAATGAGACCATGTTACCACAAACGGATGCTCCTCTTCAAAAATCGTAAACACCGTTTCCGATTTCTTGATTGCAAATTCCGTAAACAGTGTTTCCGAAATTCGATCCTTATATGTTAAATAAAACTTTCTTGCCTTTTCCAGCGTAGATTCTGAAAAGCCTTTGCCAAATTCTTCTGTTAATTTTTTAGAAAGATTTATTATGATTTTTTTACCATATTCAGCCCTGTGTTTTCCCTGCTGCTGTACTTCTACAATCCACCTGCCAAGAGAATAATAGGTCATTATCTGGACATTATTTACCTGCTTTGCAGTAATGTTTCGTGCATATTTAATTAATTCAATTGAATTCTGACATAACTTATCCATATTGATATCATATACAGATTCATTGATTTCATTCTTCACACATTCAATCCTCCTATTTCAAAGTTTTCCTATTTCAGAAACACTGGCTGTTCTGTTAGTCCGTTGTAAAACTCTATAGCCGCCGCAATATCCTTCTCATCCGGATGCCCCTTTGATACACCGCCAATCAGCTTGAACGGTCCGAACGTATCAAATCCCTTGCATGAAAACCTTCCAACAATGGTGTCATGTTTGTATGCTATCACCTTCTCAATTGACTTAAAGACAGGTCTGCCGCCATATGTGCAGATAAGAAATACATTTTTGTTGTCTGTGAGATTGACTGATGCAAACTTAAGCACCGACTGATGGAACTTTCCACCGTATACTCCTGATGCAAAACCGATTAAATCATATTCTGACAGGTCTTTCTCTACCGTCTGTATCGCATCTATCAGCTCGACATCGTTTGTCTTTGCTATCTCGTCAATTATCTTTTTTGTGTTTCCATGATGCACTGATGCATATACTATTGCTGTCTTCATCTGTAATGCTCCAATCCTTTATTAGTCTTCCTCTGATTTTGCCATCAGCATCTGCTCCAGCTTTTTCTTTCCGGCCTCATAGTCTGTAAACACAATTCCCTCCATACCAAGCTTTCTGCCACCTTCGATATTCTCCGGTCTGTCATCTATGAACACACATTCTTTCGGATTCAGATTGTATTTATCAAACAGGCACTGATAGATACCGGCATCAGGCTTTATCATCCCAACCATAGCTGAAATGACTTTGCCGTCAACAAGTGACACAAAACTAAGTTCACTGTGCGTATGAAGCTCGAAGTAGTCCTTTGGATAATTCGATAACAAATACACTTTATAGCCTCTGCTCTTTAACTCCTTAATCCAGGCTGCTGCATAGTCGAATGCCTTTACAACAAAAGCCTTTCCCTCTTTGAAAAATCTCCTGATATCCTCCTCATACTGTGGAGCCACCTTAATCATCTCATCAATTATCTCGTTCTCAGGAATTACACCACGGTCCAGCTCAACCCAGACAGGGTTTTCATATGTTGCATGGGCTAAAGCTGCTATTTTATTTTCTTCAATGCCAATCTCACGCATTGCCTCGTCCGGCTGGAACCTGACAAGCACGTTTCCTATGTCAAATACTATGTTTTTAATCATTTATTTTTTCTCCTACAACCCTGCATCTCTTCCTGCAAAAAGCATATCAATCCGCTATACTAAGCTATAGTATAGCGGATTGAAGGGCAAAATACAAATATTATTACCGTTCTGTGTTTCTTAGTTCTTCCTTTGATTTTGCCATCAGTATCATTTTCTCAAACGACTGTGCAAACCTCTCATCATCTTCCTCTGTGCGCTTTTTCGGTCCTTTGATATGATTCTTATGTGAGCTTCGTCTGGCTTTCTTGTTAAGGTGTCTCTCCATAAGCATCCGGTCGATATTTTCATCTGTGTACCATCTGCCGGACTGGTGGATTGCATATGCAGCTTTGCCAAGCGCCATAGCTGCAACTCCATAATCCTGCGATACAACGATATCTCCCCTGTGGCAGAGGCTTATAAGCTTGTAATCCACTGCATCTGCTCCGGCACCAACCACTATCACTTCGCTGTAATCTGAGTACAGGACATGGTTTGTGTCACACAGGAGAGTTGTTTTTATATTATATTTTTCCGCGATTGTCTCTACGATGTCCACTACCGGACATGCGTCTGCGTCTACAAATATTTGCATTTTTTCCAGCCTCTTCAAATAAACGAGATTATTTATCCAGATACCTGAACATCTAATCATTCCCTATTCACAAATTTATCCCATGGTGTGCGCACCTCAATAAGGTTTCCGGACGGATCATAAAATCTTACAAGCTTCTGTCCTCCGTCGAGTTCTGTCAGTGCTGTAGCATATCTGACCTCATACCTCCCTGACTCCAGATTTTTAACTATACCTTTGATATCATTATCTTCAAAATACAGTTCCGTCATGTTGTTATATGGAATAGTCTGTATCTGCATGCTTTCCTTCCATACTCCGGCATCCTGTAATACCAGGCCCTCCGACATTATTACATTACCTTCCTGTCTCGAAATCACATTAAGGCCAAACAGTTCGTTATAGAAGTGGATTGACTCTTCGATATTGTCCACTACTATTAATATGTTCTTTAGCTTCATATGACCACCCCATTACAATGGTCCACCTCATGCTGAATTATCTGTGCTGTCCAGCCTGTGTATTTGCCATGTCTCTTTTTGAAATTCTGGTCGAGATAATCCACTTCAATCTCTTTATATCTTGTGCATGGTCTCACGCCATCCAGCGAAAGACAGCCTTCCTCCGTCTGAAAAGCTCCTGATTTTCCGGTAATCACCGGATTAATCATGGCAAACTGGAATGGTCCGGCCGCAACCACTATGATATTCTTTTTCACGCCAATCATGTTAGCTGCCATTCCAACACAATGGTCAAGATTTGCTCTCAATGTGTCAAGTAAATCCGTAACCACCTGTTTATCATCTTCTGTAGCATCCACTGATTTCTGTGCAAGAAACAGTGGATCACGCATTATCTTCTTTACCATTATTTACTTCCTGTTATACCTTTCTTCTTAATTTTTTGTCCAAATAATAAATGCAAACACAATGAGAATAATAACGCCCAATAACTCATTAAAAGCTCCAATCGCTACGGCCAGGCAGGCCACAAACCAAAGCAGACACTTCCCGGACGTCAGTTGACAAAACCACAAGAAATCTTATCTTTAATGTCAAAAAGGAAAAAACAAACTCTTAAATATTAAAATTCTTCAATTAAAAATCCTCTAAGACAATAGGTATTTCTTCTACTATTGTTTCCGATACTTCTCCCCACGTAAGATCATCAACAAAATAGTTTACACGCTTAAAACGATTCCACATTTCTTCGAGTCCAGAATCATCTTTAATCTTGTCTAAGGTTTCTCTCACTTCCTCCTCACCAAAAGAAGTTTCACGCTTCATGCAAGTAGCCGCAAATGCCTTTTTCAAAACATCAAAGCTTATCTGATCAGCCTTTGAATTCATAATCTCATATACATCATAAAAATCCCTCATTCTGGTATTCGCAAGTCCTCTTGCCAAAATCGTCTGCATCTTTTCCGCAAGAAGAGTTTCAAGATTATACGACAAAACTGAAATTGATCTGTCTTCAAACATAAGCTTGTATTTATACTCCACTGCACCTGGCGTGATTGCATCATCCGTAGAAATATCGATCTTAAAAGGTTGTCTCATTCGTTCCAGATTAGCTTCTATCATCATCCTAATGCCAGGATAATCAAATTCTTCCATGATTTCTTTTACTGATGTAATCTTAAAGTTTACCCCATCTTCAAGCTGAAGCTCACCGATTCTCTCAATGATAGCTCTAGCATCATTCTCATTAAGAGGTAATGCTTTCACAGTGGTATCGATATCCATTGTAGCTCTCATGTCTACACCAACAATAGAAGCAACAAGCATTCCGCCTTTCAAAATAAAATTATTCCTGTATTCAGAAACAGAAACTCTTTCTAAGAACCTTTCCATAAAATATGTTCTAATTAGTGCTTGCGCAACTTCACTATTCCCGCCAGACATGTTTTTTACTTTGTCTTTAAGTTGTTTCGCTGTATGAATCATACCATTACCTCCACATACATCATCACTTCATCCCTTACTCCAAGTTTAACCGCATACTCAATCAATCTTGATAGATTCTTTTCCTTCGAGGACATATATTCCTTGATTGCTGTCTGATATAACTGAATTTCATATTTCTTTCGATCTTTAATCAAATCACAAATACATCTTTCCTTGTCATATACTTTAACCAAATTACCGCTGCTTGACGGGATTTCACAGATCCCCATATCAAAAATCTCTGGGTTTGCATAACGAACTTCTTTGTTTTTCTTTTTGATATGTGTAGCATTATATCCGGTAGGAACAGTGAAACAAATATGACTGTATTCTCTGTCGATAAGACCATGCAAATAAAGTGCGGTCTCGCCCGAATAAATAATATTCTTATTTCGTTGCTGGAGTACAAACAACTCATCTGGCCACACATCATCTAAAATATAAATGCCATGTGCCACTTTTTCCATGTCATGCTCTCTGACGTATTTTGAGACAGATGGCTTTGATACACCTGATTCAACGGCCTTCGATGTAATCAAATATCCATTGTCTTTTTCAATTAGCGATTCCAAAATATCTGATGTTGACATAGTTGGCCTCCTTATCCTTGATATTTACTTTTGTGCTTAAATTTTATTATATTTAAGTGTAAAAGTAAATATAATCCTTATATGCTTGCAGAAGTAAAAGATAACATAACTTCAAATACCTCGTTTAATATTCCTTCTCTATCTCTCCATCTATTCCATACATTTTCTTGAATGCATCAAGGTCTGCCTGGTTCTTAATCAGCATAACTTCTTCTATCTTACCTGTATGAATGTTCTTAAAGCCTGCAACCTGCTCACCATTACATATGCTCGCTTTGATTACCGGTTTCTTATTTTCTTTATCATATGCCTTTGTAACTGTCTTTTTCTTAAATAATCCCACTCTGACCACCTTCTTTTGAATTTGCCATCATTATCATCCCAGCTGTAGCCCTCGCCACAGCCGCATCTTCCCTGTTTTCCATCATGTGGAAAGCTTTCATCTCCACCGTATCCATCCTATGGCATATCAGTACACCTCCAACTATTTTACCAGTCCTCATCATCGTCATCAATAGCATCATCTACACCGGCAGCATAATCATCATCGCTGTCGTATCTGTCATCATCATAGTCTCCATCCATATAGACATCATCATAACCATCCTTACCTAACATAATTGCTTCCTCCTTAAATTGTTTACATAAATACTGTACCTATATCGACTGTGCTAATCCCTGATTCATTAAATTTATCAATAACTATACCTATTAAATTTTCTAAATACTTAGGAATCTCAAATTTTACAATGCGAGAAATTGCCATATAATGTAAATAATTCATCCGTATTGAAAAAATAAGATATTCAATTCTTTTATATTCAGCAGTTTCTGTAATATCTAATAAAAATTCATCTATTGTCTGAAGATTGAACAATCTCTCCAATCACATCACACCCCTATTTCTCAAATTTTAAAAACTCTCAATCCTGTTGAGAGTTTTTCACCTCTTCCTCTGCAATATCATATAACTCAGCTAGCTTTCTCTGCAGAATACTCTTATCAATCAACTTAGTTTTATATTCAGCAATCATTGTCTGCGATAAACTTCTGCTCAAAGAATATTCAACGACATCCGTATCAGCATTTTTACAAAGAATCATTCCTACACTTGGATTTTCATGAGGTTTCTTAATATCTCTATCCAATGCCTCTAAATAAAAATCCATTTTCCCCATATATTCAGGTTTAAAATCATCAATTTTTAAATCGATTGCAATTAAGCACTGTAACTCTCTGTGATAAAAAAGAAGATCTACATAGTAATCATTTTTCCCCACTTGAACATGATATTCTTCATCAATGAAAATAAAATCTCTTCCAAATTCAAGAAGAAATTTTTTCATATTTTTTAAAATTGCTTTCTTTAAGTCATATTCTTTATATGGTTCTGACAAATCAAGAAACTCTAACATATACATATCCCTAAGAACACCTGTCATATCTTTACTTTCGATTGCAGATGGGGCTTTTCCATTAGATAAAAGCAACCTCTCATAATATCCACTATCAATCTGTCTCGCCAATTCTTTTGCCTTATATTTTTCCTTTGACGCAAGTTTTAGATAAAATTCTTTTTCTTCATAGCTTTTTGTTTTAGAGATAATATGCAGATTATTAGACCATGTATTTTCTCTCAACAGCTTTGAGAGTTCTGGTTTATCCTTGTAAGTTTCATTCTCCAAATATTTTGTGATGAATATCCTCTAATTCCAGGTTCTTTACTCAATATATATTCAGACAAAGCCTTCACCGTAGACTTGCCCCAACCATTTACATCAATTTGTTTTGAAACATACTCACCAATAGACCAATATAAATCAATAATTGTAGAATTAACCTGATACTCAGCTTTCTGTTTTGCCGAATAAATCATTCCAAGTACGTTCTCAAATACTCCCGTAATTTCAATCTCGCTCATACCTTATTCTCCTTACTTTACCTGCCATACCTTTACTCTTTTATTATATCATTTTATACAGTTGATCAACTTCTGCTTCGTATACTGATTCAGTGTGAGTATCAAACAGCACCCATTCCACTAAATCAAAACTGTCCGGATTATCCTGCAAGAACCTGTTTACTGTATGTACTGCAATATTTGCTGCCAACTCAACCGGAAAACCATATGCTCCCGTTGATATGGAAGGAAATGCAATAGACCTTATTCCATTATCCATTGCCAGCTTCATGGAATTAAAATAGCAGTTAGCAAGAAGCGCCTCTTCTCTATTACTTCCTCCATTCCATATCGGTCCTACAGTATGAATAACATAATCACATGGTAAATTATAGGCTTTTGTTATCTTTGCTTCTCCTGTTTCACATCCATGAAGTGTCCTGCACTCTGCCAGAAGTTCCGGTCCCGCTGCTCGGTGAATCGCACCATCTACACCACCTCCGCCAAGAAGCGAGTTGTTTGCTGCATTTACAATTGCCTGCACATCTGTTACTTTTGTAATATCGCCTTTTACTATCCTTATCATATCCTAATCACTCTCTATTCCCAAATTTATCCCATGGGAAGTGTTTAGGATCGTCTTCTGTTCCTTTGTGCTCTTTATCTATTATCCATTCTCCAACACTATCACTTTCCAATGGTTCTAATAGCCCTATGAGTTTGTCAAATTTTGTATTGGCCATCCTATTCACCTGCTTCCAATAAACTTCTAAGTTCTTGCAAACTTTCTTCTATTTTATCGACATCAACAAAATGTATATTTACTGTTGTTCCATCTCCACTCTCAAACCGGATTGGCTTATGATTTCTCATTTCATCATTCACCGGGTATAATAGCCATATTTCAGGTGTATTATATTTCTTCGAGTATGCATACATCTGATACATATCCACTTGTGAAATACCATAATTTACTCTTTCGTTATCAACAAGGCTTTTCCACTTAGTATCCAGAATTACTGAACGCACTCCTCTTTTCATAACAATATCCGGCCTTATCGCAAACTGTCGCCTTGGTTCTGTAAAAAGATAGTGTCCTTTGTCCTGGCTGGATACATCCCAACCTTCCGGACTCATCACCTTTTTCATCTGCTGTGCTACATAACTTTCATATACAGACTCCATTGGGAACAGCAACGCTCTTGATGCTGTGGATCCGGAGAACGTCGTAAAGCTCTTATTCATCAGAAATACCTTAGACCACTGCATAAGCATCTCATAATCTTTTGTATTTCTATTAATAACCACCTGTGAAAAGTCCTTCGCATAATTTACCGAAGCATCCACCATTTCAAAAGCTGTTAGTAACTGTCTTATTTCTTTTGAGTTTTCTGCACTTGTCGTCAATTTCTGTAAATTTGCAAGTGTTGCCTTTACAAGCCGGTTTTCTGCCCTATTGGGATGGAATTCTTCATAGGCTACGTAAAAGCGCTCCTTGTGGGCCAAATTCGCCCTCACCTGCTGATTTACAAGCAGTTTTCCTTTGTAATAACGCAAATTATCTTCCTGTCCAACATAATTTGACTTTATACCGCGTTTCACCAACTGTCTGACTTCCTGCAGATACATATTGATAAACAGCTCGTATAAATTCATCTGGTCTACTTTTAAAGAAGCATCGCTGAAGACCTTACTTGGAAAATCCTTCATGCTTCGGAGCATTCTAAGGAACACTCTCTTGGTTTGCACATTTCCTTCGTCTTCCGCTCCAAACGATATCTTTGGAAGTACCTGGATCTGAAAACCATTCTTCATTTGAATCAGACCAACGTAGTTCTTTATAGAGACTACTTCTCCAACATTACGTCGGTAGCCAATCTTCATAAAGTCTAACGCATCTGCACTATCCGCATCTCCGGTAAACTCATGGATAAACGCCACCAGATTATCGAATTCTTTCTGATTCAAATATTTGTATTTTTCATCATCTTTATAATCCGCATTGCAGATAATGGAGTCAAACTCTTTTACCTCAAACGGTTTACCCATGTTATCACCACGCTTTACAAAATTTCCTTATAACTATTGATATCGCCAAAGGCTACCTTATTGATTGAATATCTCTTTTCCGGAAGATCAATCACGTCTTCAACATTACCTTTGAAAATATTCTTTGCTACTACTTTCTCATCAAGAATAAACTTCAAGCTATCATCACTCTTGGCATTATCGCCCAATACAAGCTGTATCTTCTGATAGTCCTCATAGAAGTATTCCTGTAATAATGGAATTACAGATTTTTCAAATATAGACTGCAGCTTTGAAAGTGATGCGTCATCCTTAAGTCCAGTAAAGAATGCATGTCCAATTGTATGTTCTCTATCATATAAGAATGTAATTCTTTCATTGATTTTATCAAGCATTGCTGCAACATCCAAATCCTCTACCTTATCCGCATGAATCTTTCTAAGCACATCTGAATCCGGCATCATTTCAATAAACTGGAATCTTCTCCGAAGCGCTGTATCCATCAAAGCTATGGATCTATCTGCGGTATTCATCGTTCCAAGTATGTACACGTTAGACGGCACACTAAATGGCTTTCCTGAATATGGAAGGATAGCAGATGCAGCTTCTTCCATTCCGGCACGCTTGGTCGACTCAATCAGAGTAATCAGTTCTCCGAAAATTTTTGAAATGTTACCTCTGTTGATTTCATCAATGATAAACACATATGGTTTCTCATTCTTCTCTCCTGCATACCCACCATGCTTAGATACCAACTCCAGAAGCTCACTAATTCTAACTCTGTTAAGTTTTGTGATTTCAAAATTTGGCAGGTACTTACCACCATTCAGTTCACGAATATTTTCTACGATATCTGTTACAAGCCATTTTACCTTACGAGTCCATTTAAAGCTGGATCTCTGTTCATCATAAAATGGCTCGCTATCCTCAATGATTCCGATTCCGTCAATATTAACATTTGCGCCATTATAGGAAACAACATAATCCCCAGGGCTCATCATATTAAACCATTTCTTATAACTGTCATCTACATTTTCATTTTCCCAGCTAAATCTTATGGTTCCCTCTTTGAAGCACTCTTCTTTAAGGTCATTTTTTCCTACGCCATTTAATCTTACGAACCATACTTGCGCATTGTGATCAATTTCCATATTTTCCGGTGTTCCGGCAATATCACAAAACTTTTTAAATACGCCTGATTCTATCGTATAGGATATATCTGTTGCCTCATCATCTACTACCGGCTTAATGCCCTCTATGAATTCTTCATAACCATATGACTGGTGGAATGTAGTAAACGCAATTCTTCCGGCTTCTTTTAATTCATTGTATCTTTTCATAACTGCGTCATAATCTGTAAGTTCATCTACAGACTTCTCATCGCAAATTGCGACAGCGTATGTGGCAGAATTATATGTCTTTCCTGTTCCAGGAGGTCCATATAATATTAAATTCTTATCAAACTCTTTATTTGCTTCTCTCATCTCCTGTAACACGCCTCTTTCCTCTAATGCTTTGATTGCCTCCATCAAAGGCTCTCTCATTTTATAAGAAAATACACCATCGGCACTGTCTGCCAAATCTCGTCCATAGAACAAAACTGGCCAGTATTGATTTTCTCCTGTATCTCTTGCACATAACGGACAGTTTGTTTCCTTATGTACAGCCTTAGCAACATTGATTGCATTCGTGTTATAATGCGCGGCGCCATTTCCATATTTATTCGCTATCTGCTTGCTGGTTCCTATTCCACCCATCAAATACAAATAATGAAGGGTATCTAACCATGCGCTTTTTACAATATTCTCATCACCCAGAATTCTTTCATATTCTTCTGCAGTAATTCCTGGATCATATTCAGCAAGACTTGGATAATACTCTATCTTTTCAATTCCAAGTACATGGTCATAATATGGCAGTATAGCTGCTATGGCCTTAGTTATTTCTGTATGATAATAAGCGTTTGTTTCATCTGGCTTTCTATCAATGTACTTACATATTTGCACTTTCTTGAGCTTTCCAGATTCAACTTCCTGCTTTATTTCATCTTGCGTCTTATTCAAAATATCTGGAGTTCCCCACTCATTGCTACCAGAAACATAAACATAAACTAGGCCTGCCGCCACATTAAGAGGAATGTCTAAATGTGAATGGTACTGTTTCATTATGTCTTTGTCATCACCATCATTTTTTATTTCCAAACTTACTCGATAACAAGTATCGCTGTTACATTTTTCTACAAACACCGATACACTTACTGGATTATCCGCATATTTTCCGTATTTTAATGGTGCCCATAAATAGCGGCGTGTTTTTGTATTTGAACCATCCAGCCAAGACATAGACATGCATTTTTCTAACTTAAATCTAACAGCAAATGCTTCTGCCATCTTTTTCAACTCAGCTATAGCATTCTGTCCTTTTTTCTTTACTTCCAAAAGACGACTTACTTCTTCTGCTGCAAGCCCCGGTGCATCTGGCTTAGAATACGGAACATCTGTGTTATCTCGTAGATAATCCAGAACTCCTATGTAATCAATTTTACTATCATTTCCGATAATCGTTGGATACTGCTCTCTGACAAAATAGAACAGTTCCTCCATTGTTATTTTATTCCCATTCATAGTCAACTCATCCGCCATGTTGAGCCCTTCCGGGTGTGTTTTCTCCGGAAATTCATCCAGAAGACTTAATCTTCTCAATGAACTATTTTCTTCGGAATCTCCCCGGAGATAATTATTAGATGAGTTATCATTATCCGCGCAACACCACTGCGAACAACGAGCATTTGCCACACTGCTTTCCGCCAACTTTTGTGCACGCTGTATGATTGCTGTTTGTTTAAAATACATATCCTTTTTGCTACATACCGGATTACTATCAAACGATTCTGCTGAAAGCAATGCTGTCGCAATCCATACAGCTGTATTTACTGGATATCTATGTTCAAATCCACCTATTGATTCTAAATACTGTTTAACCGACTCTGGCATGTGTATTGGCCCTTGTGGTGACCTAAATCCATGTTTCATCAATGCTTCCCTGGAATATTCATCACCCACGTACTCTTCAATTAACTCTAATTCCATATATCGGCCAGCCGTACCATCAAACTGGCCTGAAAGATCATATTCTCGATCATCAATATCCGATTCGTCAAGATCAGCCTTGTTTACTCTACATTTAAATTTAATTGCTTTTACATTTCCTGATACATAAATATAAACTATATCACCAGCCGTCATATTTGCCTTTTGTGCCCAATCCACTCTATGCAAATTATGAAATGCATCTACTATATTATATTGTTCTGGATTGCCTGATATAATCCACTCTGTTACTTTCGTCTGCTTCAAACAAATCACCTCTATCCAAAAAGTGTATAAATATCCAATTTTTATTCTATCATATTTGTGCAGATTTTACATCCACATTCTTTTAAGCAAAAATGCCGACCAGAACATCTCTGCTCCAGCCGGCTCAATTTGCCCATTATATTTTTCTGTCTGCTTATCCTTATTTGCAATTATGCCCTTTATCGTGCTTCCTCAATATTCCTAAATTTATCCCATATGAAGCATATAAATATCTACTTTTTTATATTCAATATGAATCTACATTTAGGGAAGTTTGAGCATCCATAAAACTGTTTTCCTGCATTTTCCCCTTTATTTGCAGTTCTAAGCACCAGTTTCGAACCACATTTAGGACAAATCAATTTGTCATCATTTACACTCTGCTTATTATCAGGAGTTTCCTTTTTAGTATCTGCTGAATCAGAAAGCTCATTTTCCTTGACGAGTTCTTCATACTTAGCTGCATAATCTTTACGACTTTCAATATTCATGTCAAGAAGTCCCTGTGCAATTGACATCATTTCTTTTTTAGTAGATGCAAAATCATTTGACGCAGCTATAATATTCTTCATATTTGAAACAAGCTGATCTGCTCTAATAACCTGACTTTTGATTTCTTTTGGAGCATATCGGTCATTTACGATTGTTTTAGGATTAGCTAATACTACTAATGATTTATAAGAGCTGTCAAAATTTCGTTTAATTGCAAGACTTGTGACAAGCCCTGCATTATCCAGTTTGGCCTCTTTTAAAACAGATAGATGTCTTTCACCCTGAGTAATTGGCGAATATATTCCTTCTTTCTGTTTCTTTGTTCCGTATGTAACAGTTCTGATAAATGCTCCTTTTGAATCAATATCTATATTTCCTACCAGATTCTTACACTCAATCAAGAATATAACCTTTGATGTAACTACAATAAAATCTATCTGCGCTTTTAATCCACTTTTAGTTTCTAAATTAATATCATATAAGACTACCATATCCATATTGCTATGTTTAAGTTCAAACATTATATTATCTTCACCAGCTATACCAGCCTTAGTGACTGCAATTTCTTTTTGTATTGCATCTTTGACATCCTTATTAGCTTTTGGAAGTAATGACTCAAGTTTATCTAAATGATCTTTTGCGGCATTTGATTCCTTTAAAATAATAACTTCCGGTTTTGAAAAAATTCCCATATCAACATTCCTCTCTTGTTATTCCTATTAGATTTTCTGTGTGTATCTGCATCTGGGAAAATTTGAGCATCCAATAAATTCTCCATATTTTCCATTACGCCTCACAAGCTCTCCGCCACATCTGGGAATATTATACCATTAAACATTGAAAAAAACTATGTTTACAATACTATCAATTCACTCAATCCGTCATAACAAGTCACGATTCCGGCAGCAACGCTCCCCCCAACGATTGTGCCATTATATGTTTAAAGTTTTATATGTGTGCCATCGCTTAGTAATCTAAACCATAGTAATTCCAAGGCTTTCCACCAAATTCTGCCCTGTGTTGCCCCGGTCTGCGAAGATATGCATTATCATAAAACTGGAGTGCCGTGGCAGATGAAAAGTATTTTAATCATAGTTTTGTTTCTCCTTGCTTTGCCCCGGAATGCCCTTGTTTTACAAGGGATTCCGAGGTTATTGTAATATGCTCTGAAATTACAGATTGTGGCAAATCAGAGCAGAATTAGGCAAGTTATTACTACCTGTTAGTAGTAAAATTGGTAGTAAAAGGGGATGGGTTACTACTAAGGATTTTTACACTATATTTTACAATTTATCTATAAAATAATTCCATATGGTAGATATAACATTCGCAATCACTTTTGCCTTATTAGGAAAAATAACAAAAAACAAAGTTGCCGCAGTTAAAATTGTCATTATCACATTCAATCGCAAACTGTATGCAGTGTTTTTATAATCTGCCAGATTTTGTAAAATCATTTTCTTTTCTTCAAACTCGGCAAGTACCATGTCTATGTCTTCATCTATTTTTCTTGATTCAGAAATAGCATTATCACAAAAACTTTTATGTGAAATAAAGAAAGGCTTCAATGCGAAGTCAGCCACCGCGTCACTGTACGCATACACATCAGCAAATCTCTTTTTTGATTTATCCCAAATATCATCTCTTTTATACCTATTAAAATCGTCTATTTCCATTGAAAAATTATATTTAAGTTTTAGAAGTAATTCTAGATTATTTCTTTTTAACTTGATTTTATCTAATTTATGCTTGTACTCTACAAGTGTTTTTCCTGCCTCTCTGGACAACATATCCAAAAACATAAACTTAAAATAATCTATCGCATACTCTTTGATATGATAATAAACCCTGTCCTTTATTGATTCAAACTGTCCTATTTCAATTCCGTCATCCTTAAATATATAAATAAGCCGATTACTCGCATATAACCTACCATACCTTTCTGAAAGCGTATTTTCAAAAAACATTTTATGCCTTTCATCTACAAATTGCCCTTGATATTCTTCAACTCCTAGTGATTGCCAGAAATCTCTATTATCATCGCGCCAATCAATATTTGTGCTATAAACTTCTATTCTAGGTGGAGAAACCTTTTTATTATGAAAAACAAACGGAAATAAAGAACTAAGTTCTTCCAAAAATTCCCATTCTATATAACTAATAAATTCATATATTTTATCAGCCTTTAGTGAGTTATCACTAAATCTATCAATGTAATAATTCTTAAATGCTCCTGTTGTTTTACTATTTCCAGTTAATGTTTGAAATGCATATCCCCTAGTTTCATGATAGCTATTCTCGATAATCTGTTTAAGAGCTTCCTTTTTTTCATTTTTCAATTTAATTTTAAAAACCAAAGAAAGATATCCCGAATTAACATTGCATATTTTCACCGTGAAGTAATCTATAACATTCTCAAGCGGATGATTTTTAAATTCAAACAAACCACAATCCACAACATTATACCAAGCTAACAGAGATGCGTCCATTTGCTCAATTCTCTTGCATATTTCGTCTAAACCTTCTATAGGTGTCAACAAAAAACGATTAGATCGCCTTTTAAGTAATAACAGCTTAACTCCTCTTTGTAACCGCTTAATATCTTCTCTTCTAATCAAGTCTGATACAACCATTGAATACATGTCAAAAAACGCATTATCTGGCAAAGAATTGTCATCTTTCAAATAAAAAAGGTCATCCCCATAAATTGTATCATAATTATCTTTCCAAAATGTCTTTCTCTTTCCCGGTAAAATTGATAATAATTTAGCTTTATGTTTTGCATACGAATATATAAAATCTTCTTTTTTTATTTTATTTCTCAATCCATAATATTTCAAAATATCATCTCCTAATTCGTAACAATCCCTGAATATATTATATCTCCAAAGCCAACATTTTTCCACAGAAAAACGCCCCAGCCTAAGCCAGAGCGTCATCCCATTTCCATATTATACTATTATACAACTTTAAACATTTTCTGTGACATCGGTTTCTCCTTCTTCTGCTCAACCTCCGCCTGTGCTTTCCTAAACTCTTCCATCCGTTTCAATTCTTCCTCAGCATCATCGAATCCGATATGCGTGTACACATTCATTGTAACCGATATATCCGAATGCCCCATGAGGTACTGTAGTGTCTTATGATTCATTCCCGATTTTGCCATATTCGAGCAATAGGTATGTCGGCATACATGAGGCGTGATATTTGGCATCTGCACCCGGTAGATATCATTGTACCTTCCAATCATATGATTGAAATGATGTTGCCAGTGCATTGCCACAAGTGGCATTCCATTATCATCATAAAATAGAAATTCGCTATATCCATCTATGGCTTTCTCCACTTTCGGTGCATTTCTATCCTCAATGATTGCCTGAAACATCTGTGCCACATCCTCTGTGATTGGCAATACTCTTGTTCCGGCATCCGTCTTTGTGGTTTCTATGATATACCGCATATCTGATGTTCTCTGCAACTGATGGTCGATATTTACAGTTCTGTTCTCAAGTTCAATATCCTTTAGAGTCAGTCCACAAAATTCCGATATTCGCATTCCCGTATGAAAGAATATGTACACCACTTCATAGTATTTGCATATTATCCAAAATTCAACTGCAATCCCGCAAACAAATCCCCAATAGTACAGCTCAGATGCTCGTCCGACTCTGGAAGTGCATACTTGGCAATCTCATACTCCGGATTCAGCTCTAGCTTCTTTATCAGTGCTCCGGTATTTACTGCATCGTCCAGTCCGTCATGAAATCTGCCTTCCGGCTCTATCTCTGCACTTTCAAGTGCATCCTCCAAGCTATAGCATCTGTCTAAATCAAATCGATTCTTAAACACATCCTGGTAATCAATCCAGCGGTCTGCTTTCATAAAGTCATCTATCTTTGCGCTCTCTATATTCTTTGCTTTTATCTCACGCAGTATCTGCGTCCTGTCAGAGTCACTCCAGGCATAGACCTTGTATTCTCTGTCTCCAAGCCAGTCTGTCAGATGCTCAAGTGCCTCTGTCAGCTTCGGAGCCTGTTTGATATCGCGGTTTTTTATGCCTGTCATGCTCTCTATGAAATTGTCCAGCACGCCGTATTCAGGATTTACATACTCGCACATTGTGGCTATTCTGTTAAATCCTTCATCTAAGAGAACTGCGCCAATCTGTATTATTTCACTGGCGTATTTATATGTTTTTCTATAGAGTTTCTTTACCCTGCACATTTCCAAATCGATTACCAGATAATCCATATGTACCTCCTCAGTGTCCTGCTTATTATTTTACCACATGGTACTTGAGTCATACAGTCTTTTTAGAGATTTTCATCATTTACTTTGTCTTCCTCTATCATCACCGGCTTGTCCTTACCATCACTGATTACTTTGCAAATCACTCCGCCGTCTGTCACAAACACAATCTTTCCTTTTGCCTTACCACCGATTTTGTCATACAGTCTGCCGGCACTCATTGACTCACCCTTCACGGTGTATGGGCTGTTTGCCACGTAGCCCACCTTGCCAAGTCCTTTAATCTTTATCTGTATTGCTTCGCTGTCATACTCATTGTCCGGCTCCTTGACCAGCTTGACCTTCATGCCTTTTTCCATGAAGTCACTTCCGTAATAATGGTTGCATCCTGCTATTGTAAAATACATTTCTTTCATTGTCGTGTCCTCCTGATATTATACCGGTCCGTCGATTTTACATTCATCATAATACTTGCACAGCATACATAAGCTGTTGCAGTGTTTTGAATGATGCAGTGTCCTTTTTATCCAGTAAATAAATTTTTCCATTTTGTCCTGTCCTCCTGTTTTTCGTAAATTAAATGCCTGTTTCTTATGATGGCTATAGCTTAGCATTTTACGAGTCCCAAAGTATGCCCTCGCGCATCGAATCTTTGTTCTTTATTGCAATAAAAATACAAAAAAAGACGCGGAATCTCTCCCACGTCCTCAAAACTATCTGGCATTTCATTTTTAATGTTTTTGTGCAAATTCATTATACATCAGAAAGCCTTGTACATTTTCTTTTTATGAAAAAAGTTGTAAATTGGTGTTTTATAATTAACTCATAACCACAAGAGAAGGTGCTTTTAATATCAGAAAAGGAAATACATTATATTGATGAAGCAAGGATAATCGGTAGAACGGAAGGAATCGTTCTGCACGAATTGGTATATGAACTGGAGGAACGCATCCAAACGATTAACCCAATCCTGCATATACATGATATAATTCTGATATCTGATTTGATGGTCAAAAGGTATTCTCTCCAAATGAAGAGATATTATGACCATCAAATAATATTTATTAGTAATTCAAAAGATTACATTTTTGATACAAATTCTGCAATTTGACCATCGACATACAGAATGTGATTAACTAACCACTCTGTGAGATATTTTAAAATTCCCATAATCTGTTCATCTTGATCTTCTACCTCATCATTGTGATGTTCCATAAATTCATCAAGTTTGTGTATAAATTCCTGATGCTGAATTTTTTGAGTAAATAATTTTTTATAATTAATAGACTCCATATACTGCTCTTCATCATTAAAATGTTTCGCTGTATAATCACGAAGGTCTTCCAGTATCATGTCAATTCTATCATATTTATCTGGTGTATTCTCGTCATGAAGCAGTTCATATGCCTCATCTGCATATTTAAACAACTGCTTATGCTCTTCGTCTATCATATCTATGCCGATATAATATTCTGGTTTCATTTCATACATAAATTAATCCTACTTTCATTCTTATTCTTCTTTTGAAATCCACGTAATACAAGTATACAATGGAAAACACTATTATCTTATATATCATCGGTTCCTTCCAAAACATTCTCTAATTATCTTTGAAATATCCGAATCAATAAAATCTTTCTGTGCCATATCATCAAGGATATCACATGTTTTTTCATGAGATAATCCTTTTTTATAAGGTCTATCTTCCGTAAGAGCCTGATAAATATCAACACATGCCATCATACGTTCCGGTTCATTTAATTCAGCAGCGGTTTTTCCAAAAGGATACCCCTTTCCATTTAATTTTTCATGATGGAAAGCTGCCCAGTCTCGTATTTCTTCAAAATCATTAACCTCTGATAATATTAGGTATGTATAACCAGCATGATTTTTCATTTTAGAAAATTCATCATCCGTAAGCTTATCCGGTTTTTCCAGAATTTCATTGCCTACCGCCATTTTTCCTATATCATGCAGAGCACCAGCTAAATACATTTTCTGTACAGTGATTGAATCATATCCCATATATTGGGCAAGCATGGATGCTTTTTCAGCTACTCCTATAGAATGTCTGCTTGTAAAAGAAGATTTATAATCTACAATCTTTGCAAAGAAATCTGCAACATCTTTACACATTTCCCAATCAAAAACCAGCTTTTCTCTTGGGATAGCTTCCCATAGCTTGGTTTCAAAAGAATCATCACTTAAACACATAAACGATTCTTTTGTGAATACATGAAGAAAAGCATTAACACATTCCGAATCAAATAGACTATCCTTATTTTTGGAAAGATATTGACACATAAAATCCCAGCTATTATCATCAGAATCAATACTATTTCTTATAATATCAATGATATCTGCAAGATGAATAATCCTTGCGAACAATGGAATTTCATTCCACTTTTTTTGAAAAGGGCCAGTTCCATCGGCATGTTCATGATGATACAAAATCACATTTGAAACATCTGTTTTAAAAGGAAGTTTAGTAATATTCTTTTCACCATATATACAATGGAGATTCGTTTTTTCCTCAGATAAATCTTTTTTTAGGTCAATAACAGTATCCTTTTTAAGCTCCTCAGAAATATATTGTGTCAGAGCATTGTCATGCAGTAAAGCACACATGGCCAAATCTTGTAACGCCTCACCTTGAATTGCCCAATATTCAGCCATGCATACGCTTATATAAGCCACTCTTTTTCCATGTTTGTTTTTGATATTTACCAACTCTGCTTCTATGCAGTCCAAAGCATAGGAACAGGCTCCTGTAAGTCCAACAATATCTATACTTAGCATTTCCATAATCCATGCAGGTTACAATATGCATATACTTCTTCTACCTGCTCACCATCGCAAAGACAGAAATCTGCTACCGGCACGCCCTTATCCTTTACCATTTCAATAATGTTTCCACAGTGATTGCATACATAATATTTTACTTCCATCCTTTTTCTCCTTCCATGTGTAAAAAATAAAATCTAAATTGCTTCTCCATGTATTTTAAATGGTATTCTCTAAATAGCCATTTATTCTTATTAATTAGGATTATTTGACCATAATTATTATATAGTATTATAGTACTTTAGTCAACATAAAACAGTAATCATTCCTATTTTTAAAATTTAATATTATCCTTTATTTTCAAAGAAATGCAAAAAATCAGGTTTAAAATTCATTAATTATCTAGTATTTATGTATCATAAAAAGTACAGCCTATTTATTGAGACTGCTTATTTTATCTGATACAATAAGGAAAATTGAGATTTTATTTTATAAGGAGGAATCAATAATGAGAGGTGTCGAAACCCGAATTCAGGAAATCAGACATAAAATCTTTACAGAGGTTGCGCGTATGGCATATCATACCGAATGGCCTGTAAAAGATCGTATGGAAGCGCTTCCATACAAGATTATTCCCGGCGAAAAAGGGAATTTTAGGAACGATGTATTTTTGGAGCGTGCTATAGTCGGAGAGAGACTTCGTCTGGCAATGGGTCTGCCTTACCGCAGTGCTGCAGAGCATTCACCTATATCAGATGGAATCGAGGCTGCCGACAAAGATGAAACCTACTATACACCGCCTCTTATCAATGTTATAAAATTTGCATGTAATGCATGCCCTGAAAAAAGAGTACATGTTACAGACGGCTGTCAGGGATGTCTGGCTCATCCATGCATGGAGGTATGTCCAAAAGATGCTGTATCGCTGGATCGCACAACCGGAAAATCTGTAATTGACCAGGAAAAATGCATAAAGTGTGGACGCTGTGCAAGCGTATGTTCATATAATGCAATTATTGTTCAGGAACGTCCATGTGCAAAGGCCTGTGGCATGGATGCCATTTCTTCTGACGAAAACGGCAAAGCAAATATCGATTATGACAAGTGTGTTTCGTGCGGACAATGCCTTGTCAACTGTCCTTTTGGTGCGATTGCTGATAAATCCCAGATTTTCCAGACTATCAGAGCTATACAGTCCGGTGAAAAGGTCTATGCTGCAGTTGCTCCTGCATTTGTTGGACAGTTTGGTCCAAAAGTTACTCCCGGAAAGCTACGTGCAGCCATGAAGGCTCTTGGTTTTGCAGATGTATTTGAAGTAGCTATAGGTGCAGACCTCTGTGCCAAGCAGGAGGCCGAGGACTTCCTAAAAGAGGTACCGGATGAACTTCCTTTCATGGCAACCTCATGTTGTCCGGCATGGTCAGTCATGGCTAAAAAACTCTTCCCTGAGCATGCAAAATGTATCTCAATGGCACTTACACCTATGACACTCACTGCACGTCTTATAAAGCAGCATAATCCAGATGCGCGCGTGGTATTTATCGGACCATGTGCTGCAAAAAAACTCGAAGCTATGCGACGCAGTGTACGAAGTGAAGTTGATTTTGTCCTCACATTTGAAGAGATGACCGGTATTTTTTCTGCAAAGCATGTGGACCTTGAAAACATCGAGGAAGATCCTGCAGGTGTCAGCGATGCTTCAACAGACGGAAGAAACTTTGCAGTCGCAGGAGGTGTGGCACAGGCTGTTGTTAATGTTATAAAACGTGATCATCCGGATCAGGAGATAAAGGTAGCAAATGCAGAAGGTTTAAAGGAATGCCGTCAGCTCCTTAAACTTGCAACTCTAGGCAAGTATCCCGGATATCTGCTTGAAGGTATGGCATGTCCTGGAGGTTGTGTTGCCGGTGCTGGAACCATGCAGGCAATTAAGAAATCACAGACTTCTGTCGGATTATATGCAAAACAGTCTACTCATAAAACCTCAAGTGAAACTGAGTATATCAAAGAACTTGACAAGCTTGTAGATTAATATCAATAAAAAAGAGGATATATGGATATGTATAAATCCATATGTCCTCTTTTTTATTACAGGTTATCTTATAATATAAAATTAGTAATAGTTATTATTTTCAAATTATATTCTCTTGATAACTTAAAATAATTATGCTATTTTGCGTTCAAAAACATATTTACTATCTGATGATAAATCAGACCTGAATATATAACCAAGCCTGTCAAACTTTTTTATTTCATCAGGATTTTCAATATCATTTTCCGCCATGAATCGAACCATCTCACCACGAGCCATCTTAGCATAAGTACCTTTTGTTACCAGTTTATTTCCAGCTTGTTCGCAGAATGAAATTGTAATATATTTATCCTTCGGTGTAAGATACTTTTCTATACATTTAGAATATTCCTTTGATGCAAGATTAATTATAATTCTGCTTTCATCAATTACTGAACGATACAGCATATCATGCCAGTACTCATACAGATTTTTTACATCTCCTATTTCGACCTTTGCCTGCATTTCCAAGCGATATGGCGTTACTCCGTCCATAGGTTTTAAAACACCGTAAAAAGCTGATAATATTCTCAAATGATTTTGTACATACTCAAACTGACTATTTTCAAACACGGATGGTGCCATATATTGAAAAGCAATTCCTTCATATGATAAAACAGCCGGTGTGAGCATATGGTATATATCCATATTTTGCAATCTGTTAAAGTTCAGTTCTGCAATTTTTTCATTACATTTCCAGATAGTCTTCAGTTCTTCTTTGGACTTACAATTCAGCCAACTTTGTATCTCTAATGTTTTATCAATAAATTCTGGCAATCCATCCGGTGCTATGCTGTCAGTATCTGTAATCATCTTTTTAGCAGGGGATAATATTATCTTCATTAATCTAATTCCTTAAGCATATTCTCAGGGTCATTTGCTGCTTTGACTTTATCATTAGCTTTAATGATAACTCCCTGTTCATTGATAAGATACGTTGTTCTTACCACACCCATAGAGACTTTTCCATAGTTTTTCTTTTCTTTCCATACATCATATGCTTCAATGACTTTGCGATCCGGATCTGCTAAAAGAGTAAATGCCAGTCCGTATTTTTCCTCAAATTTCTTGTGAGAAGCTATAGAATCCTTGCTAACCCCAAGAATAACTGCTCCTTTTTCTGTAAATTGAGGATATCTCTCTGAAAAGCCACATGCCTGCTTAGTGCATCCGGCTGTATTATCTTTTGGATAAAAATATAAAATTACTTTTTTACCTGCATAATCACTTAACTTATGCATTTCTCCATTCTAATCCGGTAATTCAAAATCCGGTGCCTTTGTTCCCACCTCTAACATCAATTATTCCTCCACTTCCGTAAAATCAGTATGTTTTATTGTCTTTTTATTTCCAGCAATTAGTTTATGACCGGAATATATAGCCATAATCATGCATATCAGAGAGCCAAACGCAAAGTATTTGTGTGCTTCTTCTTAAGAGCTTTATATATTATCCAATGATTCTTTCATAGGTTTTGGATCTAACGTTAAAAGCACCTTTATCTCCTCTGTTCCTGCCCCTCGATTTCCTTTTGAATCCATGTCATAATTACATCTACAAGATAATCCTGCTGCACCTGACTTAGTTCCTTGCCCGGCTGCATTTTATGCCACTTTCGGATGCACTCCCTGCAGCATGTAGCTGTTGCATGCTGAGCGATAAATACCGGATGACCTTTCATTGGTGTCTGCTTGCCATCATTTGCTATATATGCCGGAGCTTCTCTCTTTGCGATAAAATCCTTTGCATGTTGTCTGATTGTGTCCAACCCTTTTTCATTTATGTAATCAATATCTTTCTGCTTCAGATGGAAACTGCTTCGGAACCTGGAATTCCCCAGCCGCTCAAATAACTGCCTGTACCATTCATCCTTAGTCATTAAAACTTCACCACTCGTTCCATAAAAATCACCTATTATTACTATCTATCAATAATAGGATTATACCACCATTTACCCCTATTCAACAAACACAATACCATAGATTTTCTCAGATGATTATTTCCATACCCATATTCATTCTTTTAGCAGTTTGATATACATATGTATTACTATAGCAATACTCCTGTATATACAAATCACACCTTCATTATGCGGTGTATTCTATAATTTTTATGGTATTTATGTGCCATTGTTTACAATCTGCAGTTCTGATATAATTCATGTGAACTAAAAATTAATAAAAAGGTATTATGTCAGGAGGAATGTTATGGTTTTATTAGGTGTAAAAGAAAATAATGGATGGCTCAGTTCCAGATGGAACTTAACTTACAGCGCAGGCTGGGAAAAGATATGCAGGGCTGTTAATTCAGTTTATCAGTATTACAGCAATCCCGAATTATTAACTGACGGCATGCTGGTAAACATATCAAAGGCAGATGACATTTTAAAACTTGATGAAGGCAGTTCCATCACTATCCGTGGAATGTCCACTATTGTTAAATGTCCGGTAATGATAACTTTTTACAATCAGATGCAGTTTGCCGATGTCACGGTCCCATGCATGACAGATGAATTTAAGGATGCCGATTACCAGAAATTTAATATGTCACTCGGACAGTATATGGACAGCATTGAATTAGCAATGTATATGTAGAGTTACAACGAGTGTGTGAAACTTTTTCTGTAAATAGCTAATAACAGCAAGGTCTTCTATGGTAAAATATAAATCATAGGAGACCTTTTATTATGGCAAGAAGAGAAAAGAAACCTGTACACAAAGTAGTAATGACGTAAGCGCTTGCAGTAATCGTATTCTATTTGTAATCTTTGTTTTTGAGCAACGTACCTACAAACGGTATCGTAGCAAATTCCTGCGGGTTACTTCTGATAATGTAATCGATATAATTTCCCACAATCAACGCGTATGCATAGTAGCCCATCGGGTTCGGATGAAATCCCAACCCGAACGATTTACGCATTTCTGCATCGTATACTGGCGCATGCGCAGTCATATCCAGCAAGTAAGTAAACTCAAACATATCGCACAATTTGGCGAGTTCGCTTGCGATATAACGGATATCGTTATCACACGCTTCACCACGCAGTTGAGGAGTTACAACAAAAATACGCGCGTTAGGCTCTATTGTTTTAAGTTTGGAAACGATTTTGCCCATATTACCGAAAAACGTATCGCTATTATCCTGCGGACAATCGGCGTTGACGTCCTTGACACTTCCCAGAGGATGCCCGAACACAAACGAATCGTTGTTGCCTAACGCAATAATATACGCTTGATTCCATTGCCAAAATCCGTTTGTGTCCGCCCAACTTTGAACATACTCGCGCGCGGTCATTCCGCCGCGGGAATAATTGTTGTATTTTGTTCCAGTAATGCGCTCTAAAACGGCGGGCCACGAGTACTCGTACATATCGGTAAAAACTATATTTCCGTTTTCATCGTGACTTTCAAACTCGCCCGATGCCAAAGAATCCCCTATAACACCTATTTGCTTAAAAATGCCCGCAAAACCGCACGTTTCCTTAATAATATCTAACGGCTGTTCGCTTGCGCCGATTTCAAATCGTTTGTTATTCATTTTATTCACCATCCTGTTGTTCTTCTTTAACCTTTTTAGGCTTATCCCATTCCGTACCGGTTACAGTTTTAAGATCAAGTCCGCGAGTTTCGCCGACAAACAGCCACATTATTACAATTGCCCCTACAAGCCCTGGAACCGTCAAGCCCAAATACATATAACCGAACATGCTTTCGGGAATGATAGGCAGCAGTATCATAGTAATAACTGTTGCAAGTCCGCCCATAACTCCGTTAAGCAACGTATTGATTACCGTAACCGACGAACGCAGGTTTGTAGGAGTCGATTCGGAAAACATAATTCCGCCGATAGTATCGCCTGCGCCCCAGTAACTGCCCATAAATCCGCCGATAGCAAAACCCGTCAAATACGGAGTCCACTTGAACATACCGCTAAAGATAAACAGCAAATAACACGTCAACGCCGAACAAGACATTGCGACTATAGTTACTTTACGTCCGAATTTATCCGACACAAAACCGGAAATCAATGTAAACAGCGCGTTGCCGATGGGATACAGAAACAAAGCAAGAGTTATTTCTTCTTCCGTCATCAGCGCCGACTTTGCCATGACAGTACTGTACGTTGCCGTACCTAACGAAGCGAGATAAAAGCAGCAACAAGCAATAATCAAAAAGCGCAATTGTCTGTGTCTGAATGCAAATTTTACAGCGGTCAGAATTCCGCCTTGTGCGTTTTGTTCGCGTCCTTCCTTGCTGCGTTGTTCACGTTCTTCTATAGGCGTTTTTAAATACTCTATTCTTTTAGTCAAAAATGCGTTTGTTTCCTTAGCAAAAAGCAGCGCGAATAACGACATTACAAAACCGATAATTGCCGGCACCAAATATACTACGTGCCAACGCTCGCTTACGTTTTGCATGAGTGTAGCCCTAAGCAACGGAACAAGTAACGTGCCAAGTATCGCCACCGCTTTTACGATTGCGTAGTTACGGGCGCGAGACTTTTTGTCGGAGCATTCCAGTATGTACACACATTGCATATCGTGCGAGACCATAAAACTCATCAACGTGCCGCCTATCATGTAAACGTAGATATCTTTGGATAAATACACAAGGAACAGCCCTAAGCCCATACATAACGTGTTAATAACCAAAAACGGCTTACGCCCGAATTTGTCCGCAAGGGGACGATAGAAAATAATAAGCAGTGTTACCGGATAGGAAATAAAACCTATGGCGGAAAAGAGCGATAATCCCGCGCCGTATTCCATACCCATATTTTTTACGAAGAATTCTGTAACTATATTCGCCTGAAACTGAATGGATATAGTAGACGCGATTTCGTCCGTTATGTAGATGAGCGACAAAATCATAAACAAGTATATCGAATAAAACTTGTTGCTTCTTGCGCCCAACTGCTTTTCGCGGCGGATAAGTTCCTTGGCTTCGCGCGCCTGTAATCGTTCAACGTTTTTTGCCATTTTGAGTTTTCTCCTTTTGAAAATTGTAAACAAGTAAATTCTTGGTCATCTCGTCGGTAATGCCGTAGCGCTCCGCCAAATTGTGTATGACTTGCAAGAAATCCGCGCCGGAGCAGCTTTTAGACAACAAGTTTTCTTTTTCGATAAGTTTATTCCAAAAAACATTCAAAACAATTTCGTCGGTGGCAAGGGAAACAACGGAATGATTGCGCGTATGCGCGCAAACGTTGCGATCGCCTTCCTCTCCGACTAAACACTCTCCGCCGTCGATTATAATTGTTGTTCTACGGTATGGAAACAGTGTTGAAACGTCGTTGATATTGTACGAATACACCGTTGCGCCCTCGACCAAAATGCTTTCGAAGGTAAAAATATACACCTTTACCCCGCGGGATATTGCGTTTTCGATATTACTACGTAGCACTTCGAACGGCTCTCGCCAAATGGACAGCGAAATTTCCGCTTGCGCGCTGTCGATAAGTTTCTTTGCCTTAGCAACGTATTTTTCTTTGCCCACTATATTCATTACATAATCGACGTCGGCGTTTTCCGTTGCAAGTTGTTGTAGTTCGCGTTCGGCGCAGGCAATATTCTTTTCGTTTTCTTCCTTGATGCTACGTATAAGGTCTTGATACTCGATAGGCTTGTAAAAATTCGGCTCTCCGTCTATACGAATAACCGCGCCCTTTGCCACCAAGCGATTGATAACCTCGTACACCAACGAACGCGCAACGCCCGAAAGTTTTGCGATTTCGTAACCGTTTAACACTTTATGTTTAATTAGTGTTCCATATACTTTTGCTTCGTTTGACGAAAAGCCGAGTTTCTCTAAAAATTCATAATTGTTCATAGTAGTTATACCCCGCACCACTATTATCTTACAAATCTCTGAGTTGTCAATACAATTTTTGAAAAATATGGTATTAAATTTACTTTTTGCGTCAATACGGGCTGTCGTCAAAGTACAGTTCGTCGTACAAATCATCGTCTTGCCTATCGAAACGTTCTTGCTGCTGTCGGTTGGTATTCTTTATTAGAGAATAACTTTCGCCGCGTTTTGCTCCGTATTGACGGGTATATATAAAACAAGAGCTGGAAGCTCCAATTTAGCGCTTCCAGCTCAATCATTATCATAGAAGATTATTATTTACAGACTTTTCTTCATAGTCTCTACTAAGTAAAAAGAAGTTTCATTAGACAAATCAACAGTAAGTAAACTTAAAATTAAAACAATAGATATTATATAAATCTTCACAAAAATAAGAGGTTAAGAAACACATTTCTTCCTCTTATTTTTCTTTCTTTTCTTTTGCAACAGTTTTTTCTCCACTGACACCAAATTTGATTCAGTACGGTAATAAACTTTTCCATCGGTTTCCCACAACAAATTCTTGGGCTGCATAGTTACAGGAGCATCAAAAACTACTACCGTCTTGCAGACATTTTTCACATACTCCAGTTTTTCTTCATTAACTGCGTACAGTGGTTTAAACCTTTTTGATGCTTCGTTAATTAAATCTTCTACAACATCCCAACATTGTACTTTTGACATTTTTCTCACCTGTTCCTTTCTTGTGTTCACTACTTACCGTAAAGGGTCAACCCTAACAAAGTGTTTTCTCTTACTATTTGAAATATTCCTGAAAAAATCTGTTCTTATTACTGCAAAAAAAGACAGAGGACAATTTTGTCCTCTGCCTTAAAACAACGTGCACTGCTCAATGAGAGCTTTGTCTATTCTATGATCCACGTCAATGTACCGTTGTGTAGTGGCAACACTGCTATGCTGCAGGAGCTTCTGCACAAGCACAATATCATAATTATTTTGCTTATATATCTCTGTGGCAAAATACTTCCTGAATGAATGGGAGCCGATAGGCTCCTCATATCCGAGATAATCTACGACTTTCTTGAAATATTTCTGTACCCGGCGCTCACCCACAGAAAACACCTTCTGATCAGGAGCAATGTTTCGGTCATCACAGTATATTCTGATGAAGCTGTACACCGGGACCGGCACAGTAAATGTTCTTTTTTTCTTTGTTTTCTTTTCAATGACATTCAGGCGGTAACGTCCCCCATCCATTACGATGTCCTGCAGATGCAGGGTGAGTATGTCCTCTATTCGCATTCCCAAATTAGCTTACAGTAGCAGAGCCGTGGCTATCTGCTCATTTCTTCTGAATCCGGCCCCTTCTGAACGCATAGTGGTTATTATTTCTTCAAGCTGCTGTTTAGTGAGAGCAGCACACTTTTTATTCGCCATAAGTTCCTATTTTCTCCTCAAAAAGTTCGTATTTAAGTATGTTATAACACACAATGCCGTAAATACGCAAAAAAACAGTTCGTAAAATTGCACTTTTACGAACTGTTTGTATTTTTTGTCAGTTTTGCAAACTGGAATTTCATAAATTCACGTATTAAGAATTCAATTTACGTCTATTGCCCTGTAAACTACTTTAAATTCCTCACAAAGAATACTTGTTTGTCTATTGAATTCAAGCTCTGTTTCTGCAAATTCTTCTGCAAAGAAATCTTCATGAACATCTCTCCAGTATGCAAGACTTCGGTCTCCTTCCCCTTCCTTGTAAGCGTGTTCCTTTGATACTTCATCAAATGGAACCACTGTAGTCTTAGTGGTTTGAATAACACAAACTGCCTCATCCTTTGAGTTTAAAATAACACTATAATCACCTGACTGTGGTAATGGTTCTTCTTCTCCTTCCATAAAATATAGATCATATGCAGATGCAGTTGCAGTCTTAATTCCCGTTAATACAAGGTCTGCCAGCTGATCAGGTGCATCTCCAAATCCCCACGCCTCATAAGGAGTATCAATATCTATATTCTCTTTCTCGCAATATGCTTTCCATAATTCTTCTGCTCTCATAATGCTCCAATCTGTAACTTCCGATTTTAATTTCTCTACTCTAAAGTTAGTAACTCATAAGTTACTTCTATATTGATGTAATAAAATGCATAGCTTGCAAAGTCAAGTAAACTATCTATAATTACTTTTCGTTGGCGATATCCCAGCAATATTTCTAAAACTCCAAACTATCCGCATTAAGCAGAAAATACTTCATTCCCATGATTACAAAGCCTTCCTCATTTCTCCAAGGCTTTTTTGTTCCGTTTACTACCACGATCTTTTTAAATGAATCAGGGATATTTCTAAATGAATTAAATTCCTGCTTCTGCTTTTCCTCAGAGGTCATATCATAAGCAACCTGAATATAATATCTCTGACTACCCTGATTGACTACAAAATCAACTTCAAACTGCTTTCGAGTTGTTTTTCCTTCATCATTTTTCGCATACGCCTCTACAATACCAACATCCACATTATAACCTCTGATAAGCAGCTCATTGTAAACAATATTTTCCATGATATGAGTAGGTTCCTGCTGTCTAAAATTCAATCTTGCATTTCTGAGTCCCACATCTGAAAAATAGTATTTCAGATTTGCTCCCACATATTTTCTACCTTTAATATCATATCTGTCAGCTTTAGAAATCAAAAATGCCTCCACAAGATAATCTATATGGTTGGATATGGTCTTATTGCTATAATTGATGCCTCGTTCACTTTTAAACGTATTTGATATTTTAGTTGGGTTAGTAGGAGCTCCTATCGCAGAAGCAAGGATATCTACTAAAGTATCAATCTCATCAACATTTCGCAGCTTGTTTCGTTCTACAACATCCTTAATATAAACATTTGTGAAAATGTTTTTTAGATACTCAGCCTTTTGGCGTTCCACAGAAAACTGTAGCACCTGTGGTAAACCACCATATATCATATATTCCTCCCAAGCATCATCATAATCTCCATCGAAAGCCGCATAGAACTCTGCGAAGGACAACGGATATATTCTTATCTCATCTCCTCTGCCTCTAAATTCAGTTACAATATCGCTGGATAAAAACTTAGAGTTACTTCCAGTCACATATACATCAATATTGCTGATTCGAAGCAGGCTATTCAGCACTTCCTCAAATCGTGACATAAATTGTACTTCGTCCAAAAGCAGATAATATTTCTGGTCATCTTTCATTACATATTTAATATGCTGGTAACACTTCTTTGGATCTCTCAGCTCCTCATTTTCAATGCCATCCAAAGCAATCTCAATGATATGGTCATTATCTACACCACTCTCTAATAAATATTTCTTAAACAATACAAATAACAAGAATGATTTCCCACATCTCCTGATTCCCGTGATAATCTTTATCATCCCATTATCTTTTCTTATCTTTAACTGTTCAAGGTATGCATCTCTTTTAATCTCCATGAGTTCAACTCCTTGTTTTTGTAAATTTACACACTTTTTAGTAATTAAATTATATCATCTAGGATTTATTTAATCAATATCCATTACTATTTTATGTGTATTTTCACATTTCTATGCAGTTGATAAAATACTGCCGACTTATTATACAAGACAGCAGATTGAGCAGATATTTGATATCAGTAAAAACTATGCGGATAGGCTTCCGCTCAGGGTTCAAAATGAAGATACTTTTCGCGGACATCTTCTTCTAACATTTATATCGAATGACTGCTACTACAATACATTTTGCAACAATAATAACATTTTTCTGATACCTTCTATCTATTTTAATCTATCTTTCTGTACTCTTCCATTCAGCAACAGCATTTCTCACCCGCTGGTCAATATCCATCCGTGCACCCTGACATTCTTTCGGATACTTTCTTGCCGCCTGAAATGCCAGTTTCATAAAGATTCCAGAACCAATTGGCAGCATCGTCTTTAACATACTCTCCGGAAAAACGAAATGGGTCGCATGCTCATAAATAACAGACTCCAACCTGCATGTGTGGGGACGCTCTTTCATACGCAGCTCCATACGGCGTATATATTTTGCAGTATCCCACAGCACATCATCTTCAGCGCCAATCAGCAATAATGTTCCATGGATTTTTTCAATCTTGATCATTTCTTCTTCTGTAATTGGATGAGCTGTTTCTGAGTCATCAAACAATTTTCTCGAATTAATCATATCACCGGTCCGTTTTGTTTCTTTTTCAATCACGTGCCAGTAGTCCGGATGTTTATAGCAAAACGGCATATACGGAAGCGGTTCACCTTTATAAGAAAAAAGCGATTCTCCCTCAATCGGCCATTCCTTACAGCCATCTTTTTTCCCCTGCATAAACCCCTGCCAGATAAAATCACTCGGTGTCAGACCAATCGTCAATGTAAGATCTTCAAAATAAGAAGCGGCAGTTAAAGCAAGTGTTCCTGTAGTAGATGCCCCGACAATTCCTATCTTCCGATTACCATGTGTTTTTAACCAACTGATTGCTTTCTCTATACGTTCCAGTGGATAATTATGATGTCCATAATCCTTTTTTGCCGGTGACATCGTCATCACATTCACACCGAGTTTATGTAACCATTTTACGGATGTTCGTGCCAGATAATCTTCCGAATCATCTCCAATCATTGCAATCATTGCACAGTCTGAGTCGGTTTTACATTTCCAATATGCACCATAAAATCCCTCTGTTTCCATTTCAAAATGTCTTTTCTGCATCTGCATCATCTCCTTAATATCAACCATATTTCTCCAAAACTATTATTTTGTTCGAGATATTCCGAACAGCTGGTATTTTACCTATCACACAATAAACAGGCATAAGTTCTTTCATTCCCTCAACCAGGCTGACTTCATGCAGGATAGAAAAATTCGGTAGAATCTTTCGTAGTTCTGTTCCATTTTTAACTCCCCATGTGAATTTGGCATTGCTGCCCTCTATAGATTTTTCTTTCACATGTTTTACAACAAATGGTGACATAGTTTCGACCATTACAGTTACTTTCTGAAATAATTTTTCAATAATAGAAAACATTTTTCTGATGTCCTTCTCACACAAATACATAGTAAGTCCTTCAATTATTACCAGAACATTTTCTCCATGATAATCGATACCATCCACATAGGAATCATCCATTGCAGACTTTGCAATCTGATAGATCGGACCTGTTTCCGGAAGAAACTGCCGCCTTATCTTCATAGTCTCAGGCAGATCCACATTGTACCAGCGCAGATATTTTCCCTTCATCCGATAACATCTGGTATCCAGTCCGCATGCAATATTTACAACAACTGTATTTTCATGATTCTCCAAATATTGCCTGACCATCCGATCTAATACAATTGTCCTTGCAATCACACCATAAGTCATGGCACTATCCTTATCTGCTTTAGAAAAGTCATAGTCCAGCTTTTCCACAAGTTCTACGGCAATCTCATCCTTAATCTTTGCATTTTGTTTTTCTGTTTCTTTTGCTCTTGCATACAGGGTCTGTACCATTGTTTCAGGTACACCTGTCACATTCACTTTTTCTTTCATTATCTATCGCCTTCCGCTATTGTTTTCTTACAACGCAATGTAGCCTCATACCTTTACGGATTTCAAATTTTTCTACTTTTAGTCCTGCTTTTCTGCAACATTTCATAACCACATCTCTTGTTGGAACCCGGACATCTCCGTGTCCACATATATTTGCCAAAGGCATTTCCAGTGTATTCATCAACCATACCAATACTTTATTGTCACTGGTCACATCCCGCAAAATCAATCTTCCATTTGGGCGAAGGCATCTCTTTACACTGTCAAAAAATGCCTGTGGATCCGGATAATGATGGAAACTCATAGAACAAATAATTGCATCAAATGAATCGTTTTCAAAAGGAAAATTCTCACAGTCTCCCACGACAAATGTTGCATTTGGAATATCTTTCTTTTTTGCCTGTTCGATCATCGCAGGAGTCAGGTCCAGTCCGGTATAATGCCTGTCCGGATATTTTTCTGCTAATAAGGAAATCATTGGAGCCGGACCACATCCTGCATCCAGCAATTCTCTAAACGGCTCTTTCTCCAGCTCCGCAAGAATTTCCGGATAATCCTTCTTACACATTTCGTAAATACCAGCATGGTTACTTTCATATCTTCCTGCTGCTTTTGTAAATTCAGCAATCGATAACTTTTTGTATTCTTCATTTTTCATGCTTTACCCTCCAATCACACCTGTACCATAAATCAATATTCTCATGGCAATCAGTCCTCTTTTAAATTGTTCTGTAAATCACATATGTGTTAGCTATATCTAACCACATATTTCTAAAAAACCGTGCGCAATGCAAAGCTGTAAAATCGCACGGTTTCCTTTTTATGCTTTCAGTATATCACTTGAAAAATTATATAACAAGAATTTTTCTTTTACCATATTTATTGTTTTATATGTTACTTCTCTATTAGTTCTGCAAACTTGAATTTCTCTAGTTCTAAAAATTGGGGGGTTATTTGTGTGTCTGCATATATTCAGCTTTAACTTTATCAATCGTTTTACCACCAATACCAAAATTTTTATCAGGTAATTCTTTTATTGTGGTTGCAAAAAATTCTTGTGGTACATTCATAATTTCAGAGGATACTTCTGTTAATCTTTTGATTAACTGTTCCTTTTGTGCATCTGTTAATACTCCACTTTCAATTGTTATGTATGGCATTTTACTTCTCCTTTCAAATCTCGATTTTAATGTCTCTATTATACCATAATGATACTATTATAAAAAAGGAAAAAAGAGCTCACGGTTTATAAGTTTTATAACCCTGAAATGGGACTTATTTCACAGCCCCTGCTTTTATTTTTCATGATGGTATCATTATGGTATAATAGAGACATACAGTCGAGTAGACTAAGACCTCTCAATCTTAGCCCCTCACAGATCCGTACGTGCGGCTTTCCCGCATACGGCTCCTCATAGTAACATTCACTTTAATATAAGCAATAGTACGTTTTAGGCTTTGCTAATGGATAATACTTGAGCATTTCCACAAATCCATTCCATGTGTATGCCCGTCTACAACCTCTCCGATTCATGGCTTTAAACAGAAACTGCTGAACTCTATGCAAAAATGTTGTTATCTTTCGGAAATTCCATGTAACACCATAGTACCGATAGTGTCCGATTAGCTTCACATTTAATTCCTTGATTATCTCTCGCATCGGTCGATTCCGATTATCATAAATCCAATTCTTATAGGCTCTGACCTTTTGCTCAAACTTCTTTCTTGAAGTCTGTACTTTTGGTACGAAACCTCCTTTTCGGTTTTTGCTACAGTAGAAAGTAAATCCCAAAAAGTCAAATGTTTCCGGTTTATGTTCTCCTCTTGCCCTGCGATTCTGCTCTGCAAATCTTCCAAATTCAATCAGTCTGCTTTTACTACTCTCAAGTTCCAGACCAAACTTTTCCATTCGTTCTTCTAACTCTTTATAGTATCTTTCAGCTTCTGACTTATATTGAAATCCTGCAACAAAATCATCCGCAAAGTTGACAAGAAAACACTCTCCCTGCATTTCCTTCTTCACTACAAGTTTGAACCACAGCGTCAGCACATGATGCATGTATATATTCGCAAGCATCGGACTCATTACTGAGCCTTGTGCCGAACCTTCCTCTGTTGGTTCAAATTTACCTTGTTCCATTATTCCTGCTTTAAGATATTTACGTATCAGCCACAGTAAGTTCTTATCCTGTATGTTCCATTCGAGAAACTTCATCATCCACTCATGGTCGATATGGTCAAAGAACCCTTTGATGTCAGCATCTACGATATAGCTGATTTTCCCATAACTTATCCGTTGATATACCTCTTTTATCGCTTCGTGACAACCTCTGTTCGGTCTGAATCCATACATACAGTTTAGGAATCTTGGCTCATAAATAGCACCCAATATTTTCTTCACTGCCATTTGTACAATCTTATCTTCATAAGAAGCTATCCCTAATGGTCTTTTCTTTCCATTTGCTTTAGGAATGTATACCCTCAGCGATGGAAGTGGCTTAAAGGATTTGTTTTTCAGCCTTTGTACTAAATCCTTGATATTTCTGTCAAGGTTCTTCCCATACTCATCTTTGGTTACCTTGTCGATTCCGACTGCTTTACTCCCATCTAATTCCTTATGACATTGCTTTAACATATCTTCATTTATCAAATGGTACACTGATGTAAATATAGGATGTTTTGTTGTTGCTGATATTTCAGCTATTCTTACTAATTTCGTTTCCATTATTTCCTCCGTCCCTGAGTACGGATAATGTGTCCTCAGTAAGACCTTTACTATGCAATCCCCTTCCCTCCATCGGCATTGCCCGATTTCTACAGTACTATGGGATTGTCCGACCACCTACCATTCATTTGAAATCCTCCGTTTTCAGTTGCAACTTCATACTCTTCTTCGAGAAATGGCAGGTTCTCCCCAGTTGATGTGTATTCACAATGTAAAACATGATTGGTTCTCTGACTCCGCAGTGCCACATAATACTCGCCATATCGCATTACATGATATTGTCTTCCGCACCAGTTAAGACGTCGACCGACTGAAGTTAACGTTTCGAAGCTCAATCACTATTCAACCCTGCTTTCTTGCTGTCTACGCTTGTCAAATGCCGTTACCGACATCATCCCAAGACTCGCTATTATCTGGTTGGCTAAACCTTGGATAAACCGGATTCCCACCGGCTTGACTACACACCCTTAGCTGGGCGCACAACCGGAAGTTGGAGGATACACGCATGAAAATTGTAATCATTAATGGAAGTGCCAGAAAAGGAAACACGCTGACAGCAATCAATGCATTTATAAAAGGAGCATCAGAAAAGAATGAAATTGAAATCATTGAACCTGACAAACTCAACATTGCACCATGCAAGGGATGTGGTGTCTGTCAATGCTCTAAGGGATGCGTCGATAAGGATGATACAAATCCTACAATTGATAAAATTGCTGCCGCAGATATGATTCTTTTTGCTACACCAGTTTATTGGTGGGGAATGTCAGCACAATTGAAACTTATCATTGATAAGTGCTACTGCCGTGGATTGCAGTTAAAAAATAAAAAAGTTGGCACGATTGTTGTAGGCGGTTCTCCCGTAGACAGTATCCAGTATGAGCTGATTGATAAGCAGTTTGACTGTATGGCAAAATATCTTTCATGGGATATGCTTTTCAAAAAATCATATTACGCAACAGCCAGAGATGAACTTGAAAAAAACAAGGATTCCATGAACGAACTTGAGGGGATCGGAAAAAATTTATAAAGCACGTTCCAAATTCCAGCTCTACAAGCAGTCCTTCATCTCTATTGATTCAAAGAACACAGGAAAGGGAAGAGTAATTTTAACTATGAAAAAGAGTCTGAGAATGACAGAGGGAAGTATCTCCCAAAAGATCATTTTTTTTGCAATTCCATTGTTTCTGGGAAATCTGTTCCAGCAATTGTATAATACTGCTGATTCCCTGATCGTAGGAAATTTTCTAGGAAGTAATGCACTGGCGGCAGTCAGTTCATCTGGAAATCTGATTTTTCTGATGGTAGGTTTTATTAACGGCATTGCCATGGGTGCAGGTGTTGTTATTGCACGATATTACGGAGCCAAAAAAAGAGACTGCCTGAAAAAGGCAATCCATACAACGGTTGCATTTGGACTTGTGGCCGGTGCTGTGCTGACAGTTTTGGGAATGTTTCTGGCACCAAAGATCCTGGTATTGATGGGAACTCCTGCGGACGTGCTCCCGGAATCTATTGTGTATTTCCGTACATATTTTGCAGGGTCTATGGGTGTTGTCATGTACAATATCTTTGTTGGAGTCCTGCAGTCGGTCGGTGATGGACGCCATCCATTGATATATCTGATTATTTCTTCCTGTGTCAATGTCGTTCTGGATATTTTCTTTATCGCAGCTCTTGGCATGGGAGTCGGATCAGCAGCACTTGCAACCGCAATTTCACAGTTTGTCAGTGCACTGCTCTGTATGGTTCATCTGCTGCGTGTGGAAGAAGAATACCGTCTGGAATTACGAGAGATTCGTTTTGACAGTTCTATGCTGAAGCAGATCATCCAGAATGGTGTACCATCCGGTTTTCAGAATTCAGTGATTGCGATCGCGAACGTCTTTGTACAGTCAAATATAAATGCATTTGGAAAAATGGCGATGGCAGGATGTGGTTCCTACTCCAAGATAGAGGGATTCGCCTTTTTGCCGGTGACCTGTTTTACAATGGCTCTGACAACCTTTGTCAGTCAGAATCTGGGTGCAAAACAGTATGACCGGGCGAAAAAGGGAGCAAGATTTGGAGTTCTCTGCTCGATTACTATTGCAGAGTTGATCGGTATTATCATATATGTAGCAGCACCGGTACTGATCACAGCGTTTAACAGGGAGCCTGATGTTGTACATTATGGAGTCATGCAGTCCAAAACAATTGCGTTATTTTATTGTCTGCTGGCGTTTTCTCATTGCATCGCAGCAATACTTCGTGGATCAGGTAACGCATCCGTTCCGATGATCGTTATGCTCTGTGACTGGTGTTTGTTTCGCGTAAGCTACATTACTGTGGCAGTTCGTATTCTCCCGGATATACGAGTAATTTTCTGGGCATCCCCATTGACTTGGGGTATCAGCTCCGTGATTTTTCTGTATCTGTTCTTACGTGGAAAATGGGTTTACGGATTCGAGAAATCCTAATCGCTATACCGAACTTTTTGGTGTGAAATGAGTAGTTATAATTAACTTTTAATGTCGCTGTTACCGTAGTAACTGCACCGTTTGATACAAACAGCCTAAAAGATTATAACTTTTCTAACTTTTCCAAAAACGCAACATAAAATTCCCGTTCTTTAATACAAGCTTGCTGAACCTCTATACTTTTGGGAGTGTATCTCATGTGGAACATATGGCTCTTCAAGATATGCAAGGTCTTCGGCAGTTAATTTAATGTCAAATGCTCCCGCTGCAAGAGGGCTATACGGCATTAACGAAACTTTCATTTGCTTACAAATTGGTAGCAATTCTCTCTCATCCTCTCTGTAAAGCAAATTATAATGATTCTCCATCGCAGAAAATGGTGTCCATCCATTGTCTCTTGCGGCTAACTGCATATTATAAAACTGATATCCATACATGGCAGATGCACCAAGTGCCCTGACCTTTCCTGCTTTTACCAGATTGTGCAGTGCCTCCATAGTTTCTTCAATGCTTTACCTAAATATTCCTCACTTGTTCCTGCTGAATATCCATTTGCTGTATCAAAAAAGTTATATCCCAAATCAAGTGCATGCTTGATAACATTCTCACTTTCAGCTTCATCCAGCGTACTCTTTCTCCGATACCGCCTCACACCACTCATTGGAACAATCCACTCCCGGCACCTCAATTGCCAGATGGGAAAACCATTCATCCGGTGCTGCGCCATGCCAGTGTTTCACTTCTGCCGGAATATTGATGCAGTCACCCGGTTTCATTTCTACAGCTTCTTTACCTTCTTCCTGATAATATCCTCTTCCGGCAACACATACCAGGATCTGCCCGCCTCCACTTTTTGCATGATGGATGTGCCAGTTATTTCTGCATCCAGGTTCAAATGTCACATTAAAAATTCCAACCTGAGAAGTAGAGATTGGTGCAAGAAAACTTCTGCCGGAAAAATACTGTGCAAAGCCATCGTTTGGTGCACCGATTGGAAATACCATCTCTTTTGCATGTGCCCGCATTGCTTCCTCTTCGTATGGCAAATCTCCTTCACCTGCCTCCCACACTTCCTTTGCAAGATTGAAAACAGCCCATGCTTTTGGCCAACCTGCATAGAATGCGGCATGTGTGATCACTGCAGCAATCTCTTTTTGTGTCACACCATGATTTTTTGCATTTTGAAGATGATATTTTAAAGAAGAATCCGTAATTCCGGAAGCCATCAGAGCAACCACTGTGATAATACTTCTTGTTTTTACGTCGATATCCTGGTTATTCCAGTTTTCGCCGAAAAGTACATCATCGTTAAAATGTGCAAATTCCGGTGCGAATTCACCAAGTGTATTTCTTCCTGCTGTCTGTACTATTTTTTTCATATTCTGTATACCTCCATAACTCTGTTATTTATAAAGAGTTTACCCATTCACTGATTTCCTGTTTCGTTCCACAATTTAGCAGTCTGCCTTCTGTAATAACCGCGTCTGGATTTTTTATTCATCCAGTCAAGATCAGGCTTTGTATATGGAACTTTCGGCTCAATCTCAAACAAATCCGCTTTTACTTTCTCTGCGATTATCTCTGCTACTTTTTTTGTTGTTCCGCTTGCACTGAAAAATGCCACTAATTTTTTACTAATAATAAAAAGCCCCTTTCTCTGCGTATTTTTCACAAAAAATAGATGTATAAGATTTACATTCATCTTACACATCTATTTTAAGCTCTATCACTTCATTATGTCTATTGCTTATATTGAATTTTGTTTTATGCCTGAAAAGCATTAATCTCCTCGATCATTTTACGGACTGCCAAAGAATATGGGATATTCCGTCGCCAGGCAATCACCGTACTGGTTGTGATTTCAGGAGAAATTCTTCGCTGTACAAGAATATCCTCTCGCCAATACTTTGCAGCACCTTCGATTGATATTGGATAGCCCAGTCCATTTGCCGCCATGACTCCTGCATTTGTTCCGAGATTACTTGTAAAAGCAATCTGAAGTTTTGAAAAGTCTTTTCCAAACCAATTGGCAAGTTCACTTTGAACACTCACTCTTTCGGGCAGTATCAATGGTTTTCCTATGAGATCTTCTTTTTTAATAAACTCTTTTTCTGCCAGTGGATCATCCGGCCGCATTCCAACACACCAGTGATCGCAATCTGTGATTCTGATATAATCCATCCCTTCGGTGTCCACCGGCTCCATGAATAATGCAATATCTACAAGTCCTTTGTTCATCATCTCATACACTGCATCTGCTGTTGCAGTATGCAATACAATCTGAACCAGCGGGTATTTTTCTTTATATGTTTTACATATCTCCGCCAATGTCTCCACCGCTGCAAATTCCCCGCATCCAATGGTTATATTTCCCTCTACAACATCTTCTTTTCCTTTCAGTTCCTCAAGTGTTTTTTCCTCAAGATTAAGGATCTCCAGAGCACGCCTTTTTAATAAAATCCCCTCTTCAGTAAGCGAAATTTTCTTCCCACTTCGAATAAATAATGTTACTCCAAGCTCCTCTTCAAATGCCGCCATCTGTCTTGAAAGCGTTGGCTGGGTAATATGCAATTGTTCTGCTGCTTTTGTAAAGCTCTGTTCTTTTGCCACCGTCAGAAAATAGCGCAATAGTCTTAATTCCATATTTATATACACCTCTTTTATGAGAAAGAATAATATTTTCAGTAGAATAGGATTGATTATCATCCCTCCAAATTTCGATTCTAATGTCTCTATTATACCATAATGATACTATTATAAAAAAGGAAAAAGAGCTCACGGTTTATAAGTTTTATAAGCTGGACCGCCTTTATATCACCGCCACTCAGTTTCAGCTTGTCTCTCACATTTCCGGAAAGATACTCGTCTGCTGTCTCCCAGCCGATATCCGGATTATGTATCGTTGCCTCAAGAGTTGCAAACTGTGCCTTTGCCTCCTCGAATTTCTTTCTCTCAATCGTGATTGTCAGGTATCTCTCGAAAATGCCGTTTTCAGCCACCGCCATAATCTCTATGGTTTCCTGAATGGATTTAGGTGTCTTATACAAAGGCTCACTCGCTTTCTTATAATGAAAGCCCGCCGGGAGCATCACCCTGCGGGCTGTGTTCCCGACCTTACGGTCAGATACATATGAATAGTTGTGTTTATCCTGCTAACACTAATGGTATATCCATTGACTTCATAACAAAATTTATATATAATTTTGTTATCAAATAGGAGGTGTTTTTATGCCAGCAATCAAATCAAGTGCTGATTTAAGGAATAATTACAATGAAATTTCTACATTTTGTCATAATTATCCTGAACCAGTTTTCATCACGAAGAATGGAAAAGGCGACCTTGCTGTTATGAGCATTGAAGCCTACGAAGAACTGACCAGCCGCTTTGAACTTTACAGCCAGATCAAGGAAGGAATGGACGATATTGCCACAGGCAACACCAGACCATTTTCCGAAGCTATGGCTGATATCAGGAACCGCCGTAGTCGATGAGCTATCAGGTTCATATCACTTCCACCGCAGAACACGATATTATGCGTGCTGCGGATTACATCGAATTTAGCCTCAAAAATCCTGATGCCGCAGATAATCTGTTAGATGCTGCGACTGAGCAGATAGGCTCACTAGCCGACCTGCCACAGAAGTTTCGTCTGGTAGATGATCCGGTACTGGCAAGCTGGGGCATTCGTTTTGTAATAATCAATAATTACCTTGCCTTTTATACGATTGATGAAGAAAAGCAGACTGTAATCATAGTCCGATTTCTCTATCAGAAAAGTAACTGGACTTCCATTCTTCGACAGGGATTTTCCCTCATTTAAGGAATCTGTTTTTATGCATGTTCCTTTTTAGTGCATTGCTTTATAAGCAGCCACACCCGCTACCGCCAGCACAAACACGGCTGCCAGTCCCATCGCAACCGATTCCTGATAGCGGTCTATATCCTTGTTTACTTCGATTACCATTGTCTTTCCTCCCTTTCAAGGTGCAAAAAAAGCACCTTAACCTTATTGGCTAAAGTGCTTGTATTGGTTTGGTATCAAATTGTTGTGAGTCAGACAAATATGAATTTATAGACAACTCCACTTATTTTACACCCTGCATATCTCCATATTTATCTTTCAGACTTTCTATTCCGGCAAAGAGTAAGTGCTATTTTCTTCTATTCAGCCTTTCCTTCCGGAAAAATTATTTTAAATACGAAGAAAAATATCACCATGGAAACTCCACCTGTAATAATTGTCACAAGCATGTTATAGACTGCCGGTGCCACATATGCAGATGCAACCGGCATCCACAGATTATTAAATCCATTACAAATCAGTGAAATTACCACCCACGCAATAAAATACCAGATTGCCTGATATACAGGATTACCATGACTTTTAAAAGTAATATTTCTCTGAAGTGGAAAATTAATACACTGTGCAAGAAATGACCCCAATTCATAACTGATAAAATAACCAAGTCCACCACCAAGCAGTACATTCCCTGCTGCATCACGCAATACATTATACCCCAGCAGACTCCATGTAAATTTTACTCCAAATAAATTCATGGAAATCTTTGGCCACATGAATTCTGTACCAGCCAGACCAATTCCCAAAATCCCCGGTAAAAATGTAAATACAAGATACTGAAATACAGTCACACCCATACTGAATACAACAAAATAGAATATCTGATAAAGCCATTTTGCAAAAGCAGAATGCTTCTCTTCAAAACATTTCCATATATTTTTTATATAATTCATCTGCACTTTTCTCCGGCTCCTTTTAATAATTTTTCATATTTCTTATTATTTCTTCTGTTTCTAAAATATCCGCGAATTATTTTTTTTACTCCAAGCATAAAGTGCCCATTTACAACATCAACCATTCCATATACCATTTCCATACTGACTGCTCCGCCTGTCATCTTAGCAATCGCTCGAAACGGCATATTATAAATAAAGAGAATATTCAGATCCGGCTTTCCCTGTGCCTCACTCTTCTTTTTCATTTTTGTGAGACATCTGTATATCAGCCTTGCAAGTCGGCTTTTTGCATAATACATCTGACAGATTGCATCATTGATTTCCAGATTTCCACTCCATCTTCCGTCCGGTATCTCATGGCCAAGAAGTTCACGAAATTCATCATCTGATATTTTCTGCACGATTCCTGTATAATAGTAAGGCATTTTTGCCGGATTATAAGGATATTCTTTACTGTTTCCTATTCTCTCAGTCTTACCTGTTAAACGAATATCTGCAACACTGGCTCCTACCATAATCTGATAATTGCCTGTTTCTATTTCCCACTGTCCTGTTTTTATATTCCAGTAACGGAACGTCTTATCATCGAACGGAATCCTGATCTGTCTGCGTTCTCCCGCCTTAAGATAAACTTTTACAAAGCCCTTCAGTTCTTTTTCCGGTCGGAACACAATTGCATTAGGAAGTCCTACATACATCTCAACAACCTCTGCCCCATCTCTGTCACCTGTATTGGTAACCGAAACTTTGATTCCATCCTCTTCTATAATAAGATCAGAATATGTAAATTCCGTATAAGAAAGCCCAAAGCCAAATGGGTATTGCACCCGGACTTTTGAAGTATCATAATAGCGATATCCTACATAAACGCTCTCGCGGTATTCCGATGTTTTCTCATTACTTGGATAGTATCTAAATGCCGGTGTCTGTTCATAAGATATGGGATATGTTTCTGCCAGTCTTCCTGATGGATTCACTTTCCCTGTCAAAATATCCAATGTTGCTAAAGCGCCTGCCTGTCCATTCAGATATCCATGCAAAATCGCTTTGCAGTAGGTATGCCATGGCATTTCTATCGCAGATCCTGCACTTAATATTCCAATAATATTTTCATTCACTTTACTGATATCCTGCAGAAGATTTATCTGATTCTGCGGAATCCGCATATGTGTTCTGTCCAGTCCTTCTGATTCACTGATTTCATCAAGACCAAAGCAGAAAATCACAATATCCGCGTTCATGGATAAATCTAATGCAAACTTTCTATCATTCTCATCTACATCCCCATTTCTCTGATAGCCTCTTGTCATCCCCAGAATATTCAGATCATATTGCTGCAAAACCGATGACATATCTTCTACTTTTGTTGGATTGACCATAGAAGATCCTGCCCCCTGATATCTAGGTGAAAAAGCAAAATCTCCAATAACAGCGATGGATTTTTTGGTATCCAGCGGAAGAATCTGTTTTTCATTTTTCAAAAGAATCATGCTTTCTGCTGCTGCTTTCCTTGCCAGTTGATGGTGTGCATCTCTGTCAAAGTTTTTATCTGAAAACTTCTTGCCTGATGTCAGTTCCATCACTGCATCCACCAGTTCTCCAACTCTTTCATCTAAATCCGATTCCTTCAGCTTTCCGTTTTGGACTGCATCAATTACTTCTCTTGCTGAATCATACCCACAAGACGGCATTTCCAGATTGGAACCGGCAGCAACACCTTTCACATGATCATTGCTTCCGCCCCAGTCTGTTACTACAATCCCATCAAAGCCCCAGTCTTTGCGCAAAATATCTGTCAAAAGATGTTTGTCCTCATTAGCATAGATTCCATTAATCTGGTTGTAACTGCTCATGATTGCTTTTGCGTGTCCTTCTTTAACAGCTATCTCAAAACCGGTCAGATAAATTTCTCTTAATGTACGTTCGTCAACAACTGCGTCCATTGCCATTCTACGAAGTTCCTGACTGTTAACTGCCAGATGCTTCGGGCATGCATAAACGCCTTTACTCTGTATTCCACGAATATATGATGCTGCCATCTTCCCGGAAAGATATGGATCTTCTGAAAAATATTCAAAATTTCTTCCACATAATGGGCTTCTTTTAATATTTAATCCCGGACCAAGCAGGATATTTACATCCATACTTGCCGCTTCTTCTCCGAGAGCCTCTCCAATCTCCTCCCCCAGATCCTGATTCCAGCTGTTTGCGATCGTCGCTGCTGTGGGAAAACAAGTTGCATTCAAGGATGCATTCAGTCCCAGATGGTCTCCTGCTCCTGCCTGTTTTCTGATTCCATGCGGTCCATCCGAAAGAAAGATGGACGGGATGGAAAGTCTGTCTATTTCTCTGGTTTGCCAGACTGTTTTTCCACTGAGGATTGCTGCCTTTTCTTCTATTGTCATCTTTTCAACCAATTTTTGTTGTTTCATAATTGTTTTCCACCCCACTTTCATCTTTATTCAGCGTTCTTTCTTTTCTTATATCCTCTGATTACCAATACTTCCATTCCTGCCATGAAAAGCACTATTACAACGTCAATACCAATTGCTGCTTTTTTCCAGTTTTCCATACCTGCTTCTTTATGTTTTCCATCATAAGCCCAGCTGCTTACAACTGTATACATGACATTTTTGCAGGCATTTCTCATCTGAAGTACAGATGTTGGATGCTCCGGATTAGCTACATTGTTCTCTTCTCCGTTAAATGTAGATAACATTGCATCTACACCATTTGCTAATGCTGCGTCTGCATTCATGAATCCATGACCATTGTTTCGGAAAAAGTCTGTAAGCGCCATTCCTCTAAATCCCCATTCATCTCTAAGAACTGTCTTCATAAGGTTACTGCTTTCTCCAGTCCATTTATCTCCAAGAAAACTCCAGGAAACCATAACTGCATTTGCGCCCCCCTGTTTTACAGAAATTTCAAATGGTTTTAGATAGATTTCCCGGATTGCCTGCTCATTCGACCAGACACTTACCATTTTGGCATTACCTTCATACATAGCAAAATGCTTGATGTAAGAATATACTCCGTATTTTCTTGCTCCTTCTACTGCTTTTGCTCCCATATTTCCTGAAAGAACTCCATCTTCTGAGAAATATTCATAGTTTCTTGCACCAAATGCAGTTCTATGAGTGTTCATACCCGGTGCATACCATCCTTCTGCACCCATTTCCTGGCTGATCTTGCCCATGCATTCACCCCAAGTCTGTGCAAGATTCTTATTCCATGTAGAAGCAATCACTACTTCGATTGGGAAACCAATTGAGCCAACTCCTGTAAAGTTATTATTAATTGCTGCTGGTCCGTCAAAATCAAGTGTACCTACTTTTCCAACAGAATCCATCGCAGCTGTCTGATAACCCGCCATTGCAATCATATTTGACATTTCATCAACAGTAAGCTGATCCAGAAGTTTTTCCCAACGTGGGTCATCATAATCAACATCACGCATATCAGCTAATGTAAGTCCATTATCTGCTCCTGTTGTTGGCATTTTGTCCTCATCATTGAGATATGTAGTCTTATCAAAATTGCTGTTCAAATGATATTCAGAAACATATGGCTCACCTAGTTCAGCAGATGCCGGTGCTTTTATAGCATCTTCATAATTTGCAAAATGATCTGCTCGTGATAAATATGTCACATCACCTTTTGCATTTTCAAATACATTTGTTGCTGCAGTATCATCAGATGCTCTTTTATTTTCTCCCTTATATACTACATCATCATCTGCAGTATATGTTTTCTGATCTAGCACAGTGTGTGAATCACTATTGATAGAAATCACGTAATCGCCCTTTTCAAGAACATACGCTTTTGCCTTATTCTCATCATAAGAGGCCATATCTTCTACACTGAATGTAACTGTAACAGTCTGAGATTCTCCCGGCTGAAGCAGCTTTGTTTTTTCAAACTCAATTAAATTTGCAGAAGATTTCTCAATTCCTCCATTTGTATATGGTGGATTATAATATACTTCTACTACATCTTTTCCGGCTTCATCTCCTGTGTTGGTTACTTCTACATCTACAGAAATCTGTCCGTCATTTTCTTTAAGTGCACCCATTTTCTGTTTGAACTCTGTATAACTCAAACCATATCCAAATGGATACTGTACAGTCTTATCGTAATCAATCGCACCTTCCTGTGCAGCTGTTTCATAATACTTGTATCCTACATAAATGTCTTCCACATAATTGGTAAATGCTGGAGCATACACCTGCGCAGTTCCTGCGTTCATTCCTTCAACGGCCATATCTGCCAGATTTGTATACTCTGTTTTTTCTGCATTATTCCACCATGGAGCAGTCGTCATATCATAAACAAATGTATCCGGTGTTTTTCCGGAAGGATTGACTTCACCTGAAAATACTTTACCAAGCGCATTAAATCCCACATTTCCCGTTCCCGGGCACCATACAACAGATTTAATCTGAGGATATTCATCTGCGAAACCAAGTTCAAACTGATTTGCTCCATTATAAATCACAATCACATTATCAAAGTTTGAGCAAACCATATCCACCATATCTCTTTCAGTTTGTGAAAGCTGCAGATAATGCTCGCCCTCAGGAAAATCATCATATTCATCGGAATTATTATCATATGCTGCTTTACTTACATCCATCGGAATATCATTATGACCTTCACCTGCTTTTCTGGAAAGAACCACAACTGCAACATCAGAATACTTTTTCGCATTTTTAATAAGCTCATCACTGTAAGTATCTACAGGTGGCTCCGGTAATGTCCAGCTCTGTTTCTGGATAGACATTTCCGGATTATCTGCACCATAATTGTTATAAAAATCGACCAGTTCCTGATTAATAGAAAATCCGGCATTTTCAAGACCCTGATTCAAGCTGACTATATCATACAGATCATTAATTCCACCGGAACCTGCTCCTCCGTAAGCCGGATTAATAGATTCCCAGCCAAAAATATTCAGTTTTTTTGTTTCATTTAATGGAAGCAGTTTTTCATTTTTTAGAAGAACAATTCCGTCTTCCATTATCTCTTCTGCTACTTCTGCAGCTTCTTTATTTGTTTGAGCGCTAATAGTTCCACTTCCTGTTGCAAGTCCAATCAACGTAGACATTGGTCCAAAACAGATCATATTTACACAGATTACAACTGCAAGAAGCATCGCAATCGCAGCTTCCCCTCTTACCAAAAATCTTTTTTCCTTAGACATCCTGCGGCATGCAATCATAATTACGATTCCTATTACAAGTGCAGCAACAATACCGATAATATACGGTTTGCATAATTGTAATACCGCCAGCACATCTTCCATTTCAACACTGATCATTCTCTTATTTCCTCCTTTGATTCTCTCGTCTTTTCAAGTATCATTCACTGTTGGCATTACTATAACATGTTTATCATTTTGTGCCATTTCGGGCACAAGATGTAACAAATATGGCACAAAACACTAAAAAAGGTCCACCGGACCTCTTTGTAGTATGCTGGGCAACAAAAATACCCAGAGCATTACAATACTCTGGGTAAAAGAATCTTTAATTTAAACCAGTTCTGCTGTACTCCAAATGCAACAGAGCCATCATATTTTTCTACAGCTGCACGAATACTTTTCAATCCAAAACCATGGTTTTTACTATCTGTTTTTGTTGTTGCAATCAGATTCTCTTCATTTTTGTAGATTTCTGCTTCACAATAATTCTCTATCTTGATAAACACAAATCCTTTTTGAGCGGATACTGTCAGATGAATCAGTCTTTTTTTCGGATCCGGAATCATAATCACATGTTCAATAGCATTATCCAAAGCATTTCCAAATATAGAACATATATCTGTTACATGCATATAATCCAATAATTTTCCATCTGCCACGCAGGTAATCTGTATATGATTTTTTCGACAATGAAAAATCTTAGCTGCCAGAATCGTATCAAGTACATGATTCCCCGTTCTGCTTATATTTTCAAAAGCAGCGATTTCCTTTTCCATGGAATCAATCCATTTTTTTCGCTTCTCTTCATCTGATTCCGCACGAAGTCCCGTTATCTGATGCTTCAGATCATGGTATTTCATTTGTATGAGATCCAGGCTGTCCTGATAATTTCGATATTGCTCATACTGGCTTTTCAGCATCATATTCATTACTGAAAGTTCTCTCTCAGCAACATACTCACTGATCCTGCTCTGATAAGCATAGAGGATTGCAATTCCCCCAAGATCAATCAGTGTTCTGATAGAAAAAATATCTGCACGTTCTCTGCTCGCAAATGGCACATTTTCATTTAAAAAACTCAGATTACTAAAAGCAAAGATTGCTACCGCCATAATTGCTACCGCTGCTACTTCCCTTACGGTCATCTGTTCAAGATAATTCTGCTTCAGAAGATCTTTTTCTAAATAAATATCAAGAGTAAAACAGTCTCCAAAAATAACTATCGTAATCAGAATTTCAACCCATATACTATGATTTCCCCATGTCTGTACACTAGATACCATCTGCCACTGCAGCGAAGCTGCAAACTCAGCAAGAACAAATGCACGGGCGCAGCAATAAGCCGCTCCAAGAGGCTTCATTTTTCCTCCGATCATAAGAAATACATACATCATACCTGCTGCAATCATCATACAGGGAATCCACAAAATCTCTGTTACATTGTCTGTCAAAGTCAGAAATATACTCTGGATAGCCAGCATGACTAGACTGCCTACCAGAAAATGTACAGATTTCATATTTTCTTTTTTTAGGATATAAAGATAAACCAAACATGATCCCCACTCTGCTATTGCCGTATAAATTCTTGGAATATCCTGATATAACATTGTATCCTCCATTTCGCATGAAATCATTCCATATTAAGGTTTTGCAGAAGCAGATTCATGAATTCCTTTTTTTTGGCTCTGCTGACAGGTATATGTACATTATTGATCACACAATCAGAACCAACAAATCCCTCTACATGATTCATATTTACCAGATAGCCCTTTGCACATCGAAAAAAATTATGTGGTGTAAGTTTTTCTTCAAGTTCTTTCATCGTAATTCTTGAAGAGTAATCTCCTCTCGAAGTATAATAAATTACATTATGTTTCTGTCCCTCAATAAAATAGATATCTGCTATATCTATCTTTACAACTCCTTTTCCAATCGGAATCGTAAGAAATTCTTTAACCTCAGAGCGCATACGTCCAATTGCTTTATCCAGCTTCTGAGAAAAAGAAAAGTACTCAACCGGTTTTACTACATAATCCATTGCATCAACTTCATATCCACGTACTGCATATTGAATCATATTTGTAATGAACATGATAATTACTTTCTGATCCATCTGACGGATTTTTTCTGCTGCTGTCATACCGTCCATAAACCGCATCTGAATATCCATAAGAATAATGTCAAAACTGCCACTGTAATTCTCAGTGATATCTTCTCCATCTCCAAATATTGTAACCTTTATTGATTTTCCTCTTTCCGTTTGATATTTCCGGATATACTCTGTTAATTGTTTTACGTAAATTTCTTCATCTTCCACAATTGCAATTTGTATCATCCCATACCCTCCACAAGAAATGCATTCTTTGTAACTGTTCAAGCCCACACAATATAGATCTTGCTTTTGATTCATGGACGCATCCTATAATTTTAGTATACAGCAACTATACAGTTGCGACAAGATGTGTATTTTTTCTTTTTTGAACTATGGATGATCCGTTTAAAGAAAAGCCGGTACGATGCTGATAAGGAAAAAGTGGCTTCCGAGCAGCTTCAAAGTACTTACCATATGGAACTCCATTATTTTGCAATAAATAACACTCCGAGTGTGTAATAAATACCCGATGTTTCTCGCTTTACACGTAAATTCGAGGAACAGACTGCTTGGATGGCTGTTAATTGTTCTCGTGTAGCAGTTGCTGCATTCATGAGAATTTCATGGAATACAGTAGGTCCTATCATCGAACGTGTTGAGAAAGACCTTGATATTAATCCAAATGCAAGAGTTGATGACCTTCCACTTGGCAAGTATTATCTTGTTGAGACAAAGACCATTGATGGATTTGTATTAGATGATACACCGATTGAGGCAGACCTTTCCTATATTGACCAGAATACAAAGGTAGTGTTTGCAGGAATGGATGTGACAAATGAGCGTGATGAAAGCAACGGTGTGATCTATAAGGATGTGTGCAATCCTATCACAGCAGAGTTTCGTGAGGAACTATATACCAATATCCTTGATGCATATGCAAGAATCAAGGGACTTGCTCGTATTTACTTTGAAAACAGTTTCATTGTAAATAACATCAATATAGTGCAGGGGAAAGAGAAAATCTTTGTATCAATGCCATCTTATAAGACAAAGCAGATGGACGAGCAGGGCAAGCCGGTATATCAGGATGTCGGCTACCCGGTCACAAAGGATTTTAGGGAAAAACTCTATAATGAGATTATTTCAGAATATGAGAAAGCAAAGGATAAGAGCAACGAAAAGGCTAGGGAGAGTGCCGAGAAGCATCATGGAAATCCCGATAAAGAGAAGGACAAAGAGGCAACATCCTTTCGATAATTAGTAATCAGGGTACAGGGGCGGCCTGAATTCTTGATTAGTTAAAGTTTTTTAACTTTCCCGATTTTAAAAT
>ERZ1034946.156-NODE-156-length-53280-cov-197.495350_pt1 | contig 53280 bp, 44 predicted proteins | sample MGYA00520591_ERZ1034946 | MGnify/ENA primary metagenome ERZ1034946 (study PRJEB33766, sample SAMN09781753) | gut metagenome | biome: gut microbiome | host: Homo sapiens | place: Madagascar | study: EMG produced TPA metagenomics assembly of the PRJNA485056 data...
GAGTAAATTCCACCACCAAATGTGGTGGTGGAATTTAAAATTTCATTTTTGGTTTCATACTCTGCGAAAATCAACCTCTTTCGTATCATTCACTTTTGTGCTAGAATAGAATAACAAATATTATTAAGAAGACAGCATTATGGTAGGTAAAAAAATCCGGGCATACCAGGAATTCAGAGGGTACAGTCAGATACAGTTAGCCGAGCTGTCCGGCATTAACATAGGTACGATCAGAAAATATGAACTTGGAATCCGGAATCCAAAACCGGATCAGTTAGAAAAGATAGCAACTGCATTGGGATTAAATGTAAGTGTTTTTCTGGATTTTAATATTGAAACAGTCGGAGATGTACTCTCCCTGTTGTTTTCTATTGATAATTCAGTGAACCTCTCACTTGCAGAAACACCTGATCAGAAGGTTTCACTGACGTTCAATAATCCTACAATGCAGGACTTTTTCAGGAAATGGTGTCAATTTAAAAATGTCTATGAAAAAGGAAAAACTGAAATATTAGCTATCGAAAATGAAGATAAAAGACAGGAAGAACTGAATAAACTCAACGCTTCCCTGGAAGAATGGAAACTGCGTGCCATGGGAACTACGATAGGTTGCCATACGATTGTTAAAAAGGGCACTGAAGACAATGCCATCAAAACATATGATTTGACATAAGGAGGTATTATACTCAATGAATCAATCTACAGATTACTTATATCATTATACAAGTATTGAAACTTTAGCACTAATTCTTCATAACAAAACATTCCGTTTAAACTCCCTTGATCATATGGACGATTTACAAGAGAAAGAAGCTTCTGATATAAAAAATATTGGCCAATTCTGCTATGTAAGTTCCTGGACCGATGATGAAACCGAAAGCATTCCGATGTGGAATATGTACAGCACCCTTGATTCCGGTGTAAGAATAAAATTAAAAGCAAATCCATTTAAGCTATTTGAAAATACACCAGATTCATTACAAAACGTTAGTAATTTTCCTGTAACCGATAATACAAATGGAAAATATTTAAAATCTATAATTCCTATAGCTGATATGTTGGAAAAAGGATATGTCTGTCCTGCTGCAATGACCAATGACATTCTACATAAAGTTGAATATACCTCAGATTATAACAAGCTATATCCTAGATTAGTTACACATGAAGGAGATAAATTTAGTATTGCTTTAGGTTCTTTAGGTATTCATAAAAATATACATTGGGAATTTCAACATGAATGGAGATATATTTTACATTTTTACCCTTTGGATTTTAATCAAGATCCCGGACGTGTAACAACTTCTGCACAAATTATGGCAAACAAGCTTTTATATGGTTTAGAAAAACAACCATTTCCATTTTATGACTTACAGCTAGACGATACTGCTTTTAATCAAATGCAAATCACTTTAAGCCCTAAAATAAGTATGGGAAATCGTTTGATTGTAAAATCTCTCATAGAAAAGTATAATCCAAGTGCTTTAATTTCTGAAAGTTCTTTACTTGGTTTGATTTAGTTACTGGATTTTGTTATCATTCTGTTATCACAAATGGTTGTCAGGATACTCTACCGGCAACCGTTTTTCTATACTGTTCGTTATTCTTTACTGCTCTTTTTACATATTTCCAGATAACAGAAAAACCCGTAGAACCGAAGTTCTACGGGTTTCTTACGTTTAGACACAACGTTATCTTACGATAACAAATCCATATTAAGATTGTATTACTCGATAACTGTAGCAACACGTCCAGATCCTACTGTACGTCCACCCTCACGATACTTTAATATCATTTTACCTCATATTTTTTATGGTTTTCTCTCCAAAATACAGTGAAAAACGACTGATTTGTACTATTTATTTTTATTTGCCTGATTTCTTGGCACCGTTTTGGCACCGGAAGCCTCAGTCAAAAAGCTTCTCTTCTGCTGTTTATACTCTTCTCTATCAGCTTTAATTTATAGCCAAAAAGCAGCCAGTTTTTCATATAAATAATTTCTAATAACTTTTATCGCCTTTCTTCAAAGGAGAAAACGTAATCTTATTTGCCAAAAGAAAAAGAATTATTATTACAATACCAAATCCCACAAAAAGTGAACTTGTATCAACAACAGTAACTTTGTATATAATACTAATCACAAAAGATACCACTGGCGCGCATGCGTATGTAAGTGAAAATCGAATTGCAGAAACACGTCCTATATATTCTTTAGTAACTTCTTTTACAAATTTCACTTGTACATAAGTAATCATTAATCCCAATGCTGCACCAATTATTATCGAACCGATTAGCAACAGTAATTTTTGAGTTATAGGATTTGCAATATATTTTGAAACAAATGCAATAAAAACATAGTATACACCTAAAACAATTCCACAAAATGTAACAAGTGTATTATTTTTTTTCTCCTCTTTCATTTTTGCAAAAGTCAATGATCCCAAAATAGTACCAATAGTTACGCTTACACTTAGTAATGAAACAATTTTGGCATCTCCACTAAACATTTCTCTTGCAATCGGGGCGAGCAGTGCATCAAATGGAACCACTGCTGAATTAATTAGAATACATAAAAAACATAGTTTTAATAGCTTCTTATGGTCAAATACATAACTAAATCCATCTCTAAGCGAAATTAAATATTCTCTGCCAATTATTCGGTTTGTCTTCTTTTCTTCTTGAACAGAAAATTCTATTTTTACTATAAGCAACGCTGATATTAAAAATATCAAAGCATCTATCGCTAAAGAAATACCTATTCCAAATGAACTAATCACTATGCCTGACAAGCCAGTTCCAACTAATACTGCTATTTTGGTACAAGACACATTGACACTTACACCTTTATCATAATGTTCATTAGGAAGTACATGCTGAATAACTGCTACCCCTGCTGGCATATGAAATGCTTCTATTAATGAAATGGATATTGTCATAAAAACCAATATTAATGGTGAAAGCATGTTTTGTGTATATACATATAATATATACAAAACTAACAGAACTCGAGCTATATCTGAAAGTACTAACACTTTCTTTTTATTCATATTCTCGACTAATGGACCTATAAATGGTTGAATAATTACAGAAGTAGCTTGATTAATACCAAAAATAATCGCAGACCACCCTGCACTATTTGTAAGTAAATATACCAACCATGTAAAAAGTATTGTATCTAATGAATCACCACAGCGGTTAATAATATTAGAAGTCAGCAGATAAACATAATTGTGGTTATGATATAACTCATGTTTATTCATATTTGTTTCCTCTCTAATCATAATTTAGATTGTTTAATTTCGCAAGCTATCTTATAAAGATCCTGATGTTTTAAAGCCGCTGCTTTTTCTATAACATTATCAATTTCTGATATATCATTAAGTGATTCCAAATATTTTTTCCATTTTTTCATTTCAACATTATATGCACAGTATCTATTTTCACTTTCAAATGAGCCGTTAATGCAATAACGACTATTACTACATCCTCCTAAGCATCGTTCTGTATAACGACATTCTCTGCAAAATCCTTTTAACTTACTACTATCAAAATTTCTATTCCACTTAAAAGAGTCCGGACTTTCCCAAATCGACTTTAAAGATTTTTCACGAATATTTCCCGCTACTAATGTTTTATCTCTAATAGAAGTACAAGCAACAATATCTCCATTATGCAGAATACCAATTACATGCTTTCCTGCTCCACAACCTGTCCAAGACCAATTATCATTAAGAAAATTCTCATTTACTTTTATATCTTTATTGCTATAATAACCTATGCAATCTGCCAAAACAATTAATAATTGATATAGTTCTTCCAATTCACATATATTTTCTTTATTTATTGAAGTTATTACTGATGTCGAAATATTATTTTTTCTTAATTCTTTCAATGCTTTAATACTTTTATTGAATGATCCCGATCTCCGTATAAAATCGTGAGTTTTTTCAAGACCATCAATACTTAAACAGACACTTCTAATTCCTGATGTTATCGCATTATGAATAAAGTTTTCATCAATCAACCAACCATTTGTAATAATACTTGTTATTATGCCATTATCTACTAATCTTTTCGCAATAATATGCCAGTCACTACGTGTCGTAGGTTCCCCTCCAGATAATGTAATAACTTTTAATCCCAAATCTTTTAATTGGTCACACACCTCAAGAGCTTCTGATGTATTCAACTCATCGGGTAGCGCTTCCGCACAACTTGAACCGCAATGTTTACAACGCATATTACAACCCATTGTTATTTCCCATACAGCTGTAGTTAATTTATTCATATATTCTCTCCTATAATCCTTTTTAAATAAAAAAGACCTACTCTATATTTCTTTTTACATAGAGCAAGTCTTTTCTACAAACTACATTCTCACACCTGTTCCGTACATAACTGGTCCAAATAAGTTCTTAGAGGTTTTTAATTCAGAAATCTCTACAAACTCCAAGCTCAATTCTTCAAGATTAAACATTTTTATCCACCTCCCGTTTATTGAATTTATCTTAAAAATACATCTCTTATTTTCAAATGTCAAGTTATTTTCATTATTTTTTCCAAATTTCGAGTTCAAATTCTCGTTTTATTTGTAACATATTTTCCATTTTCTACGCATACATCAGATCTCTTAACCACTTATAAATGTCCGTAAAATTGCAAAAGCAACTGGAATCAGTGCTACAACCTTATATTCAATCATTCAAAAAGATTCCAATATTCGATTTGATTTTGCTTTAAGACTTGCAAACGAATTGCAAATTGATGTGAATGAGATATGTTCTGCCAGTCCATTTTCTGGCCCAATTAAGGAAGAAGAGATTTATCCTACACTTCCAGACGGTTTGAACGGAGCCTTAGACGCAAGTCATGTAAAGACTTACTTAAAAAATTCAATGTATCCGTTGATGTATCTTTTTGGCAAAAATAGTATGCCTGATGTAGATAATCTACTTACATCATTCTATCAGCTTGATGATGAAGCCAGACAGGAAGTTGTAGAAACAATCCGTCTGAAACTGCAATATCATCGAGATCCGAAACGTGCTGAACAGATCAAGCAGATTAAAGATTGGTAAAAAATCACTCCTGTGAATGGCAAACATTCGCAGGAGTTTCTTTTTGGGCACCGTTTTGGCACCACTGGTCTTATTTTTCAATTTTAAATTTATCTGTATTTTATCTTGCTGATAAATATTTCGCTATTTCTCTACTTATAATTTTTCAAATCATTCTCTCTTTAAGATACAGAAAAACCCGTAGAACCGAAGTTCTACGGGTATCTTACGTTTAGACACAACGTTACCTTACGATAACAAATCCATATTAAGATTGTATTACTCGATAACTGTAGCAACACGTCCAGATCCTACTGTACGTCCACCCTCACGGATAGCGAATGTAAGACCCTGCTCCATAGCTACTGGATGGATGAGCTCGATTGTCATCTCTACGTTATCACCAGGCATGCACATCTCTGTTCCTGCTGGAAGCTCGCAAACACCTGTTACGTCTGTTGTTCTGAAGTAGAACTGTGGACGATAGTTGTTGAAGAATGGAGTATGACGTCCACCCTCGTCCTTTGTAAGAACGTAAACCTGAGCTGTGAACTTACGGTGACATGTTACTGTACCAGGCTTAGCAAGAACCTGTCCACGAACGATCTGGTCACGGTTAACACCACGGAGAAGTGCTCCGATGTTATCACCAGCCTGAGCCTCGTCTAACTGCTTACGGAACATCTCGATTCCAGTAACAACAGTCTTCTGAACGTCCTCTTTAACACCAAGGATCTCTAACTCGTCGTTGAGGTGAAGTGTACCACGCTCTACTCTACCAGTTGCAACAGTACCACGACCTGTGATTGTGAATACGTCCTCTACTGGCATAAGGAATGGCTTATCTGTATCACGCTGTGGGTCTGGGATGTAAGAATCAACAGTATCCATAAGCTCCATGATCTTGTCTCCCCAAGGTCCGTTTGGATCCTCAAGAGCCTTAAGAGCTGATCCCTGGATGATTGGGCAATCATTGAATCCGTACTCCTCAAGCTGCTCTGTAACTTCCATCTCTACGAGCTCGATAAGCTCTGGGTCGTCAACCATATCACACTTGTTAAGGAATACGATGATGTAAGGAACACCTACCTGACGAGAAAGGAGGATGTGCTCCTTTGTCTGAGCCATAACACCATCAGTAGCAGCAACAACGAGGATAGCACCATCCATCTGAGCTGCACCAGTGATCATGTTCTTTACGTAGTCAGCATGTCCAGGACAGTCAACGTGTGCGTAATGTCTCTTCTCTGTCTCATACTCAACGTGAGCTGTAGAAATTGTGATACCACGCTCTCTCTCTTCTGGAGCCTTATCAATGTTAGCGAAATCTGTAGCTGTGTTACCAGCAACACGAGCTGCTAATACTGCTGTAATAGCTGCTGTTAAAGTTGTTTTACCATGATCTACGTGACCGATGGTACCAATATTACAATGTGGTTTTGTTCTTTCAAATTTAGCCTTTGCCATTTTGAAACGTCCTCCTTAAACTTTTATGCCCCATGGGCTATTTTTATAATCTACCGACTGCTTTGATTATACGAAATAATCAAAGTTTTTTCAAGTAAATTTTACGGCAAATCCCCCTTTTTCAAGGGGAAATGCCTTTATTTTTGATTTTTATACCATATATAGTATATATTTCATCATTTGTACTATAAATTGTTTGCTAATTTGCAATTATTTTGCGTGGTTAGCAAGAACCTTGTCCTGTACATTCTTTGGAACCGGCTCATATCTGTCGAAGAACATTGAGTAGTTTCCACGTCCCTGTGTCTTAGAACGAAGGTCTGTAGAGTAACCGAACATCTCTGCAAGTGGTACATATGCATGTACAATCTTTCCACCGCCGAGATCGTCCATACCCTCGATACGTCCACGACGAGAGTTAACATCACCGATAACGTCTCCCATGTACTCCTCAGGCATTGTAACCTCTACCTTCATGATAGGCTCAAGTAATACAGGTGAAGCCTTTGCCATAGCCTCTTTGAAACACATAGATCCGGCAATGTGGAATGCCATCTCTGATGAATCGACCTCATGGTAAGATCCATCGTATACTGTTGCATGGATACCAACTACTGGGAATCCACCAAGAGAGCCGGCCTTTGTAGCCTCCTCGATACCTTCGCCGATTGATGGGATGTACTCCTTTGGAATAGCACCACCGACAACCTCTGAATCGAACTTGAAAAGTTCTTCTCCATTGGCATCCATTGGCTCGAAGCGAACCTTACAGTGTCCGTACTGTCCACGTCCACCTGACTGCTTAGCATATTTGTATTCCTGATCAACAGCCTTTGTAAATGTCTCCTTGTAAGCAACCTGAGGTGCACCAACGTTTGCCTCAACCTTGAACTCACGGAGAAGACGGTCAACGATGATCTCAAGGTGAAGCTCACCCATACCAGCGATGATTGTCTGACCTGTTTCCTGATCAGTATGAGCACGGAATGTAGGATCCTCCTCTGCAAGCTTTGCAAGAGCCTCACCTAACTTACCCTGTCCAGCTTTTGTCTTTGGCTCGATAGCGAGCTCGATAACCGGCTCTGGGAACTCCATAGACTCAAGGATAACCGGATGCTGCTCATCACAGATTGTATCACCTGTTGTTGTGAATTTAAATCCAACAGCAGCAGCGATATCACCTGAGTAAACCTCATCCAATTCCTGTCTCTTATTTGCATGCATCTGAAGAATACGTCCGATACGCTCTTTCTTATCCTTTGTTGCATTTAATACATAAGAACCTGCCTTACATTTTCCTGAGTAAACACGGAAGAATGCAAGCTTTCCTACGAATGGATCTGCCATGATCTTGAATGCAAGTGCTGAGAATGGCTCCTCATCTGATGAATGTCTCTCAATCTCATTTCCCTCAAGATCTGTTCCCTTGATTGAAGGGATATCTGTAGGAGCTGGCATGTACTCAACAATAGCGTCAAGTAACTTCTGTACACCCTTGTTACGGTATGCAGAACCACAACATACAGGTACTGCTGTACACTCACATGTTGCTTTACGAAGAACCTTCTTCATATCCTCTACAGATGGCTCCTCACCCTCAAGATACTGCATCATGAGATCGTCATCTAACTCACAGATTTTCTCAATAAGCTCTGTACGGTACTCTGCAGCCTGATCAGCCATATCTCCAAGATCATCAGTAACTGTGATATCGTCACCCTTCTCATCATTGTAGATATATGCCTTCATCTCGAAAAGGTCGATAATTCCTTTGAAATCGTCCTCTTTACCGATTGGTAACTGAAGTACGATAGCATTTTTTCCTAATCTTGTACGGATCTGGTCAACAGCTCCGTAGAAGTTTGCACCTAAGATATCCATCTTATTGATGAATGCCATACGAGGTACATTGTATGTGTCAGCCTGACGCCAAACGTTCTCTGACTGAGGCTCAACACCACCCTTTGCACAGAACACACCAACTGCGCCATCAAGTACACGGAGTGAACGCTCAACTTCTACTGTGAAGTCAACGTGGCCCGGTGTATCGATGATGTTGATACGATGCTCAAGTGCTCCTGGCTTTGGTTTAGTGAACTCTTCAAGTGTCCAGTGACATGTTGTAGCGGCAGAAGTAATTGTAATACCTCTTTCCTGCTCCTGCTCCATCCAGTCCATGGTAGCAGTACCTTCATGAGTATCACCGATTTTATAGTTAATACCAGTATAATAAAGAATACGCTCTGTCAGTGTTGTTTTACCAGCATCGATATGAGCCATGATTCCAATATTTCTGGTTCTCTCAAGTGGATATTCTCTTCCAGCCAAGGTTTTTTCCTCCTATATTTAGTGTCCTATGCACAACCGGACTCTGTTGCAAATCCGGTCCGCTGCATGAATCAAAAGCAAAGCTGTAAGCTTCTTACAGAAACTAGAATCTGTAATGTGCGAATGCCTTGTTTGCCTCTGCCATCTTGTGCATATCTTCTTTTCTCTTAACAGATGCGCCTGTGTTGTTAGCTGCATCCATGATCTCGTTAGCTAATCTCTCAGCCTGAGTTTTCTCTCCTCTGGCACGTGAGAATGCTGTTAACCAACGAAGACCTAAAGCCTGACGACGATCAGGGCGAACCTCGATTGGTACCTGATATGTGGCACCACCGATACGTCTTGCTTTTACTTCGAGAGCTGGCATTACATTGTTCATAGCCTCTTCGAATACTTCAAGAGCTGGTCTTCCTGTCTTCTCTTCTACTGTAGCAAATGCTCCGTATACAATCTTCTGAGCTACGCCTTTCTTGCCGTCTAACATAATGCTGTTAACAAGCTTTGTAACTACTTTGCTGTTGTACATTGGATCTGCTAATACGTCTCTTTTCTGAGTATGTCCTTTACGTGGCACGTTACTTCCCTCCTTAATCATGATATTTGTGGATTAATTCATCGGTACTCACATGTGTCTCTCTAATGTGTTCGTGCGGAATTGTATTCATAAAGTGAAATCCTGCATCTGCAGGTCTAATCCCAACACTAACCTACTTTAGTTCTGTTTGTGATACACAATGTTGCTAAATTATTTAGCAGCTTTTGGTCTCTTTGCGCCGTACTTAGAGCGGGCCTGTTTTCTGTTTGCAACACCTGCAGTATCTAATGTACCACGGATGATATGGTAACGTGTACCTGGTAAATCCTTAACACGGCCACCACGAATCAGAACAACGCTATGCTCCTGTAAGTTGTGTCCCTCACCAGGAATGTATGAAGTTACTTCGATTCCGTTTGAAAGACGAACTCTGGCGATCTTTCTAAGAGCTGAGTTAGGCTTCTTAGGAGTAGCTGTCTTAACAGCTGTACATACACCACGCTTCTGTGGAGAAGAAGTGTTGATTGGCTTCTTCTGGAGAGAGTTAAAGCTTCTCTGAAGAGCTGGTGCTGTAGACTTCTTTACAGATGTCTGACGTCCTTTTCTTACTAACTGGTTAAATGTTGGCATTATTTTCACCTCCTGTTTTATTTTAAGCAGTGCAATCTTATGCACGCTAAAATATTATACAAATCCTTGTCTGTTTTGTCAAGACCAATTTTGTTTTCAATATAATACTTTACGTTTTCAATATAATACAAGAAAGAAGCCCGGTTTCCCGGACTTCTTTGTTTTTGGTTTGTAAAAGCTTCTATAGCTTAAGTACAAACATCAGTAATTATTCTTCATCAACTGATTCAGCATCTGTATCAATGACTCCGACTGCCTCTTCCTCTGCGAAATCCGCAAAATCATCATCATCAAAATCAAGTGTATCGTCATCGTTTACATCGCTGTCAAGCTTGATATTACGATAAATCTTCATACCTGTTCCTGCCGGGATGAGCTTACCGATGATTACGTTCTCCTTCATACCGATAAGCGGATCAACCTTGCCCTTGATTGCTGCCTCAGTAAGAACCTTTGTGGTCTCCTGGAATGAAGCTGCTGACAGGAATGAGTTGGTTGCAAGAGATGCCTTTGTGATTCCAAGTAATACCTGTGAGCCAACTGCAAGCTCCTTGCCCTCTTCCTCAAGCTTCTCGTTGAGCTCTAAGAAGTCAAGGGCATCAACCATGCTGCCCGGAAGTAAATCTGAATCTCCCGGCTCCTCTACGCGGATCTTCTGTAAGCACTGACGAACTATAACCTCGACATGCTTATCGTTAATCTCAACACCCTGTAAACGGTAAACACGCTGTACCTCGCGGAGCATGTAATCCTGAACCGCACGAACGCCCTTAATCTTTAAGATATCGTGTGGATTTACAGAACCCTCTGTAAGCTCGTCGCCAGCCTCAAGCTCCTGTCCGTCTACAACCTTGATACGTGAGCCGTAAGGAATGAGGTAAGCCTTTGTCTCGCCTGTCTCGTTGTTTGTAACGATAACCTCACGCTTCTTCTTTGTATCCTTGATTGTGGCAATTCCGCCGAACTCTGTGATAATAGCGAGTCCCTTAGGCTTACGTGCCTCGAAAATCTCCTCTACTCGAGGAAGACCCTGTGTGATATCTCCACCGGCAACACCACCTGTATGGAAGGTTCTCATGGTAAGCTGTGTACCAGGCTCACCGATTGACTGTGCTGCGATGATACCGATTGCTTCACCAACCTGTACTGCCTGACCTGTTGCAAGGTTTGAACCGTAACACTTAGCACATACTCCCATGTGTGAACGGCAGGTAAGCACTGTACGGATCTTAACCTGTGTGATTGGATTTCCGTTCTCATCAACACCCTCTGCCATAACCTTTGCTGCACGCTTTGGTGTAATCATATGGTTGGCCTTAACGATTACATTGCCATCCTTATCGCAGATTGTGTTGCAAGAGAAACGACCTGTAATTCTCTCCTGAAGGCTCTCGATTTCCTCTCGACCCTCCATGAATGCCTTTACAACCATTCCCGGAATCTCACGTCCTGTGCCTGCACAGCAGTCTGACTCACGAACGATCATATGCTGTGAAACATCTACGAGACGTCTTGTAAGGTATCCTGAATCGGCTGTACGAAGTGCTGTATCCGAAAGTCCCTTACGAGCTCCATGTGCTGACATGAAGTACTCGAGTACGTCAAGACCCTCACGGAAGCATGACTTGATAGGAAGCTCGATTGTACGACCTGTTGTATCAGCCATGAGTCCTCGCATACCTGCAAGCTGTTTGATCTGCTTATCAGATCCACGGGCTCCGGAATCTGCCATCATGAAGATGTTGTTGTACTTATCAAGACCTGTAAGAAGTGCCTTTGTAAGGGCATCATCTGTATCCTTCCATGTCTCGATAACCTCTTTGTAACGCTCCTCATCAGTGATAAGTCCACGCTTGTACTGTCTTGTAATCTTATCTACAGTGTCCTGTGCATCAGCGATCATCTGTGGCTTCTGTGGTGGCACTGTCATATCTGAAATTGAAACTGTCATGGCAGCCTGGGTTGAATACTTGTATCCCATAGCCTTGACATTATCAAGAACCTCTGCTGTTGTTGTAGCTCCGTGTGTGTTGATAACTTTCTCAAGGATCTGCTTGATCTGTTTCTTACCAACGTGGAACTCAACCTCAAACTTGAGTGCATTCTCTGCCTTTGATCTGTCTACAAAGCCAAGGTCCTGAGGAATGTTCTCATTGAATATCAAAAGTCCTACTGTTGTCTCTGTAAAACCTGAAACCTCTGTGCCGTCAGCAAGCTTTACTGTACGGTGTACAAAGATATTCTGGTGAAGAGTAATCTCCTTGTTCTCGTAAGCGAGCATTGCAAGATTAACACTTCCATAGTAACGTCCGAGAAGATCTATCGGTCTGCAAAGCACACGACGGTTTCCGTCTGTGACATCCTCAAACCAGATGAGGTCATATAAGCCAAGCTCAGCCTTTCCTGTATTTTCATCAGGAGTTGTGAGCTTTCTAAGCTCATCAATATCATTGTATACAGTGTCTGATGACACCTGTGCAACCATCTTTGGATCATCCTTGTAATCAGCGAGCTTTCTCATTGTGAGGTAGTAAACTCCAAGGATCATATCCTGTGAAGGAACGGCTACAAGTCCACCATCGGAAGGCTTAAGCAGGTTGTTAGGTGACAGAAGCATGAATCTGCACTCAGCCTGTGCCTCAGCAGTCAGTGGAAGATGTACAGCCATCTGGTCTCCATCGAAGTCGGCGTTGAACGCTGTACATACGAGTGGATGGAGCTTGATTGCCTTACCTTCTACAAGGATTGGCTCGAAGGCCTGGATTCCAAGTCTGTGGAGTGTAGGAGCTCGGTTAAGCATAACCGGATGCTCTTTGATGACGTCCTCAAGGACATCCCATACCTCCGGCTGAAGTCTCTCAACCATCTTCTTTGCACTCTTTATGTTGTGTGCGGTTCCGTTAGCAGCAAGCTCCTTCATAACGAATGGTTTGAAAAGCTCGATAGCCATCTCCTTTGGAAGACCACACTGATAAATCTTAAGCTTTGGCTCTACACAGATAACCGAACGGCCTGAGTAGTCAACTCGCTTTCCGAGAAGGTTCTGACGGAAACGTCCTCCCTTTCCCTTGAGCATGTCTGAAAGAGACTTAAGAGCTCTGTTTCCGGGACCTGTAACAGGACGTCCACGACGGCCGTTGTCGATAAGTGCATCGACAGCCTCCTGAAGCATACGTTTCTCGTTACGAACGATGATATCCGGTGCTCCAAGATCAAGAAGTCTTCTAAGACGGTTGTTACGGTTGATGATTCGTCTGTAAAGGTCGTTAAGATCACTTGTTGCGAAACGTCCTCCATCGAGCTGAACCATTGGACGAAGATCCGGTGGGATAACAGGAATAACTGTCATAATCATCCACTCAGGCTTGTTTCCTGACTCACGGAAAGCCTCTACAACCTCAAGTCTCTTGATGATACGTGCACGCTTCTGGCCTGTAGCATTCTCAAGCTCAGCCTTAAGCTCTGCCGAATCCTTCTCGAGATCGATTGCTGCTAAAAGCTCATGGATAGACTCAGCACCCATTCCTACACGGAATGCTGAGCGTCCATAAGTATCGCATGCCTCCTGGTACTCTGACTCGTTGAGAATCTGCTTGTATGCAAGCTTTGTCTCGCCCGGGTCAAGCACAATATATGAAGCAAAGTACAGTACTCTCTCAAGTACACGTGGAGATAAGTCAAGGATGAGTCCCATACGTGATGGGATACCCTTGAAATACCAGATATGAGATACAGGAGCAGCAAGCTCGATGTGTCCCATACGCTCTCTACGAACGCTTGACTTTGTGATTTCTACGCCACATCGGTCGCAGACAACACCCTTATAACGTATCTTCTTGTATTTACCACAATGACACTCCCAGTCCTTCGTTGGTCCGAAAATCTTCTCGCAGAAAAGACCGTCTTTTTCAGGCTTTAATGTTCTATAGTTAATAGTCTCAGGCTTCTTAACCTCGCCATGTGACCACTCTCTGATCTTTTCAGGAGATGCTAATCCAATCTGAATCGCATCAAACTGCATTGCCTGATTATTTTCTATATTATTTGTTTCTGGCATTTTGGCACTCCCTTCTAATTATTCTTCGTCATCAAGAACTTCATCAGCAAAAATATCGTCATCCGCTGTCTCAGGAGACTCTTCCTCTTCTATGTCAACAAGCTCTTCGTTGTCATCAAATTCTTTCTTTGAGAAACCATGCTCTGCGAATGACTCACTGTCCTCGAATGCATAGTCCTTATCGTTTCCGATAATTGAGTTGATATCAGTGTTACCATACTCACTTGTCTCGATAAGCTCAACCTCTTCTCTGTTCTCATCAAGTACCTTGACATCCAGACCAAGTGCCTGAAGCTCTTTGAGAAGTACCTTGAATGACTCTGGAATACCAGGCTCAGGGATATTCTCACCCTTGATGATAGCCTCGTAGGTCTTGACACGGCCAACAACATCATCGGACTTCATTGTAAGGATCTCCTGGAGTGTATATGCAGCACCATATGCCTCAAGAGCCCAAACCTCCATCTCTCCGAAACGCTGTCCACCGAACTGTGCCTTACCACCGAGTGGCTGCTGTGTTACTAATGAGTAAGGACCTGTTGAACGTGCATGGATCTTATCATCAACAAGGTGATGCAGCTTAAGGTAATGCATGTGTCCGATAGTTGTCTTTCCATCGAAGCACTCACCTGTTCTACCATCACGAAGCTGTACCTTTCCGTCCTTTGAAATCGGAACGCCCTTCCATAAGCTTCTGTGAGCTCTGTTTGTTGAAAGGTATTCCATAACGTCCTCACGGAGTGTATCAACATATTTATCATAGAAGATTTCAGCATCTGCGCTCCAGTATGGATGCTCAGCCTGTAAATCCTTTTCAAGCTCTTCCTTATCGAACGGAAGATTTACGTAATCATTTGCAAGCTCAAGTGTATCCTCGATATCTACCTCGTTTGCTCCGTCAAATACAGGAGTTGAGATATTGAAGCCAAGTGCCTTTGCAGCGAGACTCAGGTGAATCTCAAGGACCTGACCGATGTTCATTCGTGAAGGAACACCGAGTGGGTTAAGTACGATATCCAGTGGACGTCCGTTTGGAAGGAATGGCATATCCTCAACAGGAAGCACACGGGAAACGACACCCTTGTTACCGTGACGTCCGGCCATCTTATCACCGACAGAAATCTTTCTCTTCTGTGCAATGTAGATACGTACTGACTGGTTTACTCCCGGAGAAAGCTCATCGCCGTTCTCTCTTGTAAATACCTTGGCATCAACAATGATACCGTAAGCACCATGAGGTACCTTAAGTGATGTATCACGAACCTCTCTTGCCTTCTCACCAAAGATGGCACGAAGAAGTCTCTCCTCTGCTGTAAGCTCTGTCTCACCCTTTGGTGTAACCTTTCCTACAAGGATATCACCGGCACGAACCTCTGCACCTACACGGATGATACCTCTCTCATCAAGGTCCTTGAGTGCGTCGTCGCCGACACCAGGGACATCACGTGTAATCTCCTCAGGTCCGAGCTTTGTATCACGTGACTCTACTTCATATTCCTCGATATGAACTGATGTATACACATCATACTCTACGAGACGCTCTGAAAGAAGAACGGCATCCTCGTAGTTGTATCCTTCCCATGTCATGAATCCGATAAGCGGGTTCTTTCCAAGAGCAAGCTCTCCCTGACTTGTTGAAGGACCGTCTGCGATAACATCGCCTGCCTTAACCTTGTCTCCCTTAAATACGATAGGTCTCTGGTTGTAGCAGTTTGACTGGTTAGAACGAGAGAACTTTGTAAGGATATACTCTCTCTTGTTTCCGTCAGTTTCTTTTATGATAATGCGGTTTGACTCTGAAGATAATACCTCTCCGTCTGCCTTTGCAACTACGCAGACACCTGAGTCAACTGCGGCCTTTGTCTCAATACCTGTACCAACTACAGGAGCCTCTGTGGTCAGAAGCGGAACAGCCTGACGCTGCATGTTTGATCCCATGAGGGCACGTGTAGGGTCATCGTTCTGCAAGAATGGAATCAGCGCTGTAGCTACAGAGAATACCATCTTTGGAGACACATCCATATAATCAAATGCTGACTTATCGTACTCCTGAGTTTCCTCTCTGTAACGACCTGAAACTGAGTTACGTACGAAATGTCCTTCGGCATCAAGCTTCTCATTAGCCTGTGCTACGTGGTAGTTATCCTCCTCGTCCGCTGTCATGTATACAACCTCTTCTGTGACTACCGGGTTCTTAGGATCAGTCTTGTCAATCTTACGATATGGAGCCTCTACGAAGCCATACTCATTGATTCTCGCATAGCATGCAAGTGAGTTGATAAGACCGATGTTTGGTCCCTCAGGAGTCTCTACAGGACACATACGGCCGTAGTGAGTGTAATGTACATCTCGAACCTCGAATCCGGCACGGTCTCTTGAAAGACCACCAGGTCCAAGTGCTGATAAACGTCTCTTGTGAGTAAGCTCTCCAAGAGGGTTGTTCTGATCCATGAACTGTGAAAGCTGTGAAGAACCGAAGAATTCTTTAACAGCGGCAGTTACAGGCTTTATATTGATAAGTGACTGAGGTGAAATTCCCTCTAAGTCCTGTGTAGTCATTCTTTCACGAACAACACGCTCCAGTCTTGAGAGACCGATACGGTACTGGTTCTGTAACAGCTCTCCAACCGCACGGATACGTCTGTTTCCAAGATGATCGATATCGTCATCTGTTCCTGCGCCCCACTCTAAGTGCATATTGTAGTTGATAGTTGCGAAGATATCCTCTTTAGTAATATGCTTTGGAATAAGGTCAGATATATCTCTCTTTATAGCCTCGATTCTGTCCTCAAGGGAATCATACTCCTCGAGAATCTGAGCGAGTACCGGATAGTAAACAAGCTCAGTAACACCGATAGACTTAGGATCCTCAAGCTCAGGAATCCAGCTTCTGATGTCAACCATCATAGAAGAAAGAATCTTGACATTTCTTGTCTCTGTCTGAATCCATAAAGCAGGAACGGCAGCGTTCTGGATCTGTGTGGCAAGCGCACGGTCAACAACAGTACCTGCCTCAGCGATAACCTCACCTGTAGAAGGATCAACTACGTCCTCAGCTAAAACCTGTCCACTGATACGGTTCTTTAAAGCAAGCTTCTTATTAAACTTATAACGTCCTACCTTGGCAAGGTCATATCTTCTAGGATCGAAGAACATTGCTGTGATAAGGCTCTCTGCACTCTCAACTGAAAGTGGCTCGCCCGGACGAATCTTCTTATATAACTCTAATAAACCAGCCTCATAGCTTCCCTGTGGCTCACGCTCTGTGATTGCAGGGTCCTTGCTGAATGATGCCTGGATCTTTGGCTCATCTCCGAACATATCGAGAATAGCCTGGTTTGTACCTACTCCAAGTGCACGTAAAAGTACTGTGATAGGTACCTTACGTGTTCTGTCTACTCTTACATAAAAAACGTCGTTAGAGTCTGTCTCATACTCAAGCCATGCACCACGGTTTGGAATAACAGTACAAGAATACAGGGTCTTTCCGAGCTTATCATGAGCAATTCCGTAATAAATACCAGGAGAACGAACTAACTGACTGACAATAACTCGCTCTGCACCGTTGATTACGAATGTACCGGTCTCTGTCATTAAAGGCAGATCACCCATGAAAATTTCATGCTCATTAATCTCATCTGTCTCTTTGTTGTGAAGTCTGACTTTAACCTTTAAAGGAGCTGCGTATGTTGCATCTCTTTCCTTGCACTCAGGAATTGTATACTTTACATCATCTTCGCATAATGTAAAATCTACAAAATCAAGACTAAGCTTTCCGCTGTAATCTGTGATTGGAGAGATATCCGCAAAAGCTTCCTTGAGACCTTCGTCTAAGAACCACTGATAAGAATCCTTCTGGACCTCAATCAGATTTGGCATCTGCAGAACCTCTTTTTGTCTTGAGTAACTCATACGCATGCTTTTTCCGGATGTGACCGGACGTATTCTGTTTTTCTCCATTGACGTTTCACCTCTCGTTTTTATTTTAATCTAGCAAGTATCTAGATAATGATTCAAAAACCACCCCAGTTACTATATCTTGTGGTTTTTCTCTTGTGCACATATTTGCGAATGCATTTTAGTGTAATTTACCTATTGACAAATTTGCATCATTTAAAAAATTGCATAAAAATGCCACTGCACCACAATAGTGCAACGTATACTATACAACAAATCCGGCACGAATGCAAGTGTTTTTTTATTTTTTCCCAAAATCCCCAAAAGTGATTGTGCTGTCGCGCAATCATTTCGCCGTCGGATAGGCTACGTGCGGAGGTCCCAAAAATGCTCAGGCATTTTCGGGACGCGCTCCGACTGTCGCGCAATAAAAACATAAAAAAGAGCCAAGGCGCAAATAGAATTTGCCCTTGGCTCTTTTTTATGTTTTTACTCCGCTCGTAGCCTATCCGACTATTTAAGAGTAACCTTAGCACCCTCTGCCTCAAGTTTAGCCTTAGCATCCTCTGCTGAAGCCTTGTCAAGCTGCTCTTTGATAACCTTTGGCGCGCCATCAACAGCGTCCTTAGCCTCTTTAAGTCCAAGACCTGTGATCTCACGAACAACCTTGATAACCTTAACCTTGTTTGGTCCAACCTCTGTAAGCTCTACGTCGAACTCAGTCTTCTCCTCAGCTGCTGCTCCGTCAGCTCCTGCTGCTGCAACTACAACACCTGCTGCTGCAGAAACTCCGAACTCTTCTTCACAAGCTTTTACTAAATCATTTAACTCTAATACGCTTAACTCTTTGATAGCATCAATAAACTCTGCTGTTGTTAACTTTGCCATTATAATTTCCTCCATTTAAAAATTTAATTATGATAATAAGGTTCAAATATAATATTTGAATTATTCTGCTGCTGGAGCTTCCTCTGCAGCGTCCTCTGCTGGTGCTGCCTCTACGGCTGCATCTGCAGCGCCACCCTGCTCTGCGATCTGATTGAGTACACGAGCAAGATTTGTGATAGGTGACTGAATGCTTCCAAGTAATTTTCCAAGAAGCTCATCTCTGCTAGGTACAGCGGCGATTGCCTTCATACCCTCAGCATCATAAAATGTTCCCTCAACTACACCTGCTTTAATCTCTAAAGCCGGAGCTGTTTTAGCGAACTTAGCTAAGATTCTTGCTGGTGCTGTTGCATCCTCTGCTGATACAGCGAATGCGCTTGGTCCTTCAAGGACATCCTTTAATCCCTCGAACTCTGTTCCCTGGATTGCACGGTTTACTAAAGTATTCTTGTATACCTTGTAAGTTACACCGGCTTCTCTTAACTGTTTACGTAACTGAGTATCCTCTGCCACTGTGAGTCCTAAGTAATCAACAACTACTACTGACTGTGCACCATTGATAACACCGGAAATCTCATCTACGATTGGCTGTTTAAGTTCTACCTTTGCCACGATTCATTTACCTCCTTTTAGATTTTCGCATAAAAGACATGAGGTATTTGATTTATTAATCAAAGAAACCCTCCTGCCTGTCGACAGAAGGGTACAAGTCAAAATTCAAGATAAATCTCGAAAATTCCCTCGGTAGGTTCTACGTTTACGCCTTGCGGCACCTACTGTCTTCGGCAATATGCATTGCAATTATATCAAACTATATTACGGATGTCAATCACTTTCCGCAAAACTTTTGCTTGGCGTTTGATAGGTCTTGTAAATTGTTTTACTGTAACTGTTTAACTATCTTACTGTGTAATCTTAACCACGTTTAACTTAACGCCAGGTCCCATTGTAGATGTAAGAGTTGCGCTCTTAATGTACTGACCCTTTAAGCTAGCAGGTTTTGCTTTATTAATTGCACCCATAAGAGACTGGAAGTTGTCGTTTAACTGCTCGTCTGTGAAAGATGCTTTTCCAACTGGCACATGGATAATGTTTGTCTTGTCCAATCTATACTCAATCTTACCGGCTTTGATATCGTTAACAGCTTTTGTTACATCCATAGTAACTGTTCCTGCCTTTGGGTTTGGCATTAAGCCCTTTGGTCCAAGGACACGTCCTAAACGACCAACAACACCCATCATATCAGGTGTAGCAACTACAACGTCGAAGTCTAACCATCCCTCGTTCTGGATCTTTGGAATTAACTCCTCGCCTCCAACGAAGTCAGCTCCTGCTGCCTGTGCCTCGTCAACCTTAGTTCCCTTAGCGAAAACTAAAACCTTAACTGTTTTTCCTGTTCCGTGTGGTAATACAACCGCACCACGGATCTGCTGCTCTGCGTGACGTCCGTCGCAGCCTGTTCTAAGATGAAGCTCGATTGTCTCGTCAAATTTAGCTGTAGCATTTTTCTTTACGATAGAGATAGCGTCAGCAACATCGTACTGCTCTTTCTTATCAAATGCCTTAACAGCGTCTTGATACTTCTTTCCTCTTTTCATGAAAAAATAACCTCCTGGTGGTAATATCGGGAGAGGGCCCTCCCACATTTACGTTTCTTTGTTATTCTAATTTAATTTAGGTTACATAAATTTGTAACTTCTTTAGGGGTATGTTGGCTTCGCTAAGTGTTAGTCAACAACCTCAACACCCATTGATCTTGCTGTACCAGCGATCATGCTCATTGCAGACTCAAGTGAAGCTGCGTTTAAGTCAGGCATCTTAAGCTCAGCGATTTCCTGAACCTGTGCCTTTGTGATCTTAGCAACCTTCTTCTTGTTTGGCTCGCCTGAACCAGACTGAATCTTGCAAGCTTTCTTGATTAATACCGGAGCAGGTGGAGTCTTAGTAATGAAACTGAAACTTCTGTCTGCATATACAGTAATAACTACAGGGATAATTAAGTCGCCCTGATCGGCTGTCTTTGCATTAAACTGCTTTGTGAACTCTACGATGTTTACACCGTGCTGTCCAAGTGCAGGTCCAACTGGAGGAGCTGGAGTTGCCTTTCCAGCAGGGATCTGCAATTTAATGTATCCTTCTACTTTCTTTGCCATTTGGAATTGCCTCCTTAATTTGTTTTCTTAACATCTGCGAAACTTACTTCTACCGGTGTCTCGCGACCGAACAGCTCTACATTAATTGTAACTGTCTGCTTGTGATAATTCATAGCTGTGATAACACCGACTGTATCCTTCCAGACACCGCCGATAACGACTATCATGTCACCCTCAGCAAAATCAACTACCACGTTTTCCGTCTTAATACCCAAAGGTCTCATCTCGGCTTCTGTGAGAGGAACCGGTTTGCTTCCCGGACCTACAAATCCAGTTACGCCTCTGGTATTTCGTACAACGTACCATGTATCATCATTCATAATCATATGAATAAGAACATAGCCTGGAAACATCTTCTTGGAAACCTGTTTACGAACACCGTTCTTCACCTCTGTGACGTCCTCCAACGGAACACGTACTTCAAGGATCTGGTCCTCAAGATGTCTGTTTTCGATTGTTTTGTCAATATTAGCTTTGACTTTGTTTTCATAACCTGAATAGGTATGAACTACATACCAGTTCGCTTCTGTCATAATCACTTTGCCTCCGTTTTAAAAATGTAAACCAATAAGGAAATCTACGCCCTGCTGGATACCCCAGTCAAGAAGCGCAATAATAAGACCGGTAACTACTGAAACCGCCAGCACTGCAATGGTCTGTCTGATGACCGATTGCTTCTCAGGCCAGATAATCTTCTGAAATTCAGCTTTCAGACCTGAAAACCAGCTTGTCTTTGGAGCCTTTTCGACTTTTTCATTCTGTCCCATAATGTACTCCTTCACTCAGTTCCTAGACTATTTTGTTTCCTTGTGCATTGTATGAGTTCTGCAGAATCTACAATACTTCTTGGTTTCCATTCTGTCCGGATGAGTTTTTTTGTCCTTTGTCATGTTGTAATTACGACGCTGACATTCTGTGCACGCTAATGTAATCTTTGTACGCACGACTTCCACCTCCGTTTAAATTCTTTGTTGTTTGTACCCTTAAAAAAAGGCATAAAAAAAAGACCTATTTCCAAGCCTGTATACTATATCACAGTTGAGCCGTAACCGTCAATAGCTATTTTAAAATTTATTGTAAATTCTTTTGAACAGTGCCGCTATCTGCACCTTTTTGTGAATCCGGCAGCAATTAAATTTTGTAAATCTTATAGATACATAACTAAATATAGTACATTTATCTGAATTTTTCAAGTATTTTGTTGTTGTAAATCCTCAATTATGACGATATAATATATGTGTATAAGTAGAATTTGATAAATAAAAATTTTACATAGCTTATTATAGCTGCAGTTAATCATTAGTAATCGCAGCTATACAATATAATATTTAACGGATTAAACGATTTTCACGGATGAAAGGAGGGGTCTTTATGGCAAAGATAGACAGTGCCTACGCTTACTATGCCAGCACTTATGCCAATAAAGAGGTATCGCGCTATGATTCGCACAAGAAAAGCGACCTGCGCAAGATATACAACAGAATAATAAAGACAAATAAAGAGTCCCCTCTGTACAAGATTTCCAATATGTCCGAGGCCAAGAAATATGCTATCGATATAAAGGAAAGCTCTAAGGCCATCTTAAATGCCGTGGATTCGCTTTCTGATAAATACGCAGGCTCCTCTGACTCCTTCCAGAAGAAGGTTGCGGAGTCATCTAATGAGGATGCTGTAGGCGTGCGCTACGTTGGTGACGGCTCAGAGAATAAAGGAGCAGACGGCTTTGATATAGAGGTCAGACAGCTCGCCGCACCACAGGTCAATACCGGCAGCTACTTAGACAGCAAGGCCCTGTCCTTTATACCAGGCAGCTATTCCTTTGACATAAATACCAATGCATCATCCTATGAGTTCCAGTTCGGAGTGAGCACCGGTGAAACCAACGGCGAGGTGCAGGACAAGCTCAAGAGGCTCATAAACGCATCCGGTCTTGGCATTGAGGCAGACATAGTCCATGATGACTCAGGCAAGGCAGCGCTTCAGCTTACATCAATGCAGACAGGTCTCAGCGAGACTGAGGATTCTCTCTTTAGCGTGGCTCCATCAGCTAACGCAGAGTCCATAAGCATGATGAAGCAGCTGGGTATTGATAAGGTATCATCCCCTGCCCACAACTCTGACTTTTCGCTGAATGGCACTGCGCACTCATCCTTGTCCAACACCTTTACCATCAATAATACTTTTGAGCTCACGCTCAAAAAGCCGACCACAGATACAGGTGCCGCAGCCATCGGTTTTAAGACCAATTCCGATGCAGTTGCCGACAATGTACAGACTCTGGTTGACGCATACAATAAGATGATAGACGTGGCAGATGATTATTCAATGACCGACTCTGCAGATGCCACAAGGCTGCTTCGTGATATAAGCTCCATCACAAAGGGCTCACAGTCAAAGCTTTCCTACATCGGTCTCATGACAGACGATGACGGCAAGCTCACTATTGACCGCGATATCCTTGCCGGCGCGCTTCGTCCGGACAGAGCTGATGACACCTTCAACACTCTTACAGCACTAAAGGATGCAATAGGTGACAAAGCAAACTCTGTAACAGTCAACCCTATGAACTATGTGCAGAAGGTTGTTGTGGCATATAAAAATCCCGGGCACAATTTCAACACACCATATATTTCGTCAATTTATTCAGGCATGATGCTTGACAGCTACGCATAAACGGCTGTTGTACCAAATCAGTACAACAGCCGTTACTTTATATTTATTATTTGAGAATCAAAAGATGATCTCACACCAATTGTTCCTTATGTATCATTACAAATATTTCACATATTCAAGCGCGTGCTCTCTAATATAGCATCTCTTAAATGCCGCAAATCTTGACTCTCTTCTAATCAAAGCCTGCAGCTTTCTCAAAGCAAACACTGAATTTGAATTTTGATTAAGCTCATCCAATGTATCATATAACTTATTCATTTCTTTATTCAATTCATTAAAACGGAACGCACTTTTATATACTCTCATCCCGCTATTTTTCATGTTAAAAACCTCAGTCACAAGCTCAGCCGTCATTTCTGCATCGTAGTCATCCGTTTCTTTTGCAATAACCTCTGTGTTGCCATCATGCAGTCTGAAGTAAATCCTTTCCTCCGGGTCATAGACACAACAATCAATTATATGATTATCATACTTCCGCTGATTTTTCACACTATTGCAGTGCCCACATGCCAAAAATAAATTATTCCAGTCAAATCTCAACTCTTTATTTTTACCATCAAAATGAGGCTTCAAATGCTCAACCTGGGGATCTTGTAATTTATCTATTTCACATATATAACACTTATTATTGAAATCACTTATCAGGCGTTCAACGACATCCGGTTTATTATAACTTCCATTTATTTTTTCCTTCTCAGTAACCAGAGATTCCGGTGTCGGAAAACTGCGTTCCACTTTTACCATACTAGACCTCCCTGTTCCTAAGTTTCGCCCTCAGCTCCTGATACTCTGTGGTAAGGTTTAATGCCAGATAATCCGGTATTTCATCAAGATATAATTCAAGATCAGCAATTTTTTCATAATCATCTGCATTGAGTTCTGCTTTTTGTGATAATTGTTTATATTGATCAAATTTATTTCTCAATTCATCTGACAGCTCATCAGTGTTAAAATACCCCTCAACAATACCACTATAAGGTACATCTGATAAGCCTTTTTCAACAAGTGTTCTGCTCTCAAGATCATAAATAACTGCATTCTCCAAAGAATTTAAAACAAAAGGTGAATGTGTAGTAACAATAAACTGAATATTAGGAAACAGCCCAACTAAAACCGGCAATATTTTTTTCTGTAATTCAAGATGCAGATGAGTTTCTATTTCATCAATTAATACAACACCCTCCATTTCAAAATTAGTTCTAAGACCTGATTTAGCCTCCATTCTCATAATTAAGTCATTAATAATATCCAATATTGCAGCATAACCGCGTGACATTGTATTAAAATCAAATGGTTCTCTATTGGATTCATGTATGGAAAATTGAAATGTCTCATCGTTAAATTTAAGCTTAAGCTGAGCATCATCGAAAATAGATTGTAATATTTTTTCAAACTTCTTAAACCAATCATCTATTCTTTTTGACTTTTCACTATCTTTTGTAAATGCCTGTGTTGCCTTTAAATCAACAAGATATTTTGCGAGCTTTACTCCGGGATTGTCATTAATATTGTAATGATCCTCAAGCTGTATTTTCTCTATATTTTTGTATGGTTCAACCTGAAATTCTCTTTCGTCTTTATAATATGCAAAAATAAAATTCCCCTGATTAAATTTATTTTGCATATCAGTCATAGAGTCAAAGACTGCTGTTGCGCCCATGTTACTTGATTGAGAACTCTGCACAATTGCATCGAAATAAGTAACTAAAGACTCCAAAACACTCGTTTTCCCACTGCCATTTTTTCCTGTTAAAATCAAATGCTTTCTTTTATTTTTATCCAAGGGAATTGTAATATTTTCTAAATGACGTACTTTTCTTATTTCTATTTCTGTTAAAAAAGTCTGTTTCATAATAATTTTACCTCGCAAATTATTTAATAACATTTAAAAGCATCCGCTTTATTAAGTATAGCTGATTTCCAAATTAAATACAATGCAGAAAAAACGGCTGCTGTACCAAATCAGTACAACAGCCGTTATTTTATATTTTTTATAATAGTGGCTGCAGATCTCCCACCATTTTTTCCTCAAGCGTCCTGAGCCTCTCTGCAATTGCCACACTCTTTGAATCAGCATCGCGATATTCATTGAGACTGCCGCTGATTGTCTCTATGCCCATATTACAGCCCTCCGTCAGAAGCTTTGCTGCCTGGGACTGATCATCATTCACTGCCATCTTCATTGCTGTCTGCAGCTTCGCAGCCATCTTTGCAAACACACCCGGTTCCTTAATATCTGCACCTGCTTTGTCAAGCATATCCCTGCAATCCACTGACAGCCCGGTGTGCTCATCATAGTACTTGTCTATCAGCTCACGAAGCTGCTTGTCATCTGTGTGTTCTCTTATATCATCCATGCTCTCAAGTGCCATCTTACAGCCCGCTATGCAATCCTGAAGCAAGAGCACCGAATCATGATTCTCAATATTTCTGCTCATAAAAACCTCCATACTTCTTTTCTATTTAGTATGGAGGTTTTCATGAAGAAATATTCACTTAATGCTTTTTAAATTTTTCTGATACAAGAAATCCAATACTGGCAAGCACAAATACCACCGCCAGCACGACCATCGGAACACTATCTATATATCCAATATCAGTGGAATACCCCAAAGTTGCCAAACTAAGGTAAGTCAGATGTAGATTAATCTGATCCACCGCAAATAATAACGCTGCTGTCAGCCAACAGATTGATGCTGCAATTTTTTCACTCTTCATAGCCGTTCTCCTTTACTATTGCTATCTCAGATATCCTCTTTAGTTTTTACTATATTCACTTCACAATCGGAAACTCCAGTTTAACCCAAAACTTCCCATGTTCCCTTTTAAAGCTCATGCTTCCATTCATGCGCTGCATCATCGCATCCACGCTCTTAAGCCCTATCCCGGCACTTTTAAGAAGTGTTTTATTGTCACATACACCATTGCCAATTTCAACGCTAAATGTTTTTTTCGTAAAAGCTGTTTTCATAACAACAGGCTTTTTATTGTCCGCATATTTATATATATTATCCGTCAGATTGGAAAATATTCTGGTCAAAAATGCCATATTAACAGCAACCTTTACCTGCTTAAAGCTTATTCCTTCTGCATCAACCTCATAATTGCTTTTCATAAGCTGAGCACACACATCTGAGAGGTAATCTCCAAATATATACTCAACATCCATTGATGCATCCAATTCAATAGGTCTTTGTGAACCGGCAATTGAAAAATCCAGCAAATTGTCTACCTGAGACCTGATATCCAACACCTTTTCACTTATAAAATTAAGATTTTTCATATTCTCGGCATATGCTTCGTTCTCCAGTTTCATTACATCAACATATGTCATAACACCGGTTAATGGTGTACGCAGGTCATGAGCCATATTACGCATCAGTTCATCCTTTTCCTGTCGCGCTTTTTTCTCCTGTTCCTGTGATGCTTCAAGCTCTGTTTGATAGCCCGCTATAATTTTTCTAATCCATAAATACACTAGTGCAATTCCCACAAAAACAGAAAATCCCGCATCCAGTATCATTAAAACTATATAATATTTTTCTGTAAATCCTGCATATATAAATACATATGCCTCTGTATCAGAAAATTTTACCGGCATACGATATGAACCTGTTAATCTGTAATCATACCAGTCTTTCGCCTCAGATATAAATGTATCTACATTTACTTTACTATAAATAACTTTACCATCTTTATGTATACTATAAAACGATATATCATTTTCAATCATCCACTTATCATAATCCGATATATCAGATGTACTTATATTATTTTCAGATACATAATTCTGAAATTTTTCAATATATGGTATTTCTCTATTATATAAATAATTTGTTGCGGTAAAATAATAATCTAAAATTCCCGTTCCAAAATAATATATAATTCCAAACAGAATACATGCACTAACAATTGCTATTACAAATGATGATAACAATTTTTTCTTTACTTTTCTTAAATCATCTCTCAAAACGGTATCCTCTTCCCCATTCTGTGTGTATGCATGCATCACCACATGCTTTTATAAGCTTATTCCTTAGATTTTTAATATGTACCATAACAGTATTCTTTGCATTATAGGTAAAAGCCTCATCCCATACCATCTCGTATATCATCTCAATCGTATATATCCTGTCAGGATTTTTCATCAGCAGTTTTAGTATCTCATATTCTTTTCCTGTTAATTTTATCTCATTATCATTAAACTCAACCTTGTTTCGATTCGTAAACAGTTTAAGTCCATCTGTCTCTATAGATTCATCCTTGTTTGTGCGATTTGCATTTCCACTGTCATATACCCGATATCGTCTGATAAGAGCTTTAACCTTTGAAATAAGCTCCATGTTTGAAAATGGCTTAGTCATGTAATCGTCACCGCCCACTTCAAGCCCTTCCAGCTTATCCAGCTCTTCCGATTTTGCTGACAAAAACAATATCGGAACGCTGTGTCTTTCACGCATCCTCCTGCAAGTTTCAATGCCATCTAACTGCGGCATCATTATATCCATTATTACAAGGCTGAACGATTCATCTATTTTTTCCAAAGCCTCCACACCATTTTGTGCAATTACCACACTATAATGCTGCAATTCGAGAAGCTTTTTTATGCCACTGTATACTGTTTTATCATCCTCAACAACAAGAATTTTGTCCATTATATGCTCCTATCATATTATACATGTTTATTACATCAAAAAGATTATAACACATAACCGCTCCTAATTACTCCTTAATGTGCGCAACCCCTTATTAGCATAAATGCAGCTTCCAATCATAGTTATTAAAATAATGCTAATTTCCAAAAAACCGATTCTATACACAAATTGCCAGATATTCATTTCAAAGTTCCATATATCAAGTGAAAAGCTTTTTTGAACATTTGAAATCTCACAAAAATCAACAAAATATTTAAAAATATTGACAGAAAATCTATTAAGCAGCCCCAATGTCAATATTCCTGCACCCACAAGTGCCGGAACAGTTATCATCAAAATCTCGTATAACAGAATTTGAATTGTCCTAAATTTCCTCTGTCCAAGTGTATTGTATATTGCAATCATTTTTGAGTGCCCTTTAAGCCATAAAACAGTCAGTAACGACATAACCACAACACATACAATATACATAACGCTCAACGTCACACTTGTCATACTTTTTAACATTGATATTACATCTGTCATTTGCAGTTCCTCATTCAAAACCTGATTGACAACTGCCGAATTCGGAACATTTTGAAACATTTTACTCATATCATCATATAAAAGTGATGTGCTTTTATAGTCTGTGCTGAAAAAATTTATCCCATAACAGCTTGCTTCATTGTTTAATTCTACATATGAATTATAATCTGTGAATATTATACTGTTAGCCACTTCTTTATAGTAGCCATCGCTTACCTGTGTCTTTGGTGTATTTATTACAGTATAAATTCCAATCACATTAATACTTATTGTATTATTTTCATACTGTATAGATATATTACTACCAATTGACAGGTTATTTTCAGAAGCGAGCTTATCGGATATCATTGCCCCTTTATCACCTGACATCGGATATTTTCCTTTTGAAATTTTAAAAATACCACTACTGAAATATTCATTATAAGAAGTATTTATGTTTCCACTGACATATATTTTATTTTCCTCAAAATCACTTTGTTTTTCTGTATATGGCACATTTTCAAAATTTGCTGCTTCACATATAATGTCACTTGTAAATGCATTATTATATCCTACAACATTTTTATTATTATCTGCATATTCTAAAATATCTTTCCAATCATCTAAAGTAGAAAAATCGTCTAATTCAACAAGAACACAACATCCTGCCATATCTGCAAAAGATTTGTAAAAACTCTCTATTGCCGAATCTAGAAATGTTGCAATTCCGCAAAACAGTGTCAGTACAAATATGCAAATAGCAATTAGTATATTCCGCCCCGGTCTCCCTAATAATTCTTTGCATGCCTGCCACCATTTATTCCTCATCGTCATCTCCCATATCATAGCAAATATCACATTTTTTCTTTACATAATCCGAGTGTGTTACTACTATAACACATCTGTCCTGTTCATGAGCTATCTGCTGCAACAATTCGACAATTTTTCTTCGATTTTCTTTATCCAGATTTCCTGTAGGCTCATCTGCCAGAATATATTTTGCATCTGTTATCAGCGCCCTCGCTATTGCAACTCTTTGCTGCTGTCCACCTGACAATTCCGTAACCTTTCGGGTTATCTGACTATCATCAAGTCCAACCATTACAAGGCTGTCTCTACACATTTTAATCAATTCTTTTTTTGGTACATCAGGTAAACTTATCTGGGCTGCAACCATTACATTTTCAAGGGAAGTCATATAATCAAATAACTGATAATCCTGAAAAACCAATGATATACTATTTTGGCGCAGCTTTCTTCCACCAATGTTTTGTATATTTTCTCCATCCAGCAAAATCTCCCCCTCATCCGGTTTTTCTAAACCGGCAAGTAACGATAAGCACGTTGTCTTTCCTGAACCTGACGGGCCAAATATTCCATACATTTCTCCTATTTCAAATCTGTATGTAACTTTATCCAGCACATGCACAATCTCCTTCTTAGATTTATATGCATATGATACATTAATCATTTCCAACATATTTACCACTATCCCTTCGAATTTAACAGTTTCTTTGCATTTTCTTCAACAGTTGTTACAACAGGCAGCACCATAAATTCAATCCAATTAACCAACGAAATTATTAATAGAATTATAATGTTTTTCAAAGTAAAAAAAGCACTCATTTCTATACGTACCTCAAAGCCTTGAAATATTCCGGGTGTATCATATCCACCTATGGCTCTGTCTGTACTATTAATTATGACATTCTTACCTATACCACTTATAATGCTACATATGAAATTGCCAAGCACACAGTATAATAGCACACCCAAAAGCAAACCGCTAATTGTATATATCATTCCTATAAATGCAAATCTACCTATACACCATTTTCTTGATCTTCCAAGTACCATAAATAGGCCTGTATCTTTTTGGTATTGGATAGTATAAAACGAGAAAATGATTAACAAAACAATTCCCCCCATTATAATTATCATCCAGCAAATTATTTTTGATGTTTTTCCCATCAATCCTACGACTTTACATTCTGAATCGAGATAATTAGAAGTATTATCATATATTTCCACATTATCTCCATACATTTTCTTTAACTGGGTTTTTACTGCATCTATATGCTCTATCTTATCAATATACACTTCACTTCCCGTTGACGCGGTGTACTCTAACCCTAGTAACTCTACAATATAATCATAATCTACATATATAGAATTATATGGACTATGTATGTATACCGAGGTTCCCTCTTCATTTGAGTCATATATTTCGAAGTCACTGTCCACTTTATAAATTCCGCATATTTGTAAAGATGTTGCTTCCGATTGATCTCCTATAGTATATTTAACTTCATCCCCTACCTTAAGATTATTTTTTTTCGCATATCGCTGTTCTACAATAATTCCTTTATTTTTGTAAGTAGGAAATTCTCCTTCAATAAGAGATACATTCTTTTCCCATGAAAACAGGCTATATTTTTGCACATCCATATTTGCAACAATTACCATTTTATCAGCCCGATTGCTTACATCTTTATTCTCCGGATCTATTCCTTTATGTTCCTTTACATTCTCTGTATCCACCGGGTCTGCAATCAGCTCTCTCCACGCCCCAAGTCCTGTAACATATTTTACTTTTCTGATTTCATCATAATCACTCTTTGTAAAACCTCCATTATCATCCTCAATTACTAAGGCGGCTCCATTATATAAATATGCATCTCTCTCAGATTTTTCTGAGGCATTGCTTAATAGCAGGCCAATAATTTCACCCAGAATTATTGTCGCGATAATCAGTATGATAATCAAAGATTTTATTTTATTTCTTTTTATATATATAATAGCTGTTTCTATCATATCCATCTCCTCAATACTACCAAACGAAGGGGATGATATGTAATAAAATATCATTTCCTTCGTTTCTATTTTACTCTACAATTGCATTCTCGGATATGCGCTTTAATTCCTGAATTTCTACACTTGTATCCGAGAAAAGATATTTACCATTCATATACACTAGATTTGCAACTGCTTTATCATCCTGATACAAGGTAATATAACCATCATCGTTCCATTTCCAGATTCCCGTTTCAACCTTATCAGTATTCTCTATCTCCATTTCATATTCACCCTGTTTTTCATCGTTATCATGTATAATGGCTAATTTATTGGTACTCTTAACATTTTGATACTTTGAAAAATCAAAAGTTCCATAATAGAGTTCCACTGTCAGATGATTTTTTTGTTGTAATATGTTATATGTAATTAATACACTGATTACACAGACACAAGTGACAATCGCTACGCAGATAATAATCTGCTTTCTATTTTTTTCCACTACATACTTCCCCCCCCTTCTTTATTGTTTAATCAATGCCGGCTTTACTCTAACCGTTTGATACTTCTTTTACATCCACATTTTCATTTATCCACTTACATTCTCCAAACAATGCAGTGCTTTTATCCTGATCCCATCTTCTCAATACTACCAAACATTAAAAAGCCATAGACATCTATGGCTTTTACAATACTATATACATATAAAGAATAACCTGAAAAATCATTTAAGAATTATAAATAATTCTAAAGAAATCTAAAGATTCACATATCCATTTTTTATACTATAAACCTGATCACACAGAATTTCTATGTCTTCCTTATGGTGACTTGTTATAACCATAATAGCAGGTTTTTTATTCACATATTCCCTAAACATTATTCTCATATCCTGAACAGACTGTTCATCCAGTGCGTTCATCGGCTCATCCAAGAGCAATACCTTAGGTTCTTCCATAAAAGCCTGAGCTATTGCCAGCTTCTGCTTCATACCTAAAGAGAACTTACGATAAACCTTTTTGGAATTCGGCTCAAGCCCCACCTGTTTGAGAATTTCATTGATTCTTTCCTCTCCTGTTTTCTTATTAATTTTTGCCAGTAAGAGTAAATTTTCCTTTGCAGTATACTCCGGCATGAAACCTATGCAGTCCAGCACTATTCCAACATCCTTTGCATACTGTCCTTTTTTCAGAGGGACACCTTCGTATTTTATTATTCCATCCGACGGCTCCATTAACCCGGTCATTATCTTCAATAAAACACTTTTTCCACTACCGTTTCTTCCAACGAGACCATATATTTTCCCAGATTCCAATTTTAAATTTACATTTTCCAATACGGTCTGATTCTTAAAATTCTTTGATACATTATCCAGCTCTATATTCATATATTTTCTGCCTTCCACTTGCGTAAAATTATATCCTCTTGTTTATTTTTTAACATTACAGCAACGCCCGATCCTATAACCAGACACTCTGCTATTTGAAATACCATACACTCAGGCTGAGATGTCATATGCGAAATATACAGCCCCTGTGTAAGCGGAAGCCACGAAAATAATGTTCCTGCCACAATATGGCATATAGTAATTATTATAAATCCCATATGTTTATCTCCGGCTTCATGCAACCAGCATAGAAATACCAGCAGTAACAAGGCTATTGTCTGTAAAATCATATTACTCATTTCAATTATCAAACTTACATTTATTGCCGTCCACGAAATAAATGCTATTACTATTATTCCCACTCCGTAATACAGATAAGTACATACCAGAAATATTATCGCCAGATGCTTCATCCAGCTAATTGTATTTCCTTTCCTCAAGGCATACTGAATATAGTAAAACGAAAAGTTCTTTGTCAAAAAATAATACAATAAAACCCAGATTGGCATTTGATAAAACAGATATAACAGTAAAAAAATATCAAGATTTTTAAATCCGGCAAAATAGTCTGTTACGCCCGACATATATTGTTTTGAAACAAATCCGTATATGCTCCATATAACAACTGCTGCCATAAACGTAAGACCATAATATGACTTAACACATATTGCAATCAGTCTTATAAAACAGTTTAGTATAACGGCTCTATAAAATATAACCATTATTACAAACGCAATACTTACAAACCAATAAACAATATAAAAGCTATATGTTTTTACATCTGTAACCATCAAATGGGCAATCCATGATTTTCTTCCAACGAAAGAATCTTTAAAGCTTATCCTATTGCTGATAACAACATTTATAAGCAGGCACACAATACTGCAAATATTAGCTGCCCATCCTGTATTTATCAATTTGTTAAATAAAATGGTAATACAACCAAGCAACCAGTAAAATAACAATAAGTTTCCAAATAGCTGATACACGTTTGTCACATGAAGCATCTGTGACTTAACATTATAAAAATTATTTACAACAGCAATCATATTAATTACCACCCACTGGATAACTGCAATGATAACCGCGTATTTGAATGCATACACTACTTCAATGACATTTGCCCTATGTTCACTTCCAATCCGCAATTTAAGATAAAAATTATTCCGTGTAACCGCCAATAATCCGGCAATGCTCCATACAATTAAAATCCCGCTGACAAGCAATATTAAATATCTGTCTCCAACGATATTTATAACTGCATTGACATATGAATACTCCTGATATCCGGCATCACATTCCATACAATAACGAACATATTCAAATTGCATATAGCTAAAAATAATGAATATAGTTATTAATAAATGAAACCATCTACTTTTCATTATTTTTTACTCCTACCGCAAACAAAATGATGCCTGTTAAAATCAATATACCTGACATAATTAATATTATCGGAACAGATGCCCATGCATATCCATTAGGCGTAAATATTAAAAGCAGATCAAATCTGTTATCCGGTATCAATATTGCCATGGCTATGCAAAGAACAAATGGCAGTATCAGCGTCAGAAAAGTGTTTTTAATCCATGCCGATATGCCGATTGCAAATGTAGCAAATGTAACTCCTGCCAATAAAACAAACGTACCAAGTAAACAAACATATGCTATAGTATTCGAGGCTGCCAGCTCTGGATGGAACATAATAACTGTCTCTCCCTCTTTTATATTCAAGTAAGCCTTAGTTCCATACTGAAAATATAAATGCAGACAATATACAGCATACGGAATAAGCAAACCCAAGCCGCCAAGTATTGCGTTTTGTATTAATGTTACAGCAACATACCTGTTTCTTGACATTTTTTGCAGGCGCAGCTTCAAATATCCGCTTCTATATTCTCTGACATATGATATTCCCATAGGAAGTACTGCCAGTATCGGAAAGAGGATTCCATTCCAGCCACTGCTTCCGGAGCCCATACTAAGTATCAGTCTGTATATCATATGATCAGAATAAGCAGTTGCAGCTCTATATGTATATGCGTAATTTGCTTCTTCATAAAGGAGCAGTCCAATAACAATAGAAATAATAAACCCCGAATACTTTTTTATATATAGCATATTTTCTCTCCTAAATGGTATATTTAATCTCCCGCATGTAAATTTGGAGACCACTCTCCTGAAAAAGTACAGGTTTTAAAATTGTTCAAAGATGTACCGATATTCAATTTTGCATCATATGAATCATTTTGATACGCTGGTCTATTATAAGGTAATCTTTTCGTACATGTATTTGTAAAACCATAATGAAATGTAACATTTGTACCAGTACTTCCTTTTTCAACCCACATTTCATATGATTTTCCTTTATTAGTCATCGAACTTACGGTTGTTTCAGCTTTTGTACTTCCAGCATATTTTTTAATATGTGTGCTTTCACCATCCATCAATTTTGTTGCTGTACACGAAAAATTGCTTTTAGTATATGCGCTAACGGCAGTTGTTGAACCCACCATCAATAATGTTGTAAGGCCTAAAACTATGCATGTAATCTTTCTCTTCATTGTAAAAACTCTCCTTCTGTTTTCATTTATTTATTAATCGTTCCTATAGATATCTACAAAAAAATCGTATCACAATATTTTAAAGAAAAAGAAAGGAACTTCTGAAATTTTCTAAAGATTTCTAAAGATTTCTGAAGTTTGTAGTTCAGTTCGTAATCGGAAATCGCAATTTTACATAAAAGTAATATTCTTTTGTTTCGTAAATTGCTCTGCCGTGCATACGCCTCATCAACAGCTCAACATTTTTTAGTCCTAATCCTGTACTCTCCAATAAGCTTTTTTCCTTACACACCGTGTTGCTTATGCATATTTCAAATATATTTTTTGAATATACTGTTTCCATGACCACTTGCTCATCAATATCAGCATACTTGCAAATATTATTAGTAAGGTTACTAAATATTCTTGATAGTAAACTTCCATTTACACCAACTTTAACCTTTTCCCAATAAATGCCATCAATATTAACACAAAAACCATTCCGGCTTATAATGGTATGCATTTCAGAAAGATAATCTCCTATTGCATATTCTACGAAAGAAGGCTCGTCCAAATGTATATTCTCGTCTGAACTTGCAATAGAAAAATCCAGTAACAGATTAGAAAGATCTCTTAATTCATTAACTTTAGATGTCAGAATATCCAAATTTTTGTTAATGCTCTCATTTGATTTGTTTTGCAATTTTAAGATATCAATGTATGTCATCAATCCCGTTAATGGAGTTCTTAAATCGTGAGCCATATTTCTCATCAATTGATCTTTTTCATCCCGTGCTTTCCGTTCCTGCTCATGTGCCTTACCAATATTTACTTTATAATCTTTTATGATATTATTAACACATCTATAGATCACATAAGCTCCGCTTAAGATTGATAATACAAATCCTAAAATTATGACTCCTAAATAATACTTTTCAGTATATCCGGCATATATATACACATTAGCCTCTCCGTCAGCAAAATTTACCGGTAATTGATATTTAGCAATTTTTCTACTATCATACATGTTTTTCGCTGATACAATAAATTTATCTACATTCAATTTACTATATACAGCTTCCCCATCTTTTTCTATACTGCAAAACAAAACACAATGATAATCCATCCATTCATCACATTTCGATATATCTGATGCAGCTATATTATTCTTAGAGACATACTGTTGAAATTCATGAACATATGGAAATTCATGGTCATAAATATATTTTGAATTATTAAAAAAAAGATTAAGACCATTTATCCCTATGCCATATATCCCCCAAAATATGCAGCACGATAATATTATTGCACCAAATATAATTTGAACTGCCTTTACTGCTTTAAAATCACTTTTCAAATTTGTATCCCTTTCCCCATATAGTTTCTATGACAGCCCGGTTGCATATTTCATAGAATTTATTCCTTATATTTTTTATGTGTACCATAACTGTATTTCCGGAATTATATGTATACAGTTCTTCCCAAATATTTGAATAAATCACCTCAAGTGTATATATTCTATCAGGATGTTTTGCAAGCAATTTGATTATTTCATACTCTTTTCGTGTAAATTTAACACCTATGCCATTCACTTCTACTCTATTCTTATTTTCGTATATCCTTATATCTTTTCTGTCTATATATTCATTTCCTGCATTGTCTTCAATTATTTCTCTATCATATACATTTCTACGCCTTAATAATGCCTTGACACGCGATATAAGCTCCATATTGGAAAACGGCTTCACAAGATAATCATCACCGCCCACTTCAAAGCCTTGCATTATATCTATTTCTGATGATTTTGCAGTAAGAAATAAAATTGGGACACTTGATTCTTCCCTCAATTTTTTGCAGGCATCTATACCTGATAACAACGGCATTATTATATCCATAATAACCAGGCTATATGTTTCATCGAATTTATTTAAACCGTCCACACCATTTACAGCAATATCAACATAATATCCCTGTAATTCTAATAATGTCTTTATTCCATTACGAATTGTTTCATCATCCTCGACTATTAATATCTTGTACATCTTATATCCTCAACTTTGATTAAATTCAGTAAAAAATCCATATATACTTAAAAAGCAGTTATCCCTCTATCTTTTAAATATTCATATATCTGATCATATGTCACCAGCGACACATTTCCCATTTTTCCAGCTTCCTCAATGCACCCTTGGGTAAATCCTTTTTTTGCGAATAAAAATAAATGGACATTCTCATATCTAAATAATCTACTTCTCTTCTTCAGCTTTTCGAGTACTTTTACATCCACATTTTCATTTATCCACTTACATTCTCCAAACAATGCAGTGCTTTTATCCTGATCACCCATTATATCAATTTCTGTCTGTATTCTCTCTTGTGGATCTGTTCCCCACCATCGTCCAAGATCATTAAATTCCACAGGTGCTTCTCCATTAATCAATAATTTCCACAAATACTGCTTACATATTTCTTCAAATATCCTGCCCATATAATCTGACAGATTTGGAGCAATTCTTTTATACGCAAGTTCTGTTGCACCTCTGCTAATGATAGAATTATTATCAGGTATAAACCGATACCAGAATCTAAACATATTATCAGCTATTGCATATATTGATTTTCTGGACTCCTTTTCGCCATATGGAGTTTCTTTCCGTATTAAGCCAAGATTAATCAGATTTTTCATATACTGTGAGCATACACTTGTCGTTTCGCCTATCTTGGTTGCGATTTCCGACATACGGGAGCTGCCTGTTGCTACTGCTGTTATTATTGCATTATATACAGCAGGTTCACGGACTTCCTGCTTTAACAGATTTTCAGGTTCCTCGAAGATTGCTGATGCGGGGTTGAGGAACACATTTTTTATATTGTCCTCTACACTTATGCTGTCATTCATCTGTAAAAGATATTGCGGAGTACCACCAACAATACCATATATCAGAGCCATATCCTCTGCTGAAAATCCGTTGAAATATTTGCAGCTATCCTCAAAATCAAACGGAAGTATTTTCATCTGGGCAGTTCTTCTGCCATACAAAGGTGCCTTATACGCCAGCACATTATCTTCCATGTAAGACATAGATGAGCCACATAATATAAGCATCATTTTAGAATTATCTTTATTTTTATCAATAAGCATCTGCAAGGTTGAAGCCATGCTTTTCGAAGCTTTTGCCACATATGGATACTCGTCTATGACAAGCACCAGTCTTTCATTTTCACATAATTTAAATACATATTCTATTGCAGCCTGAAATGACACGAATGAAGTCCCCGGCATTATTCCTGAAGCATATTCCATGATTGCCTGACTAAAGTTCTCCAGATTCTGCTTTTCGTTGCTCTCTACTCCCATAAAATATATTGCTTTTTTATCCTGTATAAAATGACTTATGAGAGCTGTCTTCCCCACTCTTCGTCTGCCGTATATTACTGCGAATTCAAATTTATCCGAATTATATAATCCGTTTAAAGTTGCAAGCTCTTTTTCTCTTCCTATAAACATAGCCCTTCTCCCTCCATTTCTATACACAATATTTTATTACTTATATACGATTTAGTCAATCGTAATTTAGTTAATCATAAATAACTAAACATTCATCTCACATTCTACGTATGCAAAAAAGACGGCCGTCCCGGTCCCCACCGGTTCAGCCGTCTTTATAATAAATTTCAATGTTATACTTTTATATTTTACTCTTATTTATACTCTTTTACTAACTTTTATACTTGTTTGGATTTAGCATCTACTGCTGCGCAAGCACTGCCTGTACCTCTGCCTCTGTAGCGCATGCCATTACCTTGTCTGCCAATGCCTTGCATTCTGCCATGCTGCTGTCTGCGATGGTCTTTCTGGTCTTAAGCACACTTGTGGCACTCACTGAGAACTCATCAAGTCCGAATGCGAGTAACAGCGGAATGAGCTTTGGATCTGCTGCTGCCTCTCCACACATGCCTACCATGATTCCCTCTTTCTTACCGCACTCGATGATACGCTTGATTGCGCGAAGCACTGCCGGATTGAAGGCTGAATAAAGGTATGCTACCTTTGAGTTTCCACGGTCTACTGCCATAGTGTAGCCTGTCAGGTCGTTTGTTCCGATACTGAAGAAGGCTGCCTCTTTTGCAAGCACATCCGCCATCATGCAGGCTGCCGGTGTCTCCATCATGATACCGATTTCGAGGTTCTTGTTGTATGCAATGCCCTCTGCATCAAGCTCTTTCATGATGTCAGCTACCATTGCCTTTACACTGCGAAGCTCATCTACGCCTGTCACAAGCGGAACCATTATCTTTATTCTGCCGAATGCACTGGCTCTCACAAGTGCACGAAGCTGTGTATTGTAGATGTCTGTTCTCTGAAGGCAGAATCTGATAGCTCTGTAACCTAAGAATGGGTTGTCCTCTTTCTCAAGGCCCAGATATGGGATTTCCTTGTCGCCTCCGATATCAAGTGTACGGATGATGACAGGCTTGCCCTTCATTGTCTCTGCTACTGATTTGTATGCCTCAAACTGCTCTTCCTCTGTAGGAATTGTGTCTCTGTCCATGAAAAGGAACTCTGTACGGAAAAGTCCTATTCCCTCTCCGTCACACTCTACAGCTTTCTTTGCGTCCTCCGGCTTTCCGATATTGCATACAAGCTCTACCTTTGTGCCGTCTGCTGATACTGTCGGCACACCCGCAAATTTCTTTAAGAGCTCTTTCTCTTTTTTGTATTCCTCAAGCAGCCCAGCGAATTTCTGCTCTGTCTCAGCGTCAGGGTTTACGATTGCCTCTCCGCTTGTTCCGTTGAGTACCACTCTGTCACCATTTTTGACAGATGTGCAGATTCCGTCAATACTGAGAACTGCCGGGATTTCCATAGCTCTTGCAAGTATTGCTGAGTGGGAGGTTCTGCCGCCCACCTCTGTGAGTATTCCTGCGATATTCTCTGCCACGATACCTGCTGTCATGGATGGTGTCAGGTCATGTGCCACGAGCACTGTGCCTGCCGGAGCTGCTGAGATATCGTAGTCCTCGATTCCAAGCAGAATCTTAAGGATTCTGGCTTTGATATCCCTGAAATCTGTTGCTCTCTGCTGCAAAAGCTCATCAGGTATCTGTGCAAATATCTCTGCTGTCTGCTCAAGCACCTGGTCGAGTGCCTTCTCTGCCGTGATTTTCTCACTGACTATGAGCGCTGTAATCTGCTCCTCTATGGTCGGATCCTGAAGCATCTGGATATGTCCGCGAAGGATATCCGCATCCTTTGCTCCAACTGTCTTTTCCATTCTGTCTGCCATGGTATTTGTATCATTTACAAATTTCTCAATGGCTCCCTGGAGACGTGCGATCTCAGCGTCTGTATCTGTAATTTTCTTATTCTCAATCACTATCTCATGCTCTTCGATAATGACCACATTTCCGATTCCGATTCCTTCTGAGCCGGCGATTCCTTTGTACATATCACACCTCCGATTGACTTTGTTTGTTGATTAATCTCCGAAGTTGTCTGCCTCGAGCTCTTCCATCTTTGCAAGTGCTGCTTCCTCGTCAGCTCCCTCACACTCGAATGTAATCTCTGCATCCTTCTTGATGCATGCTGCGATAATGTTTACAAGGCTCTTTGCGTTGATTCTCTTGTCGCCGAATACGATTGTTACGTCTGAATCAAACTTGCCAGCCTCTCTTGCGATAACTCCTGCCGGTCTCATGTGAAGTCCCTCTGCTGCTTTTACTACCATTGTCTTGCTTACCATAGTTTTGTCCTCCTGAATTTAAAATTATTGGTTTGTTTATTTCGCTCACACATATGATTAACTGTATCGCCCTCTGCTATTCATCAGCCTGTCATATGTCCGTTGCTTTCTATGGTTTTATTGTACTGTGCGATATGAGTTTTTTCAATATTTCCCAAAATGCAAAATTGCACCATCTCTGGTGCAATTTTGTATTAATGTGATATTTACATAAACAGAGCCCTATATTGTTCCTCAGTTGTAGCTTTGTTTCCTACAACAAGATGCCCCTTCTTCAAGAAAATTATTTCATCCTTAACACTATCCACAAAATCAAGTACATGACTTGAAATTATAACAATACAGTTATGTTCCCTGGCAGACTCAATATATTTTTTCAAGACTATAAGACCAGTTGTATCTACTCCGTTCGTTGGCTCATCCAATAAAATAAGCTTTGGAAAACCTATAAATGATGCTATTATGCCAACCTTCTTCTTCATTCCCAGCGAACACTCAGACAGCCTTGTATCTTTATCGTCTTCCAATTCAAAGTCTGTCAGAAATGACATGATATCTTCTTTATGTTCTCCTCCAAACTTAATATCACACACCATCCGTAAAAATTGTAAAACTGTCTGTTTTGTATTATTTCCAGTCAATTCCAATGCATAACCTATCTGTGATTTACTCTTCCGCAACAATGTATCCTGATCATCAAGCCTTATCTGCCCCTTCATAGGCTCACTTATACCGGAAATCATCTGTATGAGTGTTGTCTTTCCAGCCCCATTAGGTCCCACAAGAGCATAGATTTTTCCCTCTTCAAAACTGTAGCTCAAATCGAATATTCCCTTTTCCTTATCATATTTTTTTGTCAGATTACAAATCTCTAACATATTCATTCCACCTCCTGGCTCCTCGTACATACCACCATGCACATAACAATATATTTATCCCCGGAACTGTAATTGAAAACATTGCCGCATACAATTTCATCATTTCTAAAGTTGTATATCTTTTTTTCATTTTTACATAATATAAAGCAAAATATGTCACCCAGCAAAGTCCACATTCTACCATATAAATCAAAACCATAAAAACGATTTTAACATCATATTTATGTATAAATGCACAAATCAGATATGCCGCAAATACGACAAATTGGATTTTCAGCTCAACCATCATTTTTTTGCACCATAAGCCACTATATTTTTCACCTAAAAGCCTGTACCACTGTCTGTTGCAGATATCCTCTCGGAAAAAATCTTCTATGCATCCGCTCAGTAATATAGCAAAAATGCATGTTATCACAGAAAAAACATTTGCGTTTTGTGAAATATTTATAGCAAGAAAAATATATCCCGCATATATTACCAGAATCATTATTATATTTTGAGATAAACTAATACACCATTTTTTCGGTTTATAATTAGCTTTTGAGCACACTCTGTTATCATAAGTTGACACTGTATAAACCAGATAAATGCACATTATTGTATTTATCAAAAATAGAGAAATTGGCGGATGTTTCAGCACCTCCGCCACACCGCCTATACACTTTGTTTTTACTATACGAATGACGATTGCATATACTTCACCGCCTGCAACTATTCCCTGAATAACTGTAAAAAAAATCCAAATAAAATAAATATATGCTACTATCATAAATATTTTCCCGGATATATTTCTGCAATATTTTCTTCTAAATATTAGCAATAGTATATTATTTATTAATATCACAATATTAATAATGCTTATCAGACAATTTAAAATATCACCTGATATATTCATCACTGCAAATACCAACAATAACAGGCTCTCAACCAATATGTTTTTCTTTTGAAACTCAATTACTATTTTCTTTTCCGATTCACCAAGCAGTTTTTTCCACAAGTATGTTTCGCCCTGATATTCTGATATACGGTTGTTCATATATATGTACCCAACACAAAGCATAGCTATAATAATCAAGTCTGAAATGTAATCTAATTTCATAATATTATTTTCTCATTCTTAAATAATTTAGATAAAATGTATACCAAAATAATTGTATATAACAAATTTGATATTACGGTTATTATAACATGATTTATGTTGCCATTGAATAAAAATGTCTCATTCATACATTGTGCACTATTATACAATGGAATTATATAATGTATTAACCTATTACTACCATTTTGATTATACATCCCTGAAATTCCTACAAGGGCAACCAGTATTGTAAGTGGAGCCATAGATGATGATGCTTCTTTAATAGATCTTGCCAATACAGATACTATTGCAGTTAATGATATCATTATTAAAACCGTCGAAATTATAATTATAAATAACCCAAAATAATCATTGATTGAATATACAGAAGTATCAATCTCATCTTGTCCAGTACTTAAAAACGGAAGTGATAACATAGCACCTATAAAACTTGAAATTCCACCTAACACAACAATAATACTTAATCCAAGTATTTTTCCAATTGCCAATTGCTCTCTTTTAATAGGTGTAACTAGTAGTGTAGACATTGTTCCTCTCTCTTTTTCTCCAGCAATTGAATCAGGAGCCACCGATGCACAAATACTAAAAAGCATGGTAATAAGTAACATTGGTAATATCATTGATACAAACTGACCTGTTGAATCTTTTGTTGTCGCTAAATCATATATGTCATTTCCAGAATTTACATAAAATACATTTCGAATGCAATCTTTATATTCACTTAATATTGATAACAAAAGCATATATCCTGTATTAGAAGAGTTACTTTGTGAGTTATAATATATCGAAACACTAGGTCCTGGAACATCTTTTTCTGTTCCATTTAAGATGTTCTCTTCAAAATTCTTATCAAAATCTATATATAAATCTAAATTTTTATCCCTTATTTTATTCATATAATAATTTTGTGGTTTATTTTTTTCTTTAAATGAAATTTTATTTTTTAATAATAGTTCTTTAATGTCATTCGGAACATTATTTATAACTACAGTATATTCACTATTCTGTAAAGTACTATATGTATTACTCATCACATTTCCAACTAAAGCATACATTATAAAAATCATCAATCCTGGCATAATAATAGTCGTAAAACATAGTCTTTTATCCGTTAGTATTCGTAATAATTCTTTTTTAACAATAATTAATATTTTACTCATTGATGTTCTCCCTCTTTACTATAATACACTTCAAAAAAAACATCCTCTAATGATTTTTCTTTTTTTATTCTTGAAATACTATCTTCATATTCCAATTTACCATTTATTACAATGCCTACTCTATCAGCAACTTTTTCAACCACTTCAAATATATGTGTTGAAATTATAATAGTTTTTCCATTTGTCTTTAATTCTTTTAAATAATCAATTACCATTTTCGAACTAACAATATCCAGTCCATTTGTTGGTTCATCATATATAATTATATCTGGATCATGTACTAATGATATTGCAATTGCAACTCGTTGTTTCATTCCTGTAGATAAATTAGAAACTTTCACTTCTGCAAATTTATCAATACCTAAAGTATTAAATAATTCCTTTTTACGCATTATACGTAACTCTGATTTAACACCATATAAATCAGAAAAAAAATCATATAAATAATTTGGTGTAAAAAAGCCATCTAATTTTAATTCACTTGTAAGAAAACCAACCTTACTTCGAATTTTATCAGGTTCTTCCGCTACATTCACCCCATCAATATAGCATTTTCCATCATCTGGTTTTAGTAAAGTTGATAGAATTCTTAATGTTGTTGTTTTCCCTGCTCCATTTGTTCCTAAAAGAGCATATATTTCTCCCTTATTAACTTCAAAAGAAAGTCCATTTAATGCTATATTTGTTCTGCATTGTTGAATTTTTCTCTGCCTTTTCGATATTTTAAATTCTTTTTTTAAGTCTTTTACATTTACCACTATGCTCATTTTTATCGCCTACTTTTTCTTATTACTTGTAATTTTTTAGATATAAAAAAGAGGGCTTAAAAGCCCCCCTTTTTCAATTAATATACCTTTGTTTTTGATGCAACAATAATAATTGCAACAATTACACCGCCTACGATTACATGTAACATCTGCATTCCCTCCATTCTTCTTTTGTCGAAATGTTCGTGACCATTTCATTATCTATGTAAATTAATTTTACATACACCTTCATAACATCATAAATAAGATTTAAAAATTTCAATATACTCCCATATATGAAAAATGGTTGCAATAAAATTAAAAATTTATTGCAACCGAACTGTCATAACAACAATGTTTTAGACTCTAGCTTTGCGTCATAAGATTTCCCTTATTTTGCCCAAATTGATTATGTCATAATTATATATATTTTTTCATAATGTCAATAGATATAAATAATTTTTTTCACATTTTCATTCGTTATAATTTCATTAAAGATTATTTTAATAAATCGTTCTACAGCTTCAGTTCCACCCCAGCTCTTTCCGGATAGCTGCACAAAGCTCATGCGGTGAAGCAGCCTCCCTGAGTCTGTCCGTCGCTCCATTTTCATTCAGAAGCTTCGTGAAATCATGGAAAAATGCCTTTGTCGTGTTGACACTGTCAAAGTTTATCGCAAGCAGAAATATCATATCTGCCATCCTCTCGCCCCACTCTATCGGCTTGTCGAGACGTATCACAAGTATCTGGCAGCGGTTTACATGCTCAGGCTTTCCGTGCGGTATGGCTATATTGCAGCCCACGGCGGTTGCCTCCACCTTCTCGCGCTCCAGCACATCCCTCGCAAACTCGCTCTGCACTATTCCTTTGTTTATAAGAAGCTGGCACGCGCGCTTTAAAACATCCTTGCGGTTTTTCGCCTTTTTCTCAAATATGATAAATTCCTCCGACAGCATATGTGAAAACTCGCTGACCTCCGCGCTCTGGCCGGTCATGAGCTCAAAGCACTTGTTTCTGATATTTTTCTCATCCTGCGCACTGATTAGTGGAGAAACATACAAAAATCTCATATCCTTGTGGATATCTGCCTGTGTGTCTATGGTCGAGAGTATGAGGTCGCAGTCATACTCGTCAATATGCTCTATGCGGTCTGACGACAAAATGCTTACTATCCTTACATCCGGCACTCTGTTTTCTATTTTGCCCGCTATTATACTGCCGGTCGCATAGCCTGCTGCACCGATTAACACGGCGCGCACTGTCATAGGATTTCTGTGCAGGGCGCCTCCCACCTGCAAGGCAATAAAAGCTATCTCATTCTCGCTCGGCATGGCGCCTGTGTACTTTTCGTAGTATCTCGATACCGTAAAGCATACCGTAAAGAGACTTGCATACGATTGTGTGATATCAGAAAGAAACGGATTGTCTATCTCTATGCCAAAATGAGTCCTCGCAATAGAGCCCGGCAAAAAGCTACGCATGCTCTCCCGTAGAAGCTCATTTTCAATCAGATTGGCAGCGAGAAGATTTGACAGATACACTATCATCTCATCCTCTATGCTAAGCGCCTCCTCACAGGACATGACAACGCGGTTTTGTCCCTCGGCACAGGAAAAAAGCATTGCCAGATACATGATTTCAGGCTGTGAGAGGCTGATGCCGTGATATCTTTCCAGAAAGCCTGCTGCCTCCCTTGCCATGTTCTCATGCTCTGTCATTATGAATCCATTTTTCTGTACCTGCTGCTCTGTTCCGGTGCCCGCATCCCCATCACTTGCAGTATCACACATTCGGTTCGACAAATCTAACTCATCCGTTTTCAGTTCCTTTTCCACATCCACCCTGAAAAGTGCAATGGCTATGTACTCTGCCAGCATCTGAAATGTGTAATCCGTAAAGATGATATCAAAGCGTCTCTCCACATGATGTATCATGTCAACTGCCATCGACAGATTTACGCTTCTGAAATTATTGGCTATCACCTCGGCCGCGCGTCTTGAAAGCCTGTGGTCATCGGTCTTGATAACCTGCTTATCACTGATTGGATATCTGCAGAAATGCCTCATGGCTTTTCTGATATCAAACTCACTGCCTGTCGCATATATTCCGTAGCCCGCCGTTCTGTGCACCTTAATGCCATAGAGCAGAAGTTCAGCGTCAAGCTCATTTATATCATCCATGATGACATTTTTGCTGACGTTTAACTCCTCCGAAAAAAGTGCATACGTGTATGTATCCCAGCCACTTAGCAGAATATACGATATGTAGTTCTGTCGCTTCTTCTGCGATACTGCTGCCGATTTCCGCCCTGCCACATCCAGAATCTTTCCTATCTGCGCATCGCTAAAGCACGGCTTCATGCCTTTGCCCGGCTTTCTGTCAAGCGTCATAGAGTTTTGCTCACAAAAATCAGCCACCTCCTTCAGATATGTCTTCACACTTCGCTCTGACATACCTGTGGACGCAGCAAGAGCCTTTGATGTGACAAGCTCATTGTTGTGCTCTGCCAGCTTTTCAATTATCAATAGTCCCTTTTCTGAAAGCATAAATCAAAGTTCTCCTGATTATACGTAATTTAATAATTCGACCGGTTCATCTATCAGATTTGTTGCACCATGCTCCTTCAAAAACTCTACATCCCTGAAGCCCCATGTGACAGATACGCACTCCAGACCTGAGTTTTTCGCTGTGGCGATATCCACATCAGAATCCCCCACATAGATTGCCTCATCCTGTGTCACTCCAAGCTCCTTTAGTGCCTTCTGCACCATATCAGGTGCCGGCTTTTTGCGGATGCCTTCCTCCTCCATCTCGCCGATGGCTGCTGTCATGTAATCCTTAAAATACAGCTTGTCCAGCGATTTTACTGCAAAATCTATCTTGTTTGATACGATAGCCATTTTGATGCCGCGCACCTTAAGCTCCTCAAGCAGCTCCATGATACCATCATATGGCGATGTATTGTCGTTGCAATGTGCGTCATAGTACTCCTTGAATAACGCAAAGGTCTCCTCAAACTCTGGATTGTCTGCTCCCTGTGGCACTGCACGCTCCATCAGCAGTCTGACTCCGTTTCCCACAAATCTGCGCACCTCATCGAGTGTACGCTCCGGCATGCCATTTTGTTTTAATGCATAGTTTGTTGCATTTTTTAAATCCTCAAGTGTGTAGAGAAGTGTTCCATCCAGGTCGAAAACGACCGCTTTTTTACGGTTTTCCTCCTCCCCCTTTGCTATATGTGTCTTTTCAAATTCTGTCTTGCTTATCATATATGCCTCATTCCTGTCATCATTTGGCAGAACCATAATATCTCCAGGTCTGCCTGATATATAACTGCTGTCATCCTTATTCTTAAATAGCTTTACCTTGTGCTTTAGCACAAATGCCCTTGAAAAATCCTCCTCAACAGGTATGCACACTCTGGCATGTGCCATTCCATCCACTATAGTCTCCGTATCCTTATTCTTGAACTTCGGCACATAATCTGTCTGTTTCACAGTAAACCGCCAGTCCTTGTATATCCTGAAGCTTTTGTTCAGCCTGTCCAGATTTAAAATCCATACACTGCCGTCTTCTCCTATTATGACTACCGTATCCTCATTAACCGGTGTGGAGATATCTCCCTTAGCCGTCCTCACTCCCATGCTGCAGCCCACAGGCAGTATGTCCTTTGCAATGATATATCCCATCGGAATCGGGCGTTTTTTATAATCCACTTTTTTGAAGCCGCTCGTATCAAAATCTTCTCCGTAAATTATCTTTGTATCGTTTAAATAATCAAAAAGCCGCTCCTCCAAAAAAGATTTGATTGCTGAATCCGAAGGACGCTTGTGTGTGCCATCGCTGCTGTACTGAAACCTTGGTGTCACATCTTTTTCTTTGCAGTACACATTATAGTTGTCTATCAGCAGATCCATCGGAATAAATCCACCTGCCTTGTAATAATGTCCTCCGCCTGAGCCTATGCCCCTGCACACCTCCTGCGCCATTTCGCTTGCGCTCACCTCTTTTATGCAGCTTCTAAACGACAGCTTCACTCCATTCTTAATCACTGAAAACACCATACATATGTCAATAGCATCCACCTCCAGCACAAAATCGCTTATGATGCCGAGCACATTCGGGTCACATGCCCCTGCCTTTACGACCGCCAGACGATATTCCTCTATATAATCGCGCCCCAGCAATGCTGTTCCGGCTATGTCGAGCTCCTCAAGTGACATGTTGGCATTTCTAAATTTGGCCACTATAGCGCTGTCAAAATCCGCCTCATCGCGCAGATCCCTATCAAGCGAATGGGTTATCTCGGTAAATTCTCCGGTATCGGTGTAAAGTCCATAATACAGTGCTGTTGCCAGCTTTCTCTTTATCTCTACGCCCTCCTCGCGCAGCATATCCCACACGATTGTCGCACATGAGCCCATATAGCTCATGACACGGTTCATAGCAGGAAGCTCTCCCGATACTCTGTGGTGATCTATGACAGCTACATTTTCTGCCTTGAAAAATGTGACATTCCCACCACCGTACTGACAATCGACAGTCACAAGCAGCTGCGGATTGTCTAAAAAATCCACATGCTCTATCGGTATGCCAAGACTGTCTACCATAAGCACCAGATTGCTCTTGTGTATGATATTCCTGCCTCCGTATACAAGTCTGGGACTTTTTCCATTCATCCTCAGGTATTCATAGACTCCAAAGCCGCTTGCCAGTGCATCTGCGTCCGGATTATCATGACATTGCACAATTATGTTATCAAATTGTAATAAATCACTTAGCTTCATTATTAGCTCCCTGAATAGTTATATTAATTCATTTTCTCATATGTGTATTTATTGCTGCTTCAAATCATCACATTATTTCAGGTACGGAAACAGCAGCGAGCTTCTGTCCTTCTCGTCAAACATCGAATTGTACTGCAGGATATTGTATGCCTTTATCCATTTTGCCTCGTCTCCTGTTGCCTCATCCACATGCATAAAGCACTCATTCTTTTTCGAATAATAGCCCCTTGAATTTATGGCCGGAATCTTCTCCATCAGCTCAGCGAGAAACCGGTTGTATGCCGGCAGATCTATGTTGGCTCTCTCAAGCGTCAGTGTGGACAGGTAGTTGAGGCTCGTCACATCAACTGTCTGTGCATCCGTCTCGTAATTGGTCCATATGAAAAACGGCACCTTGTACAGATTCTCAAGCTCCTGCTCTGTAAGTCCGGAATTGCCCTTGCCATTTAAAAGCTTGATAAAATCATTGCATAATCCCGGCTGGTGGTCTCCAAAAAACACAATCTCTACCGGATCATCCACACCCTTAAAGTATGTAATGAGATTTTCGAGTGCCTTGTCACTCTCATTCAAAAGTGACAGATACTGGTTCGCATCAGTGTATGACGCTCCAACCTTGTAAACCTCCTGGTTGAAGTTGTCATATCTCTCACCGTAGCCGCCGTGGTTTTGCATCGTGACACCCATGATGTAAAGCTTCTCGTCATCGCTCTTTTTCTCGTAGCGGTCAATAATCTTATCATAGAGCTCCTGGTCAGTGATATATTCCCTGAGTATCTTTGTCTGGTCAAAATCATCTATAAAGTAAGTCTCATCATAGCCAAGATGCGGATAAATCTTGTTCCTGCTCCAGCCTGTCGCATAGTACGGATGCATCGCAACCGTCGTATAGCCGATATTCTTCAGGTTTGAGACTATGGATGTCGGGTCATCATTTATATACTGCTGATAAACCACCGAGCCATCCGGCAGAAATGCCATCGAGTTTCCTGTCTCAAATTCCCACTCAGAGTTTGGCGTCTTCGCACCGTACACGGACGAAAGAGCATAGCCTTTAAGCGTATTTTCACTCAGAGAATCCATAAACGGTGTGACCTGCGTGTTGGTCTCAAAATCTCCCACCACCGACAAATCCGCAAACGACTCATTCATTATGACAATAATCGTCGGATTTTTCGCATCAGACTGCGAATATGAGCTGTCCGTTTCCTTGAAATTGCCCGCTATCTTGTCAACTGCTGCCTTGCTGTAGCCATCAGGTGCCTTCACAAAGCTGTCCCTTATGCCGAGCACAAAGTTCAGCAGATAGCCGTTTCTGTACGTGCCCTTTTTCTCCCAGGTCTCGGTGTTCAGTGACATGGAATTCATAATGACATACAGCACGCATATTATTGTGAGAAGAATCGAAATAATTCTCATATGGATAGCCGACTCGAACTGCACTTCTATGCGCCTTACCAGCATGATATACAAAACAGCCGCCAGAATCACATACAAAAACTTGTAGTCTATGACGAATTTGTATTTTGTCACGACGGAAAGTCCTGTTCCCGCTGACTTCAAATCTGCATACGTAAACTCATTGCCACGGAATTCATAGACAAAATAATCTATAAACCCAAACGCCAGTATGGCAATTGATGCTATGGTACATGTCAGCCTCGTGTTGTTTGTGATAAAAAGTATCACCAGATATATAGCGAGCGCCAGAACCACATTCACCACGCAGACCATATCGGTGGTTTTCACAAAGTCCTCATCCGTCAGCAGCACATACTGCACCGAAAAAACAGATAGTATCGCTCCGATGACAAGCAGTATCGCAGCCCAAAGCCACGACAGCTTCACCGGAAGCTCAAGCTTCACATTTACAAGTCCAAAATATACTGCCGCAAACAAAAGAATCACCCACCAGCTTGCCGATGTAAAGTAACCTGTCAGCGCGGCCGCTGCTGCTGCAATTCCAAAATGTATGTTGTTTTGTTTTGTTATCTCAAATTTGATGCTCATTTCTGCCTCTTAATATTTCCCCTTAATGCTTTCTCTTAATGTTGCGATTTGATTTTAAATTACATTTCCTAATTAGCAAAGAAGTCCTCAATTTGACTGTATATAATGTGCATCAGATTTGTTCTTGCCTCAACGCTTGCCCACGCAATATGCGGTGTGATAATCAGCTTGTTTGAATCCTTTATCGCACGGAGCGGATTGTCCTCACTCATAGGCTCCTGCGCCAGCACATCAAGACCTGCCGCTGTAAGCTCTCCATCCAGAAGCGCCTGTGCCAGATCCGCCTCATTCACTATAGGACCTCTGCCAAGATTTAAAAATATCGCAGATTTTTTCATCTTTTCAAATGCAGCCTTGTCCATCAGACCAAGTGTGTCATCCGTGAGCGGTGCATGCACCGACACGATATCAGACGTGGTAAGCAGAGTATCAAAATCCACTCTCTCATAGCCCGGCTGCGAATTTCTTCCTGAGGTAGAATAATAAACCACATGGCACCCAAAAGCCTTTGCGATATCAGCCACGCGTCTTCCGATATTTCCAAGCCCCACGATGCCCCAGGTCATACCGCTAATCTGGTGGAATACATTGGAAAAATGCGTAAACGACGTATCACCCACATATTTCTCGCTCTTCACATAATCATCATAATATCTCAGCTTCTCAAGCAGGTAAAATAGCAGTGCAAACGTATGCTGCGCCACGGTCTCTGTAGAATACCCTGCGACATTTCTCCATTCAATGCCTCTTTTTGCCAGATATTCTTTATCCAGATTGTTTGTGCCTGTTGCAGTCACACATACGAGCTTTAAATTTTTTGCCTGTCCTATAGATTTCTCATTTACCTCGACCTTATTTAAAACAATCACATCAGCATCCCTTGTGCGCTCCGCTGCTTCCTCTGTTGTCGAAAAATCATATTTGACAACCTCTCCAAGCTTGTCATATTCGGAAAGGTCGATGTCGTCACCAATTGTTTTGGAATCTAAAAATACTATTTTCATGGTTTGTTTCCTCTGTGCTATATATTACTTTTTTATATGATGGGACTTCGCACTTGCAGGCTGTGATGGTGCGCCGGCATATGGTATATTCCTCAGAAATATATGAAGTCAGCCACAAAAAATGCATCCGGATAGTCTGTTTTATCAGTCTGCTTTTTATCGTCACCGAAGGTTAATGGAACTTTGTGGCAGTTCATATATTTCTTCGGAACACACCATATGCCAGCGGTAATGAAGGTTTGCGTGTGCGAAGTCGTCTCAATATACATATAAATATAAATATACATA
>ERZ1034946.157-NODE-157-length-53094-cov-8.411810_pt1 | contig 53094 bp, 39 predicted proteins | sample MGYA00520591_ERZ1034946 | MGnify/ENA primary metagenome ERZ1034946 (study PRJEB33766, sample SAMN09781753) | gut metagenome | biome: gut microbiome | host: Homo sapiens | place: Madagascar | study: EMG produced TPA metagenomics assembly of the PRJNA485056 data set...
GCAGAGCGTTTTTTCAAGGAGCGTGGCATAAAGTATCAGTTTATTGATATGAAAGAAAAGGGCATGAGCCAAGGTGAATTTAATTCTGTTGCGCAGGTAAATGGCGGTCTGGATAACATGATAAACTGGAATGGCAAAGACAAAGATTTACTTGCACTTATTAAATATATTGCTGATGAAGACAAGCTGGAAAAAGTGCTTGAGAATCCACAGGTAATTAAGACTCCGTTAGTGAGAAATGGAAAGCAGTCCACACTTGGCTATCAGCCGGATGACTGGAAAGGATGGAGTTAATGGTAAAGACAATAGTAAAAGATCCTTTGTTTCTTGCACAGAAATCGGTGAATGCAACAGAAGCCGATAAGCAGGTGGTTACAGATTTGCACGATACACTTAGAGCTAATCTTGACCATTGTGTAGGCATGGCTGCCAACATGATAGGTGTTAAGAAGAATATTATAGTTGTGGCGGCAGGACCATTTCAGTTTGCCATGATTAATCCAGTGATTAAAAGGAAGTCCGGAGCATTTCAGACAGAGGAAGGGTGTCTTTCGCTGGAAGGTGTTCGTCCATGCACCAGATATCAGGAGATTGAGGTTGAGTATCTTGACCAGAGTTTTAAAAAGCAGCATGGTAAATATTCCGGCTGGACAGCACAGATTATTCAGCATGAGATTGATCATTGTAATGGCATTGTGATATAGAAGGGGCTGTCAGCTCAAAACGTTTTTAGGACAGCCTCTTTTGGCTGAAAAATTCTGGTCATACAATTATGACAGAAACGAATGGAACAGCATATGTTGCATTATATAATTTGATAAAACCATGATATCAACTTTTATTTTGTCAACTTTTAGGGGAATAGAAGTTGCGTGCTTCTAGTAAAATACGCCCTTTTAGTAAAAGAAAAAGTTATACTATTTGAGATAAAAGTTGATGTTTAGGATATAAAAGTTTCAAAAACAGCAATATCTATACTGATTTGAGATAGGTTTGCTTTGTTTTCAGGCAAATTTTTAATAAAACTGCTGCCAACTTTTATGATTGGTTTCATTTCTCTAAAAGTTGACGTTTTAAGGAGTTACGGTTCCGATTTTCCTAAAACAGCTATTTTAGAATAAGTAACGGCGTACAAACCCTTTCCTATACAGATATATTTTAGGAAAAATGATTTTGTCAATGGTATACAATATATTCTAAAATAGCATTTTTTTTAAATGCCAAATAAGGCATAACGATGAACTAATAATGCCGCATACGGCATAGAGTAGTATTTCTAAAAGGGGATATTATGCCGTATGTGGCATAAATGATAATTAAAAATGCCACATGAGGCATAAAAGCTATTTTAGGAGAAGAGAGATTATGTCGTATGTGGCATAATTAAAAAGTGAAAATGCCGTATAAGGCATAATACAAAAATGATAATGCCATTTTCGGCATTATGGAGCATAATCAAAGACAAGAGAGCGGAAGAGGAGGGAAAATGGATCCAAATGGAACAACATGGGAAGAATTACAAAAGCAGCTTTTTTCTGAGAAAGAAATTAAGGAAAGCGAGAAGAGGGTAAAGGAATTGATACAGAAGAGGTAATAGGAGAATCAGGACGGACAGAATTAGGTGAAAATCGGTTTTTACTCGATTTTATATGGTTTTGAGCTGATTGTGATAGGTTTTGCTAGAAAATATTGATTTTGAGAGGGAATTGAAAAGGGGCCGATTATGACCCCTTAACTATTTTCATAAAGACTTTCTTTGTAGAAATTAATCAGGAGTTGAAAAAGTGGTTTGGTGTGTTCCGGCGCGCGATTAATAATATAGGATGGAATTTGATCGGGAGGAGTGTTTGCGCGGAATAATATGTTGAGCTCCTGCAGCAGTTGGATTATTAATTCAGGATTGCCGGATTTTTTCAGCCAGGTAATGACAAGGCGTTTTACTGAATCATAAAATCCGGTTAAGTATATTTTCAGGCCGGTTTCAATCTCGTCATACGCGCTCTGTTGGTCCGGGAACAGCTGCTGCAGTACGGCGAGAGCACCATTTAGGAGGACTGGATCCGCTGCATGATAGCGTTTAGTGTAGGGACGGTTTTGGGGTGCTTCCGATTTCCATTCTTTGATAGTCTCTAGGCCAATTCCGTATTCCATCATAATATTTTCGTCGTCATCATCAGTTTCTTTTTGGATAAAATCCTGTTTGGCAATTTCGAGACGTTCCTCCTCGGTCTGTTGGAGGCAAGAGTATAATAAATATACGATCGCGAAGCATTCCGGAGAGGCGCAAGTCTGAACTTGATCGAATAGATATCCCTCCGATTCTCCGTGTTTGATGGCATTGTTGACTATTGACAGAGCTATGCGTAACAGTGCACGACGGGTTCCCTCCTCAAATCCAGCATTGTAATCATGGCCGAGAGAGCCCCAGTAATCAACAATATCGTCCATATTGTCTGGAGCGTCCTTGTAGCCCATGGCGTATATTTGGGCATATTTCTGCCAGTTTTCGTAAACGTCTCGGTCATTTGGGAAAAGATCGAGAATTCTGCCAAGAACCTTTCTTCGTAATGCGCCGCTGGTTCTACATTCCATATTCAGTTCTCCTCCTTGTCTAATACAACTGTCATTTCTGACATGCATTTATTGAGATTTGCCTGTCGTCTAAGTGTGGTCATTTGTGCGTCCGAAAATCGGACAGAAAACCATTTTTCAATGTTTTCTTTTACTATGTTTGGTTCCTGTCCATCCTGCAATATCTGAACAGCAGTACGGCGTGCAATCAGTTTTGTAGTCTTTCTTTCCAGATAATCTGCTGCCTCCTGTTTCCAGCCGATGATTTCCTCGTAACCGATGGTATCATCTTGGAAAAAATCGTAAATAGGGTGAGCGTTACCGCCATGATTGCAATACAGGTCCTGTATAACCTCACGTGCCTTGTCGCTGCGTCCACGAAGATACGCTACACGCTCCTCTGTCGTTTTTAGCGGAGTAGATGCTGTCTCCTGCAATTTCCTAAGCGTTAGATCGTCAACTCTTGTTCCGTTGCTGTTATTGGTACTTGAACATATATTGCCGATTTCCTCCTCAGACAGTTCTGGGAACGCATAGTAGATCGTGTCCGGTGACACGCCGCATTCACACAAACGTTTTGCTTTACGGGCACAATGACACCTATCGCGCCGAACGGATGGGCATAATATGGACCTTCTGTTGCCAGTCAGGGCCTCGTCTGCTTCGTCATCAGCCGCCTCGGATTTTAGGTATGCCATCGCGTGGTCAGAAATTTCTACTTTGTACCAGTCGTTAATACATGTTTTAACGTCAGCAGGAGGCACATTATCACGTAACATTGCAATAGCTGTTACAGCAGCAATGTCCTTGACTTGCTGGTAGTAATAGATTTCTACGTAATTGTGAATATCTTGGACGCTACCATACAGCTCGTCGATGGTTTCTGTTTTTTCCTTATTATCACTCATCATTGTCCTCCTTCTTGAAAATCTGCCGGAATGTGTTACCGGACAGTAGTTCAATCGCCGCCCTGAAACCCTGCCGGAAACCCCACATGTCGGTGGCACCAGCCATCTCCATTACCATGTCTTCGATTTCCAAATAGGTATTATCCATGGTAGACAGGATCTTAATAGCAGTATCAATAGCATCTTGAAGGCTCTTAGGGTAGCCAGCACTGCAATAATACGCGTAAATTGTCCTTATCAAATCCTCGCCATCCGTCTCAATCCAGTCCGGATTCCATTCGCTAAAATCAACTTTGTTCGTCATTTTGCACAACACCTCTTTTCTTATATTTTTTAAGAAAATAGTAGCACATAAATCTGCGAAAATGCAGTAAAATAAACGCTCTCACACAATTTCGGCATTTTGTATTTTACGGATACATTTGCGAACACATTTTTTTAATATAGGTGTTGCATTAGACTAATTGTACAAAATGACGAAAAAGATAAAGCGAAAAAATTATGAGAATTGCATTAATTTGACAGATAAAAAATACTGTAAATTTGTGTATGATCGCGGAAATATTTTTCAGCAGAAAGAAAATATTAAATAACTGAAAATGAACATGGATGTTTTGAAAAATTTGGGAAAATATTGTTGGTGATTCTGCCTATGGATTTTTGAGTGCCAATATATATAATAAAGTTAACAGCACTTAAGAAACCTACCTTAAGTTGCTGCCTCAAAACACGTTCCAATAAAAGTCCTCTGGTTTTATGATTCCAGAGGATTTTTATATAGAATACGGATGCATATGATTATATGGAAAAAAGTGAGGAGGATTTTGGATGACAGAAGAAGACATTCTTTTTATAAGTAGGCTGATTGAACCTCAGATAGTAGAAACTTGTCACCAGACGGAAGAAGAACTGTTAGAACATTTACAATTAGATCGCGCTACAGCTTATAAAGCAGTCACACTTGCTCTACAGAATATTATAATGGGAAGAAACAGTATTCAACTACAAAGAATGTATGTTTATGCAGACAGTGATTTGTTGACTCCTGTTATGGAAGTTGATCTGCAATAATAGAAGAACTGCTGCAAAAGAGGTGATTTAGAATTATTCTACACTGCGGAAATGCTCGCAATAATATCCGCAAAAGTGTACTTTTTCATACATATCCGTAAATGTCTGTCAAAGGGTAGATGAACGTTCGTAAAAGTTGATTTATCAAAGTGCGGATGTCCGCATTTGATGGAGACATTTACAAACAGCAGAAGGGAGCATGTTTATAAGCAATATTGCAACACAGCAAATTATACATACGACAGAGCACAGAACATACTATTATGCGAGAGTGTCCAGCACAGGACAGAATCTGGCTCGTCAGATTGCAGCTTTCAAAAAAATGGGAGCTGAGGAAAGAGAAATCATAACAGACAAAGCGTCAGGAAAAGATATCGACAGACCTGGATATCAGGCGCTTAAAACAACCTTGTTGAGGCCGGGTGATACGTTGGTGATTGTGTCGCTTGATCGATTGAGCAGAAAAAAGGAAGACATTAAAACGGAACTGCAGTATTTCAGGGAACATAATATTCGATTGAAAATACTTGATATACCAACAACGTTGATCGAACCACCGGAAGGACAGGAATGGCTCTTTGATATGGTTCTCAATATTTTAACAGAAGTTATGGCATCAATAGCAGAGCAGGAACGGTTGAGCATCCGGAGTCGGCAGAAGCAGGGAATAGAAGCGTTGCGCGGAACACCAGGGTGGGAAAATTATGGAAGACCTGACCAGCAGATCCCTGAGAATTACGAAGAGATAATGAAACGTTGGCTCAACCATGAAATAACCGCAGTGGCAGCGATGAATCTGTCGGGTTTAAAGCGTACCACATTTTACAAGCTGGCAAAGAAATATAAGAATGGGGAATTAGAAATATGAGTAAAAATATAGGCTACTATATGAATTTACATTATCTGTTTCTGGTTGCCGGAAATAATGAGGAAGGCTATGTTGCTTCAGCAATCGATCTGACTGGGTGCCTGACCTGCGGTGACACGATGGAAGAACTCATGAAAAATATTCAGGATGCTAAAAGGGAATGGTTGGAAGCTGCGATGGAGATGGGATTGGAAATTCCTGAACCGTCAAGATCTTGAAAACAAAAGAAAATGATATGTTGGGGCAGCAGAACATGCTGTCCTTTCTTATAGTTCATTTCCAAAAGATGGTTCAGGAATTTTACGGCCTTCCATATGTGCTGTTTCGATATATTCCTCCATCACGATTTTGATATTTTCATAAGCTTCATTTGGTGTGTTTCCATCCGCCATACATCCGGGCAGGTCTGGAACGGTCACAATATAACAATTTTCTTTCGCTGAATATTTCATTACTATACAATAATTCATCAAAATCCCCCTTTGAATAAATTAAGCTATAAACAGTATAACACAAAAATTAGAATTGAAAATAGAAGGGATTATTATTCGTTGAGTAAATAATTAAAAACAGAAGAAAAATGGATAATATGTGAGAAAAATGGAACGAATATGAAAAGATATGGATAGATACTGGATTTTTTACTGTTTTACGAAAAAAATAACATATTAATACCAGATAATGAAGATTGGAGGTATTGATATGGCAAAAAATAGTGAAGTTCCTCTCTGGCACAGGTACGCATTAACATTAACAGAAGCGGCTGCATTTTTTGGAATTGGAGAACGGAAATTACAGCAGATCGCAGAAGAAAATCAGGATTCTGGGATCGTGATTTACAATGGCGTAAAACTGCTGTTTAAAAGGGAAAAGTTTTCTGAATGGTTAGACGAAACAAACACAATTTAACGATGACAAAAAGGACACCAGTATGATATTATAATTTTACTGGTGCCCTTTTATTTTTGAAAGGGTGTGTTTTATATGAAAAATGATAGCATAAAAAGGAGAGATAGTAAAGGGCGCATTTTGCGCAACGGCGAGAGTCAGGCCTCGGATGGGAGATACCGTTACAGTTATTATGTAAATGGTAAACAGAAAAATTTGTATTCCTGGAAATTAGAACTGCACGACAAATTGCCAGCTGGAAAAAGACAATGTAAATCACTCCGAGAACTGGAAAAGGAGTTGCAGTTGCAGCAGTTCCAGGGGATCCGACAGGAGAACATGACAGTAATAGAATTGACGGAACGTTATGTGAAAATCCGGGACGTATCCTTGAAAAAGACAACTCAGGCTGGGCACAAAACAGCATTGCAATTGCTAAAAAGATATTCTTTTAGCAGTAGAAAAATTGGCGACGTGACTATGTCAGAGGTGAAATTATTTTTCTTGAAGCTGCAGGAAGAAGGCAAAAAATTTGCTTCTATCCGGTCCGTACGCGGGATCTTGCGTCCGGCATTCCAGATGGCGGTAGATGACAACCTGATTTTAAAAAATCCGATTGATTTCCCGTTGAGTTCTGTGGTTATTAACGATTCTGTTACCAGAGAGGCAATTAGCAACAAAGACATGCTGCGATTTTTACGATTTGTGCAGCATGATATTCATTTCTCCAGGTATTACGAGGCATTTTATATTCTATTCCATACCGGCATGCGTATTTCTGAATTCTGCGGATTGACCGTGAAGGACATCGATTTGAGAGAACGCAAAATTAATATTGACCATCAGTTGATCCGGTGGTCTGATATGCAGTACGGTATAGAGAGGACTAAAACAAATGCGGGTACGAGGCAGCTCCCCATGACCGAGGACGTTTACCAATGTTTCAAGGCGATCCTGGAAAAACGGGAAAAACGAAAAATCGAACCAGTAATTGACGGTTACCGTGGATTTCTGTACATAGATAAGAACGGTATGCCGATGGTTGCACTCCACTGGGAGAAGTACATGCAGCACGCCAGAGAAAAATACAACAGTTTATTTAAAATCCCGTTGCCGACGATCACTCCTCACGTATGCCGCCACACCTATTGCAGTAACATGGCAAAGGCTGGTATGAATCCAAAGACCCTGCAGTATCTGATGGGACATTCGGATATTGGTGTGACCCTGAACACCTACACGCATCTGAAATTTGATGACGCCAGGGATGAGGTTGAGAAGATGGCGAAAAATGGCTAAAAACAGTCCATGTTATGAAGTTTTAATTTAACATGATTTTTAACATGAATGACGTCAGAGATATGCAGAGATATACAGAGTTGTGAGGAGTTAGAGTAAAATACCAGAAATCCGGAAACCCGCGTAAATCCTGCATAAATCCGCATAAGTCAGCATAAGGAGGTATAACTATAAAATGATAAAAGTACTATTTATCTGCCACGGCACTACCTTAGCAAAATTCTGAAAAACCTTGATTTTACAGTATATTTTTGAACCAGTAGGGATGTTTTACTAAGTTTTTACTAAAGAGAGGAATCCCTAGCACGAATTTAGAAAAGTAACATATAGTATGACCTTATTAATTGGTAGAACAATTGGTAAGGTCCTTTTTTATTTCAAGGAGGTTCAAAATGAAAAGTACAGCGTTAGGAGCAGAAAACATTATTTTTATCAGTGATGCACATGAAAAATTCTACTATGAAAAATTACAAGAAGTACGGTATCAGGATGTGTACCATAAGGCATTGTGTTATTGTCTGGGTATTAATGGAGATACCAGAAAAAATGCTGACAGAATTTATAATTTTAAAACGGGGTCTGTTAAAACGAAATGTTTACATGAAGGATGGCAGACAAGCGGTAGCTTAAAAGTGGTAAGGATGGCATTTAATCTGTACTGTAACAGCACGCCAAGCGTTTGGGATTATGAAGATGCAGAGGAACAGGTAAACGAGTGCAGACAGTATACAGTAGAGGATATCTTCTGCTGTGCATATGCACCATATTTTTGGCAGGCAATACAGATCCGTTATCCGGAATATGTAGTGCACAATCAAAAGTTACATGCCATGCTTGGAGGAATAGATTAATGCTGAAAGTGAGACTGATGGGAACAAAGAATGATATTGCATGGTTTCAGAAAATCCTGCAGCGTCATCCTAAAATTGAAGTTATGGAATTATCGGAACTTTATTCAAATAAGGGGACGAGCAAATATTATAGAGCTTATGCTGAAATTGAAAAAAGTAATGTAAATAAAAAATAGTAGAAAAACAGGAGAATTATATCATGTGCAAAATAATCGCAATCGCAAATCAAAAAGGTGGAGTAGCAAAGACTACAACCACAATTAATCTTGGAGTAGGACTGTCTAAGGTTGGGAAACGTGTAATGCTAATAGATGCTGATCCACAGGGACATTTGACAATGGGACTTGGTTTTCCAAAGAACTTAAGGGTAACATTGAAAACAATGATGGAAAATATCATTATGGGATTAGAATTTGATCCCAGGGAAGCAATTTTACACCATGAGGAAGGAATAGATGTAATTCCATCTAATAAACTTCTTTCGGGAATGGACATGTCATTATTTACGGTAGAGGACAGAGAAAAAGTCTTAAAAGAATATTTGGAACTTTTGGAAAATGATTATGACTATATTCTGATTGATTGTATGCCCTCATTGGGAATGATGACAATTAATGCGTTAAGTGCAGCTGATAGCGTTTTGATTCCGGTGCAGCCTCAATACTATGCGGCAGATGGCCTCATGGAATTACTGAAAGTTGTGAAAGGCATTCATCAGAGATTTAATCCTGATTTACAGATTGAAGGGATTCTGTTTACAATGGACAGCAGCCATTATAATAATTCAAAGAGAAATAAGCAGGCAGTACGAGATGCTTATGGAGCAGAGATTATAATTTTTGATCAGACAATTCCAAGAACAGAAGCTCTTGCTGAAACTGCATCAGAAGGTGTCAGTATTTTTTCTTACGATGCAAAAGGAAAAGGTGCGTACAGTTATCAAGCACTTGTCCAGGAGGTGCTGAATCATGCGTAAACCTAAGAAAGAAATTCAGCTTACTTCTTATGATGAATTGCTTGGAATCAATGAAGCCGAACAGAATACTCTTAATCAGATTGTTGAAGTGCGATTAAATGAGTTACATCCTTTTAGAAATCATCCATTTCATGTAAATGATGATGAAAAAATGGCTGAAACAGTAGAAAGTATCAAGAATTATGGCATCTTAAATCCTGCATTGGTACGTCCTCGCGCAGAGGGAGGATATGAACTGATTGCTGGTCACAGGAGAAAACGTGGTTGCGAACTGGCTGGAAAAAGTAAAATGCCAGTACTTATACGGAACTATACCGATGATGAAGCCGTAATCGTTATGGTGGATTCTAATATACAGAGAGAAAATTTGCTTCCAAGCGAAAAGGCATATGCTTATAAAATGAAGATGGATGCAGTAAAACATCAGGGCATAAAAGACGAAAACGCAGCTTCTGTTGACAGTGCAGATCTGGTTGGACAGGCTGCAGGTGACAGTGGAAGAACCGTTCAGCGTTACATACGCTTGACCTGCCTTATTCCGGAATTGCTGAAATTGTTGGATGAAGGAAAGATTAATTTTACAGTAGGTGTTTCATTAACCTATTTATCAGAAACGGAGCAGATTTGGGTGAAAGACTGCATAGTGTCTGGAGCAAGCTCTGTTACAGGTTCAATGGCAACAAAACTGAAGCAATACAGCGGTGAAGGTAAACTGACAGAATTAGCGGTACAGCTTATTCTGAATGAAAAGAAAACAGAGACAGGAAAAGTTACTTTAACTGAAAAGATAATACGAAAGTATTTCCCAAAGGAATATAACAGAGAACAGATTGAACAGGTTATCTATGAACTGCTTGATAACTGGAAGAAAAGCCAATAAAGAGGGAAGGAGGGAAAGCAAAATGGCAAAATCCGAAAGCACAAAAATAGAGTTTGGTTATTTTCACGATTATGAGTCGGAACAGTTTGCTTTTTACCGTATTCCCAAAGTATTATTCACAGATGAATATTTCTGTAATCTGTCCAGCGATGCAAAGGTTCTTTATGGGCTGATGCTGGACAGAATGGCTTTATCTATCAGACATCAGTGGTTTGATGAAGAGGGTAAGGTTTATATTATTTTTACTGTTGAACAGGTTATTCAGTATATGAATTGTGGAAGAGATAAAGCAATGAAAACGCTTGCAGAACTGGATACCAAAAAGGGAATCGGATTAATTGAAAGAGTCAAACAAGGATTTGGTAAACCGGATATTATTTATGTAAAGAACTTTATTTTAAGGACATCAAAAGATGTTAAAAACAATGATGAATCCGAAGAGAGTATTCAACAAAATCGAGAGGTCGAAGAAGTCGACTTATCGGAGTCGGAAAAATCGACTTATCGTGGTCGGAAAAATCGACTTCAAGGGGTCGGAAAAACCGACTTCAAGAGGTCGGAAAATACGACTTATCGTGGTCGAAAAATCAGAACTACAGAGGTCGGAAAAATCGACCCAATTAATACTAAATATAATTATACTGATATTAGTAATACGGACAGGAATAATACTGATCTTATCAATCTTTCAGATTCTTCCGAACAGCAGTCAATGGATTTGATGGAAGAGATGAAGCTATTCCAGATGAATACTGCACTTGTAAAAAGAAATATTGAATATGACTGTCTTGTACAACGATGCAGATTAGGGGAACAGCAACAGTTGGATGAAATTGTGGCACTAATTGTGGAAACAATCAGCATAGAACGGGAGAATATTACAATCAGTGGAGTGAAATACCCATATCAGTTCGTAAAAAGCAGATTATTGTTGCTGGAAGAAAGCCACATAGAGTATGTACTTGACTGTCTGCATGAGAATACCAGGGAAGTAAAGAACATAAAAGCGTACTTGCTTACCTGTCTTATGAATTCAATAACGACAATAGGCAATTATTACCAGGCAAAAGTAAATCATGATATGTACGGAGGTGGCATATGAGAGGAAAAGAAATTATAACAAAATTGATAATTCCTGGTGCAATAGCTATGATTATCTGCTTAATTGTTCACCCTATGTGCATGAATGGTGAAATATTAGACTGGAGAAAATTATTGCTTTTTGTGGGAATACCTTTCGGAATCCAGAAAATGTTTTTGTTGGTCGTTCCAAGAAATGTGGGGACAGGGGAAATGCTTGGTTTGGTGGTACTTAAACTGATGGTAGGAAGTTTGATTGGAATAGGGGTTCTTGCCTGGAGATTATTAGCTGTAGCAGGCATTTTGCTAAAAAACGGCATTTCTGGAATTATATGGATCATAAAAAGACTGAAAGAAATGGTGATCAAAAATGAGCGAAAAGCAACTGGAAAAATTGTATTATAGCATTTATCCAATGAATCAATGTGAGACACAAAGTAAAAGTTATGAAGAGACAAAGGAACTGTGTGAAACATTAGAAAAGGAAATGATAAGTCTAATGAGTCCGGATCTGCAGGCAATGTTTGAGGATTACAAGGAATATACTTTAAATCTTAAACAAACAGAACAGAGAGACGCTTACATAGATGGATTAGCGTTTGGGATTCGCACAATTTCGGAAGCCTTTTTACATGAGAACAAAAATAGAATATGGTGATTGAAAAAGCAGTCTGTCAAGGCTGCTTTTTCTGTACCGCTTACATAGGAGGATGAGATGTGATTGATTTGATAATTATTATTATGGCAGGAATAGTGCTTTTGTTTTTGCTGTCTTGTTGCTTTATGGTTGCAAGGCTATTGGATGAGGAAATATCTATGTATGGATATGAAGGAAAAGAAAACTGGGAAAGGGAACAACTTCCCGACAAATTGTCGAGAAGTTCAACAGATGAAAGACATGGAGATAAATGAAAAGATTCGTTATTTTCGGAAACAGAGAGGGCTATCGCAGGAGCTGCTTGCAGAACGAACAGGAATTAATGTGAATACAATTCGGAAGTATGAAATAGGCATACGAAAGCCGAAAGTAGAACAATTAAAGAAAATTGCGGATGGACTTGAAATTAGTGTAATAGAATTTTTGGATATTGAAATAGAAAATGAAGCGGACTTGATTGCTATGCTGAAAAAAATCAGTCCGTTTTTTAAGTGGGACGGATTGCTTCATGTATTGGAGGGGGAAAAGTTTTTATGATTGGTGTAGGAAGTGCATTGATATCACTGTTTCTGGTTTTGGGTTGTTATTCATTAACACTGACAGCGAAAAGAGCAGATGAAAACTTATTGATGATCTGTGAACAGAATCAGAAAATTGAAAAAGAGAAAGGAAAGCAAGAAATGGAATCAAAGAGAGACATTTTGAGAGTGATTGAAAAAGAAATCAAAAAAGGAAGTGCGCCAGTTGCATTTGCGGGTTTGGGGTTTTCCGAGGAATGTTATCATTTGGTAGATAGTCAGGCTAAGATGAACCAACTTTTAGATTATTTTTTTCGCAATGAAGAATACGCAGCTTTGGCAGAGCGGCAGGTGAAAAGTAATATCTATGCAGAAATGGGCAAAAGGCTGAATTTCCGTAGTGCCAGATCTGATCGAGACAGAAAGAATATGGAGGTAGCGGCAAAACGATGGATTAAGAAAAAGCATCCAACATTTGATGGTGATGTATATGTCGAAAATATCCGGTGTTTTCTGGACATTTCCCAAGAAGAGTTAGAAAAACGTAAATGTACAGTCAATGAACAGGATACGACAGCACTTATTTTCAGCCAGAAACATCTTGAAGCATTATACTTGCAATGTCTTATGCACAGACGAAATGCGATGCAAGAGATTCCGGAATTAAAAGGTTTGTCAGAAACGTGCAACAGGATTTATAAATTGCAGGATGTAGATGTATTATTCCAATGCCTGCTGATGGATCAGATGGATTGGGAAGAAGAAAAGTTATATGTGCAGTTCAGCACAATTTATTTATTGAAGCAGACAGTGAAAAATTAAAACCCATGACTTCTCGACAATTTGTCGGGAAGTGGAAAGGAGTCAAATTCCAATGAAAATATATCTCCCCCATCTGTTAGTACCACCGTAATTTGCTGATCAGAATCGAAAGGAGGCGTGCAAATTGCAGGAAGAAGTTACTCAGAAAACAATCGCATTGTCGGTTAAAACTGCAAGAGTGACTGCCGACGTGTTAAAAAATATGCTGCGGAAGTATCTGTCAGGACAGAAACAAAAAGGAAAGAATCCTTATAAGGTTGGAAAACAGTCATACAAAGAACTGAAAAGCCAGGGTTCTGGTTTATCCAATATTGAAATCACAGATGGAAATATCAAGTCCTTTGAGCGGGTGGCGAAAAAATACCGTTTAGATTTTGCCTTGAAAAAAGACAGTTCGACCAAGCCACCGACCTACTATGTGTTCTTTAAAGGGCAGGATACAGAAATGATGAATCTGGCATTTAAGAAATATTTGGGTGTACAGATGAACAAAAAGGATAAGCCATCTATTATGAAAAAACTTATGCACTTTAAGGATGCTGTGTCTAAAGGAAAGAACAGAGAACGAGCAAGAGAACAGCAGAAAGACAGAGGGCAGAGTTTATGACGGAGAAAAAACAGCAGCATAAGAAGAAAAGAGGAAAAGTTCAGCATATCAGAGGCTCTCCGAAAAAGAGAAAAATATCTGGAAAAGCTGTTTTTTCCACAGAGAGTATCCCAGGAAAAATGCTTGCAGATGTGAAAAATCTGATTACGGACAAGGTAAGTGAATTGAAGAGGGCAGATCAGAAAAAGCTGTTTTTAGCTAATTTCCCCTATCTGATGTTTGCCTATTTTTTCAATAAGATTGCCTGGTTGTATCGGGTAAACACCGGAGCAACTTCCTGGGATAAATTTATGAATACCATTACTTATTTTGAACTGGCATTTCAGAATCTCTGGCCAAGTTTGAATCATATAGATTTGTTGTGTGGAATCGCAGGCGGCGTGGCTGTAAAGCTTATTATTATTTACCGCACGAAAAATGCCAGGAAATATCGGCTGGGTGTGGAGTATGGTTCTGCCAGATGGGGAACAGAAAAAGATATACGACCATATGCTGATCCTGAATTTGAAAATAATATTATTCTCACAGAAACAGAGAGTCTTACTATGTCAAGCAGACCAAAGAATCCGAAATACGCCAGGAATAAAAACATTCTGGTAATTGGCGGTTCCGGTTCTGGAAAAACCAGATTTTTTGTAAAGCCTAACATTATGCAGATGCACAGCTCTTATGTGATTACTGATCCGAAGGGAACTGTGCTTCTGGAAGTTGGCAGTATGCTGGCAAAAGGCAGTCCGATGACGGATGAGAATGGAAAAATCGTGCGGGACAAAGAGGGAAAAGTTATATATGAACCGTATAAAATCAAAGTTTTGAATACAATTAACTTCAAAAAATCCATGCACTATAATCCATTTGTATATATCCGCAGTGAAAAAGATATTCTAAAACTGGTAACAACCATTATTGCTAATACCAAAGGTGAAGGGCAGCAATCAGGTGAGGATTTTTGGGTAAAGGCGGAAAAACTCTATTATTGTGCCCTGATTGGTTATATCTGGTATGAAGGCAGGGAAGAAGAAAAGAATTTTAATACTCTGTTGGAAATGATCAATGTGTCAGAAGCCAGGGAAGATGATGAGAATTTCAAGAATCCAGTAGATCTGATGTTTGATGAACTGGCGCAGAAAGACCCGAACCATTTTGCAGTAAGGCAGTACAAAAAATACAAGCTGGCTGCCGGTAAGACAGCAAAATCTATTCTGATCAGTTGTGGTGCAAGACTCGCACCCTTTGATATTGCGGAACTGCGGGAGCTTATGAGTTATGACGAGCTGGAATTGGATCTGGTTGGTGACAGGAAAACTGCATTGTTTGTTATTATTTCAGATACCGATGATACCTTTAATTTTATTGTTTCTATTATGTACACACAGCTTTTTAATCTGCTCTGTGACAGAGCTGATGATGTATATGGAGGCAGACTTCCAATTCATGTGAGGTGTCTCCTGGACGAGTTTGCGAACATCGGACAAATTCCTAAATTTGAAAAATTGATTGCTACGATTAGAAGCCGGGAAATCTCAGCTTCTATTATTTTGCAGTCAAAGTCTCAGCTTAAGGCAATTTATAAGGATAATGCCGATACCATCGAAGGGAACTGTGATACGACCTTATTCCTGGGTGGAAAGGAAAAAACGACATTAAAGGAAATAGCGGAGATCCTGGGAAAAGAAACCATAGATCTTTATAACACATCGGATACGAGAGGCAGTCAGCGGTCTTATGGAATGAACTACCAGAAAACAGGAAAGGAGTTGATGAGCCAGGATGAAATAGCAGTCATGGACGGGGGAAAATGTATTCTGCAGGTGAGAGGTGTCAGACCATTTTTCTCAAATAAATACGATATTTGCAAACATAAAAACTACAAATATCTGTCCGATTATGACAAAAAGAATACTTTTGATATTGAAAAATATCTGAGTACTAATCTGATACTAAAACCAGAGGATGAAGTGGAACTGTATCAGATGTAACTTCTCGACAAATTGTCGGGAAGTGGATTATGGGAGGAAATCATGAATAATTTGGAAAAAAGGAACAGTCGGTATCCATCGACGAAAATGAATATACCGACTGTACGTGTGAGGAATTTTCCAAGTAGAAAATCCTATGCTTAGTGTAGCACAAAAGGCAGGGTTTATATAGTGTTTTCTTCCCTTTCTGGAAAAAATCTAAGAAAGGACTGGAAAATGTAAGTTTTCCAAAGGTACACTTATGGCATTTTTTACAACGGCAATTACGACCTTAAAAACATTGGTTTGTGCGATCGGAGCCGGACTTGCAGCCTGGGGAGTGATCAATCTGCTGGAAGGATATGGAACGGACAATCCGGGTGCAAAGTCACAAGGAATAAAACAGTTGATGGCGGGCGGTGGCATCGTACTGATTGGAATAAACCTGATTCCACAGCTTGCAACTTTGTTTGGATAAATAAATGGGTGGAATAACCGAAAAAATAACAGAGTTCATAAAGGATCTGCTAACAGGCTGGATCACATCAAACCTGGATACCATGTTCACCGATGTAAATACCAAAGTAGAAACGATTGCTACAGAGGTTGGGAAAACACCCCAAAATTGGAACAGTGGCATTTTTTCCATGATAAAAAATCTGTCGGATAATGTCATTGTCCCCATTGCGGGGATGATTATTACATTTGTACTGTGTTATGAGCTGATTTCCATGATTATGGAAAAAAACAATATGCACGATACGGATACGTTTATGTTTTTCAAATACATTTTTAAGATGTGGGTAGCGGTATATCTGGTTACTCATACTTTTGATATTGCGATGGCAATTTTTGATGTAGCGAATCATGTGGTATCCAATGCTGGCGGTATGATAACCGGTTCCGCATCTATTGATGTTACAGAAGCATTGAAAACGCTTCTTGAAACGCAGATTGAAGATATGGGAATCGGAGAATTACTGGGGCTTGGTCTGGAAACGATGCTGGTCAGTTTATGTCTAAAAATCATATCAGTCCTGATTACCGTCATTTTATATGGACGAATGATAGAAATATATCTTTATGTCTCTGTGGCACCTATTCCGTTTTCAACATTTACGAACAGGGAATGGGGAAGTATTGGAAATAATTACGTGAAGGCATTATTAGCGTTGGGATTCCAGGGATTTTTTATGATGGTATGTGTTGCGATTTATGCAGTTCTGGTAAATGCTATTACAGTTGCGGATAATCTTCATACAGCTATCTGGTCAGTTGCAGCATATACAGTTATTTTATGTTTCAGCCTGTTTAAGACCAGTTCCCTGGCAAAATCAATCTTCAATGCACATTAGGAGGAAACAAGAATATGGCATATGTTCCAGTGCCGAAAGATTTTTCAAAAATAAAGACAAAATTAGCACTGAATTTAACTAAAAGACAAATTATATGTTTTTCTCTGGCAGGAATTTGTGGTGTTCCGGTCTATTTGCTGACAAAAGCAGGACTGGGAACAGATGTGGCAGCAACGCTTATGATCATAGTGATGCTGCCATTTTTCTTTTTTGCAATGTATGAAAAGGATGGATTTCCAGCAGAGAAAATATTGCTTCACATTATCCGGCAGAAATTTTTAAGACCTGGAATCAGGGTCTATCGTTCCCAAAACTTATATGACCGGATTATAGAGTACGATAAATTAGAGAAAGAGGGTGCATGGCTTGAGAAAAAGGCAAAAGAAGCCAGGGAAGCGAGAAATCCGTTCCATTTCCTTAAAAAAGCAGACCGAAAAAAATAAGAAACAGAAAACCGGACTTACGAAAGAAGAAAAAAAGCGTCTGAAAGAACTTCGGATGATAAAAGCGGAGAATCAGAAGAAGAGGAAGCCTTTTACAGCGCAGGATACGATTCCATATAAGGAAATATATAAGGATGGTATCTGCAGGACAGATGATAACTATTATTCAAAGATGGTGCAGTTCTACGATATAAATTACCAGTTAGCGCAGAATGATGATAAAGCGGCTATTTTTGAGAACTATTGTGAGTTCCTGAATTCATTTGACAGCTCTGTTGAGGTACAAATTACATTTCTTAATCAACAGGTGAATTTTGATGAGTATGCAAAAAATATTGATATTCCAGAGCAGGATGACTGTTTCAATGATATTCGGAAAGAATATTCGGATATGTTGAAAATGCAGCTTTCCAAAGGAAATAATGGGCTTGTAAAAACAAAATATATTACATTTTCCATTAAGGCGGATAATCTGCGAAATGCAAAATCCAGGCTGGAGAGAATTGAAGCCAGTGTATTGAATAATTTTAAGGTGATGGGAGCCATGGCAGAGCCTTTAAATGGGGTAGAACGTCTGAAAATTCTGCATGATGTGATGAATATGGACACAAAAGAATCTTTCCATTTCCATTATGGGATGGTTGCAAAAACAGGTCTGCAGACAAAAGACTTTATTGCACCTACCGGATTTGATTTTCGCAATGACAGCTATTTTCGGATGGGACAGACTTTTGGATGCGTGTCATATTTACAGATTACATCACCAGAACTTACGGATAAACTGCTGGCAGATCTGCTGGATCTGGAAGAGAATCTTATCATCAATATGCACCTGCGTCCAATTGATCCCAAGGCAGCTATTAAAAGCCTGAAAAGTATGCTGTCAAATATTCAGAAAATGAAAATTGAAGAACAGAAGAAAGCGGTCAGAAGCGGATATGATATGGATATTATTCCAACGGACATTTCTACATACGGAGAGGATGTGGAGGGATTGCTCAATGAAATCCAGTCCAGGAATGAGAAACTTTTTGAACTTACTTTTTTGCTGATGAATACAGCGGACAATAAGAGAAAACTGGACAATATTGTGTATCAGACTGCAGGAATCGCCCAGAAATATAATTGCAATATACGGAGACTTCAATATCAGCAGGAACAGGGACTTGTGGCATCACTACCACTGGGAATGAACCAGACTGGAATACAGAGAATTATGACTACGACTTCTACAGCAATCTTTGTTCCGTTTACCACACAGGAACTTTTCCAAGGCGGTGAAGCTCTTTACTATGGCTTAAATGCACTGTCAAACAATCTCATTATGGTGGATCGGAAACGATTGAAAACACCTAACGGCCTGATTTTGGGTACTCCTGGTTCCGGTAAGAGTTTTGCAACGAAAAGAGAAATTCTCAATGTTTTCCTGATTACAGACGATGACATTATTATCTGTGACCCGGAGGGAGAATATTTTCCGCTGGTAAATGCCTTAAATGGTGAAGTTATTAAAATCAGTGCAAAAAGTAATGATTACATCAATCCTATGGAAGTGAACCTGGATGTTATTTATCATCCGGAGAAATACAGGATTAATGGCGATGTGGAGGATATTGATACCATTATTGCTGATAAAGCAGAGTTTATCACATCTTTCTGCGAGGTCATTATGAAGAAACCTCAAAATGCAGAATTAAATGGTGATGAGGTTTCCATGATTGACCTGTGTGTAAAAGACATTTATAAAAAATATCTTTACAATGATCCAAAACCGGAAAATATGCCGACTCTGCAGGATTTCTATGAACGTCTGAACTTTTATGCACCAGATAAACCAGCAGCACAGAACATTGCCAACAGTCTGCAGTTGTATGTAACAGGATCGCAGAATGTATTTAACCATCGAAGTAATGTCGATACGCAGAACAGAGTGGTATGCTTTGATATCCGGGAACTTGGAACCACACTACGAAAAGCAGGGATGTTGATTGTCCAGCATATGGTTTGGACAAGAGTATCACAGAACCGCAGTCGCAGGAAATCAACCCGTTATTATGTGGATGAATTTCACCTTTTGCTGAACCAGCCACAGACTGCTAATTATTCTATTGAAATGTGGAAGAGATTTCGTAAGTGGGGTGGAATCATTACAGGAATCAGTCAGAATGTAACAGATTTTCTTGGCTCTCTGGCAGTAGAAAGTATTGTGGGAAACAGTGATTTTATCCTGATGTTAAATCAGCACAGCGGGGATCAGAAGATCCTTGCGGAGAAATTGAATATTTCCAAGCATCAGATTTCTTTTGTAAATAACAGTAATGCAGGAGAAGGGCTGCTTTTTTACGGAAATGTAATCATACCTTTTGCAGACAGATATCCGCAGGATACCAGAACCTATGCTTTGATGAGTACTAAACCGGATGAGATTCAGACTTAACGGACAAAAAAGCAGAGGTGAGGTACATTGGGAAAACAAAAATATACGGCGAAAGAGAAGAAAGTCAGCCGTATGACCAGAAATGGTCTGGTTGAGGAAAATCTTGCAACAAAGGAGACCAGAAAAGTTACAAACAGCGATCAGGAGTTGCCTTATAAACAGAAGGATGTAGAACAGGCATTTATTACTTCTGAAAAGAAGAAAAACTCTCATAAAAAAGCTGAAAAGAAACAATTTTCCGAAAAAGTTCAGGAGGGAAATCCTGCCAAAAAAGAAGAGGCTGCAAACAGTCCTCCGGGAAAACGAAAAACACAGGGACGGTACAGATATCGGGACAAGCCTGCAGGTGTATCTGTGGATTCAGCGGTAGAAATACGTGAGCGCAAAGAAAAACACAGGAGCCAGTATCAGCGACAGAAAAAGAAACAGCAGAGACTGCAGTTTGGAAAACTGGAGACAGATGGAAGTCTGAAGAAAGAAAAGAAAACTTCGGCTGAAACAGATGGAGGACATTTTCAGGCAGAGAAGAATGATGTTTCTACAAACCGAAAAAAAGGAAAGCAGAAATATAGCCGAAAAACAATAAAAACTTATCAGGAAGTGGATAAGGCTGCAAGAAAACAGGAAGCTGAGAGGCAGAACAAAATTCCGAAAGATTCTGTTTATACCAAGAAAACAAATGAGGAACAGAAAGCAAAGGTAAAGTACCATTTATATTTCGACAAAAAAACAGGGAAAACGGATGGTAAAAAGAAAACCTTGTCTTCTGTTCCAAAGAAAGCATTAAAAAATGCAGTATATCAGAAAGCAGGCGAAGACGAAGAGGAAAACAGTGCTGTAGATGCAGCACATAAGCTGGTGCGTTCAGGTGAGTGGATATTACAGGAACATAGCAGTAGAAATATCCGGAAGAACCGCAGTCAGATACATAAAGAAAACCGTTTAGAGAAAAGAGCCTGGAAGAGTGCATCCAGGTATCAATATCAGAAATATCTGGAAGAACATCCAGAGATGCAGAAAAAGCTGATCAGAAAATTAATACAGAAGCAGAGGATTAAGCGAGAGTATCAGATGGCATACCGGGCTGGGAAGATTGCAAAAGAAACAAAAGACACCTCAATCCGGTCAGTAAATCTTGCTACTAAAATTGCAAGAAAGGCACAGGAAGTATTTGTAAGAAATGTAACTACTCTGATCTCAATGGGGTTGTTATTGATTTTGCTTCTTTCCGTAATGACAGGATTTGCTTCCTGTTCGGCTATGTTTTCTAATGGAATTTCTACGGTAATCGCTTCCAGTTACATTGCGGATTCGGACGAAATTGAAAAAGCAGAGTTGTATTATACGCAGTTGGAAGCCAGTCTTCAACAGAAAATAAACCAGATGGAAGCCCGGTATCCAGGAAAAGATGAATACAGATATAACATTGGTGAAATCGGCCATGATCCCCATACATTGATCAGTTATCTGACTGCCAGGTATGGGGATTTTAAGTTTGATGAGATAAAAGGAGAACTGGAAACAATTTTTTCTTTACAGTACGGAATCACCGTAGAGGAAAAAAGTGAAACCCGGCAGGAAACATCTACAATACAGGTAGGGCAGTCATTGGGAAATGTTGTGACCAGTGGATACTGTAACTGTCCTATCTGCTGTGGCGTGTGGAGTGGAGGACCAACTGCTTCAGGGGCAATGCCACAGGCTAATCATACGCTTGCGGTTGATGCTGCAAACCCATTTCTTCCAATGGGGACGAAAGTAGTGATGAATGGGATTGAGTACACCGTAGAAGATACTGGAAACTTTGCCCAGTATGGTGTCCAGTTTGATGTTTATTATGATAATCACGCAGTAGCTGAGGCACATGGTCATCAGACCTGGGAATGTTTTCTGGCAGAGGGCAATCAGAACTCTGTGGAAGTTACCCGTACAGTAACTGCAGATGTACTGAATGTTTCTGTTCAGGCAAAACCGCTTAGAAGTGTTATTCTGTCCAGAATGGAAGAGGATGAGCAGGAAATTTATGAAGAGGTCTATTCCAACAGAGGAAATTTACAGACATATAAAACTCCGGTTGAGTTAAACTGGTATGCCTATATCAGTACCTATTATGGGTATTCTGTAAACAATGGAACCGGGCAGACACAACTTCACAGAGGTGTGACGGTTAATGTACGACAGGGAACAGAAGTGAAGTCAGCGATGAATGGTTTTGTTGTAGATGTAGGATATAGCGGAACTTTTGGAAATTATGTAGTTACGCAGGATAAAAAAGGTGTGCAGATTAAATACGCTTATCTGCAGAGCATTTCGGTAGCAAATGGTCAGGAAGTAACAACAGATACTGTAATTGGTACAACGGGAAGTACAGGAAGTGCAACCGGAAGCCAGTTATATTTGGAACTGGTCAAAGATGGGGAATATTATAATCCTGTTTTTTATATCAGTACCGGAGATAGCGGGCTGTATGGTGGAGGCGGCAGTTATGATGATGAGACTGTGCGGAGATTATTTGCGGAAGCAGACAAATATCTTGGTATGCCGTATGTATGGGGCGGTTCCAGCCCGGAGACTTCTTTTGACTGTTCTGGTTTTGTAAGCTATGTGTTTACCAATTCGGGTGTCTGCAATATGGGAAGACTTACTGCACAGGGAATTTATGACATTTGTATGCCTGTATCACCAGAAGAAGCAAGGCCAGGAGATATTATCTTTTTCACTGGGACGTATGATGCGGGAGAGCCGGTTACCCACGTAGGAATTTATGCCGGAGATGGACAGATGATCCATTGTGGAAATCCAATTCAGTATACGTCCATTAATTCTGCATACTGGCAGTCTCATTTTTATGCTTTTGGCAGGCCATAAGGAGGGGCGTATTTGAACATTGAACGAATAAAAGAAGAACTTGCAAGAACCTACGTTAAGATTGAAAAGCTACAGAAAAAAGCAAGGGATCTGGAAGAACAGAAGAAACAGGCAGAGGATATGGAGTATCTGAAAATTATCCGAAGCAATGGAGTTTCCGCAGAGGAACTTCAGTTGATGATTGATATCAGCAAGGAGGAACAAAAAAAGATATTGGAAACCAGAGAAAAGGAGCAGACAGAAAATGAAGAAATTTCATAAAAGAGCAGCTGTATTTTTAACCGCAGCTACGTTAGCAGGACTTCCGGCAGGAGCTTTCTTTTATAGTTCGCCCGGAAGTCTGACTGTATGGGCAGATAATGTAGAAGTGGAATCATCAGAAGAAAGCAGCCCGGAAGATGTTGATTTTTCAGATGGATCAGAAGTTGAAATTCATGCAGATCCAGTGGAACAGGCACAGGAAGATGCAGGAAATGATGTGACGGAAACACCGGAAGTAGGGATTACCTTTACAGAACCCGAAGGCTGGCAGACAGATACGGCAACCGTAAAAATTCAAGTGGAAGATACAAAGAATACAGGTGCTTTTTCTATTGCAAAAGTAGAAGCAAGACTTTCAGAAAATGGAGGATGGTCAGACATAACCGGAAATATGGAAGTATCCATCTCTTCTAATTGTAGTGTTTATGTGAGAGTTACCGATCAGAATGGAAATACTTATGAGCAGAATCGTTACATAGAGTGTTTTGATAAAACCAAACCAACTATTATTGCGGCTGCGAAGAATGGGATACTGATCGTGCAGGGAGTTGATGCGGAATCGGGAATTGCTGCTTTGTATGTCAATGGAAATGAATTCACAGAACTGACGAATAATACGTTAAATGTCCGTTTGCAAAAAGCGGATACTTCCTATGAATACTTTACCCTGCAGGCAAAAGACAAAGCAGGAAATATGTCAGAGATCTATAAAGTAGGAAACCCTTATTATGAAAATCCAGATGCAGTAAAAGAGAATACAGAGGTTTCCGGAACGGAGCAGAATGCAGCTTCTTTGCCAGCCGATGGAACTGCAAGTAAGCCCACCAGTGCTACGGCAACCGTAACGGAACATCAGACAACGAACGAGACTGCTACTGCACCAACAGAACCAGAAAACACAGGAAATGAAACGGATACAGAAGCAGATACCGGACGGGTGCAGGGAGAAAGTTATGCTTCCGGCATGACAACAGGAACAGTTCAGGACAAAGGGGGAAAGGAATTTTATACGATCAAGACAAAAAGTGATAAGGTTTTTTATCTGATTGTAGATAAGGATAAAACGGATGAAAATGTTTATCTTCTTACAGAGGTAGGCGAAAATGATCTTTTGAACTTTACGGATACCAACATGGTCACACTTCCACAGAACCAGGCTATTGCAGAATCCGCACTGCCACTTGAAACAGAGAAGATCACAGAGACACCGGAACCAGAAGTTACGATCATACCGGAAGAAAAGGAAGAACCTGAGAAGAAAAGCAATAATTCCGGCACGATTTTATTAATGCTGCTGGTTCTGGCAGGAGTTTGTGGTGCTTACTATTATTGGAAATTTATGAAAGGAAGAAATACTTCTTTTGATTATGAAGAGGACGAGGACGACGATGAGGAGGAAGAAGATACAATTCGTGAGGATGATGAAGAATTAGAAGAATATGAAATGGAAGGTGAAGTAGAAGACGAAGAATCAGAGGAATAACTTTGTTTCACTTAATTACAGCGACAGGTGCAGAAAGGAGATAGAAAATTGCAGCTTGTAATTGCGGAAAAACCCAGCGTAGCCAGAAACATTGCGAAGGTGCTTCATGCCACAAACGTAAAAGATGGCTATCTGGAAGGAAAAGAGTATCTGGTTTCCTGGTGTATTGGGCATTTGATTGAACTGGCCAGTGCAGATCAGTACCGGTATGACTGGAAAGCATGGAAATATGAAACACTTCCCATGATCCCGGAGAATTGGAAATATCAGATTAAAGAAAGTACCAAAGGGCAGTTTCGGGTTTTAAAGGAACTGCTTCACAGAGCAGATGTCACAGAAATTATATGTGCAACAGATGCAGGAAGAGAAGGGGAGTTGATTTTCCGCCTGGTATATAACCAGGCAGAATGTAAACTTCCCTTTAAAAGACTGTGGATTTCTTCCATGGAGGAAAAAGCAATTCTGGAAGGATTTCAGCAGATGAAAGATGGACATGAATATGATAATCTTTATTATTCTGCGGTGGCGAGAAGTGAAGCAGACTGGCTGGTGGGAATTAATGCCACCAGACTGTTTACGGTGCTGTATCACCATCGGTTGATTGTAGGTCGGGTGCAGACACCTACACTTGCAATGCTGGTGGAACGGGAAAAGAGCATCGAGAACTTCCAGAAAGAGAAGTATTATCTGGTTCATCTTCTGATGGATGGATTGGATGCTGTAAGCAACCGGATAAAAGAGAAAAGTGCTGCCGTTCAGATGATGGAGGATATGAAGGATGAAACTGCACAGATTCTTTCAGTAAAGAAAGAGAAGAAAAAGGTACAGCCGCCGAAATTATATGATCTGACCACATTACAGAGGGAAGCAAATCGTCTTCTTGGATTTACGGCACAGCAAACCTTGGACTATACCCAAAGCCTTTATGAGAAGAAACTGGTGACGTATCCAAGGACGGATAGCCAATATCTTACAGATGATATGGAAGAAAATGCGTTTTTGGTTATTGATGCGGTAAATAGAGTATTTCCAGAAATATCAATGAAGGGTTCGGAACCAGAGATAAAAAGACTTTTAAACAGCAAAAAGGTATCAGATCATCATGCAATTATACCAACGGTAGAAATTGCAAACACGGATTTAAAAGCACTTCCGGGTGGAGAAAAAGAAATTCTTATGCTGATTGCATCAAAGTTATTATGTGCATCGGAACAGGAATACATATATGAGAGTATTAAGACTGAAATTTCCTGTCATGGAGAACTGTTTACTGCATCTGGAAAGAATGTTCTCCAATATGGATGGAAAGAAGTGGAAGAACGGTTCTTTAAATCATATGGGAAAAATGCAGAAAAGCCAGAAGAGGAGGAAAGTGATTTTCCAGATATAAAAATAGGACAGGTATTTGAATGTGTTGTTGTAAAATTTAGTGAACATTTTACAGCACCGCCGAAACATTATACGGAGGATACGCTCCTTAGTGCCATGGAACACGCTGGAAGTTCGGATACGATAGAAGACGCAGAGAGAAAAGGGCTTGGAACTCCGGCTACCAGGGCAGCGATTATTGAAAAACTGATTGAGAAAGGCTTTATTGAGCGTAAAAAGAAGCAGATATTACCGACTGCAGATGGAAGAAATCTGATCAGGATTCTTCCGGAAATGATCAAATCACCAAAACTTACAGCAGAATGGGAAAATGATCTGACACTGATTTCCAGAGGCCAGAAAAATGTAGAAGAATTTCTCTTCGAAATTGAAAAAATGGTTACCAAATTGGTAAGTGATAATGGACAGCCAGTGGAAGAATACCAGAAACTATTTTCAGATGGTCGGAAAGAAATTGGAAAATGCCCAAGATGTGGCAATAAGGTTTATGTGGGAAAGAGAAATTATTATTGTTCAGGAAGTGATTGCAGTTTTACTTTATGGAAAAATAACCGATTTTTTGAGAGTCAGGGAAAAATACTTGATGAAGCAACTGTCAGGAAGCTGCTGAGTGAGAAGCAGGTGCATTTCAAAGATCTGGTATCAGAGAAAACAAAAAGGAAGTATGAAGCAACTATAAAGATGGAGGTTTCAGAAACCGGAAATCCAAAGTTTCAGTTGATTTTCCCGGAACGGAAGAAAGGAAAAAAGAATGAAGAATAAAAAAAATATGAGAAGATTTTTGTCGGGATTCTTGGCAATGCTTACAGTGTTATCTACAATTCTATCTCCAATACTGTCCTATGCGGCAGATGTAGTGCCAGAAGAGCCACCGTTATACGAAAAGGTAAAAAATGAACTTGATGCAGATGAGGTGGTAAAAGCAAAAGATCTGGAACTGGAAACAGGCAGTATTTTTGAAGTGGAGAAAGATTTTACCGGACTGGAAATACCAGATGAAAAAAAGGTGAAGATCACTTTCCATGAGGCAAAAAATGAGGAAAAGCAGGACTTTACAACAGATTACGAAGATACATACAAAGCTGTTTATTATGTAGAGCCAGTAAGTGGCCACCCAATTTATCAGATCAATCGTAAGCTGATTGTAAAGGAAGCGGTGGTGCAGGTTGCTGAATCTGAGAATCAGGAATCTGTAAGCAACCAGGAAGATGAGAATGAAGCAGAAGGCGAGGAACCAGCCATAGGCACTGCAGAGAGTGAAGAACCTGTGCAGGATGAGGTAAATGTAGAAATTCCGTCAGAGGATAAAATCTATGAAGAAGTAACTCCGACAGAAATTCCGGTTGAGGAAGAGCCAATAGATACACCAATCCCGGAAAATCCGTCTGAGGAAGTTTCAACAGAAGAACCTGCCATAGATGATAATCCGGATACAGACAGCACATTTGAAGAAATTACAGATACAGATCCGGAAGAAATGCCAGAGGCGACAGACGACTCTTTTACAGATGGAACAGAGAAAACAGAAGATGCAGATGGAAATTATCAGGTAAATATTGTTCGTGGAGAGGAATTTCATATTGAGCTGAACCATGAAGATGGACAGTATCAGCCAGGAGAAACCGTTGTTTTTTCCGGAGATATGCCGCAAGGCAGCTTAATTGCAGTAGGAACAACAAAAGTACAGGCAAACCAGACAGAGAATACAGAAGATTTATTGTATTCTGAGGTGACTTATCACGAAGAATCGGATAAATTCAGTTTTGAAATGCCAGCAGATGACATTGATCTAAGTGTTTCCATGGATCAGGCAGAAAACGGTATCATGTTACTTGCAACCGATACTCCATGGGATGATGCAACAAATATTGAAGCAAATAAATATTACTATTATTCAGATGGCCAGCTTCATCCGTTTGATACAGTTATGGGACAGGGTGGAAATGACAGCTACAAATATGTTCGTTACAAAGCAGGCGGAAAGACTTATACAGTAAATGCGTATTGTATGCAGCACTCCATGCAGTCACCTCCAAGTGGGACAACATATAAAAATATGGTTGAACTGGATGAAGGCGGAGATGATAAATATTTGAGAAAAGCCTTATTCTATGGATATGGCGGTCCAGGATGGGGACATACATTCAATGGATATAATGTAAAATCCATTATGGAAAAATATGGATGCAGTTCTGAGACAAGAGCCATGCAGCATTACCTGGTTGACTATTTATATGATGGCGAATCCGGATTTGGAGGTGCGCTTTCTACAACCGCTAAAAATATGCTGAAAGAGATTAAAGCAGCTCTTGCTAAAATGCCTGATCCGACAGCAATGAAACTTCTTCCAGGACTTTCCGTTAATGCAACGGGAAAGGAAACAGAAAGTTTTACCTGGAAGGCAAATGAAGCATTTACCATTACCATTCATCTGGAGAACGGAGTAAGCCTTGTTAATGAAACCACAGGAAAAACGGCATCTGGAAATGTCACTGTAAAGGGTGGAGAGAAATTCCATCTTGTAGCTACAACAGCCAATATGGGCAGTCTGAAAGGAAAGTATGCGATTACATCTAATTTCCCTTTGGATTTCCATGCAATGCTCTTAAAATTGGAGAGTTCACAGGACATTGGTTTTGGCTACTATACAGATTCCTCTGACCTGCAGATTACAGTTGACTGGCCGGAAGAAGCAGTTATTGAAATTACAAAGAAAGATGGAGATACTGGAAAAAATCTAGCTGGAGCCGTGTATGGGGTATATAGTGATAACGCCTGCACAAAGCTGATTGCTAAAATGCCGCCAACAGACAGCAATGGTTCTTCACGTGTAACTCTTACTAAGACACAGGATACAGTTTACTTAAAGGAAATTACAGCACCAGAAGGTTATGTTGTCCAGGCTTCCTCTTATGGAGTGAAATTAGTAGTTGGCAGTACGACCAAACAGACTGTAACGGACAAAGAGCAGAAAGGAAATCTGACCGTTTATAAAGAGGGAGAAGTTTTTGTAGGAGCTGTATCTGATGAAAATGGAACTTCATTCCAGTATGAGAAACGCCGTCAGAAAGGAGCCGTTTATAACGTATATGCTGCCGAGGATATTGTAACAGCAGGTGGAAAAACAGTTTACAAAAAAGGCGCAGAAGTAGCGAAAAATCTGATCACAGGTGAGAACGGTTCTGTAACGGTAAAGAATCTTCCGCTTGGAAGCTATAATGTAACAGAAGCACAGGCCCCGGAAAATTTTTATAATGCAAAAGAAACAAAAAAAGTAACCATTTCTTATGCAGGGCAGACTGCAGAAGCGGCTTTCTCAGAGACTACCTTTACAAATGACCGTCAGAAAGCAGTGGTGCAGGTGATAAAGAAAGACAAAGATACTGAAAATACACTATCCGGAGGGCATTTTGCTCTGTTTGCAGCGCAGGATATGAAAACTGTGGATGGAAAAGTAGCGGTAAAAAAAGATGCTCTGATTGAGACTGCAATTACTGGTACTGATGGAAAAGCAGCATTTAAAGCAGATCTTCCAGTGGGATTTTCTTATTATGTAAAAGAAGTCCAGGCTCCGGCTGGTTATGTCAGAAATGAGAAAGATACTTATTCTTTCCAGTTCAGTTATACCAATGATGAACAGGCAAAAATTTCTTTCAGTCATACTTTTGTGAATGACAGGGTCAGTGCTGCAATCTCTTTGAATAAAAAAGATGCCGAGACAAAAGAAAATAAGGCACAGGGAGATGCTTCCCTGGAAAATGCGGTGTATGGACTTTATGCAAGAAACGACATTACCCATCCAGATGGAAAGACAGGCGTTATTTATAAAGCCGGAAGCCAGATTGGTACGCTAACTACCGATAAAGAAGGAAAAGCAAGGATAGAGAATCTTTATCTTGGAGAGTATTACATCAAGGAAATTACCCCATCCGTAGGATATCTGGCAGACGAGCATGAATATGATCTTGTATGCAGTGATGAAGGTGATCTGACAGCGGTTGTAGAAAAAGAGTGTACCTCACTGGAAACGGTGAAGAAACAGCCGTTTGAACTTATTAAAGCTGCCAATAATGGAGACACAGATGCTGCATTACTATCCGGAGCTGGATTTAGTGCATATCTGGTATCTTCTTTGGTGGTAAAAGAGGATGGAAATTATGATTTTTCCTCTGCAGAGCCAGTTGTGATCGGTGAAAATGGAGCAACGGAAATTTTTACAAATGAGAAAGGCTATGTAAAATCCATTGCAATTCCATATGGAACATATCTGGTGAGAGAAACTACAACACCCCATAATTACAAACCTGTAGATGATTTTATTGTCCGGATTACAGAGAATAAACCAACAGAGCCGCAGACATGGAGAGTTCTTTTGGATAAAGAATTTTCTGCAAAACTGAAAATTATCAAACAGGATGATGAGACTAAAAAATCTGTTCTAATTCCGGGAACAGAGTTTAAAATTTATGATATGGATCATGAAAAATATGTAGAGCAGGTAACTACATACCCGACAACTGTTACACATACCTCATATTTCACAGATATAGATGGATATCTGATACTGCCTCAGAATTTAAAAATTGGTCATTATAGAATCGAAGAGGTAACAGCACCGGACGGTTATACCATTAACAAAAATTATGTCGAAATACAGGTGGATACCAATACCCTGTATCAGACGGATCCGGTTTCAGGTGATGCGGTCATTGAAGTGGTATATGAGGACCATTCGGTGAAAGGAAAACTCACTGTACAGAAAAAAGGAGAGGTTCTTTCGACCTATAAGAATGATTTTAGGTATGAAGTTCAAAACCTTTCCGGTGCAGTATATGAAGTATATGCTGCAGAGGATATCTATACAGCAGATTTCCAGAAAGATGATACAGGAAAAAGAATCCTGAAATATGCAAAGGGTGAAAAAGTTGCAGAACTGACAACGGATGAATCCGGAAAAGCAGAGCTTGATAATCTGCCTCTAGGAGAATACAAAGTTGTAGAAAAGACTGCACCGGAGGGATTTGTATTAAATGAAGAAGAACAGAAGATTTCTTTCGTCTATGCAGACCAGAATACACCAGTGATCTCACAGAGTGCAGAGTTTATAAATGACCGCCAGAAAGTAGAAGTGTCAGTTGTGAAAAAAGATGCTGAAAATGAGAAAGGGCTTTCTGGAGCAGAGTTTGGTCTTTACGCAAAAGAGGATATAAAAGCAGGGGATAAGGTACTGGTAAAAGCAGACGAACTGCTTACAAAAGCGGTAACAGGTGAAGATGGAAAAGCTGTTTTTGAGCAGGATCTGCCATTTGGAACTTATTATATAAAAGAACTGGCAGCCCCAGATGGTTTTGTATCTTCGGATGAGCAGATTGAGGTGACTGCGAAATATCAGGGACAGGAAGTAAAAACAGTAAAACTGGAAACTGTTTTTAGGAATGCGCCGACAACAACTGAATTTACGAAATCAGATATTACAACAGGTGTGGAACTTGACGGAGCAACACTGACGGTTTTGGATTCAGACGGAAAAGAAGTAGAAAAATGGACTTCTGTAAAAGGAAAAGCTCATGTAATAAAGAGACTCCATGTGGGAAAAACCTACACACTTCGGGAAGAGTTTGCACCATATGGTTATCTGCAGGCAGAGGAAGTGAAATTTACAGTTTCTGATACCGCAGAAGTTCAAAAAGTAGAGATGAAGGATGCTGTTCCGGTTGGACGAATCATCATCAATAAAAAAGGTGAATTTGTCAAAGAAGTTACCTGGAAAGATATGCTGGCAGGCGGCATGGACGCAGCATTTGGTTATGTTACAGGTTCTTTGAAAGATGTTACTTTTGAAATTTATGCAGCGGAGGATATCAAGGCTGCAGATGGGGAAAGCAGTGATTATTATAAAAAGGACGAACTGGTAGCAACAATTACGACAGATGCTCTTGGATATGCGAGATCAGAAGATCTTCCTTTAGGCAAATATTATGTAAAGGAAAAAGAGGCGGCGGATGGATATGTTCTGGATGGAGAAATCAGAGAGGTTGATCTGACTTATCGTGATCAGAATACTCCGGTTGTGACTTATGATGAGGACTGGCAGAATAACCGCCAGAAAGCAAAAGTAACTGTAGTTAAGAAAGAAAAAAATACAGATCGTGTTCTGGAAGGCGGAGTATTTGCACTTTATACAAAGAATGATATTTTAAATGCAGAAGGCGAAGTAATCATGAAAGCAGATACCATGATCGAGCAGAAAGCTACGGATCAGGATGGAAGAATTGTATTTACGGCAGATCTTCCAATCAATGGCAGCTACTATGTAAAAGAAGTGCAGGCTCCTGCAGGATTTGTAACAACAGAAGAAATCAAGGAATTTGACTTTACTTATGCGAGAGAAGATGTTGCAGAAGTATCCTTTGAGTTCACTTATGAAGACGAGCCAACTACTTTTGAAATCACAAAATCAGATCTTACAACTGGGGAAGAATTACCAGGTGCAAAACTGAAAGTATCCGATCCAGAGGGAAACGTTGTGGATGAGTGGACTTCCGGAAGCACACCACACATCATTAAGGAACTGGAAGTTGGAAAGAAATATACATTAACAGAGACAATTCCTGCTGATGGTTATGCAACTGCAGAATCCATTACGTTTGTAGTAGAAAATACTGCAGATATACAGAAAGTAGAAATGCAGGATGATACAACAAAAATTCTGATCAGTAAAGTTGATATGACAGATGGAAGCAGCGAGGTCAAAGGTGCTAAACTGTATATTCTTAATGAAAACCAGGAAGTTATGGAAAGCTGGACATCTGGTGATCAGCCCCATTATGTAGAGAAACTTCCAATCGGTACTTATACATTATTGGAGGAAACAGCACCGAAAGGCTATATTGTGGCAAATAAAGTGACATTTGAGGTTAAGGACACCGGAGATGTTCAGGGAGCCAAAATGGAAGATGAACAGGCAATGGGCAAGGTAATCTTAAATAAAACAGATAAAGACACCAAGAAGCCAATGAAAGGTGTAGAATTTGCCCTTTGTGACAGTAAAGGTAAAGTTCTGGAAACTCTGGTAACAGACAGTGCCGGCCATGCAGAATCAAAGAATTATCCGATTGCGACTTTTAAGAATGGGCAGTATAAAAAAGCAATCACATATATCCTGAAAGAAACAAAAACACTGGATGGCTATCAGCTTGATGAAACCGAGCATAAGATTCAGTTTGAATATGTCAATGACCGTACTCCTGTGATTGAATATACTCTGGATCTGACAAATAAGAAAGCTCCGGAAAAAGACACTCCGGAAACATCAGAAAACCAGGGAGTCAGCACTCCTGGTTCCCATGGTTCTGATGCGACTTCTGTATCCAATTCACCAAAAACAGGAGATAATACAAATATTGCTATTTTTGTGCTGACTCTTGCGGTATCAGCAGGATGTCTGGGAACTGTAGTGGCAGTTAAGAGAAAACGCAAATGATAATATAAATAGTGTTCTGGGGCTGTGGTTACTGCACAGCCCCATTTTGAAAAGGAGAAGAAATTGAAATTAGGAGCAAGAATAAGAAAAATCCGTATGTTTCGCAAGCTAACGCAAAAAGAACTGGGGCGCAGGTTAGGGTATGGAGAAAATAGTGCAGATGTGAGAATTGCCCAATATGAAAGCGGACAGCGCACGCCAAAACAGGAAACGCTTATCCGGATAGCAGAAATATTGGAAGTTGATGTCCGGAATTTTTTAAGTCCTGGAATTGCGACAATGGACGAATTAATGGAAACTTTATTCTGGATGGATGAAGAAAATAGAGGGCTTTTTCATCTGTTCCTGCTAAATGATTCAGAAAGTGAAACAGTTGGAATCACAATAAGGGATAAAAAAACAATGTCTTATCTGCAGGAATGGATGGGGAAAAAGCAGAAATTGGGCGATGGAAGAATCACAGAAGAGGAATATCTGGAATGGAAACTGCATTGGCCAGAGAATAAGAGAAAAACAGAATATAAAACCGTATGAAGTAAAAAGGAATTGCTTTGCGGAGAGTTACCTGTTAGAATATTACTGGAGTAACCGTGTACAGGGTTGGTAAAAACCTCCTGGATTTTCAGATTCCGTTAAGGGATACAGAAGAAGGGAGGTGGAGCGAATGGATACATACGAAGTCTTGAGCTTATTGTTCTTAGGCGGTACGTTTCTGATTGCTTTGCTTGCCTATTTGGATAATAGGGACAACAAGCGAAAAAAATAGCCTACCCTGTCTGCCAACAGGATAGGCAGCTCTCTTTGAGAGCAAAATAAATTAAAACCTAATCCAGGAGCATCCACCTTGTGGGCGGTTACTCTTTTCAATTAGAATATAGCATTTTCTCTCCGAAAAGTAAAGTACATTTTATGCAGCCAATTCTAAAAAAGAGTGGGCTGTTTTTTTATTGATAGGAGGGAAGTTTAATGTCTAAACTACAGGACATCCGAAACTTGGTGCAGGAACATGCCGTATCAGTGAGCAGTTCGCCAGGGGATTGGATGGATTATATGGACACAGCATCAAGGTTATATCGTTATTCTTTTTCAGACCAGCTTCTGATCCATGCACAGCGTCCAGACGCAACAGCCTGTGCATCACTGGAACTATGGAATGAAAAGATGTTACGCTGGGTAAATCGTGGTGCAAGAGGAATTGCCTTGTTTGATGAAACCTGGCAGAATACCAAACTTCGTTATGTGTTTGATATTTCGGATACCCACATGGTAGCCGGAGGCAGAAGCCCATATCTTTGGAAGATGCAGGAACACCAGAGAGAAGAGATCCTCACCCATCTGGCAGAAGTCTATGCTCTGGAAGAAAAGGATGCGGCAACTTTGCAGGACGCATTGATGGCGGTCGCAAGGGAAATGGTCAATGACAATCTGGAGGAATACCTGGATGGATTGGAATATGCTGTAGAAGGTACTTATCTGGAAGATCTGGATGAGGTGACGATCCGCAGTGATTTTCGTCAGCTGGCAACAGACAGTGTTTACTATCTGCTTTCCAGGCGATGCGGGCTTGACCCGATGGAACTTCTGGAAGAAGAGGACTTCATGCATATCACAGATTATAACCGTCTGTCAGTTCTCACCTTCCTTGGAAATGCGGCAAGCCAGCTCAGTGAGAGTATTCTGATTGATATTGGAAAGACCGTACATAAAATTTCTCTGGAAGAAGCGAGAAAAGAGGTTGAAAAATCCAATGAAAGGAATTATAATAACTTTACCACGTTAATGCACGAAATTAAAGATCAGGATGCAGAAACGAAAAAAGAAGAAAATATTGAAAATGAAGGAGGAAACGATTATGGAACTGACATATCATCGCAAGGGAGATTACCTGTTTCCGAATCTGACCGTCGAAGAGGAAGAAGTGACGATCGGGAAATATGGGATGCTGCGGAGGACATTTCTGAAAGAACACAAGAACAGCCTTTATCAGAGCCTGTTTCTGACCGGGAAGCTGAACAGCCATCTGGAACAGATCGAGAAAGCAGCACAGGAGAGAATGGACAGCCAGATGGAGAAATTACTGGAGAAGAGTCCGGCACCGGACAAGGAAGCAGATCCGATGGCATGGACAGCACACATGAACGCACTGATGGCAACAGCGGAAGAGAGCATCTTGACGGAATTGGTATACAGTTAGTCGAAGATACAAGAGAAGATGGATTGAGTAAAGCAGAGGAAGAGATCGCCTCTGCTTTATCTTTGCCCGAATATCCCACCGCAAATGAACAAAGACGGCAGATCGAGGAAAGGGCAGCTGCCCTTTATGCCGGAGAAATTCCGATTCCAGAGCAAGTTGTTGATGAGATCTTACGGACAGGAGGAAACCGGAAAGCCAGCCAGCTCCGGATCATCTATAATTTCATGAGTGAACAGACACCGGAGGAATATACGGAGTTTGTGAAGCGTGAATACCGTAAAGGTGGAAAAGGTTTTCAGATTGATGGAAATGAATATTCAGTCTGGTTTGATGAAACCGGGATGCAGATCGCAGTAGGGCATACGGTTACAGACCATATCTTAGATAAGGCATTTTTATCATGGGAAGATGTCAGCGGACGTATCCATCAGCTTTTAGACCAGGGTGAATATGCACCGCAGTCTGTATTGGATGCGGCAAGAAGTAATGCAGTAAAAGAACACGCCCAGGCTCTTGCCTATATGAAAGGGGATATGGCAGAAGGAGTAGCGGAGATTGTTTTTGACGAAGAGGACTTACCACATCTTCGCAGTATCTATCCGGAGATCACGGATTATCTGGAAGAAAAGCTGGAGGATCCCCAGTGGCTTTCGGAACTGAATGAAAGACTGGATGCACTGGCAGAAGCCTATGAAGAAAATCATTCTATTATGCGTTTCCATCATTATAATCCTATAAATATCTCAAAGCAGTTTCAAAAGTTTGCGGATGAGGTGATTCCTTATCAGGCTAGGGACGGCTTTGCCTGGAAAGAACATCCGATGTTCATTACACAGGATGAGATTGATGCTTATCTTGCAGGAGGTGGAGCGTATTCGCAGGGCAGGCTTAGGACGTATTCCTTTTATCTACTTCATGAAGATGAAAGATCGAGGACAGGTTTTATCAAGGAACAGTATGGGATCGGTGGAAGCAGTCATGCACTGTCTGGTGCCGATGATTCACACGCAAACTATGATGGAAAAGGATTGTTTCTTGCAAGAGGTGCTTATGGGAATCCATATACGTCAATTTTATTATCCTGGAATAAAGTTGCAAACAGAGTAGCTTATCTGATAAAGAATGACCAGTTCCTGCAGGCAGAAGATTATGCTCGTATGCCGGAATATGAACGTGAGCAGATGGCGAATAAGGTACTCCGCTTTTATGACCGTCTTCCGGAAGAGATAGACAGACCCTTTACAGATGACTTCTTCTGGGAAAAACCAGGAAAAGAAATGGTCGCAGTATTAGAGAATCCAGAGCAGACAGAAGAACTGTTACAGAAGATGGATGCAGCATTGGCAGCTCTGCCATTGGATTTTGAAGCGTATGGGACAAACTATCAGCAGAAAACAGAACTTCTTTCGGAACTCCACCAGTATGCAGAAGGAACCTATACGATATTCCCGACACCGGAAGCAGAACCGTCTTTTGCGGAACCATCCGGACACCAGATGACCATGTTTGATTTCTTGGATACGAAGGCAGTGGCAGAACCGACCGTAGTAGATATGTCAGATGTGGAGGAAATAGAAGAGGAAGAGGTTACTGCCGAAGAATCTATTCTGGAAAGTCAGGAACAGGAAAAAGCTGTGATAGAACCATACAACTTCCGTATCCAGGATAATGACCTTGGTGCAGGCGGTCCGAAGGCAAAGTATAAGGCAAATATGGAAGCCATCCATTTGTTACAGACTTTGGAGAAAGAAGAACGTCTGGCAGCACCCGAAGAACAGGAAATTTTATCCCGTTATGTTGGCTGGGGTGGTATCCCGCAGGCATTTGAGGAGAGTAACAGCAGCTGGGCAGATGAGTATCTGGAATTAAAGAATACCTTATCACCAGAAGAATACAGAGCAGCAAGGGCATCGACCTTAAATGCTTTTTATACATCCCCGACCGTGATCCGAAGCATGTATGAAGCACTGGAAAATATGGGACTGAAACAGGGAAATATCCTGGAACCATCGTGTGGAGTCGGTAACTTTATGGGACTGATCCCGGAGAGTATGGGCAAAGCCAATATGTACGGTGTGGAGCTTGACCCGGTTTCGGGCAGGATTGCAAAACAGCTTTATCAGAAAAATAAGATTGCCGTACAGGGATTTGAGGAAACCAGTTATCCGGACAGCTTTTTCGACTGTGTGATAGGCAATGTTCCATTTGGGGCGTATCAGGTCAGTGACCGCAGATATGACCGGCATCATTTTATGATCCATGATTATTTTATTGCAAAATCCCTTGATCTGGTGCGTCCCGGTGGCGTAGTGGCTGTGGTAACTTCCAGTGGAACGATGGATAAGCAGAATCCGGCAGTGAGACAGTATATCGCAAATCGGGCAGAACTGCTTGGAGCCATCCGATTACCGAATAATGCGTTCCAGAGAAATGCCAATACCAGTGTTGTTTCTGATATTTTGTTTTTCCAGAAAAGGGACAGGGCATCCATTGAGGAACCGGAATGGTTAAATTTAAAGGAAATACCGGAAGGCTATTCGGTCAATGCTTATTTTGCAGAGCATCCGGAAATGGTGCTTGGTGATTTTACTACAGAAAGTACCCAGTACGGAAAGCAGGAAGTGACCGTAAAACCAAAAGAAGGCATTACCTTAGAAGAACAGTTAAAAGAAGCTATCAGGAATATCCATGGCACGATTACGGAACTGGAACTTTCGGATACAGAGCTGGAGGAGGATGTTGTCTCTATCCCGGCAGACCCGGATGTAAAGAATTTCAGTTTTACCGTAGTGAATGAGGAAGTCTATTACCGGGAAAATTCTGTGATGAACCGCATGGAGCTTCCGGCAATGACAGCGGAACGTGTCAAAGGGATGGTGAAGATCCGTGATGTTACGAATGAACTGATCCAGTGTCAGATGGAAGAGGGAAGCGATGAACAGATCATAAAGCTGCAGGGAAAACTCAATGAAGAATACGATACCTTTACAGCAAAATATGGTCTTATCAGCAGCAATGCCAATAAGAGGGCATTTAGTCAGGACAGTAGTTATTGTCTTTTGACTTCTCTGGAATTTCTGGATGATAAGGGAGAACTGAAACGGAAAGCGGATATTTTTACCAAAAGGACAATCCGTAGGGCAGAAACGGTAACTTCCGTGGATACTGCCAGTGAAGCACTTGCGGTTTCTATTGGTGAGAGGGCAGGCGTTGACCTTTCCTATATGGCACAGCTTTCCGGGAAAACAGAAGAGGAGCTTACTGAAGAACTGGCAGGGGTGATCTTTAAGAATCCAATCGGTGAAAAATGGGAGCCGTCGGACGAATATCTTTCTGGAAATGTGAGGGAGAAACTTCAGATTGCCAAACAGTTTGCAGAAGATCACTCGGAATATCAGGTGAACGTGCAGTATTTGGAGCAGGTACAGCCAAAAGATCTGGATGCATCAGAGATTGAGGCGAGACTTGGGGCAACCTGGATCTCTGAGGATTACATTACACGGTTCATGGCAGAAACATTCCATACACCAAGATATTATGTAGGGAGCAAGGTCAAAGTCCAGTATGCCGAAGTGACCGGACAATGGAATGTTATGGGAAAGAATGTGGACAGTTACGGAAATGCTCTTGTTACTTCCACATATGGAACGCAGAGAGCCAATGCCTACCGTCTTTTGGAAGATGCCTTAAACCTTAGGGATACCAAGATTTATGACACGGTACAGGATGCCGAGGGGGAACACCGGGAATTAAACCGGAAGGAAACAATGCTGGCACAGCAGAAGCAGGAACTGATCAAAGAGGAATTTAAGGAGTGGATATTTAAAGACCTGCACCGACGGGAAGATCTCTGTAAGATCTATAATGAACGATTTAACAGCATCCGTCCACGGGAATATGATGGAAGCCATATTCAGTTTGTCGGCATGAACCCGGAGATCACCCTAATGCCGCACCAGAAAAACGCAGTGGCTCATGTGCTGTATGGAAATAATACCCTTCTGGCTCATTGCGTAGGAGCAGGGAAGACGTTCCAGATGATTGCAGCCGGTATGGAATCAAAACGGCTGGGACTCTCACAGAAGAATCTTTATGTTGTGCCAAACCATCTGACCGAGCAGTGGGGCAGTGATTTCCTACGTCTCTATCCGGGAGCAAATATCCTGGTGGCAACGAAGAAAGACTTTGAGCCGGCAAACCGAAAACGGTTCTGTTCCCGTATTGCGACAGGGGATTATGATGCCGTGATCATTGGACATACGCAGTTTGAGAAAATCCCCCTTTCAAAAGAACGGCAGATTGCCATGCTGGAAGATCAGATTGCAGATATTACGTTCTCCATTGAAGAAGCAGCACATCAGGCAGGGCAGAATTATACCATCAAGCAGTTGGAAAAAACAAAGAAAAGCCTGCAGGCGAGGATGAAAAAACTCAATGACCAGACCAGAAAGGATGATGTAGTAACTTTTGAGCAATTAGGTGTAGACAGACTGTTTGTGGATGAAAGCCATTCATTCAAAAATCTTTTCCTATATACAAAGATGAGAAATGTAGCAGGTATTTCACAGACGGATGCACAAAAAAGTTCCGATATGTTTATGAAATGCCGGTACATGGATGAACTGACAGGCGGCAGGGGAATTACCTTTGCTACGGGTACTCCCGTATCGAACAGTATGACCGAGCTTTACACTATCATGCGTTATCTCCAGTATGACACACTCATGCGTATGGGCATGGGACACTTTGATTCTTGGGCTGCAACGTTCGGGGAGACAGTAACCGCAATCGAATTATCACCGGAAGGAACGGGCTATCGTGCGAAAACACGGTTTGCCCGTTTTTTTAATCTTCCAGAGCTGATCTCCATTTTTAAGGAAGCTGCGGATATTCAGACATCGGATATGCTGAATCTTCCTGTACCGGAAGCAGAGTTTATCAATGAAGTCTTAAAACCAAGTGAAGAACAGCAGGAAATGGTCAGTGCCTTTTCGGAACGTGCGGAAGAAGTAAGAGCCAGTCTTGTGAATCCAACAGTGGACAACATGCTCAAGATTACTAATGACGGAAGAAAATGTGCATTGGATCAGAGGCTATTAAATGAACTCCTTCCGGATGCAGAAAAAAGCAAGGTCAATACCTGTGTGGAAAATGCTTTTCAGGTATGGGACGAGGGAAAAGCAGATCGGACAACACAGCTGATCTTCTGTGACTTGTCTACTCCAAAAGGGGATGGGACTTTCAATGTATATGATGATGTCCGAAACAAACTGGTTGCCAGGGGAATCCCGAAAGAAGAGATTGCGTTTATCCATGAATACAACACGGAGACAAAGAAAGCAGATTTGTTTGCAAAGGTACGGGCCGGGCAGGTGAGAATCCTTATGGGTTCCACTCCAAAACTCGGTGCTGGTACCAACGTACAGGACAGGCTCATTGCCCTCCATCACCTTGACTGTCCGTGGAAGCCGTCTGATCTGGAACAGCAGGAAGGACGTATCTTAAGACAGGGAAACCAGAATGACAAAGTAAAGATATTCCGGTATGTGACGGAGAACACTTTTGATGCGTATATGTGGCAGATTTTGGAGAATAAGCAGAAGTTCATCAGCCAGATCATGACCAGTAAATCCCCGGTCAGGGCTTGTGAAGATGTGGATGATACGGCACTGTCCTATGCAGAGATCAAGGCACTTGCCACAGGTAATCCGCACATTAAAGAAAAAATGGATCTGGATGTGCAGGTGAGTAAGCTGAAACTCTTAAAGGCAAACCATACCAGTCAGATTTACCGTCTGGAATCCGATATTGCAAAGAATTTCCCGGTACAGATCAGTGCATTGAAAGAGCGGATTGCCGGGATGCAGGTGGATTCGCAGGTAGTAAAAAGCGTGGATTTACAGGATAATGACACGTTTGCCATGACGGTAGGGAATGTCCTTTATGAAGATAAGAAAGAAGCAGGCGAAGCGTTGATCGCCGCCTGTGCAGGTTTAAAAACCGTCAGCACCGGCGGAAAGGTTGGGGAATATCATGGGTTTACGTTATCTGCTTCCTACAATATGTTCTCCAATGCGTTTGAACTGACGGTCAAAGGAAAATGCTCTTATAAGCTGGAGATCGGAAAAGACCCTGTAGGAAATATGCAGCGTATCCATAACACGCTTTCTTCCATTGACAGGAAGCTGACGGAAAGTGAGCAGAAGTTAGAAACCGTACAACAGCAGCTTGCTACTGCACAGGAAGAGGTAAAGAAGCCATTTCCGAAAGAAACAGAGCTGAATGAAAAGATGGAACGGCTATCCGAGTTAAATGCATTGCTGAACATGGATGAAAAGGGTAATGAGACGATTATGGCAGATGAGGATATTGGCAGAGAAGGAAGCAACACAGACAGCAGGGATGCCATAGAAGAAAAAGAACTTCCGGAAACAGCAGACAGAATCCATAAGCCGTCTATTCTGGAACGCTTAAAGCAGGAGAAGGCACAGCAGAATACAGCGGAACAGCCATCTGTACAGAAAGCTGCAAAGAAAAAACATGAACAGGAGTTATAAAAGATTTCCCGTCAGAGTTTTCTCTGGCGGGGACATAAAATGGAGGGTTTGTTTATGGCAAATAATATAGAAAAACAGTTAAAAGAAATATCGGAACGGCTGGAACAGGGAGTAAAGGAAATCTTTACATCGGAGAGATATACCGAATATCTGAATACCATGTCAAAGTTCCACAATTACAGCTTTAATAACACACTGCTGATCACCATGCAGAAACCGGAAGCAACATTGGTAGCGGGGTATCAGGCATGGCAGAAGAAATTCAACCGACAGGTAAAAAGAGGGGAAAAAGGCATCCAGATTATTGCCCCGGCTCCGTTTAAAGAGAAACAGGAGATTGAAAAAACTGATCCAGAAACAGGCGAGATTGTGATCGGGGAAGATGGACAGCCGGAAACAGAAGTAGTAGAGCGTGTTATTACAAAATTCCGGGTTACGACAGTATTTGATGTCAGCCAGACCACAGGAGAACCGATTCCAGAGTTTGAGGTATCAGAACTGGATGGAGATGTTTTGATCTACCATGATTTTATGGAATCATTAAAAATGGTTGCCCCGGTTCCTATCCGTTTTATTGAGATTGATGGGGAGGCGAAAGGCTTTTATCAGCTTGTCGATAAATATATTGCTATCCAGCCTGGCATGAGTGAGGCACAAACCATGAAAACAGCGGTGCATGAAACCGCACATGCAGTATTGCATGATCGTGATCAGATGGAAGCAGAGGGCATCGTAAAAGATCAGCTTACAAGGGAAGTAGAAGCAGAAAGTGTTGCCTATGTGGTATGTAACCATTTCGGACTGGACACATCGGAGTATTCTTTTTCCTATATTGCAAGCTGGTCTTCCGGTAAAAATATGAAAGAGCTTCGTGCTTCTATGGACACCATCCGTAAGACTTCTGCTGATATGATCGGACAGATTGAGGAAAAACTCAAAGAACTTCAGATAGAAAGAGCAGAGCAGGAAGCAGATGTTGTGGAGCAGACAGAAGAAATGAGTGCCATGCAGTATGCAGAACAGACTATTAATCGTCTGGAGCAGGAACGGACGATTTTCAGCAATGACCAGAGAAATCTTATCGTGAATTTTGCTTATAAACTGGATGATAGGGAAGCAATGGAAAAACTGGCAGAGAATCTTGCAGAATCTATTCTGGATGGAAACAGAGAAGCGGTACTAAAATTGATTGGAGAAGCGGAGGAACAGATTGAAAGTCTGCCGGATTCGATGATTGGTTTATCAGAATTGCATGAAGCCGGATTTTATTCAGAAAGTATGCTTCCGCTTACCAGGGAACGGGCAGTGGAATTGCACCATGAGGGAGTAACGGTTTATGGACTGACCGGAGCAGTTGGTGGTCAGGAACAGTCGCAAAGAATTATGAATCTGGAACTGGATATTTTACAGCATGACGGGTTATTCGGAGTGACGAAATTTGAATGGGAAAATTACCGGAGAAGTCAGGAAACGATTATGACACCGGAAGAAAAAGCAAAGATCAAAGAAACACTTCTTTTAGAAAGTGATGGAAACCGCTATGGAATTTACCAGATCAACAGTAGACAGGAAGAAAGAGGGTATCAGTTTTTAAGTCTGGAAGCGGCAAAAGAAATGGGATTTACCGTAGATGGCAAAGACTATCAGATGGTTTACAGTGAAAGACTGAGGGATGCTACGACACTGGATAATCTCTTTGAGCGTTTTAATATAGAACGACCAAACGATTTTACTGGGCATTCCATGTCAGTCAGTGATGTGATCATTATGAACCGGGGCGGCAGATTAACCGCATACTATGTAGATTCTTTTGGATTTACAGAACTGCCGGACTTTGTAGCACAGAGAGCTGAAATGTTAAATGCCAATCCAGTAAAAGCATATCCGGAAGTTTATATGGGAACTTTGGAAAAGCTATGCAGGAGAGAAATGTAGATGCTTACCTGGATTCCAGAAAACTGAACATTGACTGTAAAAATGCAATTGAACAGGCAATCACAGAGGGATTCGACGGTATGCGTTTAAATCCAGATGCTGCAGTAGGCGTGTTTGAAAAATACGGGGAAGAACGAGTTGCATTTGTTCTGGCAAATACATTGAAACAGCTTTCCTATGATGGAAGATTTTCTGATGGCAATAAACGGTGGGCAGATGGCATTGATATTCCGGAAAATATCAGTCGGGGAATGGATCTGAACAGGGACTATATTGTGGGCAGCCATCCTGCAGTCCTGAATGGATTTATTGATATGGCAAGAAAAGAAATCCGTACCCGGAAACTGGAAGAGGTGCTTGGTGTGAAAAATCAGCATATCACTGAAACTACAAGAGGGTATGACGCAGAAGGACATACAGGCACCTGGTATGCGATGGATATGAAAACATATCATGGGGAGCGATTCTTCCAGATGCGAAATGAGGAATACGGTCAGGACGTGGCAGATATTATCGTATCGGAAAATGGGACACTGGTGGCAGAGGACATCTGGCATGGATTTGATGAAGGAGCCAGGGAAGCTATTTCAGAATATCTGGAAGAAAATGGTGCAACGGTGTATGACCTGATAGATCTTCCAGACCAGGCAACAGTCATCTTAGCAGACGGAACAGTTATGAAAATCATGGAACAGCAGCCAATCAGTACAGATACATGGGAGCCGACACTGACCGGACAGAATCTGCGGGGTGAAGAACAGAAATTTAGCTTTTTCGAGATACATAAAGTCAGAGAAAATAATGGCATTGACCTGAAAATGCCAGAAAATCATTATATTGACCAATATTATGTGATCGAAGATCTGGCAGCAAAAGGTGGGATGAAGATCGAGAGATATAAGGATTTGGGAGCTGCCCTTGGAGCATATTACTCTCTGCCTAATCATAAAATGAAAGCTCTTGGAATTGAAAATACAGCACCGTTGCGAGGTAGTCTTGATTTTATTCAGTGTAAGAATGGAATAGATACATTGATTTATGATTGCCAGGAAGTGGAAGGATGGCTGAATCCGCAGATATACAATACTTTTAAAGAGATAGGAAACAGTCTGGCAGTGCATGATACAGAGATAGCATACCAGATTGGAGATCAGTATTTTACAATTCAGACGGTAGAAGATGGTTATGATTATACATTCTATGATAAAGATTATCTGGAACTGGATGGCGGCGTTTATGATGATCCGACTATTTCTATTACTGAAGCAATGGAGAATATTTTGGAAGAGGAAGGACTTTCGATAGAAGATGCAAGCGTGATGGATTATGAAGAAATGTATGCAGAAATTGAATATGCAGAAGAAGAGAGACTGGAGAAGATACAATTTGAACGTACTTGCCCAAAGGCTTTTTTTGATGGTTATGACAGGGAAGCGGCATTAAAAAGTTATGAGGGAATAACCGTACAATTTAAAATGTCTGGTATGTATTTAACAGTGCAACCGACGGAGGATGGCTATAAATACCTGGTTTATGATCAGGAACTTCATGAAATTTCAGGAGATGCCTGTGGAAATCCAGAAGATTCTATTCAGAAAGCAATGTATGCCAGCTTGAAAAATGAAGGATTGGAAGATGTTGAATGTGTAAAAGTTGATGACAGGGAGTTTCGGGATAAGGTAATCAGTCATTCTAAAGAAGTGCTGGCCAGTGGAGATGTTCGATTCACTTCGGAACTTGGCAGATGTGAAACAGCATTGAATGGGATGGACAGGGCAGAAATTGAATATGAAGTTTTATTTCATGCAAGAGCTGTTCTGGAAGAAATGGGACTGGAAAATGAAGTTACATTGATTGGGGCGAGAGTACATGGTTCCAGAAGCAGAGATGACCTGTATCGTGCAGATTCTGATCTTGATGTGGTGCTTTCTTATCGAGGAAATATTCGAGAGGATAGTTTTTTTAACGAATTGAATTCGTATGGTATGGCAATAGCAGGCATTAAAGTAGACATTAACCCAATCTTAGAAGAAAGAATTACTTTGGCAGAGTATATAAAGGAATCGGAAGCCTATCTTGATCAGCAGGAAATCAGGAAACTCGCAGTGGACTTGGATAATTTTAGTTATGAATATGATACTTATGAATATAAAGATACCGTTGAAAATAGGGAAGAACAGGTTGAGAAACTCACAGAGGATATTTTGAACAAGGAGACAGCAGGTTTAAAAGACTGGCTGACTGAGGTGGCAGAAGAATCGGATATAGACAGTGATGTGATAACTGCCCGGTCATTACTTTCCCGTTTGGAAAATGCAGAAACCTTTTCTATCTTTACCAGACAACCAGAACAGGAGCAACCAGAAGCTACGATTACTTTTTATGTGGCAGAGTGCATGGAGTTTCCGGTCATGGGAGAGTACCATAATAATCTTACTCTGGAAGAAGCGATTAAAATTTATGAAAGTATTCCGGCAGATCGCTTGCATGGAGGTAAAGGGATTGGATTTGATCTGCAGGATGGAGATAAGGATTATTCCGGGGAATATGAACTGATGTGTTGGGATAGAGTAGACAGGGAACTGATAGATATGATTCCTCATTATAAGGAAAGCCCATTAGTACAGAAAGCAATTAACGATATGGAAAAGTATCTGAATGAGAAACATGGAAAAGTGCAGGAAGCAGAACAGACTGTGGAAGTGAAACAGGAAGTTTCAGAAGCACCAGTCAAGAAAGAATCCGTATCAGTGGAAGAGAACCAGACACAAAAGAAAGAGCCGGCAAAGGGCGAAAGAGGGGAATTGAAAAAATCTGTACTGCAGTCGTTGAAAGAGTTTCAGGCAAGGGCAAAAGCACAGGAACAGAAAAATAAAGAAGCAGAAAAATCCAAAGCACATAAGAAGGGGGATGTAGAATTATGATGGATCTGGCAATGAACTTTGATACAGACGAATGTTTAGTAACCGCAATGTTTGATAAAGGGAACAGAAATGACACGATGGAAGCAATCGACCATATCATTCCATTCCTGAAAGGGGATGCGGACATGATCGGGCTTGTCTGCAATACCATAAGAAAGCTGTTCTGCATGAGTGATGAAGGCTATGAGACTTTTCTTATGGACTTGGAAGATTATAAATCGAAACTGGAAGAGGAGGAATGAATTCAAGCCAGTGTGTAGTAAAGCGAAGGAAAAAGTGTCAGCATTGAGAAGTGTTAACAGGTATATATTGGAAGAATTCAGCCAGGGGAACTCTGGCTGATATAAAAACACATCTGCAGAAACAGTGACTGAAGAAATTTTGAGTAGTGGAATTGGGAAGAAGTATTTAGATACTATAATAAAGAGATTAGCTGGCTTGTATACTGACAGAGAGGACATAGTAAACAGATTTGCGTTATTATCAGGGATTGTAGGGAGATTCCGAAGAGCTTTTGTTCAGATGATGAAACAATAGGATTGGTACAGGAAATATATGGAACAAAAGTTAATAAAGGGATTTGTTGCGTTTTCTGCTATAATAATCTGCCAGCAAAGAATGTGTTGTCTGAATATGTTTGTGATTATAAGAAACGAGCAGGGTTATTTCAAAGATCAGCAGATTTAGAGTAGTTCTTTTTTTTCTGAGAGAAAATTAAAAATCGTTTTTGGTTCTTCTGGAGAGTGATTATAGCGTTTGGGAAACATCCGGAGAAACCATTACCTCAGAGTGTCGTAAAGTTCTTTATCAAAGAAGGCTTTGAGATGCCCTTTCTTTTTTATGCAAATCTTTTCTCTTGTCTACATATATAAACCTAAGAAAAAGCTTGACGTTTAAATATTACAAGTGTAATATTTAAGAAAATATGAAAAAAGGAGAAATAAAACTATATGAGAAAAAAGAAAAGAAAAAAACACACGAAGATTATTACAAAAATAGTTTTATTTAGCGGTATATTGATTGGTGGTGGAATCGGTATTGTAACAATAATGAATCGTAATGTTCCTGAAAAAAGACTAATGGAATATATGAAATATATTGAAAAAGGGGAATATGAGCAAATGTATGCCATGCTGGATCAGAAAAAAAGCAGCATGAACAGTAAGGAAGAATTTATAGAACGAAATTCTAAAATATATGAAGGCATTGAGATGTCTGATCTGTCCATAACCGATATTACAGTAAAAAGACAAGAAAACGGAAATGCGGCAGTTTCCTATACAACAAATATGCAGACTGCTGCAGGAAATGTAGAATTTACCAACGATGCGGTATTTTCACATGATTGGACAGGATATCATTTAATCTGGCAGGATCAGTTGATTTTTCCAGAGTTATCTGCAACGGATAAAGTTCAGGTAACGTCAGAAGAGGCAAAGAGAGGAGATATTTTAGACAGAAATGGTCGTCAGTTGGCTGGAGAGGGAACTGCATCTTCGGTAGGAATTGTTCCGGGCAGGATGGAGAACAGAGAAGATACAATAAAAAAACTGGCAGAGTATCTTGGAATTGGAGCAGACGAAATTGAGGATAAGTTAAAAGCCGGTTGGGTAAAAGCAGATTCTTTTGTACCAGTAGCAACAATTCCTAAAATACAAGAGGTCGATCTTTTGACAGTGAATCCGGATAAAACTGTTCTGGAAGAAAAAGAAAAGCAGGACACATTATTGAAGATTCCAGGTATTATGTTATCTGATGTAAAAGTACGAACTTATTATCTAAAAGAAGCTGCCTCTCATCTGGTAGGGTATGTACAGGCGGTTACAGCCGAAGATTTGCAGGAACATAAAGGGGAAGGGTATCGTACAAACAGTGTGATTGGAAAGACTGGACTGGAAACGCTTTATGAAAAAGAACTAAAAGGAACAGATGGGTGTGAAATCTGTATTGTAGATGCAAATGGAAATAAAAAAAGTGTTATTGCATATGAGCCTAGAAAAGATGGAGAAGATATCCATATTACGATTGATGGTGATCTTCAAAGTACTCTTTATGAACAATTTAAAGAAGACAGAGGATGTTCTGTAGCTTTGAATCCTTATACAGGGGAAGTATTGGCGTTGGTAAGTACGCCATCTTATGATAATAATGATTTTGTACGTGGAATGGACAACAGCCAGTGGAGTGCATTAAATGAAAATGAAGACAGGCCTTTATACAACCGCTTTCGCCAGACATGGTGTCCTGGCTCAACTTTTAAACCTGTAATTGCTGCAATTGGATTAAAAGTGGGGGCATTTACTGCAAATGACGATTTTGGAAATGAGGGTCTGGCGTGGCAGAAAGATTCCTCGTGGGGAGATTATACAGTGACTACACTTCATGATTATGAACCTGTGATCTTGAAAAATGCGCTTATTTATTCAGATAATATTTATTTTGCAAAAGCAGCATTAAAAATTGGTGCGGATCAACTGATGCAGTCTCTAAATCAAATAGGATTTAATCAGGAACTTCCATTTGATATTAAAATGTCAGAGTCCCAATATTCTAATATGGACAAGATAGAAACAGAAATCCAGCTTGCTGACAGTGGGTATGGACAGGGACAGATTCTGGTAAATCCTTTGCATCTTGCAAGCATTTATACGGCTTTTCTAAATGATGGAAATATGATAAAGCCATATCTTCACGCGGATGGTGGAAGCACTTCCAGTGAAATCTGGATAAAAGATGCTTTTTCACCACAAATTGTTTCGGAGGTTATGGAGGGGTTAGAGGGTGTAGTGAATAACCCGGAAGGAACTGGTTATGGAGCATGCCGGGAAGACATTAGATTAGCAGGAAAAACCGGAACAGCGGAACTGAAAGCTACAAAAGAAGATACATCTGGAACAGAAATTGGCTGGTTTACAGTTTTTACTACAGATAGAGATACAAAGAATCCTATTTTGCTCATCAGTATGGTAGAGAATGTGAAAGATATTGGAGGAAGCGGTTATGTGGTGGAAAAGGATAAGGCGATACTGGATGAATATCTTGGTAATGAATAATTTTTACCTTTAAATATTACAAATGTAAGAGGAAAATGATATGAAAAAAATTTGGAAAATATTTGTGGGAGTTATTTTTCTTGCTGTCTGTAGTGGATGTGGCATAAAGAAAGAGCAGAAAAAGACAATTGAAGATACGAAAGAAAAAATTTACAGAGAGTGTGAAATGCTAGCAGAAGGCTATCGGAACATATATGAGAATGCTGTGAAAGAAAATGCACTATATGAGCTGAGTACAATACAAAAAAGTATGGATTATTTTGGAAAATATGGATATGCAGTAATTGATTCCTACAATCAGCTGGATATGGTTCAAAGTATTAAAGTAGATGATTTTTTGAAAAAAGCAGAAAAAGAGAAGAATGGAAAAACTACTATATTTCAAGTTATAGCAGGGGATTATTTTATCCGGTATGATCTGAAAACCAAACAGGGGAAAATAGACGTTGAAGTAAGCTCTTTTAAATGGAAAGAGGACACTTGGCAGGAAACATATTATCATGAGTTTAGAGCTAATTCATGGAAATATACAGAAAACGGGCATTTCTTTATAGAAGAATATCATCCGGCAGGATATGATGGACCGTCTGGATATCGGGACTTTCGGGTAGCACCGTTAAATAAAAAATGTCGGGAGTTGAATCGAAAATATATACTTCCTTTTGGATATACACTTAATAAATTGTTTACTTCTAATTGGAGTGAAAAAAATTATGATGGAATAAATTTTTATGATGTTTTTGATCGTTTACTTTCAATGGAAGAAAAAACTGATGAATTTAAGGAAGGAAAGACTTATGAAATCCCAAAAGAATCATTTGAAACGATATTTCAAAAATATTTTAATATAAGCGCAGAGATACTGCAGACAGGAACGGTATTTCACACAGAAATACAGACATATCGGTATCGAACCAGAGGAATCGTATATGATTTTGCTCCCACACCATATATTCCATATCCGGAAGTTGTTTCCTACATAGAAAATCAAGATGGAACAATAACACTGGAAGTAAATGCGGTATGGCCACAAAAAGAATTAGATCAGGCGTTTTGTCATAGCGTAACCATTCGGCTGTTAGATAAAGATAGATTTCAATATGTATCCAATTATGTATCAAGGTCAGAAATAGAGGTTACCTGGTATACGGAAAGATTATCAGACGAAAAGTGGGAGGAATGTTATGGAGATAATTGATATGATTACAAAAAGAAAACTGAAAAAGATGATGAGCGTTTTATTTATTTCGGGATGCTTTTTCATAGGAAATACAAAATGTAAAGGGGCTGATTTAGAATATATTTCACAGGAAACTGCGAATTATGCTGTACAAGAAAGAGGATATGATTTGCCAGTAGATGAAGTCGTGAAAGAAGAAGCTATTGAAGATTGTAAGAATGTTATGAATCAGATGAAAGTCATTTATCAAAAGGCGGATAAAGGGACTTCATCGAATATAGTAGTTTCTGAGACAGTAATGGAAGAAATGCAGGAAGTATTAAAGGAAAAAAATGTCCCCGTTATTACATCAGCACCGTATTCAAATATGGCTAATTATTCTAAAATGGAAGAATTTCTTTTCAGGGCAGAACAGGATCTGACAGGAGATATCGTCTTATATAGGATTAACAGGGATGGTGGGATAGAAAGACTCAAATTCAATTATGATGGGACAGATATGTATTTGCTGGCTGTGAAAGCTGTTTGGGGTATGAACGACAATCCATCTATTGTATATGTTTCGTATACAAGGATAGAAGAATGGAAATATACAGAAAAAGGCTGGTTTGGTTATACGCTATGCGTTCCAAAGTATCCGGAAGTATCAGAAGCGGTTGATGGCAGTTCTATGATAAGAATTAAACCTTTAAGTGATGAATGCAGGGAAGTTTCAAAGAGGTGTGTGTATTTGCTTGGATATCAGGGGAATAATCTTTTATGTTCTGATTGGGATAGATCTGATATGGAAGGGTTAGATTATAATGGTTTATATGAATATTTATATCGAATGAAATACGGGGAGAGATATGAGTTTTCAGGTAACTCAAGTGGAATTCCGGCAGAAGAGTTTGAAAATCTGATAATGGAGTTTTTGCCGATAACAGCAGATCAAATTAAAAAATGGGCAGTATTTGATTCGGAACATCAAACTTATGACTGGGAACGATTAGGCTGTTTAAATTATAGCCCTACTCATTTTGGAACATCTTTACCGGAGGTCGTTGAAATAAGAGATAGCGGAGAGGGAAACAGTGTGTTGGTTGTTGATGCTGTATGTGATACATTTATATGTAATGATGCCGTTATTACAAGTGAGCTGACTGTTAAGTTCAACGATGATAAGAGTTTTAAATATATGGGGAATAAAATTCTGAATAATGGTACGAAAGAAGTTCCCAAATATCAATATAGAATAAAAAGAAAGAACTGATAACAACTATCAGCCCTTTCATATTTGTTAATTCCATATATGTAATTTTTTTAAGATATCAGAAGTGATTTCAAATGCTTTTTTGCCAGTTGCATTAGAATCACTTTGGATATTGGTTGCAAAATAATAGCTGTTATCGGAAGTTTCTACATATCCGATAAACCAGCCGTTGATATCCTGTCCGTTGACACGACCGGTTCCAGTTTTTCCGTAGAAATTACCATTAGGTGTACTGGCAATTTTTATAGCATTTTTAACAGAAAATACATTTTGGGAATTTAGATGGAATTCATTTGTGTTAAATTTTTTCAATAATGTTACTTGC